>Ga0187784_10005458_pt1 | contig 10270 bp, 10 predicted proteins | sample 1015_SJ02_MP15_2_FD_132964 | JGI IMG/M metagenome (GOLD analysis project Ga0187784, IMG submission 132964) | Tropical peat soil microbial communities from peatlands in Department of Meta, Colombia - 1015_SJ02_MP15_20_MG | ecosystem: Environmental > Terrestrial > Soil > Wetlands > Peat | place... | reverse complement strand
TTTCAACTGGAATTCTTAATTCAATCAGCAGTGTGGTACCACAAATTAACGGAAGGCTAAAATCAAATTTGAGCGATTACATAGCGAAAGCAGCGATCTCCTCTGCAGATAGAAAAATAGATATGACGAGTCAAACCTAAAAACTGCAGAGCGTCGTCTTGCCTCTATTTTAAGAGGCCATAAATTACGGCAGATCATGGTAAGGGAAATAGGTAATGGAGACAAGTCAAACCGTCACTTGGGAAAAAATTACTCTCTTATTCTTTGATTTCTGTGGAAAAGGCAATTGCAGAATACTGCCATCTATGAGTGCCACAGGTCGTTGTCAATGAGCGTTCCTAAATCTGCGGATATTAAACCGGCGAAACCATCAACCAGTCAACTACGAAGAGTGCTGGAGGGAACATTGTTTGTTGCCATTTGGATGGTAATCGGCTACGCTCTTTCACTTGACCCGACCACCTATCTTTTGGTTGGGATTCCAGTCACTATCGTCTTCCAAATGTTTATTGCAAAGCAGCCGCTCCGAGCCCTCTGGGTAAGGGTTGCCCCGCCCTTGAAATTCTCAGCCCTGAAACGCGAGGCCCTCGCAATAGCAATCATCTTTGCCATTCTAAATCTCCTGTTCTTGATAACATTCATCTTCGCTGGGAATTGGGAAGCATCGGTGTACGAACTGGTTGCCGTCTTGGCATCCATTCCTCTTGCCTACTCGCTCAGCTACCTCTCAAGAGCCACGCTCAAGCCACTTGTGATGTGTCTCGCAACCTCAGGAACAATTGCATTGGGGACTTTTGTAGTGGAGTACTGGCTGAATGTTTACTTCTACCATTCACAGACGCCTGTGACAGCTGGGAGCTTTTTGCTTGTCGGAGTTGTGAGCTTTATTGAGTACCTTCCTGCGGTCTTTTTGTTGGAGGAGGTCTGGTTCAGAGGAGCTTTTGACAGCCACGTCTATCATTTGGGTGAACCCAGATCCTATCTCACCTCTCTGTACGTTTCTCTCATATGGGGCGCATGGCATTTTCCTATCACTTACGTGCCATCCGACGGTCTTGTTGGAGGCCTTGAGCTCTTAGGGCAGTTGCTCGTATTTCAGGGTGCAGTAGGATTTTTCCTCTCAATTTATTGGCGCAGAAGCGGAAACCTCATCGTCTCCGGATCAGTCCACGCGATCATTGACACGGTACGGAATGGATTGAATGTTTGATTACTAATTCGGCTTGAGTTTCAGATTCGATTAGCATTGTTGCTTTCATAAAATTATCAGGAGGTTAAAAACAAGTGAGCGGAGCTCCTGCAGAAATAGACATCATTGCCACTGATGATGCCTCGGATGTTTTCCAAGAGGTGTGCAACTTTACGTAAACGTAGATAATCCATGGTTTTATTTTCAATTTTATAGAAATCGACGATGGAGTCGGCTGTTCGCCAAAAAGCGCGGCACCAAAACGGATATTTTGCGGTTCAGCTTGGTAAAGATTGCCTTGTCGCTTGGTTGCTTGCCTATTAGGATCCTCTAGTAGACCGGGGGGTAGGCTGTGTAGAGCAACAGAGACCGCCAAAATTTTTGAAGAAAAGGGTTGGTGCCGGGAACGGGATTCGAGCCCGTGACTTCTGGTCTTAAGGCGTTTAGCCCCTAACATCTCCAGATTATGAGTCTGGCGCCCTAGCCAGGCTAGGCTACCCCGGCAAGTTGCTACTTTTTTCTGCTGGCTGACTTCATTTAGTTTGTTTTCCATCATTTAAACTTTTAAAGGGTACCAAAGTGGCGAAGTCACCGCACCGCCTACCTCCTTTTTGATTCCCGCTTTTTCTTATCCAACAGTTAGGAGAGTTCATTCATGGCTTAGTTAGGTAAGACGGTGAAAGACGTTTACGACGCCCCGATGGTCTACCCCCGCCAGGCTATGGCAATCCTGTGAGGGTCGTCGTTTGAAAAACCAATTATACATCAACTATCACTTATACTCGCAAGTGAAGAAGCTGCTCCGCTTGAGGAGATCGTTTGCCTCGTTTGAAAATTAGCGTTAATGTCGGAGAGGGCTATAATGACCCGATGAATTTTGTTGAATGCACAGTTACGGCTGAAAAGTATGGATTTGACACGATATGGTTTGGTGATCATCTATTACCGTGGGTGCATAGCCAAAACAGATCGAGCTTCGTGTGGTCTGTTATGCCTTCTGCTTTGGATAGAACGGAGAGGATCAAGGTAGGTCCACTTGTTACTTCACCGATCGGAGGCAGGTATCATCCCTTGATCATAGGTCAAGCGGCTGCAACCTTGGATAATATGTACCCTGGGAGATTTCAACTCGGTGTCGGTTCAGGTGAGGCCATAAATGAGTCCGCTTTCTTTCCGCATGGATGGCCCGGATGGCAGAAAAGGATTGACAGGCTAGCCGAGGCTGTTGTTTTAATGAAGCGCATGTGGGAGAGTGAAGAGTACTTCAACCATCAAGGAAGATATTTCGAAATACACAACTTCTTTCTCTACACGAAGCCTAAAACGAAGATTCCCATTTACTTCGCAGCCCAAGGAAGAAAAGCAGCAGCCTACGCTGGAATCTACGGGGATCACCTTGTGACCGTGAACTCTCCCGAGAACTGTCGAAGCGTGATCTTCCCATCCTTTGAGGAATCTGCAAGAAAAGTCGGAAAGGATCCATCGAAGATGGAGAAGATGGTCGAAGTTTCTCTCTACTTTGCCGACAAAAGAAAAGGAATCGAAGAAGTTAGAAGATCGGGAGAAGCTGGTTTTTTTGCGGAAGGCTCCTTTGACGAAACAGATCCCAGAAAGATCCAAGAAATGTCTCATACCGTGAGCGACGAAACAATTAGCTCTAACTTCTGTTTCGTGTCCTCGCCTGATGGCATCATCGGAACTATTGAAAAGTATCGGTACGTAGGCGCGACACATATTGAACTCGTAACCCACTCATTTCCTAAAAGAATAGAATTGATAGGAGAAAAAGTTCTGCCGTATTTCGCTGACAGTGAGAAATACGCGTCCACAAATTCATTATGAAAACCATGCAAGTACATCAAAGCTGCAAAATGTCTCTTTTTTCCAGATTGGGCTTCAAAAAGCGCTCGCGTAAACCCTAACCTCTTAGAAACCATTTTCAAATCATGTCGTCATTGGGGACACATGTTGGACTTTAAACCTTTAAAGGTATCAATACAATTTGGTTGGGGCGTACTCAACAGCGCAGCCACTTGAAAAGTTACTGTCCGCATCATAAAAAAAGCGTTTTCTGTAACATAAAATTTATTGGAGTGGAAAACGCAAGATAATGTGGTGAGTGTTGATGTCTTCTGATGATGAGGATTACCCTGAATGGTCAAGGAAACGGCGGGTTAAAGAACCGTTTTTCAGCGACATAGATGACATGTTTCGTGAAATGGAAAAAATGATGGATGAAGAGCTGAAAAATTTCACTGAAAAAGTGCCTAAAGAGTACGTTAAGGAGCGCAAACTCCCCGATGGGAGCACAGTTAAGGAGCTTGGACCCTTCGTTTACGGTTACAGTATGAAGATTGGTCCAGACGGCAAACCTGAGATTCAAGAGTTTGGAAACATCAAAAAAGGACTCAAAGGGTCGCCGCAGGTTAAAGACGAACGCGAGCCACTCGTTGATATTGTTGAAACAAACGGTGAAATCCACGTGGTTGTGGAGCTTCCAGGCGTAGAAAAAGGCGACATTAGACTTCACGGCACCGAAGATTCGCTGACGATTTCGGTTGATACCGCGCAGTACAAATACTACAAGGAAGTTGAGTTGCCAGTAAAAGTGAAGGTTAGAGAAGCAAAATCAGGCTACAAAAACGGCGTCTTAGAAGTGGTGCTTCCCAAAGTTGAGTTGGAAACCAAGCCTAAGGGAGAACCAATCGACATAAATTAAAAGCTAAAATCCACTTTCAACCTAATCTTTCAAGCGGCTAGTGAATAAATGAATGAATGATAACTCAGAAATAGACACGTTAAACGCTATTTGCAGAGACGCAAAAGCGGCAGGCAAACTGTCAGGCAGCAACCTGACCGAATTCTATGAACTTTTTGGACCAAGATTCACAAAAGCCCTCGATGCGTTAAAAGAGAACAGAGTGAAAAAGTACGTTTTTAAGCCGAGCGGAAGAACCGTCTGGATAGTTGTCGGCAGAGAGCGAGATTACCTCATCATGCCGGAAGCTGAATTTTGCACCTGCGACGACTTCTATTTTCGAGTGTTAGACAAGAAGGTTCACATGTGTTATCACCTGTTAACGCAGAAGATCGCGCAGAATCTAGGTTGGTTTGAAATCATAGAGGAAAACGACGAGGGCTATGACATGTTGATGAATGAGTGGAAAAAAGCTACTCCTTAAATATTATGACGTTACAAGAGTAAGATAAAATGCGGGGAGAATCTCTATGGATGTAGGTGCATACTTCGTAACCTTAGTATATGTTTCAATGGTCGCAGTGTTTATTACTCTAATCCTAATCTTCCTCTACGCGTATTACGGTAAGGATGAAGAGATAGTAAACGAGTAAAAACCATTCTTCTAAGCGTTAAACCCAATCGAATCTTCTGTTCATAACCCAAAAGAATACTATACTTAAAACAGCTAGAATTACACCTATCAGTATAAGCCAATCAGCATTTGGTCCCGACCCAAAAACGATTGGAAATGGACCGATAAAAATAACAACCCCGACGCTTCCTGAACGGGATAAAATCAGAGATACAACCACCAAAACCACAATTCCGATTAAAAGTAAGGCAATTCCTAAAATCAAAAAACCAAAAAGCCTGCTTGAAACTGTGATGCCTTCTTCTTCAGTTTCCTGCTTGCTTAACATGCAGTCTACCTCAATAACCAGTAGTATATCACCGTGGCTATCACAAGAGTTATAGTGAGGGCTAAAGCAAGGGTCAAAACAGATTTAACTAATTTCTTATCTGTCCCAAAAATTATCGGAATAGGCCCGATCATAATCACGCCAGCACCCTTCACTTTTCCTTTTCCAGCGGCACCCGTCGAGGCTATAATAATCGCTATAATAACAATGATGATTCCCAATGCAACCAATGCTATGCCGAACGCGTAAAAAACCGCAAGATCCAGCCGTTTTTCCTCCGACGCTTAAACTAAGATGAAGCTGCGTTTTAATAAACATAACAACACTTGCAGAGAAAATGAAAAAAATTAAAAGCATTCAGAATATCTTAATCGTGTCGGACAAATGACCACACAAGACATAATCGACAAAATTCTAGCAAAAAACCCAGAAATCACTCAAGAGCAAATTCTCGAGAAATTACAGGCGGAAAAATCCAGAACCGGCGGTCTGCTTGGGGACGAAACGCTTCTGAGGTTAATCGCCGCCAGATACGGCGTTGAAGTGAAACAAAACACAATTCACAACGATGGAACCCTATCGACAAGCCGCCTGTTCGCCGGCTTAAACGACGTCACAGTGGCAGGTCGACTAATCGCTGTTTTTCCAGCTCGAACCTTCGAAGGAGAAAAGCCAGGCAAATTCGCAACGTTAATGGTTGCTGACAGCGACGGCATTCTGCGTGTGGTGTTGTGGAATGATAGGACCGATTTGGTTGAGAAGGGCGAGTTGAAAATTGGACAAGCGGTTCGGCTGCTACATGGATACACGCGGCAGGATCTTTACGGCAAAGTAGAGTTGCATCTCGGCGGCAAAAGCCAAATTGAATTGGAGCCCAAAGAAAAAGCTAGCGAGTACCCAGCCATCGACAGGTTTGCTACCAAAATAGGTTCCCTGAATAAAACATCTGGGAACGTGCATCTTTCTGGCACTGTAAAAGCGGTTTTAGGCTCAATCAAGTTCACCCGAAGTGATAAAAGCGATGGAACAGTCATACGGTTCACTTTAGCGGATGACTCTGGCGAAGTGACGGTGGTTGCTTGGAATGAAAAAGCCCGAGAATTAGAAAAAAACCTCAAAGCGAACACGTGTTTGCAATTGGTTAACGCTAAAGTAAAAGAAACCCAAAACGGCGCCATAGAAGTTCACGTTGACTTCACCAGTTTTGTTAATGTTCAAGTTGCTGCACCGCAGTTGACGAAAATAGCCCGCCTAACTGAGAACCAAACCGCCAACGTTGAAGGCGTAGTTTCCACGGTTCCTGAAAGCAAAGAAGTAGCCGCAGCAAAAGGTGAAATCGTGAAGCTAACGGTTTTTGAGCTGAAAGATGAGTCTGGTGCTGTTCAGGTTTCGGCTTGGGGTCAACACTCTGAAGTCCTTAGGGTATTAAAGATTGGTGACAAGTTGTTCTTGGAAAATGCTTATGTGAAAAAGGGTTTTGGAAATAAAATGGAGTTATCCACTCGAAGTGCAACGGTTGCCACAATGCCGCCTTAAGTTGACTTCTGGTCCTATGTCACCACCTTTAAACCAGCTATGTCGTAAGTTTTACTCACGTTTAGGTTGCCTTCTGTTGAAGGTTTTAAAATAACGTTTTACTATCAGTGTTCTTTTTGCCGATAGTTTTTTCCTAAAAATAAGTTGATCATTTTTCTGGTTTAATGGTGCATTTTTCGCAGTAGACTTCAATTGTTGGGAAAATTGCCTTCACACGGTCAAAACGTTTCTTTCCGTTAATTTTCTCTTCAAGCATGATGATGTCTTGTGGCTTGCTGAAGCGTTCAACTTTGCCGTCTTCACGTTTCCGCCTGATTTTTATGCAGTCATCAACCATGCAGTTTAGCACGCAAACGCCGCAGTAAACGCATAAGTCCTCGATGATTCCTACTTCACCGGCTTTCCAGTACAAGGCGTTAGTTGGGCAAGCTTTAACGCATAACTTGCATTCTACACCATCGCACGTGTACTTGTTTACGCTTATGCTTCCTTCCTTGAAAAGTTCCTTTACGCCTGTCGGCTCCAAAAGCTCTTGCCTGCGCTTCTTTTTTGCCTGCTCAGGGCTATCCTCTGACAGCAAGCCGAATATATCGGTGGAAGAAGCGGTTTTCTCTGGCATTCGAGGGAACCACAAATTGAAATGATTTTATTCGTAAAATACGTTTTATGAATTATAATTACTTATCCCATCGATTTTGGATTTATCCTTAATAAATTATTGATTTTTGAAGCGGTTAGGCTTGCGGTAGTAATGAATCACGAGACAGTTGAATATTGCTTAATCATATTTTTGCCAGTCAGCCTTCCCTAAAGCCAAGATCGCATCAGATGTAGTTGCACTAGTAACGTCAAAGTCCTCCGCTTTAAACGGGATTGTGTGCAAGTACTTCTGGATGCTTTTCCGAGATCTATGACGTAGGTCGCCAGCCATCTTTGGAACATTTCCGTTAATTAATTTCGCAAGCATCGATCAACCCCAATGACCAAAACTCTTAAAACTGATCTGTAACAGCGCAGGATTCTGGAATTTTCTGGCAGCTCGTTTACTCGTGTAATCAAGGCATTCGTAGGCATTTTGGTAGCCCATTGGAAAAATCCGTTTGCTTTTTCTGGGCAAAGCATTTAACATCTGAACTAGATGCATTGACAATTCATATTTGCCCGGATAATGAACCTTCACAGGATGGTTGATGCTGAGCACATTATTCTTGAGGTCAATCCATTCACAAGCCAAAATCTCCGAAGAATCCGCAAAAGTCTCTTTAAGACATAATAGAAAAGGTAGCTATGCGAACACTTGCAGCATTGATCGAGTTTCTAGAGCCTCGTACCTCTTCATTGTTCACCTCAATAAAGAGGTGAGGACAGAAACAAAAAAGCGGTTATAATCAACGCTGCTCTTTTGATTGCCCTGGCACTCTTGTCTATAATTCATGAAAAGACCGACATAGAGAAAATCATAGCGCGCCGCGCGCTATGTGAAGTTAGGTAAACTTCGTTCCCAAGATATTTCTTTGCGCTGTTTTCTCAGCGACGTTTTACGTGGTATATCTCCTGCTTCTTATGCCTAGAGCAAACTGGTTTTCGCGGGATAACCTGTTCATAGTCTCCTTCGGCGCAGTAGTCTGTGCAATCTTCGGGTATGGTATATCGAATTTGGACTCTGCGTCCGTACTAAGAGTTAGAACAAACTGTTCTCAAGCTTAGCATAAAATAAAACAATCAACTATAAACTATCAGGTGCAAAGACATGTTTCAGAAAAAAGTCATGAAAAAAACAAAAATTTATGGTTTAATCGCATTACTCTTAGCCGCAACGCTTGTAGCGATGATTTACACTTACGACGCAGCACAAAAAATTTTTCCAACATCACCGCAGCAAACACAAGTTTCATCTTTATCAACGGCCATACAAACCTTCACTTCCTACGACCAACTAAAAAACTACCTTAACCAAAGCGGCAACTCAAACCTCGAATATCCTGACTATGCCACCGGCACTTTTAACGCGATACCTGAACCTGCCCCAGCGCCCACGGCAGCCCCTGCAACATCATCGTCAACCTCATCGTCAACCGCGCAAGCAGCCACAAATGATTATTCAACCACCAACGTCCAAGTTGCAGGCGTTGACGAAGCAGACATTGTAAAAACTGACGGCCAATACCTCTATGTCATAGGCAACAACAGTCAAGTGGTCTATATTTTGGATGCCAGCCCACAGAACCCACAAAATGCCCAAGTTCTAAGTGAAATATTTCTGAACAACAGTTACCTCTCAGGACTTTACTTGAGCGCAGATGGCAACGAACTCGTCGTTCTCGGAAGCAACTATATATCCTACAGAATTTACGGGGAATTCCCAGGTTTATACCCCGCCAGTCTTGTCTTCCCAGATTGGACCACCAATACAAACTTCGTCTACGTTTACGATGTCTCAAACAAAGCCAACCCTGTGCTATCACAGAACTTCACAATGAGCGGCAACTACGTGGACAGTCGAATGATAGGTGACTATGTCTACGATATAATCTCCGAAAACGCCTATCTGCTAGACAGCACTGCTCTGCTGCCTACAATCTTCTCAGGACAGCAAGCATACACCATACCGCCCACAAGCATCTACTACTTTAACAATTCAGATCCAGCATACATGTACACAACTATAGTAGCCCTAAACATCCAAGATGCCACGCAACCAACCACAAACACCACCATCCTCATGGGCAACGCAGGCGCTATCTACGTATCTCAAGACAACATCTACTTAACCGACCAAGTAAGCACCTACCAAATCGCGAACACACCAGAATCATCTTCAATCCTCACTCCCTTACAACCAGGAATAGGCAGCGGGCCAATTTCGATCCCACTGGAGCAGCTTATTTGGCAGGGAACCGCCATCTACCGCATCCAAATATCAGGTCCATCTTTAACGTTTGCAGCTGCAGGAAACGTCACAGGCACCGTCATGAGTCAGTACTCAATGGATGAGTATAACGGCTATTTCCGCATAGCCACAACCTCCTACACCTACGCCTCTGCAAGCTCGACGCAAACAGAGCAGAATAACCTATATGTCTTGAGCTCTGACCTGCAGGTCGTCGGAAAACTCGAAAACTTAGCCAGCGGGGAAGTCCTGGATTCAGCCCGATTTATAGGCGACCGATGCTACTTAGTCACCTTCAACCAGATTGATCCCCTTTTCGTCGTCGACTTAAGTCAACCCAATAATCCCGTGGTCCTTGGTAACCTAACAATTCCCGGATACTCAGATTTCTTACAGCCCTATGACGCGACACATCTGATCGGTATTGGACAAGACGTAAACGCCAGCATCGATGCTGACAAAGCTGAAATTCCAGGCGACGTTTACTACACTGCAGTTTTAGGCTTAAAAGTGTCCCTGTTCGACGTAAGTGACGTGTCAAACCCGAAGGAAATTTCAAGCGTCGTTATAGGCGCCAGCGGCACAACCTCAGAAGCCCTCACCGACCCTAAAGCCATCCTCTTCGACGCCTCCCTTAACCTCCTGGTACTACCAGTTGAACTATACTTACCAATAAACAGCACAGCAGCATCGTCAAGTGCAATAGGCAATGGAACAGCTATTCCGGTCCCAGCGCCGATGATCCCGGCTGTTACCTCAGATACACAGTTCGTGTGGCAAGGCGTATACATATTCAACGTTACTCTCACATCCGGCATCACCATCGAAGGCAACGTAACACAACTGGACGATGCCTCAGCATATCTGGCAAATCCATCCCTAGCGATAACAAGCTTCTACCCGTGGATAGATAACCAATACTTCATCACACGCTCATTATACATCGACAATGTCCTATACACTGTTAGCCCGAGCAGAGTACAACTAAACAGTCT
>Ga0187784_10005457_pt1 | contig 10271 bp, 6 predicted proteins | sample 1015_SJ02_MP15_2_FD_132964 | JGI IMG/M metagenome (GOLD analysis project Ga0187784, IMG submission 132964) | Tropical peat soil microbial communities from peatlands in Department of Meta, Colombia - 1015_SJ02_MP15_20_MG | ecosystem: Environmental > Terrestrial > Soil > Wetlands > Peat | place... | reverse complement strand
GCCGCGAAGTCGAATGCGATGGGCCGTCATGTTCGCTTCTGGCATGGTCCTCGTTTTTGATGATAAGGACGCTCGGAGGGGTGTCCAAGTGTCGCTTCGCCCGACCTCCAATTGTTAAGGGCTACGGCCGCAATTTCGGCCCTGCCGCGGGCTTGCGCCAACGAATTCTTCACACGCTGCGCAGCCGAAGTCTCGCTAGCGTCTTAAGATGAGAGCGACTATACTCCCAGCCCAACCCGGACCCGGGACAGTCCGGCGGCCGGCCGAATCGCGCGAGAGCGCGGTTTCGAGCCGAGTATTCCGAGCCGGATGTTTACAGCAGTGGGTCGAGGACTGAACGCGAATTTCGATTCGGTTCCTTGACGGGGGGCGTTCGCCAGGCTGCCAGCAGCGTGCCAGCGGACTTCTCTACAAGGTCGAGCGATGCATCAATCCACGGTCCGCGTCGACGGCATGCCCGATGCCGGCCCGACCGATCAAGAAATCTCTCAGTTGCGCAATGAGGCGTCCCAACAGTCGGCGCAGCACGTCCCCTCGACGACCGAGTGCGCCAAGGCCGGCGTGTTCACGCTGAGGCGAAAAACCTGTTCGCTGATGGGAGTGCAAATCGTCGGCACGGGTTCCTACGTCCCCGAGAACGTCGTCACCAACGCCGACCTGCTGCGCGAGAACGGCTTCGACCCCGACTGGATCGAGCAGCGTTCGGGCATCCTGGAACGGCGACGCGCTCCGGCCGACCTGGCGACGAGCGACCTGTGCGTCGAGGCAGGAAAACGGGCCATGGCCGCGGCCGGAGTGCGGCCCAAAGATATCGACCTGCTGATTGTCGGCACTTTTACGCCCGATCACTTTTGCCCTTCGACCGCGTGCCTCGTTCAGGACCGCCTCGGATTGGCCGTTCCCGCCTTTGACCTGTCGGCAGCCTGCTCGGGATTCATGTATGCCCTGTCGACGGCGGCCCAGTTTGTCGCCACGGGGAACGCCACGACCGCCCTGGCGCTGGGAGCCGACACCAATACTCGGTTTATGAATCCGGTCGACCAGCGCACGTTCCCTCTGTTTGGCGACGGCGCGGGAGCCGCCGTCGTCACCAAGGGGACGCCCCAACAAGGGCTGTTGTGCTATCAACTGGGCGCCGACGGAAGCGGCGGGCCGCTGTTGGTGATTCCGGCGGGAGGCACGCGCGAGCCGGCGACGCACGAAGGCGTTGCGGCGGGCCGGCAGTACGTGCATATGGACGGTCGCAGCGTTTTCAAATGGGCCGTCCGCGCACTCACCGACACGATCCAACTCGTGCTCGAACACTCGAATCTCGGCGTCAATGACGTGTCGCTATACCTCTTGCACCAGGCGAACCAGCGGATCATCGACGCGGCTGTCGAGGCGCTCTGCATTCCGCGCGAGCGGATATTCAACAACATTCAGCGCTACGGCAACACCTCGGGCGCATCGGTTCCGATCGCCCTCGACGAAGCCTTCCGCGCGGGCCGCATCCATCCCGGCGACACCCTCCTCTTAAGCGGCTTCGGCGCCGGACTGACGTGGGGCACGGCGATCTTTCGCTGGTAGTCCACCGGGCCACGCCCGAATCTTTGCGCCGGACGAGAGTTCCTCCACCGCGCTACGCGTTCGCGCGACGGTCATCTATATTGGGGGATAAGCAGCGAAGTTGAAATCCGAGAGAGCGATCCGATGAAACTCGGCATAGTGACCTACCAATGGGGTGCGAACTGGGATCTGCCCACTCTCATCAAATATTGCGCCGAGGCCGGTTATGCCGGGGCCGAGTTGCGAACCACGCACAAGCACGGGGTCGAGGTTTCGCTCAATCGGGATCAGCGCGCGGAAGTGCAGAAGCGATTCGTCGATTCGGGCGTGGAACTGATCGGGCTGGGGTCGGTGTGCGAATTCCACAGCAACGATCCGGCCGTGCTCAAGAAAAACATCGAGCTCACGAAAGAGTTCATCATTCTGTCGCATGACGTCGGGGGGAGCGGCGTGAAAGTCCGCCCCAATGGACTCGTCAAAGGCAAGGACCGCCATGGGACGGCCCAGCAGATCGGTACGGCCCTCCGCGAATGCGGGCAGTTCGCCGAGGGTTACGGCATGGAGATCCGGCTCGAAGTGCATGGCAAGGGGACGTCCGATCTGTCGCTGATCGAGGAGATCATGAGGGTTGCCGACCACCCGAGCGTGGGCGTTTGCTGGAACTCCAACGCGAGCGACGTGGTCGACGGCTCCGTGAAAACGAGTTTCGATCGGGTCAAAAAACGGCTCGGCCGGACTTGCCACATCAACGAGCTGTACTCGGGCTATCCGTATCGCGAGTTGTTCTCGCTCTTGCAAGCGGCATGCTTCGAGGGATATTGCCTTGCCGAATGCCAGCCCACCGCGGATCCCAAACAGGTCATGCGGTATTACCGCGCCTTGTGGGAAGAGATGTGTCGACCCACCGCCGGAGATCGCACGCGGCCGGCCTGATCGAGCGAGCAGCCGATATCTCTCACGGTGCCGGCGAAGGCGGAGAGCTTGTCGGCGGAGTTGGATTGATCGCCGGCACTTGTTGACTGGACGGCGGATCGGAGCGCGGACTTTCCGGCGCGCCGACGCCCGGGACGCGGCGTGGTCCGGCTGCAAAATCTCCCTCGGGCGGGCGCTCGATCACCGGTTGATCGGAGGCGGCGACTCCCACGAACGGCCGCAGCTCGTCCTTGTCCTCGCGCGGCGGTGGAAAGACCTCGCGGAAGTCGGTCGCGTCGTCGACCTGCCTCAGCAGGAGATAAATCACGGTCGTCGCCGTCCAGAAGAAGCTGCCTGCGAATCCCGCCACGAGCAGTCCCACAAATTGCAGCCAGGCCCCCGCCACGTACATGCCAAAGCCCGTTGTCGCCGCGGGCTCGCTGCTGATGAGCCCGGGCCCGCCGACCGAGCCGGGCGACCCGAAAAGCATCGCCGCTGCGCGGGAAGCCCCCAACCCCGACGCGACGCCCGCCGCCGAAAGATAAACCACCAGCGAGGCCACCAGCGAAATAAAGGTCGTGACAAGCGCCCCGTACGTGAGTGCCACAATGGCGAACCACAAATAGTGCCAGGGGCGCGTAAAGACGTAGCTGTACGAGCGGCTGAAGGCGTCGAAACCGTCGCTGGCTTCTACGCCAATCGTCGCGTACATCAGCGGCCAGCCGGCGACCGCGGCGATCAAAATCAGCGCCATCAAGAAACCGAATGCCAGCTCGAGGCCCCACAGCAATCCCAGCACCGGCTGCCCGACGTAAGGAATGCGTCCGATCCATCCGCCGATTGTGCAAAGCAGCCAAAACGCGCCGATCCCCGCGACGGGCAGCAAGGCGGCCGTCATATACGAAAAGAAATTCTCGAAGGAGAACCGCAGCGCGCCTGAAAAGGCCATCGGCGCATCGGTGGCTTGTTCGACTGCGGCAATCCGCGTCATCGCACCACCCAGCACCGACCAGACGCACAGCGCCCATAGGAAACGGGTCCACGCCAACGCCTTCTCGCTCCAGGTTGCCCCCGGCTGCAGAATCGTCCGCGCCGGCTCGAGTACGGTTCGCGCAGGCTGCAAGAGCCGCTCCCAGCGCAATGCGATCCCCGTCAATACTTCCCAGGGGTTGCGTACGACTTTCGCAGGCAGCTCGACGGGGTTGTCGGCAGCCGGGCGGTCCCACTGGTAGGCAGCGTGCGACGCAGACGCCGTTTTACTGGAAGGAGCGAACGGAAGGCTCGTAAAGACGGCGTCGCCGACCGACAAGGCGACGATCGCCACACAGCTCAAAGTCAGCATCCGCAGGTCGATGGCGGTGCGGAAGACGCGGAACAGCCGCACCCACGGAAAGACCCGTTTCCAATCGATTTTGCCGAGTTCGACGACGGTATCCGGCATGGGCAGCGGAGATCGGACTCTGGGATGTGACCGCTTGGAGCACCAAACCTCAATTATATTGCGCAATGGACTCGCGTGCCGCGACCGAAATTCGAGGGGCTTAGTGACAGATTCTTGGCTGTCGCCCTCAGTGAGAAGACTACTTATTGGGGATCTCGAGCACGCCGTTCCAACCCGGCGGCGGAACGCGATTGTGCTGGGCGATGACCACCCCCAAAAAATCCTGGGCCCGGTCGCTGGCCGGCATGCGATGCAGATCGTGATAGGCCTCTTCCCAGCGGCCGGCAATGAAGTGCCCGACTGCCTGGTCGAAATGCGTGACTTGCTCGTCACTCAGGGCCCCGTCCGCGGATGCCGGCGGCAAAAGCTCGCTGACGACAACCGGAGTCTCAATTCCGTAGGGCAACACCTTCGCGAGTCGGCGGGTGCGCCCTTCACGCCGGTCCAAATGCGCGTTGGCGATGGCCGCCGTGGCCTCGTCGACCACAATGGGCACGCGCAGCTGCTTGGTCATTCCTTCGAGCCGGCTGGCCAGATTCACGACCGGGCCGAAGACCGTAACCTTCACCTGCTCGGCTGTGCCGATCTTCCCCGCGACCGCCCGCCCGTGCGCGATGCCGATTCCTACCTGAAAGTTCTTCAGCGGATGATCTTGCCGCCCAAACGTTTCTTGAAACGCCGCGCGAATTCCAAGCGCGGCCCGGCACGCGTCGAGAGGCGACTCGGGGGATGACAGGGGCCAGCCCCAGAAGCCCATCGCAGCATCCCCTTGGAAATCGCCCGTGACTCCGCCGTGCTTGAGGATCTGGCTGGTCATCACACCCAGCGCGCGGCTCACGCGTTCCAACAGGCCGCGCAGATTGTCGGCCGCTGCCTCGGCCGTGTGGCTGAAACCTCGCAAGTCGCAGAACAAGACCGTGACGTCGCACTCGCGTGGCTCGAGCAGGGCCGTGTCGAGATCGTCGCCCAAAGCGGACAAAATGGGGGGCGCGAAGAATTGGCGCAAGCCCGATTTTTGCCGCTCGAACCGGTTGAGCCGCAGGACGGAGCTGACGATTTCCGCGACCAGCTCCGTGAACTTGACGTCGGCCTGCAGGAAGACGCCGTCGGGTGGCGACGTCTGTGCTGGCGCCAGGGGTCGATCCAGGCCACCCGCCACATAAATGCCCCACGTCGAACCGCCATCGGCGACCGGCGTGCAATAGGCCCAGTCGAATTCGGCCGAGATCGTGTATTTGCTGTCCGAGAGCTTGGCCGATTCCCAAACATGCAGCACGCTGCGGCGCCGGCGCAACAGCGCGTCGCCGATCAGCCGCGAACTGGGTTGGACGAGCCCGGCGGCTTCGCGGCGGCGATCCCAGTTGAGCACGCGGACGGCTCCCGCATCGTCGATTTCGACGATTGCGACCGCCTCGGCATTGCCCACTCCGGCCAGGATCAGGCTCGCCAGACGATGGTAAAGCTCGCTTTGGGTTCGCGCGCTCCAGATCACCTCGTGCAGCCGCGTCAAAACGTCGAACCGCCGATCCGCGTCGCTAAAGCGGACGTTGCGAAGCATCTGGGGATCGAACGTGACCTCTTCAAATGGCCCGGTTTCGCTCAACCGCGAAGTTGCCGGCCGCTCGAATGAGAAAGTCGTCGTTCCGATGACGAACCGCTCCCCCTCCTCGAGCGAAAACCGCGCCGATTGTCGTCCGTTGATGAAGAGGGGGTTGCGCGCTTCCGGCAGCGCCTCGACGTCCAGGTGTCCGTCAACCAGCGTCACCCGCGCGTGGCGGCGGGAAATGTGAGCGTCCCACGGAACGGAAAGGTCGGCCGTCCCGTCGCGGCCGAGCAGGTAGGGCCTGTCGGCTTCCAGATCGTGGCGCCACTGATGAGCGCGATCCAATCCCTGAGCGACGAAAACGAACAATTCCACTTATCCTCGGCCGGCGCGTGGCGGACAGTTTGGCGACGGTCGCGCGCTCAAAATCCGCGCGACAGCCCGCTCGGCGTCGGAGGACCGCTCGCCCCTCCCGCGCCCGAGGCCAGGCGGTCGGGCCTCATCGGCCAGAACCGCGGCGAGCGATCGATCAGCGCGCGCCCCACAAAGTACCACAACAAGCCGATTAGTCCACAGCTGCCGACCAGCGCCCACAGTCCGGTGCGAGTCAGCCGCGATTTCATCTCCTGCACTGGTTCGAGCGCAGCCGTGCGCCGTTCCTGCACGACAGCCGCCCAGTCGGTCCAGGGGACGACGGCGAATGCCGCCAGCCAGTCTCCGCTGAGATCCTTTGAGGCGACATCGAGGCGGCTCAGCGGATCGGTGTAATGATCGTCCACCGCGGAGTCCGTTTTCGCGAGAGGGAGGTCGGAGTTTGCGAGCCGCTGGAGCTTGTCGCGCACCGACTCCGAAACGCGAAACTTTTCGATCTCGTCGGGCTTGAGCGTCTGCTGCCGGTACTGCTGGTGATGCTTGTCGAACCAGGTGTGGTCGAGCACGTTGCCGCTGGCCCGTTCGATGAGGGCGATTTCCCGCGTATCGTCCGGCGCCGCCGAACTGGCATCCGCCGCCTCCGCAAAAATCGCGTGGCTGTAGACGTCCAAAAGCGAGCCAATCTCGATCGTGCGCCCCAGTACTCCGATCACGTTGTCCGACTCGTCAAAGATCGGCACGGAAACCGCGACCAGGTGCTTCGAGTTCAGCGCTTCGGTAAACCACTGGGAAATGTGCGGAACGCGGATTGGCTTCAGATTTTTCGGTTCTGTCCCGCGCTCATAATTGATCCCCAGTCCATGAAAATAATCGCGGCTCGCATAGCCTTTTCCGAGCGTGTAGGGATACTTCCAGTTCTGTTCGAAGAGCGGGGATCTCCATTTCTGGACTCCGTGATCGTCGATCAAGAACCAGCTGAAGTCCTTTTGCAGGCCCAGCTTGTCGAAGCGATCGTCCGACTCCTTACGGGCCGCATTGAGCTCGGCAAAAGTCCGGTCGTTCTTGGCCTTGTCCATCACCACCGGGGCCCGGATCGCATCGCGCAGGCTTTTGAGCTGTTTATCCTGGGTGATTCGGTCAGAAAGTTCGATCAGCTCCTGTTCTCGTTCGCTGAGGTCGCGGCCAATGCTCTGGGCCACGATTCGCGCCGACAAGACGCCGCTTTCGTTCGCACGGCGAGTCATCAAGCCATTGGCGTCTTTTTCGGCCGTGCCCAGCAGGTCGAACACAAGCCAGGCCATCCCCAAAAGCAGCAGGCTCGGGCCAACGATGCCCAGGCTGATGAGCGGCCGCCGCGCGCGCGAGCGATCCCGTAATACGAGCACATCCAGAACAGCCTGGGCGTTCGGATAGCGTCGCTGCGAATCGGTCTGCAGGCAGCGATCGACAATTTCAGCCAAACGGCGATCGACTCCGGGTACGCTCCGCAGTCCGGTGGGCCGGGGGCTGTTCCGGATCCGCTCGCGGTAAACGGCCAGTTTCTCGTCGAGCGTCGGCGCCGAGCGGATGGCCTCTTCGATTTCCGGAGTGCGATACGGGGGCTGGCCGCAAAGCATGTGGTACAACAGGGCGCCCAACGCGTAAACGTCCCAACGCGCATCCGGAATGGACTGCAAGTCGGCCTGCTCCGGCGCCATGTAAAACAGACTGCCCAAGGCCGGATTTTGCTCGTTTGAGAGCCGCGACTGGCCGAAGTCGCACAACCGTGGCTCGAATTCGTTGTCCAACAGCACGTTGGCGGGCTTCAAATCGCAATGCAGGATGCCGCTGCCGTGAGCGTGCACCAGCGCGCTCAGAACGCCTTCCGCGATCCGCACGGCCTCGTTCACCGGCAGCGGACCCGCCGCGAGATGCGTTGCCAGCGAGCCGCTGGCCAGGAATTCCATTACGTAGTACGGGGGCTCGCTGTTCCAGCCGACGTCGATCAGCCGCACGATATGCCGCGACGTGTACAGCACCGCGAGCTTTTCGACCTCGCGGTTCAGCAGCGACCAATCGAGGCCGCGCTGATGCGTATAAAACTTGATCGCGACCTGCTTGCCGGTGTTGTCCTCCGAGGCCAGCCACACCGTGCCGAATGCCCCGCCTCCGAGCGACCGCAAAAGCGTATACCCGGGCACTCTTCCGGGTGGCGTTTCGGCCCAGCGGCTCAGCTCGGCTGCTTGTGCGCTTTCGTGCTCGTCCTGGACGAGTGTGTCGTGGATTTCTGTGGACGGAGGGACAGACGAGGACACGCCATACCGGAGGGCTAAAGCCGTGAGCTGGAACCGCGTACGCCGCACGTTTGTCGACCTTTATATTTTCGCGTCGCCGGCCAAAAAAGCACAGTCCACCTTCCGGCAGGGCGGCACAGGGTTTCTGCCGCGGACGCGCATCGTTTGACATGATCATATCTTCTGTCATTTCGCGCCCCCAATAGCTCGAGCGTTACCACCGTCACACACCTCGCAGTTCCGCCAAATTTCTAACCGGCCGATTGAACCCCATGCTGGCTGGCAGAGTTGCAACTCGACTATCCGCAGTTGCTGACGCCAGGCGATCGGAACATCCTGCGCTACACTCCCGAATTGTGTTGGGACCGCTCGCATGCCAATCTGGAGGGGGCCCGACAATTCACCGAGCAAGTCGCAGCCGACGTGCGTGGGGCGCTCGATTTCGACGGCAGGGAAAAGGAAGAGTTTCAAGTCACAGCAATTGACCCCTGACCTGGAATCGTTGTCGACTTAGTGCCCGGCTGGCTTCGCATCGAGAATTCGCGATGGCGGTTTGTTCGCTCGGATTTCTGTCGCTGTGCATCGCCACCGTGATTGTGTTCTACCTCGCGCCCCGAACAGTGCTGCGCCAAGTCGCCCTCGCCACCGCGAATGCGACGTTTCTCTTTACGCAGGTTCCCAACCGGCGAAGTTGGGCCATTTTCGCCGCCGTGCTCGCCTTGACATACGTGGCGCTCGCCTGTGTCCGTGTGTTCCGGCGGGGCGGGGTTGTCGTCGCCGCTGTCGGCCTGGCGCTGCTGGTCTTCCTTTACGTCAAGCGCTACGAGTTCTTTGCGACCTGGGTGCCGGTTCCCATGGATTGGGACTTGGCGCTGCACCCGGTCGAGTTGGTCGGCCTGTCGTACATGCTCTTCAAGCTCATTCACATGTTCGTGGACGAATGGCAGGGGCAGCTCGCCCCTTTCAACTTGTGGAGCTATTTGAATTACCAGTTATCGTTCTTCACCCTCACCGCCGGTCCGATTCAGCGTTACAACGACTTTCTGCAAGGCTGGAACGAAGTGGAGCTGCGGCCGCGGGCATCGCGCGAGGCCCTGCTCCTGTGGATCCGCATCCTCACGGGAATGATCAAGATCAGCGTGCTGGGGTCATGGGCGCTCGCCGCATTCCGACCCGCCGCCCCGCCCCTGGGTCCCAACAGCCTCGTCGACGTGCTGATCTGCTTCTACGCCTATCCCGCCTATCTGTATTTCAACTTCTCGGGCTACACCGACGTGATGATCGGGGCCGGCGGGCTGCTCGGCTTCAGGCTGCCGGAAAACTTCAATCGCCCCTACCTGGCCCGCAATGTCCTCGATTTCTGGGATCGCTGGCACATCAGCGTGACCCACTGGATCCGCGATTACGTCTTCATGACCGGCTACAAGGCCGCCGCCAGTCGCTATCCGCGCGAAGCCCGCTACTGGAGTTACGGGCTGTTGTTCCTGGCGCTCTTCCTGGCGGGCGTCTGGCACGGGACGACCGAGGCTTATGTGCTGTTCGGCGTCCTCAATGGGTTGGGGGCCGCAGCGACGCGGGCGTACGGAGATGCCTTGCGAGCGACCCTCGGGGGCGCGGGCTTGAGAGCCTACCTGCAGAACAAGACCGTCCACTGGATCGCGGTCATTGGCACCCTGCATTATGTCGGTTTCTGCTTCCTGTTCTTTTCCATGGACATTCGCGGCGTCGAAGTCTTTTTCGCCACAGTATCTCGCGAACTCGTCAATCTCCCGGCGTCGCTGGGCAGCGCGGCGTGGCGATCGCTCGATCTCGCGCCGCTCGTTGTCGCAGCCCTCGCCTTGGCAGCGCTCTGGAAGGCCGATGCGATCGCGGACGGGCTCGGGCGGATTGCCAGAGGCGTCACGCACCGCCCCGCATTGATGTATTCGATCCTCTGCACCCAAACGGCGATTGTGGTCCTGGTGCTGTATTTCGACTGGGCGTTTCAACAGGAGCCTCCGCCCGTCCTTTACATGTCGTTCTGACAGGCCTGTTGATCGGGCCTTCGAATCCACCGTGCTTGTCAGCCAATCTGACATCAGAGTGCCGTCCGTTGAGTGTTGAGCCGACGAGCGGCTATATGTCATGTGATGGACGAGCTGCGCGCCCTCCTGCAAAAGTACTGGGGATATGATGCCTTCCG
>Ga0187784_10005456_pt1 | contig 10272 bp, 9 predicted proteins | sample 1015_SJ02_MP15_2_FD_132964 | JGI IMG/M metagenome (GOLD analysis project Ga0187784, IMG submission 132964) | Tropical peat soil microbial communities from peatlands in Department of Meta, Colombia - 1015_SJ02_MP15_20_MG | ecosystem: Environmental > Terrestrial > Soil > Wetlands > Peat | place... | reverse complement strand
TGCACTTACCAGTTTTGTTTTCGCTGTTTCATAACTTTGAAAGTTTCCGAAATGTACCTGAAATGATTGAGGGATGGTGGACCGGGCGGGATTTGAACCCGCGGCTTCCGCGTTGCGAACGCGTTCTTTCTAATCTGACAATACAGAATCGTCTTAACTGGCAAAAATATGAAGAATGGGTAGTTAAAGAGTACCGACCAAAATCGGCTTATGACAGAATAATTTACGCCAAATCATACGCACATTGCTTGTTAGACGGAGACTGCCATGAACTCTTGGAGCTTTCAAACGACAAACGAGAGCATGTAATGAACGCTTTATCATGCCTCGCCAAGTTCTTGGGAATGTACGAACAGTGGAGCAGCTTAATCAAGAATTACCGTTTGAAGTGGCGGATTAGAAATGACGATTTGATAATAGCGCGTTTCACTCAAACAACTGACCCTAATGAATTATTCGATTGGATTAGGATGATAAAGAATACATGCCCAAACCTCAGAGACTTCATGGATTTAATGCTTATTACAGGGCTTAGATTTGAAGAGGCTGTCGAAAGTTATAATTTGATAGTGACCTTATCAAAAGAGGACAAACTTCAAACATACTATAACGCCGAAAAAGAGATTTTGGAGCACTACAAGTTTAAGCAGATGTTTCTTAGAAGAACGAAGAAAGCGTTTGCGAGTTTTGTTCCACGTGCTTTAATTGAGAAAATTATCAGGAATGGTTCAACATTCAAGCCCACCTACATTCAAACAAAAGTTAAAAGAAAAACAAAACAAGTAAGGTTCAGTGACATCCGAGAGCTACACGGAAGCCTATTGGCAAAGAGTTTAGGCAGTGCCGAAATCGATTTCTTACATGGACGAGTCTCGACGAGTGTGTTTATGCGCAACTATTTCAATCCAGCATGGATAACTGATTTGAAAGAGAGAACATTTAAGGCGACAAGCGATATTATAAAATGCTCCATGAGTGCTTCATTAGGTTGATAGACGAAACTAAGGGCTTCAAAACGGCTTCCGCGTTGTCACCACAATTCCTATCGTTTCAGTTAAGATGCTTTTGTGGCTCTATGTAGGTTAGCTCAGACCGCTCTGAAAGAAGCGCCTCAACTTCCCGCTCAGAATCTTCTGAACCAAAATGCAAAATTCGGTAACAACTACTGCAGATAGTGTCCCCGTTTGTTTCGTCCTTGAAGGTTTCTTCATGCAAACATTGGGTTTTTGAAGGGCTGGAATTGCGCTTTTCTATCTCTTTCAGTTTGCGCTTCCAGTCATCCAGTGCTTGCCACCTTTGTTACGCCTTGCTGCTCCTTTTCTTTTTCAAGCAGTTTAACGAGTTCAAGCTGAATTTTAATGTCTGCCTGCTGCCTCGTCCTGTCTCCAGGAGACAAGCAATATTTAATGCTCTCGTAGAACTCCCACATGTCCCTCAACTTCTCTTTCTCCTGCTCAAGCTCATCTACTTCAGCATTATGCTCTCGCTTCGGCTCTGGCTTTTCAGCCTCCGAATCAACTTTTTTTGGTTTCTTAGCGGTTTGACTATGATGGTAGAGGTGATGCCGTATCGAAGCCTCAAAAACCAGTACCCCTTTGTTTTTTAAAAATCTCCTTATTTCAGAGTAGTTACTTCCTTTCTGTCGCATTTCAGAAACGGTTTGAGAATAATTGCTTTCGCATATTTTGCAATATCGCATAAAATACACCTCGTTTTACGGTTAATTTGAAAAAAAGCTAATTTAAAATTGGTTTTTTGGCTAATCGTTCAAAATTCAGGTAATTTCTTGTAGAGCCCTTGCCCAAGTTTAATACTACGCAGAGACCCTTTCTTGTTTCTTAATATACTTAAGTCGGATTATAAGAAAACAGGACTATGAAAGTTTAAAGGCAAAAAAAATTAAGCAAAGTCATTGTTGAAGAAGGAAAAATCACGTTGAAGCCGAAGGGTTAGTAGTTTCTATTGGCTTGCCTTGAAAAGCGTTGTTAATGTTTTTTTGAACCTTATCAGTCAGTTGTTTAATAACTTCTTTTTGTTGTTCAAAAGCCCTAGCCAAAAGTTCCTGCTTGAAATTATCAGCCAAAAGCGTGTTTTTGGAAATTATCCTCTGAGTTGTCTGGTCGGGTTCCACGTATAGAATGCCTAAATCTGTTGTATCTTTTCCCACACTAACCATTCTTTCTGATAGTTTCTTAGCCCAGAACGTTCTAACTAAGCATTCACTTAATGGCATACTCGGATTGTAAGGTTCTTTTGTTAGTTCTGGCAATGATTGATAAGAGCCTATTCCAACCATACTAAAACCCATAGGGGATAAATACTGAAGTTGATTACAACTTATTTGGTATAGATGTGCAGCACTCCACTTTGTTTCTTGGATTATGTCAATACCCAAAATGATGAATGCCACATCGAAATTATAGCTTTGAACCCTATTGTCAATCATGAGTGCAAGCCAATCATAGATTGATTTCATGTTTGTATAGAAGGTTTTTCTATCCATTCCTCTTGATTCAAAGATTTGTTGTTCAATTGCTTGATTTCGGTGTATGTCATAATGTTTTTTCACAAGTTCCGCAATTTCTTTGATATTAATTTTTTCTTTCTTTTCAGATTGCATTGAAGCTAATTCAAGAAAGGCATCGCGAATTATGGCACCACCTCTTGAGGCATCGCCAGCGTTCATAATGAGACAATTCGGCAGTAACATGTCTACTTTAGCTTTGCCTTGTTCAAAGGTCAATCCGTTAGAATCTGTGACAAGTCTATCGGAGCAAAAGACTATTCTTGGCGAACCCGTATTTGCTTCGCAAATTGAGGCAATACAAATCGTCAATGCTTTTTCCTTCTTTTTGCATGGGCACCTATCATTGTTGTCTTGGATATGAAGATTTTGCTCTATCAATTTTCATATTCACTCCTCTTAAAAACAATAACTGCGTGAGCAACCTTTTTTTTAACAAAAATGTGCGGTAACCGCAGACTTTGCAGAATCCGTAAAAATTAGTCTGCACCAACTCTGAAACTAACATTTAAACTTCGTAAAATTAAACCATTCAAGGAGAAAAAAGGAAAATTTGTGATTGGGCAAGTATAACGGCGCTATATTTCAAGACTTTTAAGAACGTTAACTGTTAAACGACATTTTCCCCTATTATACTATAAGGGTTTTTTGTCGTTTAACTTCAGCCGAAACCCCCTGCCTTGCTTTTCAACGTGCAGACCGATGCTGTCAAGAAAACTATTGTTAGCTAAGATTGCTTCTTGAGCTTCTTTGCTTTTAGCTCTGAAGGCGAGCTGTAGGGGAATGTAATTAATCCCATCTTTGTCTTTGTTGATTTGCCAAATTCTCCGTAGCTGCAGAATGTATGGTAAGTGCTTTTCTGGATCGGCTATTTCATCTCTTCGTTGATAGAGCTTGGTCATTTCTACCCATTCGGGTGGATTCAGAGCTGTCTTGACTAAGCCGATGACGCATGGTCTTTTGACTTCCGCGTTTTCGTAGAGGCTGCCGTACAAGTTCAAGAACTGAGCCACTTCTAAGTAAGTGATTCCCAAGCAGTAGATGTAACTTTGATAGGTTCCAAGCGGGTCTTTAACCCTTGAACTTGCGTTTACAAACTCGCAGTGCATGTTTGAAAGCCTAAACGCTCTATTCATCGCTGTTGCTTTGTCTGCTCCTGCTTCCCCTGCAACTTTGTAATAGTAAGATGCGGAGGGAATGTAGGGTGCGCCAATAAGAATTTCAACGTAGCCTTCAGCTTGAACGCCTCTTGTTTCAACACTCCTGTACCATGTTACATTAACATCTGGAATTAGACCCTGCTTACGCCATTTTTGGACTTCTTCAGCCATATTTTTGTTTAAGCATATGACCAGAATTCTACCAGCGTCCTTGTGGAAAGCGCATATTTTATTGATTGACTTTTGAACGTAAACTCGCGTCTTCTCATGGTAAATGTCTTCTTCACTAATTTTCCTTGAATCGCAGAAATACACTATCCTTCCGTTACTATTGTTTGGGTCGCCCCACATGAACGGTTGCACCTTGCTTTGGAAATGCTCTTGCAAATCAAACTCTGGCAAGTGTGCATCCACCAGTATGCTAAGCTTGTCCTGTTTTGCAAAATCGTCAACTAAGCCGTTTATGAAATAAAGCTCCTCTTCTAAAGGGTTGATTGGGGTCAAGGTAATGCGCGACCTTCTGTCTTTGCGAACGAGCATTTCCTTGCAAGTAGCTAAATGAAGCATTTCCTGCAAAAACTCTGTGTCGATGCCCTTTGCTGTTAGACATTTGACTTTGTTCCACATGGGAGTAAAATTTGCGTTCAGCTTAGCTAAGTCTTCTTCTGACAATGGATCATAAAATCTGCCGAACCCACCGACGTTCAGCGTCTTTCCAAACTTGAGTGCTTCAAACGCGACTGTTTGTATTTTTTCCCACCATTCGTCATATCCGTTTAATACTACATCTAAAAGCGATTCATATTTCGTGTCGGAGAGTTCAATGGTCGGTGTTAACCCAAGTAAGCCTGAAGTATATTCATCAAAGATAAGGATGTCAGCACTACCGAGTTTTTGTAAGGCTGCCTGAGAAACTTTGCTGTGTTCTCTGCTCAGAGTTAACGCTTTCAGCTTCTGGTAAGTTAATACCAGCACATTCCATTCGCAATTAAGAATCTGTTGAAGTTCACACAGGGGGTTTTGGAAAAACTCGCATTTTTCGCATTCTACTGGGCGCAGCAGCCACTTCATTTTTCTCAATCTTTCATTTGCAGAGCATTCTTCAACAAGCTTCTTGCAGACTTCGCTGTTTTGTAAGAGTTGAAAAACTGTCGCTTGTTTGTTGTTTGAGAGCTTAACTGCTTCAGTGACTACGTCTTCTCCAATGCGATGAGTAGGTTCAACTATTACGATTCTTTTATCTGCGTTTACAGCTTGCTTGATTAGACTTGTTGTCGTGCCCGCTCTTGTGACTTTCAAAACTGGTACTATACCTTTGAGCTTCAGAACATTTAGAGCCGAGATGTCTTGCTTTTCAAAGCTTCCAGTAGCAGCAAAGTAATCTAAGACTATTTCAAGGGGAATCTGTAGACTCATCTTGTTTTTCATCCTCCCATGCAGGAAGGTTTTTCACAACCAATTTGCGGTTGACATCGGCTTGCTTTACAAAAATCACGGTTGCGCCGATGCTGTCAAGGAAATCCTCGGCTTTTTGTTTATGCTGAGGTACTCCTCTAAAAACAATTGCAAAATTTTTTTCATTCATATTTTCATGCCTTTTTCAAGTACGTTTCATTCGCCTACAAGGGGCGAAAAATGAACGGTTAATTTCCTACATAATATATATGGCAAAAAGCTAAACTTTCTTAGCTGACCTATCCCTTCCCCTAACCCTTCTGGCACCGATTGACCTTTACACCTACGCTTGCATAAGCGTTACTTGTCGCTGAACCGCTTGTCACCACAACCATGCAATAGAGGTTTGTTGCATCGCTTCCTGTGACTTGCAGCATGTCATAGTTCCAGTCAGTCACGGGTGTGCCTTGCAAAACTGTTAAAGCAATGTCGCTTATGTTCGGGGTATAGTTGCACCAGTGCGGGATAGTTACGCTTTTTAGCCCAGTGTATTGAACGTTGAACGGTCCAGTCGTATTATTTTCAGTTATGAAGCCATTGTTTAAATGAACGTTTGTGTTTGCCCCGTAAATAGTCATAGCAGCGACGTTAATCACCGTGTCGTTCCCGATAATAGTATTCCAGTTTGACCCAGTGGCTTCAGTAATGCCATATTGAAGTCTTGGAGTGCGAAGGTCTCTAACAACATTTCCAATAACTGTAGTGTCACGAGTAGTACCATCAAGCATAATGCCTGAATTGTAGTTTGTTATGCTTGCGTTGTTTTGAACGTTGCACCCTATAACCTTGCTTCCCGAAGAGTTGTAGAGCCAAATTCCATGTTGCCCGTTACCTTCGAGGGTGCAGTTAACAATTCCTAATCTGTCAACTGCATAGCCGACTATGCCGCATTGCTGGCTTCCCCAAGAATGACTGCACGACATTTGGCTTGTTGACCCTAAAACAAGGTTGTGCTGGGCGTTGTTGCCGAAGTTGCTGTTTACTATGCAAGCGTCAAAAGCCCATGAATCATAATAAATTGCGCTCTTTGATCCGTTCTCTATGTCAACATCATTGTAGCGCATGCTTAAAGTATTGTACCCCGCAGACCCAGTGACATAGATGGCGTGGGATGGCGCTTGAGTTATTGCTATGTGTTCAAGGTCGCCGTGCATTGCGTTGGCTATGGCGATGCAGTAGCCCGAGGAGTTGCTTCCACTGTTTCCGTTTATGCCGAAATAAGCCAAATTTGGGGCAAGCCAAAGATTTCCGCTTGTTTGAATGACGTTGCAGTTTGCCCCGTTAGCCAACTGAAAAATAGTTGACCATTTCCCCTCACCCATCAAAAGCGTTCCAGTGTAAACCGTGATAGGTGAAGTAATAGAGTAGAGACCTGCTCTGCATAAGACAGCTCCGTTTGCGCTGTTTGCAGCCGTCAACGCTGAGTTAATGACAGATGACGCCGACCCAGTATAATCAATGTTTCCCGTCCAGCCGTTTTCAGCAAAACAATTACCGCCTGAACCAGTGTAAACAACATATCTGTAAGGCTTAGTTATGCCCTGCAACGCCACTATGTCAGGTGTTGTAATCTGGTTTGAATAGATGTATGTCGCACTCACTTTTATTTTCCTCTAAAAAATGAAGTTACTTCTGTGCCTCTAACCTCAAAATAGCTCTTAGGTACTCGCTAAAGTTCATGAAACCCTTGGACTTTGCCTTTTCCAAGAGTTTTTTAGCGTCGTCTATGGAGAGTCTCACAGTCACGGTTGTTGAATGGACAGCAAAGGTTGATTTCTTTTTTGGCATTTTTTAATCAACTCCCTTACAAAATCTCTTTTTATTGAATTAAAGCTCATTTTGCCATCTGCGCGGGAGAACCGAGCATTTTTTAATACACATTTAAGGAAAAGACGCTTTAATTGGGTTTCTCTTAAAAACACTTGTTTGCTCTTATCCTCATAATATATAGTTTTTCGGGCGTACACTTACGGAAAATATTTGTTTTAAAAAGGCGTAAATACGGGTTAGGGCTATCGTTAATTGTAGCGAACTGCCAAGCCTTCTTTCTTGACAATGAAGCACACAGAAAGGAGAATTAGAAAAGTGAAAAAGAAAATAGCCTCGGGATTAATTCTCACACTTTTGTTAGTTGCTTCATTTATGATTGCTTTTTCTCTCCAGCTAAGTACATCTGCGCAAGGAACTGGAAGTTCCAATGCGCCAGCCCTTGAATGGTACAAAACTTACGGAGGCGCAACTGGTAATAGCGAAACCTATGGAACAGGTTGTGTTATCCAGACCAGCGATGGTGGCTATGCAGTGGCTGGCTGGACAACCTCCTATGGAGCTAACGCTAACTCGTATGAAGGTCGCTCTGCTTGGCTTGTAAAGACAGATTCAAACGGCAACGTTCAATGGAATAAAACTTACAATGGTGATGACTTCAACACAGTCATTCAAACAAGCGACGGTGGCTATGCGATAGCTGGAGCCAGTTGGAACACAACCAGAAGCGCCTTCGACCTATTTGTGGTAAAAACTGATGCTGAGGGTAACGTTCAATGGAGTTTAACTTATATTCCAAGTGTTTCAGGAGGGTCACTTGACTGGGGAGGGGCTTACTCCATAATTCCAACGTCTGATGGAGGCTACGTGTTATCTGGAAGCGTTCGAGACGCTCCTGATAACCCGGGAGGAAACTGGTGTGGCTGGGTAGTTAAGTTAACCGCTAACGGTCAGTTGCAGTGGGATAAGTCCTATCAACTCAACGGTCTGGACGCTGGGGCGCATGACATTATACAAACCAGTGATGGAGGATACGCGTTCGCAGGTGCGGTGTTGAGCTCTGGCGGGAATGGAGGCAAGATGTGGCTTGTCAAAATTGACGCAAACGGAAATGAACAATGGGATCAAACATATCTTGGCGGAGGCGGACCAACCGACAGCGCTAACTCCGTTGTTCAAACTTCCAACGGAGGCTACATAGTGGCTGGCGTCACTTATTCATCTGGAACGGGTTACAGCAATGGTGTTATCATAAAGACCGACTCAAGCGGGAACCTGATTTGGAAACAAACTTATGGTATAGCAGGAGAAAACAGCGGAGTTAACTCAATGGTTCAGACCAGTGATGGTGGCTACCTTTTGGCTGGTTACACAAACTCTGTTGGCACCAGTACGGCTGACGTTTGGGTTGTTAAAAAAAACTCTTCTGGAAACCAAGAATGGAATGAAACCTTCGGTACAGCAAACTATAGTGAGGCAACATCTGTCATTCAGACAAACGATGAAGGATACGCAGTAGCAGGATACACAAACTCCTTTGGCGCGGGCAATTATGACTTTTTACTTGTAAAGCTCGCTTCGTCCAGTTCAACACCTACACCTTCGCCAAGCCCAACTCCTTCACCTCTACCAACACCAACACTTACTGTTAATTGTGTAAGCAGCACATCTTACAATAGCTTCAATGTTCAAATAAACGGCAACTTAGCCTTTAACGGCACTGGCATCTCAGGAGTTCCAATCCTGCTTTCATACAGTGCTGATAACGGAGCCTCTTGGCAGAGCCTCACCACAGTTAACACAGATACAAACGGGGGCTTTCTTGCGCAGTGGTTGGGTCCATCTGCATCGGGAGATTACCTGCTAAATGCCACTTATTCGGGTAGCGCGACTTATTCAAGTGTGAGCACCGTGGTTAACCTTGCAGTAATGCCTTTTATTTCACGGAACGCTAACCTCGCTTTCTCAGTAGAATCAAACGCAACCGTTTCAGCACTTGCTTTCAACTCTACAAGCAATGAACTGAGCTTCATCGTGAGTGGACCAAGTGGTTCAACAGGTTATGCTAACGTCTATATTAGCAGAACCCTTGTCAGTGACGCCTCAGCAATCACGGCTTACAAAGATGGAAACTCGATAAGCTATACCTTAACATCAACCGCTGACGCGTGGGTACTGCAATTCAACTTCGGACTTAGCACTCATCAAATAACCATCTATTTAGCCTCAAAATCAACAGTTTCAGCAATATCTTTGAACTTTGGAAACTGGCTTTGGGTTATTGTAGTGGTCGCGGTTATAGTCGTTTTGGTGGCTGCTATTACAGCTTGGTTCAAAAGGAACAAAATACGTGTCGTCTGGAACAAAACTGAAGAACCTCATGCTGAAACAGAAAGTGTTTTATTCGCACCTAAACAAAGAAGAAAATGCGGTGAGTCAACTTGAGCAAAAACGTTAATGTCATTGAAGTCACGCCCAGAAAAATTCTGGGGTACGTACTATTGGGGATAGCGATAATTTTGTTCTTCTATGTGATTTTGAGCGGCGTCCTTCTTGCAACTGGAACGATTCACGCAATCACAATTTATGACTCGTACCAGTATGGCGTATTTGCGGATATAGGTCTCCAACTGGGCATTTATGCGATTCTGGCAGGAGTCGCTTTTGGAATTGGGAAACTTGCAGTGGACTTGGTCAAAAGCTGAAATGAGTTCGACATAAGTCTTTAGTTGTATAGAGCAATTCCTTAGGCGTTTTTTGGCTGTTAGAATTTAGGCTAAATAAAGCTTTACGTAATCATGTAAAGACGTAAAGGCTTAAATATGTATTTACACAATATCTTTTAGTGACAAAATATGGGTAAATTAACAATAGTGCTTTCAGAAAAAACTGAAAATGACCTGAGAAAATACGTCGCCAAGAAGTACCCAACAGAAATTTATGGAAAAATATCCTTCGTCATCGAGCAAGCGCTCTTAAAATACTTTGAAGAAAACCCAGAATAGGTTCATGGAGATTTTGAAATGTTAAGCAAAGCAGAATTAAATTTCTTACAGCATCCAGAAAACATGAGCGCCGATTATCGATATGTCATCAAGAATAGAATTAAAGCCAAAGTTCAAGTGATGGAGGAAGAGATAGCTCTTTTAGACCGCGCTGGGCTCTTGACCTTACATAATTCCGTAAGAAACCTTACTAAAAACTGTAAGGTGCCTCAGAACGAAATAGCTCAGAATAACGTTGATTTTAAAAATGAGTGGTGGACCGGGCGGGATTTGAACCCGCGGCTTCCGCGTTGCGAACGCGGCGATCATACCGAGCTGATCTACCGGCCCAACTTGGGGCTTTCGGAAAAAATAGCACTGC
>Ga0187784_10005455_pt1 | contig 10272 bp, 13 predicted proteins | sample 1015_SJ02_MP15_2_FD_132964 | JGI IMG/M metagenome (GOLD analysis project Ga0187784, IMG submission 132964) | Tropical peat soil microbial communities from peatlands in Department of Meta, Colombia - 1015_SJ02_MP15_20_MG | ecosystem: Environmental > Terrestrial > Soil > Wetlands > Peat | place... | reverse complement strand
GGCCCGCCATTGAGCGCCATGAAAGTCTGCCCGCAGATTTCGAATTCGACGGTCATGACCGTACCCGATTCTTTGCCGTGGGTTTCGTGTCCGGCCCGTCCATAGCGCTCGATGTGCTTGATGCGGGAATTTTCGAAGACGGTGGCGTAAAATTCCGCCGCCTCTTCCGCCTGCGTATCGAACCAGAGAAAGGGCGTGATCTTCGGCGTGATGGTCGGCACGGGTGATCTCCGGTGATGCCGCTGCGCGGCGTCAGCAAAACCGCTTAGCGCTGAAGTTTTTTCCGCGCGGCGAGGCGCGGCCGGCTACGCCCGGCCGTCGTAAGCGCGTGCAGCGCTGAACCTTATCGTTAGCAGCAAGGAACTGGCCACCCTTGCCTGTCCGCTATTGCAGCGCCAGGACGACTGGTCCCGAGACCGGATCGGTGACACCAAGGCCGCCGCCAAGGTCTTCAAGCGTATCTCGGAATGAATTGAGCGTCTCGATCATGATTGGTCGCGCTTTTGCGATTGAGTCCATGTCGGTCCATTCGGCAATGACACAATAGGTGTGCTCTCCGGTCCTGATCATATTGGCGTGCATGACGCCAGGCCAATTGAACCGGGCCTTCTTGTGCGCATCTAGAAATTCCTGGTCACGTCCAACCTTCACCTTAAAGCGCACGACGTTAAACGCAGTCATGGTGTGCCTCCTGTCTTAGAGTGCAGCGAATATGCGTCTCACCTCCCCCTAAAAGGGGAGGTCGGCCGGCGCAGCCGGCCGGGTGGGGGTCGCCTGCCTTTTTAAACTCCCTAAATTCCGTTCCGACTCTGACCCCCACCCTGAGCCTCCCCCTGCAGGGGGAGGAAGACGTGGAGACGGTTTGCCGTGCTTATGCTTGGGCTGCACCGCACGTGGCGCAGCCGCTAGACCTTGGCCAGATAGGCGGCGAGCCGGTCGAGCGTTCCGGTCCAGGTCGCCTTCATGCCCACATGCGAGGCGTTGAAGGTTTTTTGTTCCGCTTCGCTCGCATTGTGCGCCGCCCAGCGGACGTTGAGCTTACTCTTTTCGTCCGGCTGTTCATCCAGCGTCACCGTGATCAGCGTTTCCAGCGGCCACGTCGGCACGATCGGATGGCGGGTCACGCCGCCGGCCGCGTTGGAAAACGAATTGATGAAGACGAGCCGCTCCGGCGCCACGATCTCGCGATAGACGAACTTGCCCCACATCTTGTAACCGTCCACCGAGCGCAATCCGCAATGGAAGACACCGCCGGGACGCAGATCAAGATTGGCGGCGATCATGGTGAAGCCGGTCGGGCTCCACCATTCTTTCATGTGCTCGGCTTGCGTAAGCGCCTGCCAGACCCGCTCGCGCGGCGCATCGAAGACCCGGGCAATGACAAAATCGTCGCTCTTGCCTTCGGCACCCATTTATCCCCGTCCCCACAGCGATTGTCCCGGGGTTAGTGTGCCACAAGGATCATCCAGCCGACACCGAATTTATCGGCCACCATTCCGAATCGCGGCGAGAAAAAGGTCTTTCCCATCGGCATGGTGACCGTGCCTCCTTCGGCAAGTCCGTTGAACAGCTTGTCGGCCGTGGCCTCGCTGTCCACCGCAATGGACAGCATGATTCCCTGAAAATTCGGGTTGCCGGTGTTACGGCCGTCGGATGCCATTAATCGTGGTGTCGCCGACCGCGAACTGCGAATGCATGACTTTGTCGGCATTGTCCGGCGTGCACATGCTTTTATCCGGGCTGTCCTTCCAGCGCATCACCATGCCAACCTTGGCGTCGATGGCCTTCTTGTAGAATTCCAAGGCTTCGTCGCAGCGTCCGTTAAAATCGAGATAGGGCTGTACTTGCATGGCTTACTCCCGGTCTGTTGAGCCTTGCGAAGTCCCAATAAAAATCGTCAGGAAACGTGGCGTCTAAGGCATTCCTGCTTGGACAGTATTCCGGTTGCCTGGATTGCTTCGCCTTCGCTGGCGCTAACGACTACCGCAGCCGCTCGAGAATGCTGACGTAATTGGCGACGGCAGCGCCGCCCATGTTGAAAATACCGCCGAGCCGTGCGTTTTTGACCTGCATGTCGCCGGCAGTGCCGGTGAGCTGCATGGAGGCGAGCGCGTGCATAGACACGCCGGTCGCGCCGATCGGGTGACCCTTGGCTTTGAGTCCACCCGACGGATTGATCGGCAGCTTGCCGTCCTTGGCGACAATACCCTCTGCAATGACGCGGGCGCCCTGCCCTTCCGGCGCCAGCCCCATCGCTTCGTATTCAATGAGTTCGGCGATGGTGAAACAGTCGTGCACCTCGGCGAAAGACAAATCGGGCAAACCGATACCGGCTGCGGCCAGCGCCCGCTGCCAAGCCACTGCGCAGCCCTCGAACTTGAGAATGTCGCGGCGCGACATCGGCAGAAAATCCTGCACGTGCTCGGCGGCGCGGAACACGATTGCCTTGCCGAGTTTGAGCGCAGTGTCGACGTCGGCGAGCACAATCGCCGCAGCGCCGTCGGAAACGAGCGAACAGTCGGTGCGCTTGAGCGGCCCGGCGACGCGCGGGTTCTTGTCGCCTTCGGTGCGGCAGAACTCGTAGCCGAGATCCTTGCGGATCTGCGCATATGGATTGCCAACCCCGTTCTTGTGATTCTTCGCCGCAATCTGTGCCAACGCATCGGATTGGTCGCCCCAGCGCTGGAAATAAAGTCCGGCGATTTTGCCGAAAATTCCGGCGAAGCCACCGTCGATGTCGACCTCTTCGCGTACATAGGAGGCCTTCAAGAGATTGCGGCCTATTTCGGCTGATGGCGTCGTCGTCATCTGCTCGACGCCGACGACGAGAACGATGCGCGCCGAACGCGCAGCAATCGCCTTGAGCCCTTGATGGACGGCGGCCGAGCCCGTCGCACAGGCATTTTCCACGCGCGTGGCGCGTTTAAAGCGCAGATCGGGCGAGGCTTGAAGGACGAGCGAAGCGGTGAAATCCTGCGCCGAAAAGCCGGCATTGAAGTGGCCGAGCACAATTTCGTCGACGTCCTTGGCGGCAATGCCGGCGTCGGCCAGCGCTTGCGTCGTCACCTGCACAATGAGGCTTTCGACGGTTTCATCGGCAAGCTTGCCGAATGGCGTATGCGCCCATCCCACAATGCAGGCGGTCATGATTGCTCCCTCTGCCGAAATTTGGTCGCTTTTTCTTGGCTAAGCGCGTGGCTTAAGTTCCGCGTCGCTTCACCATAACCGGATTCACCTTTGCCTTCGAGGCTCCATTGCGGTTAGATAGTTCTCCACCCGGGTTTGTGAAACCTTTCGCAGCTCCGCTGCACCCCTTTCGCCGGTTTCGAAGAACGGCGGCGATCAACCGAGCGGGCCACCGCGCGTGAATCGAAGGCAGGCACTTCGCAGGTTGATATTGGCCATCGGGCTTGCCCCGCTATGCGCCGCGGCTTTGCCGACGCCGCCGGCGCACGCCGAAGCGACCATCCTCGTCGACGCCGAGACCGGCAAAGTGCTAGCGGCCGAAAACGCCACGTATCCGTGGTATCCCGCGTCGGTGACGAAGCTGATGACCGCCTATGTCACCTTGAGCGCCATCAAAGCCGGCCGCATCACACTCGACACCTTGTTCACGGTTTCGCACACGGCTGCGGCGCAATCGCCGACCAAGATGGGCTTCCCCCCAGGCACGCAGGTGACGGTCGACAACGCGCTGAAGATGCTCATGGTGCATTCAGCCAACGACATGGCCGTGGTGCTCGCCGAAGGCGTCGATGGCTCGATCGAGAATTTCTCCGACGAGATGACGCGCACCGCACAGCGGCTCGGCATGACACAATCGAATTTCGTCAATCCGAACGGCTTGCCGGCCGATGGCCAGATTACTTCGGCGCGCGATCTCGCCATTCTCGCACGCGCGCTCATTCATGATTTCCCGGAATACGGCTCCTACTGGCACATCGCCGCGATCAAATTCGGTCGGCGCATCATTCACAACACCAATTCACTGGTCGGGCGGTATCCCGGACTCGACGGCATGAAGACCGGGTTTATTTGCGCCTCGGGCTTCAACGTCGTTGCCACCGCGACGCGCGGCGGCAAGCGGCTGATTGCGGTCGTGCTCGGCGCGCCGTCATCTTCGGCGCGCGCCGTCAAAGCGGCCGAGCTTCTGGAGAGCGGGTTCACGCAAAATCCGTTGGCGTGGCTCACGCCGGCCTTGGGCTCGGTCGACAATCTCACGCCGGTCAACGCCGATCCTCCCAACCTGCACGACAGCGTATGCGGTCCGCACCGCAAGCCCGCGCCCGCCGAGGAAGAGGAAGAGGCCGCAGGCGAAAACGGCGCCGGCGCCGCCGGCGCCGCCGGCGGGGTTGACACTGCCTTCACCGCGCTGTTGTCGAGCTTGCGCGCGCCAACCCCAAAAGGGGCCGGGCTCCTCTCCGATTTCGGCAGCGAACCGCCGGTCGTCGTTTATACTGGGCCGACGCGCACGCCCGCGGAAGTGGCCAAGCTCAACGCCATCGAGCCCGGTCCCGCCCACAAGAAAAAAGCCGGGGCGAAAACTGCGGCGGCAAAGCCGGCCGACGACAAAGCCGCGGACGAGAAGACGCCGGACGGAAAAGCGACCGAGCATAAGTCCACACCCGCGTCCAAAACCACGGCAGCAGTGGAAAAGCCGGAAAAGCCGGAAAAGCCGAAAAAACAGCAAAAGGCGGAACCGGTAGCAAAACCCGCCGCGCCCGCACAGTAACGCGATTGAGCCCCTGCTTTCGCGTCCACTCGTTATAATGAGTCATTATAATGAGCGGTGCGCCCCTTCTTGGCGCCTGCCCCATTCCAAACAGTAAATTCCTGATCTTTTGCCGCAGCGTTTTGGTTGAAATCGTTTGCCTTGGCTAAATCAACAGCCGCACTTTTCATTCTATGTATTGTATAGATTTTATAGATTGAGAAGAGAGCGATGCGCTTCTGGCAGCACGCCGCGACATTTTTGGCCTTTGCGTTGATCGCCGCCGTCATCGTTTTTGCTGGCCGCCATCATCCTAATACCGTTGCGGCCGCGGGCGACGCCCACGTCGCAACTGCCGAGAAGTGACGAATCGGACTTTGGAATGCTTTTTCCCGGCTTTAATCCGCTCTATTCGCTCTCCGGTTTCTTTGTCGGCATGCTGGTCGGGTTCACTGGAGTCGGCGGCGGCGCTCTGATGACGCCGCTGCTGGTGCTATTGTTCGGAATCCACCCGGCCACGGCGGTCGGCACGGATCTCCTTTACGCCTCGATCACCAAAAGCGCCGGTACGCTGGTTCACGGCCTGAGCGACACCGTCGATTGGCCGATCACGCGACGGCTTGCGTTCGGCAGCGTCCCGGCCACGGCGCTGACACTGATCTTTTTGGCTTACTTCAGCCAGCAGACCGGCGAAGGCGCCGGACTGATCACCACGGTGTTGGGCGTCGCTCTCATCCTCACGGCGATTGCGCTCGTGTTTCGCAAACGCATTCTCGACTTTTTTGCCACGCGCGTCGGTGAATTCGAACCGGGACAAGCCAAGGCGCTGACCATCGCACTCGGTGCGTTGCTCGGCGTACTCGTTTCGCTGTCGTCAGTTGGCGCCGGCGCCATCGGCGTCACGGTATTGCTGATCCTCTATCCGCGACTGCCGGTCGCGAAAATTGTCGGCTCGGACATCGCCCACGCCGTGCCGTTGACACTGATCGCCGGCGTCGGCCACTGGTTTCTCGGCTCGATCGACTGGGCCTTGCTTGGCTCGCTCTTAGTCGGGTCGATACCCGGTATTACCATCGGCAGCTACATCGGCGCGCGCGTTCCGGATCGGGTGCTGCGGCCAATCCTTGCCTCGACGCTCGCAGTTGTAGGCGGCCGGCTCGTATTCTGAAAATATCCGCGTAACCAGGAGACGCCGTCCGGCTGCGTTCACTCCACGCGATGCAGCGGCGCGTCCGTCAGCTCTTGCAGCGCTTCGAATGTCAGCCCCGGCGCCATCTCGCTCACGACGAAACCTTTTGCGGTGACATCGAGCACGGCAAGATTGGTGTAAACGCGGGTGACCACGCCGGGCGCGGTGAGTGGATAAGTGCAATGGCGCACAAGTTTGCTTTCGCCGGATTTGGTCGCGTGCTCCATCAGCACCCACACCTGTTTGGCGCCGACCGCAAGATCCATGGCGCCGCCGACCGAAGGCATGTCGGTTTCCGACATCGACCAATTGGCGAAGTCGCCATTCTCGGCGACCTGAAAGGCGCCGAGGATGCTAAGGTCGAGGTGACCGCCGCGGATAATGGCGAAGCTGTCGGCATGGTGCATATAGGCGCCGCCCGGCCGCAGCGTGACGTATTTTTTGCTGGCGTTGATCAGCCAGCGATTGATCTTATCCGGCGCGGGCTCCGGGCCCATACCGAGGATGCCGTTTTCCGAATGAATAATGACCTCGCGCTCGGCCGGTATGTGATTGGCCACCAGCACGGGGATGCCGATGCCGATATTGACGTAAAATCCTTCGGGGATATCGCGCGCGGCGTTGGCCGCGATCTGCTCGCGCGTCCACGGTTTGCAGCCGATCTCTCGCGGCCGGCCGGCGCGCAGATCGGCCTTCACATCGGCTTCCATTTAAGTCACCACCGGTTCGCCGTAGGGTACATGGACCACGCGCTGGACGAATATTCCGGGCGTCGCCACCTTCTCCGGATCGAGCGTGCCGAGATCGACAATGTGCTGGGCCTGCGCGATCGTCAACTTGGCGGCCATCGCCATGACCGGATTGAAATTGCGCGCCGACGAGCGGTAGGTGAGATTGCCCCAGCGGTCCGCTTCCCAGGCTTCGATGAGCGCGACATCGCCGGCCAGCGCTTGTTCCAGCACGTATTGCCGGCCGCAAAACTCGCGCAGCTCCTTTCCCGCGGCGAGCAACGTCCCCACCGAGGTCGGCGTGTAGAAAGCCGGGATGCCGGCACCGGCAGCGCGCATGCGTTCGGCCATCGTACCCTGCGGCATCACTTCAAGCTCAATGCGCCCAGCGCGGTAAAGCTCTTCGAACACCACCGGATCGCTCGTACGCGGATACGAACATATGATTTTGCGCACCCTGCCCACTTCCATCAGCCGCGCCAGGCCGTTGTGGCCGACGCCGGCATTGTTGGCGACCACGGTCAAATCCTTGGCGCCTTGTTCGATCAGGCCCTCGATCAAGGCGTTTGGCTGACCGATGCTGCCAAAGCCGCCGATCAGAACCAGCGCGCCATCGCGGATGCCGGCCAGCGCCTCGGCCATGCTTTGCACGATCTTGTTGATCATTCCCAGCAACCCGGAAAGCGAAACTCACGCCGGTGAAAACATCGGCACCGGCTGGCCGTTCTCGCTGGCCTTGAAGACGACGGTGACCGTCTGCCCGATGAAGAGCTTATCGAAATCGCAATCGACGATGTTGGTCAGCATGGTCGGGCCCTCGGCCAGCGTCACGTGCGCAATGGCATAGGGCTCGCTGACCCGGCGCATTACGCTGAAAGTGTAGATCGTGCCGCGGCCACTCCCCTGCCGCCACTCCATCCTGTCGCTGGCGCAAAACGGACAGATGGCCCGCGGATACCAATGGGCGCGGCCGCAAGCGGCGCAAACCGGCACCAGAAAGCGGCCTTCGCGCGCCGCGTTCCAAAAAGCTTGCGTCTCGGCGGCGACGACCGGCGAGGCAATCTTGCGCGCCATGCTCTACTCGCGTTCCATGATCAATGTTGCGCTGCCGTGGCGGGTGGCGAGCTGAAATCCGGTGCCCTGCGCCAACGCCAGATCGCAATTCTTCACCTGCACCGCCGGGTGGGCTTCGCCGCGCAACTGCCGCACCGCTTCGATGATTTTCGTCATGCTGCCGCGATTGGCCGGATGGTTATTGCACAGCCCGCCGCCGTCGGTATTGAACGGAAGTTTTCCTACGCCGGAAATCAGATTGCCCTCGGCGACAAACTTTCCGCCGGCGCCTTTGGCACAGAAGCCGAGGTCTTCGAGCTGCATGACCACTGTAATGGTGAAACTGTCGTAGATCGAAACATATTTGATGTCCGCCGGCGTGACGCCCGCCTCCGCAAATGCGATTGGTCCAGAGCGCGCGGCGCCGGAGATGGTCAGATCGAAAGTGCCGCCGGCGAGGTGCTTCACCGCTTCACCGGCGCCGATGATTTTGACCAGCGGCCGGTTAAGCGTCTTGGCGATTTCCTTGGCGATTTCCGGCCGCACCACGACGATCGCGCCGCCGCCGTCACTGATGACGCAACAATCGAGCCGGTGCAGCGGGTCGGCGATCAGCGGCGAATCGAGCACGTCGTCGACGGTCACGACTTCGGGCAGCATGGCGTGCGGATTGTGTTGCGCATGATGCGAGGCCGCGACCTTGACCCAGGCGAGCTGGGCGCTCGTCGTGCCGTACTCGTGCATGTGCCGCATGGCGCACATGGCGTAGCCGTTGGCCGTGGTGATGGCGTAAGGCGCCTCGAAACCGGCCTCGGGCTGGTTCGGATCGCGCGGCCGCGGCGCGGTGCCGGTCGCCATGCCTTCGCTGCGCGGGCGGCCGGCAAGCGTGATCAGCGCCACATCGCATTTGCCAGCGGCAATCGCTTCGGCGGCATGCGATGCCAAGGTGATGTACGACGTGCCGCCGAGTTCGGTCGACTCGGCGTGGCGAAGTTTTAGGTTCATATATTCGGCCATGGACGCAGGCCCCGGACCGGGCGCATCGCCGGAACAAAAATAGCCGTCGACGTCGTCGCGCGTCAGGCCGGCGTCCTTGAGCGCGCCGAGAGCGACTTCGGCATGGAGCTGCGCCACAGTCTTGTCCGGCGCATGCCGGGTCGGGTGCTCGAAGGCACCGGCAATATAGGCTTTGCCCTTGATGGTCATGCGCGGGGGCACTCTTTGGGAGGCCGCACCATATCGGTGTCCGGCGTGACCTCCAACACCGTACCTTTTTGCCGGGTGGCTACCGGACGGCAGCGCTGTTGGGGTAAAACCGATAACGGGTCAGCCATGAAACACGCGCGCGAAGTCAAAGCCGCCGGAGATTGGGACGAGAATAGCGCACTCGATGCGGTTGAGCTCGATGCGCATGAGCGCCATCGGCGGCGGGTCGTACTGAAGGGAAAGCGCGGCACCAAATTTCTGCTCGATCTTCCGCAAGCCACCGCGCTGCGGCACGGCGACGGCCTCGTGCTCGAAGACGGCGCAATTGTCAGGGTGATCGGCCGGCCTGAGCCGCTGGTCGAAATCGCCGCTGCCAACGCCCACGATCTGGCGCGCCTTGCCTGGCATATCGGCAATCGTCACGTGGACGTCCAGATCGTGGGCGAGCGGCTGCGCATCCGGCGCGACCACGTCATTGAAGATATGCTGCGCGGCCTCGGCGCGCGGCTAACCCCAATCGAAGCGGCGTTTGATCCTGAGCGCGGCGCCTACGACCATCATCACGGCCATAGTCATCACCATGACCACGATCATGAAAGTTAAGGAAACGGAGCGGCAACAAAGATCTCACCTCGCCCCTGCGGGGAGAGGTCCCCCGCGTAAAACGCGGGCGGGTGAGAGAGATCGGAGCCAGATTGATAACGCGGCACCCCCTCACCCCAACTCTCTCCCCACTGGGGAGAGGGAGCGCGCCGAGCTAACGGCGACGGCGCTCTATCGCCTTCTTGCGTGGATGTCGCCCGCCTATCCGGTTGGCGCCTTCTCCTATTCTGGCGGCATTGAGTGGGCCGTCGAAGCCGGCGATATCGGCGACGCAACGACGTTGCGTGCATGGCTTGCGGTGATGGTCGGCGAAGGCGCGGGCTTTGCCGATGCCGTCTTATGCAGCCACGCCCACAACGCGATTATCGCCAATGACGACGCCGCACTGCGCGCCGTGGCGGAACTTGCCGCCGCGCTGGTGGCGTCGAAGGAGCGCTTTTTGGAAACGACGGCGCAAGGACGTGCTTTTTTGGACACCACGCAGGCGGCATGGCCGACGCCGGCGCTGACACGCCTCGAAGCGGTCTGGAGCGGAGCGGTCGCGCTACCCGTCGCCGTCGGCGCGGCCGCCGCCGGCCACATGATCACGCGCGGTCCGGCCGTGCGCGCTTTTTTGCAGGCGCTTGCCGCCAATTGGATTTCCGCCGGCGTCCGGCTCATTCCGCTCGGCCAGACTGACGGCCAGCGTATCCTTGCCGCCCTGGAAAGCGTCGTCACCGAGAGCGCGGCGCGGGCACTGACGACGCCGCTCAACGAACTCGGCACCTGCGCGTTCCGTACCG
>Ga0187784_10005454_pt1 | contig 10273 bp, 6 predicted proteins | sample 1015_SJ02_MP15_2_FD_132964 | JGI IMG/M metagenome (GOLD analysis project Ga0187784, IMG submission 132964) | Tropical peat soil microbial communities from peatlands in Department of Meta, Colombia - 1015_SJ02_MP15_20_MG | ecosystem: Environmental > Terrestrial > Soil > Wetlands > Peat | place... | reverse complement strand
CCTCCCAGACACAGGCCAGGCAGATCCAGCGCTCGCCGTGGGTCAGGGACTCGGGGGGAAATTTCGAGAGGTCGAGCGGCGCGATGGCGGTCTTCCGCGGCGCGGTCTTACGCGGTGCGGCTGCCGCCGGCGGCTTTTTGACATTTCCTGACGGCTTCAGTTTGGGCTTGGCTGTCCTCGCGGCCGCGCTCTTGGGACGCGGGCCAGTCTTGGCCTTGGTCTTATTCGCCACAGTACACCTTTAGCAAAGTTGGAGTAAGTTTGCCGCGCTTTGCTTGGGGCGGGCAGTACGTTTTTCGAGGTGGAGCTAAGGCGTTTTCTGGCTGGCTTGCGGAAAGGCCTGGCCGTAGCATTAAGACAGAGGATACAGCATGCGCTCGTTAGCATCCATTGCGGGATTGGGAATATTCTTATTGGCAGGAGCCGCGTACGCGCAGAGCCTGTCAGAACATGCGGCGGCGGCAGCCGGAGCGACCATTGGAACCGCGGCGGGGAAGCCGATATCCAATGCGCTGGCTGGCATTATGGGTCAAGTGGACGACGCTACGGCCACCGCAGCCAAGACGGGGAACAAGGCGAAGGTCGTGATTCCTCCCAGCCAGCGTGCGGCCGAGGACAAAGACGCGCAGACGAATCGTGCGGGCGGTCCTGGTGGGTTCAGCCCAGGGTTTGGGTTAGACAGCGGGGCGGCGGAAAGTAGTGAGTATGTGGCGCCAAGTTCGCAGGCCGTCTCCCGGCGGCGGACGGCGCCGCTGAGGGCGGTGCCCACGCCCGCGGTTGCGGCTGTGGTTGCGGAGCCTGTGAAGGAGCCGACGCTCGAAGAAGTGGCCGGCGTCAAGATCGGCACCACCGAGAAGGACTTGTTTGCCGCGCTGGGCAGGCCGGAGTCGCAAGTGAGCGTCCCTGATGACGACGGGCACTTGCGAGAGAGCTGCCAGTTTTGGGCGCAGGGCAAGCAGCTTGGGACCATCCGGCTGGACAACGGGCAAGTGGTTCGGGTGGAGGTTCGGGCTGGGAACTAAGCGCGTCTCAGCTACGTGCGCCTAGCTGCGGTGTGGTGATCATTTTTCAGAGCCGTCGCGGGATATCCTACTTGGGGCCGTCTGATTGGCACGCGTCATAGCGATCTGACGAAGGACAAACCGGTTATTTGGAAGCTTCTGGTTCCAGTGCTGCCACAGTTCCAAGCGGCGGTCCTCAAGAGACGCGGCCTCGTGAGTAAGTCCAAGCCGCCTATCGCATCGAAACTCGGGAGGATCGGGTGCCCGCAGATGCCGTCGTCAGGCTTACCATCGATGTTCAGGGCGTTCGCTCAGCGATCGACCGAAGAAGTGCGAGATCTACGCTGAGTGGGATGATTGCCGATCCCGGTCCACAGGCGCAGATTTAGAATAGCCCGACTGGGCATCCTCGACCGTATGTGCTTCTCGCTACTTTTTCCTAGGCAATTCCGACACGTCTACGGTTTGATGGATCTTGTTGAGCAATTCATTGGCTCTCCCCTCAATCTCGGTTGCTTCCGAGGACCTTTTGGCGTCTTTTAGAAAGTGAGCATACTGGCGCAAACCTAAAGCGTACCCCATGCTTTCCTTCCCTCGAGCTCGCTCATGAATGGACAGAAATTGTTTGAAATACGGTTCTGCCGCTTCAAAAGCACCTTTACCGGCAAGTCCTTGGCCCACCGCGAGGGCTGCGTTGGCCGCCGCGAGCGAGTCTGACAGCTCCTTTGCCGCAATCTCCAGCGACCGCCGACCGTACGCTTCTGCCTCCGAGAACCGTTTCCGACTCGCGTACAGCGATGACAGATCAGAGAGGATCGGCACGAGCGCGGGGTTGGAAGGACCGAAGGCCTTTTCCAGAAGCCCCAGCGCTTGCAGATACCATTCTTCAGCTTCCACGTAGCGACCCTGCCTCAAAGCGATTGCGCCGAGCGTGGCTTTAGCCGCGCCAGGGCAGTCTAGCGAAGTGGACGGGCAGAGTGAAAGCGCCTGCTGTACGATTCGACGCGCCTGTTTGCACCTGTTTTGGGAGCACAACGCGACGCCAAGAAGCGTGTAGTCGGCCAGGAGCTCCGCTTCATTGTTGTCGTTGTTTTCCTTTCGAATCGTGATTGCCTGCTGAATGAGCCGTTGAGCTTTTGAGTACATCCCGATGTGTAAGCTTGTGTTCCCAAGCGTGTGCAAGATGTCTGCCATAGCGGGATCGGTTTTGCCTGACGTTGCTTCGACAAGTACAACGGCCTTCAGACACAGGGCTTCGGCATCGGCGTAATGCCCTTCCATGTTGTAGATGTTCGCCAGTGAGTTGAGGACCACAGCTTGCCGAGAAGGCCTTTCCGAACTGTGATTCGACGCCTCGATAGCGTGTAAGTAGTCCCTTTCCGCGTCACTGAATCTACCAAGCATAAAGGCGACATCGCCTTCAGCCGTCAATTTATCAAACGAGCTTTCCTGGCCTGCTAAAGCAGGGATACAAGCGATCATGAATGCAGTGAGAATCAGCGAACGCGAGAATGCCATCATAGTGGTGCCCTGACACGTCAAATCGATACACTGCCGCCGTTAGTCGGCGAAAAGCTCGGGATCAGAATTCTGTAAATAGGAATTGTAAGGACGGTATAACTCTTAGTCTTCACCCAAATTGGGTATTTTAAAGAAACTCTAAGTGCGGAATGGTGCCGTGCGCAATACTAAGGAGATTAACTCAGCCTGGCGTCTGGTCTCCGTCTTTGATAAGACGTGCTTTAAGTGCGTCCGCACTGTTTCTATAGAACAGCTCCACTCGCGCGCTATCTGATCAACGCTTCGCCCCAATACCAGCCTACCCACCACTCGCGCTTCCGCTGGCGTTAGCGCGAACATTTCTTGCAGCACAGCCAGGTCTGGTTCCGCCTGTGCGTCGCTGTCCACGATCAGAATGGTTACAGTCGGTTGTGAGACCCCGAGGGGAATCGCCTGGGAATCCTCTGCTGGCATCAACATTAAGCGAAAAGGTTTCCTTCCGGAAGGGCGAGTAATTTCCATTCTGAGAAGATTAGCCTTTCGATCGCTGGCTGTCTTGCTTAGGGCTTGGCGGAACTCGTCGTCCTGCCTCCGCGACGTAGGCGATAGCCGCCCTTGCTCCATCACGAGGCCATCTTTCCGCGCGGCGATCTGGTGGGCTGCCGAGTTTGCATAGAGTATACGACTTTGTGCATCTGTTAATACCAAGGCATGAGGATAGCGGTCGAGATGGCTCGTGAAGGTCGAGAGTTGTGAGCGGAGTGAAGCCCGCTCGCCGTGCAGGATCGCTGCTTGCTTCAGATGCGGCATAAGGAAGCGTAGGATTCTTTGTTCGTGCTCCTCAAACGGTCCTTCTTTTGCTCCCCGCATTGCGGTGATTAACGACTGGCCGGCGGCTGTGAGAAGGATAGTGCCGCCCATGCCGTTTATGCAATCTCGTGGGGCGTAGAATTCTCGAAATGCAAGGCTAGATTCCAGTTCTGCTTTGGAACACAGGTCAAGGTGGGAACCGACTACGCCTTCGGGCCAACGACCACTTCGAATATGGAACGGGTCGTGAGCAGCATAGGATTCGAAGTACAGCCGAACATCCTCGTCGGACCAACCGGACCAACACACGACCACAAAATCTGCGCCGTTAGTATCGCGAAGATGTACTGCCGCACGCTGAGCACCAACCGCCCGCACAAAGGTATCAAGGAACACCTGCCAGCACGCGGCGTTAGTGACGGATCGATATATTAACTCAATGAGTTTGAGTACTGTTTCGGTTGAGTTTTCGCCCCGCTTTGACAATGGGCAATGCTCCGAACTTATACTGGTGACTTAGTATATTGGGCTCTAAGCTCTCTTGCGTTGTTTACGAATGAGGCCTCCCGCTAGGCCTCAAACGCGCATGGTGCAGTTATTTTCATCCAAATTCCGGGTCATGTCAAGGCCGCCGGCACTTACAGTCATCGAAACTACCTGCATTGGCGAAATTCATCGAAGGATTCGAGCTCCTATCTAGCGCTAATAACGAGCAGCAGTCGAATTAAGATACTCGGAGCCTTCTTCAGCGAGGTCGACCCGACCATCACCTTCGTCGTGGCGGACAATTTATATACGGACAACTCTGGCCAACTTAATTTGTCACAGAATCTGTCAGAGGTGCCGGAGCCAACATCAGCCGGTGTCGTTGGAGTTCTGGTCTGCGCGCTGGCGGGGGTGGTGCGCCGAAGGCGAGCAGCCAGAAACGCCCACTGATCGAACACCAGAATCGCGGCACGAATTTCGGGCCGCCCGCGCTCACCGCGCCCTTCCTCGCTACACTGTTGTATGTGGTTCGCGTCCTGCTGGTGTTGATCCTAGCCGGCGTCCGGGTGCTCACGGCCGGTGTGGCCACGGATCTGGCGCGTGAGTTTCAGGCTATCTCGCTCGATCCCGAGGTGTGCTATCGGGTCACCGACCTCAACCTCGCCAAGGAAGACATCAAGGTCTACCTGGCTTCCGGGTATCTGATCTTCGCTAAACCGGTGGGCGGATTCCGGCCGGGGGCGGTGTTTGTCGCCTCCGCCGATGCAGGCGATGCGGACGTCTTGCTGCTGCCTCCCTCGCGCACCGAGCGTCTGTCGCTGGCTACCTTCACGCAATTTCCGAACCTGGAGGAGCACTTCAAGGCGGCGGCCTTCCTCTTCAGTGACGCGACGGCCGCGGAGTTGCTCGCGCGAATCGACGCCAGTTCTTCGGCCAAGAAGTTCCCGGAGCTGGGCCACGTTCTGGTGGAGCAATGGAATCCCATGCTGCGGCGCCTGGAGAACACGTTTGAGACCAGCCTGGTGCACGACGCGCTGGCCAACGACCGGAAATCCGGATTTTTTTACATGGAGGTGTCAGGCAACCAACTGGGCAATTTCGATCTGCTCTACGATCCCGCCATCCAGGAGCAGATCTTCGTGGGCAATCTGGCGTATCGGAACAATCGCGCCTATTTCGATTCCTGGAGCAGCTTTCCGTCACGTTCGGTTCGCAATGGAGCCGCGCCTCCCGCGCCGCAGGCCGTGCTGGACGATTTTCGAATCGACGCGACCATCGGGGAAGACCTTAAGATGACGGCGGTGACGCGCGCCCGGCTGACACTTAAACCAACCCAGGCGGGACCGCTGCGCTTGAGCATCTCGCCCAATATGCGCGTCACCGAGGCGCGTATCGACGGAAACCCGGTGGAGGTTTTCAGCCGCGAGTCGCTTCCCTCCAACGTGATTGCGGGCGCCGAGGAGAGAGAGTTCCTATTGATTCCGAGCAGCCGGCTCGATCCCGCCAAACCGCACGAGTTGGAAGTCCATCATGAAGGCGGGGTAATTCACCAAGCAGGCCAAGGTGTCTACTATGTAAACTCGCGCGGAAACTGGTATCCGCGCATGGGACTGGAATTCGGCAACTATGATCTGACTTTCCGCTATCCCCGGAACCTGACCTTGGTCTCCGCCGGCGGTCTGGTGGAGGACCGGACGGAGGGAGATTGGCGGATTACACACCGGAAAACGGAATCGCCCATTCGTTTCGCCGGCTTCAATCTGGGCGATTTTCAATCCGCGTCGATCAACGAAAACGGGTACCGAATCGATGTGTACGCGAACCGGCATGTCGAAGCCGCGCTTCAACCGAAGGGTCCGCTACCGCAGGATGAAGCGCCTGCCGCCGTGATCCGGCCCCGCCGCCACGATCCCCGGGAGCTTCTGCCAGACGTGATGCCGGCGCTGCCGCCCGATCCGGCCGGGCGACTCGCTCAGGTGGAGAAGGACGTGGTGGAGACCTTGGATTTCATGACCAAGGAGTTCGGGCCGCCCGCGACGCGCAATCTCGCCATCACCCCGATTCCAGCCGGCTTCGGCCAGGGCTTTCCGGGAATGGTTTATCTTTCCACCTTGGCGTATCTGAATCCCGAGCAGCGTCCGGAGCGGCTGCAAACCCACTATCCGGAGACGTTTTACTCGGAATTGCTGGAGCCGCATGAGATCGCGCACCAGTGGTGGGGTAATCTGGTCATTCCGGCTAGCTATCGCGATGAGTGGCTGATTGAGTCGCTGTCCAACTATTGCGCGCTGCTGCTGCTCGAAAAAAACAAAGGCGTGAAGGCGCTGAACGACGTGCTGGACGATTACCGCAACCGGTTGCTGAGCAAGACGGAGAATGGCCATACGCTGGAATCAATCGGTCCGATTACTTGGGGCCGGCGCTTGCAGTCGTCACTGGCGCCCGATGCCTGGCAAGTGGTGGCCTACCAGAAAGGCACCTGGATCATTCACATGCTCCGCCGCCAACTGGGAGACGAGAATTTCTACAGCCTGTTGCGTGACGTGCTGAACCGCTATCGTTTGAGCCCGATCAGCACCAGCCAGTTCCGCGAGCTGGCGCAGGCTTACACTTCGCCTGGATCGAAAGACCGCGCGTTGAGGAATTTCTTCGAGAATTGGGTGGATGGTACGGGGATTCCGGCGGTGAAGTTGTCGTATTCCTGGAGCGGTGGGAAACTAGTCGGGGAGCTTTCGCAGACTAACGCGGGAGACGATTTCACCGCGCTGGTTCCGGTTGAGGTCCAGACTGCAAGGCAGAAGGCGGTGTACTGGCTTCCGACCGGGAGCGATCCTGTGGGGTTCAAAATTCCGATATCGGCGCCGCCCACGCGGGTAGCGCTGCTCGGAAGCGATTGTTTGATGACTATTTCGCGATGAGCACGCGCTCCAAATCACATACTTGTTAACGCATGCCGATCGCAACCAAGCGCAAAACGGAGGCGCGCAAAGAAGCGCCAATTATTGAAGCCGAGGCGGAACCACGGCCACAGCCCGAAGAACAACCACCTGCGCCGAAGGTAACGGCTTTGATTTTTTCCTACGACAGCGCGACGGCGCTGCGGAGATGCCTGGCGGCTTTGGAGGGCTCCAACGACCGCGCCTCCATCGAAATCCTGGTGGTGGATTGCGGCTCGCACGACGAAAGCCCGCAACTGGATTCCGAATTCCCGGAAGTTACCATCCTGCGTCTGCCGCGCTATTTCGGACGCACCAAGGCGGTCAATATCGGCACGCGGACCGCGGCGGGCGAGTACCTGTTCCTGTTGACGCCGGAAGTTGAGGTGCTGCCGACCACGGTGCCGGCGTTGCTGGCGCGGTTGGAAACGGACTCTGAAGCCGTGGCTGTCGCGCCGTTGCTTTTGGATACCGACGCCAAGCCCACTCTGCAATTCTTTCGGCTGCCGACGCCTGAAACCGGCGTTGAACTTACGCCCGTGGAGGTGGACAAATCGGCCGAAGCGGTTAGCGTGGAATACGCCACGTTTCAAGCTTTGCTGGTCCGCAAGTATTTTGTTAAGGGAATCAACTATCTCGACGAACGCTACGGCGAGTTCGGCTCGGACGCGGAGTTGTGCTATCAGATCCGGCGGGCCGCGCGTAAGACTTTGGCGCTGCCGCAGGTGACGGCGCTGTACACGCCCTGCTCGCCTTACTCGGCCGCGGCTGAGACCATTCTGGCGGCCGACCGCGTGCACGGCGCGGCGGTTTATTTCGTTAAGCACTATGGCTTTCTCACCGGTCTGCTGTTCCGGATCAAATCCGCGCTCAAGGCGCTGGTTACACTGCGGCTAGGGCTTTTTGCAGCGCTTGTTTCGGGGAGCAAGATTGACGGGTCGCAAACGGCTATTCTATAAACTCTGTTAAATCTGTGGCTTAGGCAGATTTTATGGGGGCTGGGACGAGCCGAAACATGAGTCGTAGTACCTAACGTTTCTTTTGCCTACTGCCGATACTAGGATCGGTATGCAGCCTGACGCCCTGTTGTGGATTCTATTGCCGGTTTTTATCGCGGCTGGTTCCGCGTTGCTGTCCTATTTCGTGATGCAGTCGCGAATGGACGTTGCGATTGCGAGAGAGCGGGAGGTGCTGGCGGAAGCACGTGCCGAGACCCGTCTGCAAAAAAACACCATGGAAGAGCGCGTTAAAGCGACCGAGCAGGAGGCCCGGCGCAAAGCCCTGGATGAATTCATGCAGGACTTTCGCATCGAGGAGCGGCACTATTTCCGGGAGAATACGTCCGAATCCGCGCGACAGAAATCGATGGTGCTGCAAGAGCGGTTGTATTTCCGCAACATTCCTCTGTCCAATTGGGTAGAGCACGAAATGCTGGTGGAAGAACAGGGCGGAGATATGCGGCAGATCGCGAGAGGCCGCTCTATCTTTACCACCACATCGCTCGGTCCGGACGAAAGTAAGACCACGCTGTCGCGACTGCTTGATCAGGCCGCCACAGTAACGTCGACCGCGCAATTGGCGCAGGCTTTGAATGGCGGCCGGATCAGCTAGCGGACCGCGGACCGCGCACGATCGCTAACAACGCGGCGGCCAGGGCCAGGGCGCTGAGCGCAGCGGACCAATACAAAATTCGCGGAACAAATCGCATCCGGACTTCGTGGGTTCCCGCGGGGACGCGTATCGCGCGGAAGGCTACATCGGCGATGTAGATCCTGGCTGGCTGGCCGTCGATGGTCGCTTGCCAGCCGGGATAATACGTGTCGGTATTCACCAACAGCGAATCGCCAGAACTCTCCACGCGGACGGCCAACTCATGGGCGGAATAGGATAGGACCTGCACCTGTCCGGGTGTGCCGGGCGGCGAGAAGTCAGCGAACGCATCTCCGTTTGTCTCGAGGATGGTGCTTTGCTCTGGCCGGAATGCCGGGTCGTGCAAGGCGCGGGCTGATTCATTCAGGTTTCGGACGGCTATCACGTGGCGTGACAGAAAAAATCGCGGCATCGATCGGCTGTTCTCATAGATTCTGTAGCCGGCGGTTTCGGCCGCGAGCGTGAAGCCTGCGATCGGGGCGTGCGAGAGCATAAAGCGGTCGTTAACGAGACCGACTACCGGTGAGGAAGGATTTACTACTTGGTAGCAAGAGCCCCAACGCTCGCCGGGCGCGAAGGCAAGCCGGACTTGGATTACGCGCTCGGGCGCGAGCGGGTCGCATCCATTGGCGGTCGGGACTTGAATCAGCGGGGCCGTGCTCGACCAGGCGTAAGAGACGTCAGGCGCGGTATCGAATCGCGAAGGCGGCATGGTGGAGGCTGTCAGATTTCGAAGTTGCTCCAGCAGAGCGATGCTGCCGTCCGCTGAATGATGCGTAAAGCCAGGTTCGGCGGCGAGCGACATGGTGTTCATCGGCCGGCCCGAACTTACCAGGATGAGATCGAGTGTGATCGCGAGGCCCACCAGCGTTTGGATTCGAGTATTGGGAAGAAAGCGGTCGGCGCCGAGACCGGCGAGAACGGCCAATCCCAGCGAGAAGACGCACAGCAGAAACTCGGGATGAATGCCGATGCGGAGGTTCACCGGGAGCGCGCCAAGGATTACCCGGCCCAGTGGCGTTTTGTCACCCAGCATGGCGAGCGCAGCCAGTGCGGTAAGCAGCCCGCAGACGCGTGCCCAGGGCGCAGGTTTCCAAAAGACCACCGCGAGAGCCAGCGCGAGGCCCAGGATGCTCGAATACAGGTACAGAAAAGTCAGGTCAATGGGTCCGTGGAACTTGGCCGGATCGAACACGGACCAGTAATTGGGAATCACCAGAGACAGCAGAGCCGAGGGAGGGATGCCGCCGCCGGTGCCAAGCCATTCGGCGCGGTATTTGGCGACACTATTTTGGGTGAGCTGGATGGTTGGGATGAGCTGTATCGCGGCAACCAGGAGCGCGCCGATCGAAGCCAGGAGCACGGCCGGGAGGGTGCGCCACCCACCGATGCGGAACAGCGCCATCAAGATGGCGAGCGCCAGCGCGGATGCGAACGCAGCCACGGCCACCTGCGGCAGGCCCGCGAGAATGGTCAGCCCGAGCGCCAGGGCGAGCAGCGCGACCCAATGCCAGCGGATGCGCGCGCGCAACTCAACCACGCACAACCAGATCAGCGGCAGCCAGCTGGCCCCGTGCATCGCGCCCATGTGTTCCGCCTGGGCGGCAAAGAAACAGCCCAGCTCGTATACCGTCGCGCCAATCCACGCCGCGGCCGCGCCTGTTCCCAGAGCCCGCAGCAACGCGTACGTGCATATTCCAGCAAAAATAATCTGAAGGACGACGGCGATGGCAAGCGAGCGCGGTATCAGGTCCAGGCTCATCCAGGCACTAAGAAATTCCGCGGCTGCGACCGAAGGATAGAACAGCGCGGCTTGTATGTTTGCGAACAAGGGAGTGCCGCAGTAGGTGTAGGGATCCCAGAGAGGCATGTGTCCGTGCCGGATGGAAT
>Ga0187784_10005453_pt1 | contig 10273 bp, 12 predicted proteins | sample 1015_SJ02_MP15_2_FD_132964 | JGI IMG/M metagenome (GOLD analysis project Ga0187784, IMG submission 132964) | Tropical peat soil microbial communities from peatlands in Department of Meta, Colombia - 1015_SJ02_MP15_20_MG | ecosystem: Environmental > Terrestrial > Soil > Wetlands > Peat | place... | reverse complement strand
TGATGGATGATGTGGCCCAGGAAATATGGCCCATCCGAATGCCATTGCCGGCGATTCGCGTCGCCGTGGAGGATCCAGGCGCCCTTGCGCGTCGCAATCAGGACGGAGGTTCCCGATTCCGATGACCTGCGTGGCGCCGCCCTTGAAGCCGACGCCACCTTGGGGGCACGCGTAACGTGTTTTCTTGCTGCAGTATTCTTCGCCGACGTTGCCATCATTGACTCCTCGGCATGAACCACCCGCCCCCTTGGCGGAGGCTAGGCGACATTATTCGCCATCGACCGGCCGTCGTACAGTGCAGCAAGGCGTGGGCGTCCTTTTTAGGAGCGCGGACGGTATTTGCATCGTCCGGTACGATCACGAGACGGGAGGGGTTGATGGCCGCCACATCGGCAGCCGCGAGTCGGTACCAGCCTCAAGTTCACTAGCGTGTCCACAATGAGTGGGGCGATCCGTAACGAATGGCCTGTGTATCGACCAGCACAATCGCTTACGTCATCTTGCCGCGCTGACACGTCGAACGCTCCCAAAATGCGTATCGGACGTTCACCCGAGCGGACTGCTGACTTTTGATGATGGCGACCGCGCGATACGCTGCATACACGGGTTCAAATTCAAGAATGGCGCACCAATAAGACCTTGCAGGTAACGTGATGACCAGCGGGCTTGGTCGAGGTGCCGCGCTCGCTAAGTTCTCGATAAATCGAGCGTCGGCTTAGCGCCACTCGCGCATCCTCGGCCGGTTCCCCAATATAAGGCTCCGCGCAAGCATCCCCGAGCGCTGTGAGATTGGGCGGTAAATTGTGCAGCAGCCGCCCCTTGATTTGACGTGGCTCGACTTCGTATTGTTTACGCGCCCGCCTATCTACGACAGTTATCCGCACGTGTGTGGGACGGATCCGGTCGTGCAACTCCGAGACGACGTACCACCGAATTTTTTACCGCTCAAGGTGCGATTTCGCTCCAGAAGCGGACTGATCTTGAGTTCCGTTCCTTGTTCTGCAAGCAGCACGCGCCGCGGTTTCACCGCATAGCGTGGATCGCCCTTGTTCATGGTCATCTGGTGCACGCGATCCTCCGCACCCAGCGTACTTACCGTCGATGTGTCGCCCACGGACCAGAAAGTGAACAGCCCGATACCGAATTCGCCTTGCGGGCGGAGGCCGCCGCCGTCCGCTTTGAGACGCCGCTTGATTGAGTCGCAGATGTGGGTGGCCACGCACTTGAAATCGGGCTGCCCTCGGAGTTCCGTGATATGCCATCGCCGTCATCCTTGACCGTAAGGTAGTGTGCGCGGTGTTCACGTCCTCGGGTGATCGTGATGGTTTCCGCGTTCGCGTCGACGCTGTTCTCAACAAGCTCGGCAATTGCCTTCAGTGGGTTGCTCTGCCGAAGGGCGATGATGCGAATCGCATTCCAATCGTCCCCGATCATGAATTTGCCGTGTTCACTGTTTTTCGGAATCAGGGAGCTTTGTGACGTTGCAGCCGAAAGTGCCTTGCATCGAATTTTCAAGAGACCGAGGAGCCGACATGCGACATCCTCTGAACGTGCTTAGGTGGGATACGTGCAACCCGTTTGTTCGGCGATACCCTTTAGTGACTTGTCCTTGGTCCAAAGACAAGCACCTTCCATGATCGTAGCTGCGAGTAAGTGCAAGTCGATATGGCCAATGCCGCGTCCCATCAATTGCCGCTCTTCAATGGGTCGAAGAGCTTCTTCCTCAGTAGCGGGTAACAACCGCGAAGTGCTTGCATCAAGCCGAGCACCTTTGCACGGGTGCGCCACTTGCCATAAGCTGATTCGCCGATCATGAAGTGATGGGCACAAACCAGGCCCGTTTCCAGCAGACCCGCCAACGCCGCGTTGCCCCTACGGAAGTGGTCGATCCAGATCGAGCTGTCGACCGGCATCACCGGTTGCCTTGTTTGCGGCGGGGGACGGCCCGCAGTTTTGGCTCGCTGCCCCCCCAGCCTGGCTAGGCGCCGGGCACTTTCGCGTTCGATAAGCGCAGAGAGTGCCTCTTTTAACAGTGCACTGCGCTCCCGGACGCCGGATAGGAGTTGTGCACGATTTAGAAGGGCATCATCGAGCGTGACGGTCGTTCGCATGGGTAGGTCTTCGAAGAACCGGCACCAAATATTGCGCCTTGTAATTCGAAAAAAGATGCAAAGCGCCTTGAAACCGGCTAGCAAGCCGTTGTGCAACCTTTCATTGCGCGGAGCCGTTAGCCAATCGAGGCATCAGGCACAGCGCGCCTTGCAAAACTGCTATATGGAGTCAAACGAGATTGAATGTGCCCCCTTTCCCTGTGTGGCGCCGCAAATGGCGAAAATCGGCGCAGGCCGGCAGTTTCAAAGCCGGAAAGCCTTCCATCGCGCGGATGGCAATCCAATTTTTGCTACCCGCGGTGTTCGCCGAAATCACTTTGGGACTACCCGAACCTCCTCGATGCCGTACCCGACACTCTGCGGGCACTGACTCTCCTCGCGTTGCAGTACCGAACCGTACGTCCTAAATGTCAGAAAATCAGGCGCTTGCGTGGGTAAGCTAAGTCCCTCTGAGTGGGGAGGGCTACGAGGAGGTTGCCTGCCTATGAATATCGAGTCATCGGTACAGTGGCCGTCCAACTGGGCCGTTGCTCGCCTAACCCTGGTAATTCGTCGGCGACGGACCTAACATTCATGTAGTTGATGCAGGCTTGGCGAGCTTGCCACGTCCGCTGAGAATATGCAGCTTCCGCAAGCTGTGTGGCGGGCGGTACCTAACCTGCGTGCAGAAGGTTGTGCCCATCAAGGAGAAGCGGCCATGTCAGAAGACAAATTGGCACGCCAAGGTCCGGAGCGGCAGGGCTCTGAAATCTCAGAGGCCCAGATCGCGGTGCATTGGCCTGAGGAAGACTATTTCTCGCCGTCGGCCGAATTCGTTGCCCAAGCGAATTTGAAGGACGCGGCGATCTACGAACGTTTTTCACTGGCCAGGTTCCCCGAGTGCTTTAAAGAGTTTGCGGACCTTCTCTCCTGGTACAAGCCCTGGGATACAACTCTCGACACGAGCAATCCACCGTTTTGGCGTTGGTTCGTCGGCGGCAAGATCAATGCTTGCTACAACTGCGTCGATCGCCACTTGGCCCGGAACAGGAACAAGACCGCGATTCATTTTGTGCCCGAGTCGGAGGGCGAAGCGGTCCAACACGTCACCTATCAGGAACTTTACGTACGTGTCAACGAGTTCGCGGCAGTGTTGCGCGACGTCTGCGGGCTAAAGACGGGCGATCGGGTGACGCTGCACATGCCGATGGTAGCCGAGCTGCCGATCACCATGCTCGCTTGCGCTCGCCTCGGGGTGATTCATTCCCAAGTGTTCAGCGGATTTAGCGGAAAAGCCTGTGCCGACCGCGCCTCGGATTCTGAAAGCCGCGTACTGATAACGATGGACGGCTACTATCGCGCTGGCAAGCTCCTCGATCACAAGGAAAAGGCGGATATCGCCGTTGCCGAGGCAGCAAAAGATGGCCACAAGGTCGAGAAGGTACTCATCTGGCAACGCTACCCGGGCAGGCATTCGAGTGCTGCCAAGCTCGTGGAAGGACGCGACATCATCGTAAATGATGTGCTGCGCAAATTCCGCGGCAGCAAGGTCGAACCCGTACAGATGTCTGCAGAAGCGCCACTGTTCCTGATGTACACGAGCGGCACAACCGGGCGGCCCAAGGGCTGCCAGCATTCGATTGGCGGGTATCTTGCGTACGTCGCTTGGACGTCCAAATATATCCAAGACATCCATCCGGAGGACGTGTACTGGTGCATGGCGGACATCGGTTGGATCACCGGCCACTCCTACATCGTCTATGGCCCGCTTGCGCTCGCCACCTCGTCGGTGGTCTACGAGGGCGTACCGAATTATCCGGATGCCGGCCGCCCCTGGCGGATCGCCGAGGAACTGGGCGTCAACATCTTTCATACCTCGCCCACGGCGATCCGCGCGCTGCGGCGTGAAGGACCGGAGGAACCCAAGAAATACAACTACCACTTCAAGCATATGACGACCGTCGGCGAGCCGATCGAGCCCGCGGTGTGGAAGTGGTACCACAGTGTGGTTGGTAAGGGTGAAGCCGTGATCGTCGACACCTGGTGGCAAACGGAAACTGGCGGGTTTCTGTGCAGCACCGTCCCGGCGCTGCAAAAGATGAAACCAGGTAGCGCGGGTCCCGGAATTCCCGGCATACACCCCGTGATCTACGACGACGAGGGCTCCGAGCTGCCGGCCGGCTCGGGCAGGGCCGGCAACATCTGCATCCGCAACCCCTGGCCCGGTGGCTTTCAGACCATCTGGAAGAACGCAGACCGGTACGTTGCTCAGTACTACTCGCGCTACTGTAAGAATCCGAATAGCAAGGACTGGCGCGACTGGCCGTATCTGGCGGGCGATGGCGCAGTACAAGCGGCGGACGGCTATTTCCGGATCCTCGGGCGGATTGACGACGTAATCAACGTTGCGGGCCATCGCCTTGGCACCAAGGAAATCGAGTCTGCCGCCTTGGTCGTGCCCGCAGTCGTGGAGGCAGCGGTTGTTCCCGTCGCCGATGAAATCAAAGGCAAAGTCCCCGACCTGTACGTGGCGCTGAAACCGGGCTTAGCCGCGACCGCGGAAATCGCCAACCAGGTGTCCGCCGCGGTGGTCTCCGAGATCGGCGCGATCGCTAGGCCACGCCAGGTAATTATCGTCCCTGACATGCCGAAAACGCGCTCCGGAAAGATCATGCGTCGCGTGCTTGCCGCGATCTCGAACCGTCAAGATCCTGGCGACGTATCAACCCTCGCGAATCCGGAGGTGGTCGACAAGATCAAGGAGTTGGCCAAGTAGCGCTGATGCAAATGATGGCGCAGCGAAGCGAAACTGACATTTGCTGGCTTTTCGCGAGATTCGTGTCACGCGAACGCTCTGCCTTGGGCGTGATTCGGGCCAACGAGCGTTGGTGAAAAGTGGCTCACCTGGGTGTTGAATTTATAGCCATGTTCTGAGCTTTGCAGCGCCGTTTCATCAATGGCCGGCGCCGGCAGCGTCCGGGGCTGAGGAAACACCGCGGGTCTCCACAGGAGCCGCCGCTCCCTGAACGAAGGGCAACCTTGTGAGGCTACTTTGGTTGCAAGCCAAGGCCGCTTGCAAGCGGCTTTGCTTTCTGCCAGGGAAGTTCCGCATATGGCTGTATTTTGCCTATCTTAGATCGCCTTCGGCGTGACGGCGTAGCGTCGCTTTGCGGACTCGTGGCCGCAACCGCTCTGCCGCTCCCATTTCATCACTATTGATGGTGTCGACGTCGGACTTTGACTTCGCCGAAAAGCAGTCGTTTGATCTTGGGAATAGTGGCATGATTGGCTCCGATGCACACGGTGCCGGCAAACGAGGGGAGATGAAGGGTCGAACGCAACGAGTGAGTTGATCGTGAAGCGTCCGGACAACTTCATTGCGGCAGCAACAGACGCGATTTCGACCTTCGGATTTGGCGCGATACAGTGCCTGGTCCGCCTGACTCAGTAAATCGCCGGCCGAGACGGTGGTATACCCCGGCAAGCCACATGAGGCGCCGATACTGACCGTCACGCAGGCTGCGGCCTCCGAGGTGGCGTGCGCAATCTCCAGCGACCGGATTCGCCTGCAGATTTGCTCACCACATAGGCGAGCACCTTCTAAATCCGTATTTGGCAGCAATACGACCAGCTCTTCGCCCCCATAGCGAGCCACGAAGTCACCCGGGCGCTGGACCAATGCGGTAACGGACTGCGCGATTTTCTGCAAGCAGCGGTCACCCGCCGGATGGCCGTATGTGTCATTAAAATGTTTAAAGTGGTCCACATCGATCATGAGCAGCGATAGCGGCAAATTATCTCGTCGTCCACGTAACCATTCGGCTCTATAGCGTTCGTCGAAAGATGCCCGGTTCGCTATCCCCAGCAAACCGTCGGTGCGCGCGATGTCCTCGAGACGACGATTAAGAGCCACCAGCGCTCGGTTCTCCCGCTCCAATTGTTCCGTACGCGCACGAGTCTGGCTTCCCAAATTCCCATCTTGATGGTTCAGTCGGTGCTGAGCTGCCTGCAACGCTAGATTGGCCAGTTCAAGCTCCTGTGTGTGCTCGCGCATGCGTTGCTCGAGCGCAAGGTTCCGCTGCGAAACCGTTTGGAACAAATGCCGCAACGCGCTTAGCGTGGCTTTGGATTCGGAGCCATCCGCCGCGCACGCAAGCTCATAGCATCGCACGGCCGACTCTCCTTGACGCAACAACTTGATCTGAACCGCCATGGACATGTCTAGGCCAAGGGTGTGCTGCACGAACCAAGGTGACAGTAGTTCGAGCAGTGCCTGCCCAGGATTTGGCGTGGTCGCGGGCGAGCACCACAGGGAGTCGATCATTTCGAGTAGTTGCGCGTGCGCTTGCGCATGCGCTTCGCAGTGTCGCCTATCTATCCCGGCGTTGAGCATTAGTCGCTCCTCGTCGGAGAAGTGGGACACCGCATGATCGCGCAATCGCTCAAATGCAGAAACGAGTGCTTGATCGTCGGGTCGCGTACTTGTGGCAAGCGCTTCGCCCAGCCGGTTTATCAGCACGACTAGTCGCCGGTGCTGTCGATCGACTAGGCTGAGGCCGGTGGCGAAATGATCCGTCCACGCAATGATGCTCATAAATCCCCCGTTTCGTGCGGCCCCGGCTCGGAGGGGCCGCCATCCTTTTTTACCGGTCTTAACCGGCACGTGAATCGCTTCGCTGCAAGTGTATGGCGTCGTTGGGGCCGAGGGATCACCGCGGTTGATTAGACTCAAATCTCGATTTGACGAAATGCGGGTGATAATTTGCTCAAATCGGAGCTTCCTTGAAAGGCCCCTTTGCGTGTCCGCTGGTCCTGGCCTGCAACGAAGGCCGAACGCATTACCGCATCCAGTACCCGTCACCACCATCGCAGCACCATCGCTTGCGCTATCGGGGCGCCAGGCAAAATCGAACCACCGTACAGCGGCGGACTCGTTTTAGTAAACGTAGGTTGCGCATCCTTCGCCCCGGTGCCTGACGCGCCATTGTTGAGGTGGTGCTGGCGCATCACTACTAGGGGGATTCCGACGGGTTGAATCCCTGCGGGTCGAGAACCGCCTCCGATGACCGAATTACGTCGGCATTGACCTGGGCATTGCTGAGTTTCTTACTTTGCAATAAGAGCGGGGCGCCACGTCTGTGCACAGGGCAGTACTTCCGCATGGTCCCGAAATGGAACAAAATGGATGCGGTCGGAAAAGAGGGGCGCCGTGAAACTCAAACACGAGGCGGAATTGTTTAAGGCGGCGATGCTTGCGGGCATCAAGTATGCCGAAGGTCGTGGTGTGGTCAAATTCGAACCCACCGATTCGGCCAGCGAAAAACTGCTGTACATCTATCGCCTACTTGTATACGACAAGCAAATTCAGGCCCTGCCGGAAGATCAGGTTGCTGAAAAGACGTTACGTCACAAGCTCGCGATCTGGTATTCAAAGCAACTGCCCAAGGACCATCCGCTGCTCAAATCGTAGCGAACCGCGCTGCGACTTTGCGCCACTGCCCAACCCGCGAGCGGGCGAATGCAGTTGCGGGAAAATTATCCCCGATTCACCGGCAATATGCGTCGAGGAATCAGGTTTGCGTGCAATCCCGGTCCCAGCCAGACATCGCTCGGATCGCTTGCGCGGTGCAACCGGGACGCTAGTTCGCAGTACACCTCTAGGCCAGATCGCGCGGAGCAAGGCGCACCAGCCGGTCCGCGATGGCGGTTCGCGAGCATACTACCAAGGTGTCGAAATGTGCCCGGGGGCTCCGAAATGCAAATGATCCGGTCGGACTGACGAAGCCTATCCGGCAACCGCCTTCACGTTCACGTGGACGACCCCATCCTCGGGTTGTTCGCAAGAAACTTCCATCGATCGCCAGGTCTCAGCGAATACAGTCGATCCGCGCATTCGAAATTGCGTGGTCAGGCGGATGTAGCGCGTTAATCGCCCGTTTGTTGCGCTCTCCCGCATGATCGCCCGGTCCGATGCGTCATCGTCCCAACGAATCGCGTTAAAGGCCGGGTTGTGACGTGCATATTCGATGGCCGCGGCCAGGCAAGCGGCGATCTCGGGACGCTCGCCTTTGACGATCAGTTCCCGAAATTCCTTGTTGCGTTTGGGCTGCATGCTTCCGCCTTTGGCGCCGACGAGCGTGGTGACAAATGCAAGCGAGGTCGCAACCGATAGCATCAGGGCGGTGGTCTTCATGTCAGAACCTCGTCACTGCGTGCTTTTTTTCCATAGGGTTTGCCCTTGGTCATCGCGGATCTGGCTCCAAGAGGACTCGATTCGTGCGGTTAACGCGGGATCCCGCAAAGGCACATAATGCAACTTGCGGGCTGAGTCTGCACCATGAACATAAATCCAGTGTAGGAAGTTCAGAGTCGCCAGCGCATCGGCATGGTCCTCTTGTTTTTTGTGGATCAATGCAAAGGACACCCCGACAATGGGCCAGGTTTCGTCGCCAGCGCGGTTCACCAGCACCTCGTAGTAACCCGGACTCGACCAAAGGGCGGAAGCAAGAGCAGCGCTGACCCCGGCCTCGCTCACGCGAGCAAATTTGCCGGCCTTGTTGCGCAATTGAACGGTGACAAGGTCGTGTTGGAGCGCGTACGTGTACTCGACATAGCCTATGGCGCCATCAGTGCCATGAACGGTACGGGACACACCATCGTTGCCACGAGCGCCCGTTCCGGTAGGCCAGTTCAATCGGGAGCCAATTCCCAGTCGATTTTGCCATTCGGAACTCACGCTCGAGAGGTAGTAGGTGAATACAAAGCTTGTACCGGACCCGTCTGTACGATGGACCACTGTGATGGGAATGTTGGGCAGGTGACTTTTGGGGTTCAACTCTCTGATGGCTGGATCACTCCAACTTGTGATCTTGCCAAGATAAATGTCGGCAAGCACGGTGCCGGTTATCTTGAGTTCCCCGTCAGCGATGCTCGGTAAGTTCACCACGGGTACGATGGCACCGACAATGACAGGAAACTGCATCAAATCATCCTGGATCAGTTCGGCTTGGGTCAGCGGAACATCGGTAATAGCAAAATCTGCAGATCGGGCGGTCACGCGCAAGATTCCCTCGGCGGATCCGACAGAGCGATACAGTAGCTTTACCCCCGTCTCCTGAGAGTACTGCCGTGCCCAGGCCTCAATTGCCGGGGCAGGAAATGATGCTCCCGCGCCGATGACTTCGACATCCGCGGCCCAAGCGTGACTCATGAGTGCGACGCTTACCAGCAGGAGGTAGTCCCGAACCAGGAGATGTCTCACCACTTTTGTTGCCTCAACAGGAAATGTTTCGCGGCCTTTGTTGCCTCAACTGGATCGTGCCCGTATGGAAAACAGGTGCCGGCGCATGCTCCCAGCCGCGTTTGGCAAGAACCCTCGATAAGGTCCAGCAGCAAGACATCAGAGCGCCAGGCCCTTTGCAGGGCAATTTCTTGCGCGGTTGACGCAGTCTCGGCGTTTACAGCGCCGACACCGAGGCTGTCGTTCGGCCGAACACACGGTGCGCGCCGCGGCCAGGGACCGCTAGGAAGGTGCCGCTCGACGTCAAAGAACTCAAAGGTTTCCTTAGCAGCTTCATCGAGGCGGAATTTTGGGAACAATCCAAGGTCGTGGCAAAAATGCCGTTGCAAATTGCTGCGACCATTTGCGCGGGCGTAACACTTGTGGCGCGATGCCGTGTTAGCTACCGTCAGGGCCCTGCGCGCCGCTACTACGAAAGGTTGATCGCTTCCCACAATTCCTCGATTACCAAGAAGAAAGGTGATTCCTGAAACCGACGTCTTTGCAATACTTGCCGCTCCTGAGGCTTGGTCGGAACGCGGAACTGGCCTAGAACGTCGTTCCGGCGCCGGAAATTGAACACGCGACAGATATTCGATCGAGCTTGCTAGCCTTTAAACTACACCAGGATTGCGTCCGCTCGACGACAGCCTCTGAAGGGGCAATCGCCAGAGCGCCCCTGATGCAATCGAACAAACCAAAAACGACGATCGACCAACCAGGAAAACCGACCGTTGGGCCGTGCGCGTCTTCATTGGCATCATAGATATTCGGGGGACTCAACTTTTCGATGTTGGGAGCGAAGCCGGCGAGCTGGTGGCCGCAGGCCAAGTACTGGCGTCTACACCACGGGTGCTCGTGTTACCGCTGGCGCGTGCGACCTTTCGAGAAAACGCGCCGAACC
>Ga0187784_10005452_pt1 | contig 10274 bp, 7 predicted proteins | sample 1015_SJ02_MP15_2_FD_132964 | JGI IMG/M metagenome (GOLD analysis project Ga0187784, IMG submission 132964) | Tropical peat soil microbial communities from peatlands in Department of Meta, Colombia - 1015_SJ02_MP15_20_MG | ecosystem: Environmental > Terrestrial > Soil > Wetlands > Peat | place... | reverse complement strand
CCTGGCGTGACTGATTAACGTCCCCCTTGGCAATTTGCCTGTCGGCTGCAGGCCCGCCGGCGTTCTGTTTGTCCGCGGGGACGGCTCGGCGGGCGTACTGTTCCAATGTCGAGACGGAAATCGTGTTCGTCAGCTCGGCGGCCTGGATGTGGCTTTCCGTTTGCAAATCCTGGAGGACGCCCAGCATTTCGTCCCGTGAGCCTTCCGCGTAGACACAAATCATGTCGCCTGGGGAGGCGGGTATCGCTGCCTTGGGGACGTCAGCCGACTTGTCGGCCGGAAACTGCTGTCGCATCCGTTTGATTTCGTCGGCATTCTGCAGCGTGCGGCTGGTATTGCGAACGAGCAGGCTCTGAACGCCGTCGAGCCCTTCGACTTGATTGACGACTGTGAGCCGGACTACGGCCACTTGTTGGCCGTCCTGTTGCAAGGCTTCGACGACGTCGCCAACCCTCGCCGTTTTCAAATTCGCCGGAAGCGTGAGAGCCAACTCGTGCCCCTTTTCGAGTGACTCTTTCTCTCTGGCGGCTAAAACGCTCGAGTGATTAGAACTACCCGACGACTTGGCCGCGACGGAGGGGGCGAACGAGTCTTTCCCCTGAGGGGGCGGGCCGCTTTCCTTCGAGACCGGTTGGAAATCAGCCGCCGCAATACCCTCTTGGCGAGCGACCTCTTTGCGCGAGCCCGATGCCCAGGGCCGATTGAAAACGAAGACCGCGACGAGCAAACTCGCAGCGACAGTAACAAGCGACGCGACAGCCACGATCCAGCGCCGACGCGGACCAAACGACTCCGAATTGGACTGGGCTGGCTCTCGAGACGCAACAGCATCGATCGGGATCAGGCTTTCGCGCTCGGCCCGCTGCATGACCGCGGCTGCGAACTCCGGTGGTGCGGCCACACGGGGCAGCTCTTGGATCAGGCGTGAAAGCTGCTTGTAGTCCTTCAATTCGCGGCTGGCTTCGGGCGAAGTCCCTTCGAGCAACTTCGCGGCTGGCTCCTCGTTTGGGGCCGCCTCGCGGTCGTAATAGGCCGACAAGATGTCGTTCGAGTTCGCGGAGCTCATGCGAGATTATCAGCGCAAAGCGGGCACCGAGCGCGCTCAAGGCTCTGTTTAGGACGCAATTTCGACGCCCAGAGTTCCAGCCCTGATTGCGGCAATTCGCCAAAAACCGCAGTGCCGCTTGTATTTAGCGTGATCGAAAAACCTTAAAAACTCAACCTTCCGCCTCCGAATCACTGTGGACGTCTCGCGAATTCGGCGCCGCGATGAACCGCCACAGACCCGGATCCGGGCCACTGACCTATCGTCATTTGCAGGGGTGAGCCTCGACCGTCTTCCAGTCGACCTCGATTCCCAGACCCGGCTGATTGGTGATCGAAATGAGAGGCCCGCGAATCTCCAACGGCTGCTTGACCACCGAGATGGCGTGATAATCCGGCCCCAGGATATCGCCCGGATATTTCTCCACATTGAGATTGCGGCATGCGACCACGAGATGGCACATCGCTGCTGAGGCGATATCGAGCTCGAGGTTGGAGCCGATCGTGCAGGCGACGCCGTGCAAGCCCGCGTAGTCGACAATCCTCTTTGATTTGGCGATGCCGCCGTTTTTGCCGGGATACACGCTGATAACGTCGCACGCGCGATGACGGATGCATTCCACGGCGTCGGCAAAATCGAAGCAAATGTCGTCGGCCATCACCTGTGGCCGGATGGCGCGGCGGACTTCGGCAAGCGCCTCGAAATCGCCTCGCGGCGTCGGCTGTTCGAACAGGGCCACGTCGCACTCCTCGACTTCGCGGGCCATCGCGATTGCGGTCTGGGTGTCGTAGCCGCAGTTCGCGTCGATGACCAGAGCCGGTGCGGGTCCGATCGCATCGCGCAGCACCCGCACGCGTTCGACATCGCGGGCGACATCAGTTCCGACCTTGACTTTGATCGTGTCGAAGCCAGCTGCGACGAGCTCTTGTGCTCGGCGACGCGCCGTCTCCGGATCGTAAGCGCCCATCGAAAACCGGCATCGCAGAGCCGTTCCCCGCGCAGGGCCGCCGAGCAGTTCATAAACGGGCTTTCCGAAATCCTTGCCGCAAATATCCCAGCACGCCATTTCCAGTGCCGACTTGGCAAACCAATTGTCCTCGGCCGCTTCGTCCATCGCCGCAGCCACCCCGTCAATGTCGGTCGGATCTTGCCCAATCAGTCGGGGAGAGAAGACACGATCGATTACGGCTTGCGCGCCCCAGACCGTTTCTCCGCTCCATCGCGGCAAGACAGTCGCTTCGCCGGCCCCTTCAATTCCCACATCGGTCGAGATCCGCACAAGAACATAGTGCGAGACATCGTAAACACCCAGCGCGGAAACCATCCGCCGCTCGGGCTTGAGCGGAATGCTGACGGGGAAGGTGTCGATCCGCGTGATTCTCATCGGGAGAAAGACTCTCTAGAATTCAGCGCGCCGCCGTGCTGTGTCGATTTTCTGCGCGAATTGAGCGAGTTGAGATTGAACCGCGCGGCACCAAGTCAGCACAACCATTCAGTGACCGTCTTGGATCGAGCCCCCGATGAAGCGGATCTTTCTCACCCTGGCCATTGTCAGCACGGTATTCATCATCGTCGCATTCGTGCTGGGATGGGAAATCGGCGATCCGCGCAGCGTCGCCTCGGGAACCCGCCGCCTGCTGAGCTATCACGCCCTAATCTCCGTAGCGGCCCTGATTTTTGCAGCGCTTGTGCACTCCGTGCTGCTGACCTATTTCTTGGGGACTGGTCGGTGGATGGAGGAAACTCAATCAGCCTACAAGCTCGACGTGCAGTGGAACGACGAAAGCCGGCACTTGAAGTACCGGACGATCCCGCTGATGGTAGTTTGCCTGGTGCTCCTGATCGTGAATATTCCGCTCGGTGCACTCGCGGTCGATCGGGAGAACTTCTCACTTCCGGGAGGCGTCGAGTTATCCCCCTCGCGTGTTCATCTCGTTTTTGCTTGCCTCACGATCGTCGTCAACCTCTTGGTCAACGCGCTCGAGTACCGCGCGATTGCCCGCAACAGCCTGCTTGTTGGCGAAGTGATGCAGAACGTACGCCGCATTCGGCAAGAGCGCGGACTGCCAACGTAGGAAATGTCTTGCAAGTCGGCCTGCAGCCCCGTTAGCGGCGGCCGCGCGACGCTCGATAGCCGTACTCGATTGCAAACCAATTCGCAAAGCGTTCGCGATCGACGAATCCACCGTTGCGGTCGTCGACCGTGTGCCCGATCTCGTGAATGAGCACATTGTTGAGATAGAAATCTCGAATCGAGTCGGCTGTCCAGACCAGATTCCATCCGCGCGCAGCGGGCTGCCACTGGCCGCCGTACATCCGCGCCTCGATGAGCTGTTCCGGGCGGGGCGGACGCACGTAATGCTCAACGAGCGTGGCCTCGATCGGATAAAGGTAGACTGCCGTCCCCCATTGCATGCCGTAGCAAGGAAAGAGGGCCCGTTTGCGCGTCATTCGGCTGAACTGCACGATTTCCAGCTTGCTGCGGAACCGCTGCGGAAGCTGAGAGATTCGCTCAGCCACTTCTTGCGTGGTGACTGGGTGAAGGTATCCTTCGCCCGGCGGTTCAACGACGAACTCCACTTCGGGCCGTCCCACCGGTTCGTGCCAGATTTCTGGCGCCCCGAAGCCCTCCGAATAGCTGGTTTCTGGCAGCCGCTGTCGAAATCCGGCGGCTGGCCGCAACCCGGTCGTATGCCTCGAGCGCGGAGGAAAAACGAGACGCTGAGAAGCCGGTCGGCGGTGAGAGCGAGTGGCGCGACGCATGGCCGGAAACAGTTCCTGTTGGCGAACTTTGTCTGGATCCATGCTAAGGCCGGGCAAAAAATACCCGCAAGGTGTACACCGCAAGTCATGGATTCCCGCCGGCTTCCGTTTTCGCCGGTCGCTTGACCCTTTTTTGGACCCAAGACGGTCGCCTCGCGGGGGTCGTCGCCCCTATTCCGAAGTGGTCAAATGACCATGACTTGCGTCCGGGGATCGAATGGCCCCATTTCTCAGGGCGCAATGGGATCGCTGTCTCTGTACACTAATGGCGCGCAACTACCTTTTGCAGTAAAGGTTTACGAATAGCGATTCGGCGGATCTTGCGGGCACAATTGACTGCTCGAACAGCCCGCGAACCCGGCCATTTCACCCCACCTTTGAGTCGAAGAATCGCCTTGCGCGGGCGGCCACACGGGCTAGTCGGCTGAATCAGATTGATCTAAAGCCGCTTCGACGACTACCGCCGCGTTTTTGACGAGCGTGACTTCGTTTCCGGACGGGCTGTAGCGGGCCTCGTCCATGAAAGTCCGCATGATCAATGTGCCGCGACCGAACACGGTGTCGAAGTCGACGCTTTCGACTCGATTGTCGGCCGACTGCGGCTCAAAGCCCGGGCCTTCGTCTCGGATTGTGATCTCCATCCCATCTCGCGAAATCGTCCACGACACGAACGTCCGACGGTTGCAATAAGGTGCTTCAGCCATCCGCGTCCGCACCAGTTCGTCGTACGCGGCCGGGTCGGATTGCTGCAGCCGCGAACTGACTTCGAGATTGCCGCGATACAGCGCGTTGAGCAGCGCCTCCTCGACCGCGAGGCGAATCCGCAACCGGTCAAGCTCATCCCCTAGCCGCACACAACGGATCGCCTGCTGCAGGTAGCCGAGCAAAAGGGGGATCAAGGTCGGATCGTTGTGAAGCACGAACGACGATTGGTTCTGGACCATCCGGTGCATGAGTCGCGAAAGCGAGCGGTCTTCCCGCGAGGCCGCCAAGATCCGTTTTGCAGTAGACACCAGGTCGTGCGCGAGAATTCGCTTAGGCACGTAGCCGGCCGCCCCTTCGCGAAGCGCCGCCACTGCGACGTCCTCGTTGCCGCGGGCCGTCATTAAGACCACGGGGACCAGCGGGAATTCGCTCTTGATGGCGGCGACCAGACCGAGCCCGTCCATCTCGGGCATGATCAGGTCGGTGACGACAAGCTCGGGAATCGATTCCTGAAAGCGGTTGATGGCGTCTTTGCCGTCGACCGCGTATTCAATAGCAAGGCCACCGGACCGTTGCAACAGGCCTCCGACCAGCTTGCGATCGGTTGCCGAATCATCGACGACGAGCACAGAAGCCAAAGCCCGCTCGGAAGTCACGGTCGGCCTCGCATTTCATCGAATGACGGCAGCGGAGATCGCCGCCGTAAACGCGCAGCAACAGCGCTCGAACGTGGCGGCTGAGGTTCAGTCTGCGACGCACGGACGATGCTGTCAAGACGCGACCGCTGTCGCGCTGGTTCGCGGGAAGAAGCGAGACGACTTGGCAGACGACGGGAACGCGCAGGCGCTGTGCTCACTGGCGAGTCAACGCGTGAACGGCTCCCACCAGGCCGTGCCCCGCACGTGGCATGTGAGCAAGGCCATCAACGGCAGCAAGACCCACCACATCATCCGCAAGAATTCTCGCGAGACGGCCCCCCGATCGGCCACCGGCCGCAGAATCTCGTCTCGCCGCAGGAGACTCAATTCAGGCAGCCAGCGCGGCACCCGCCGACAATAGTCGTCGTACGCCCCCGCGAAACGACCTCGCATGTAGCGTTCCTCGGCCGGAACCACAAACCAGGCGTAGAGGAACCAGACGAAGACCACCGCAACGGCAAAGACGACGCTCTTCAGAAAGAGTGCGACGCCCAGGACCATCGCGAAGGTGCCAAGGTAGAGCGGATTGCGGCAGACTCGATAAGGCCCATCGTTGACGATCGTCTGCTTCTTGCGTCCGCCAATCCAAAGAGTCGCCCAAATCCGAACGAGCGCGCCGAGCACAAAGGCACCCCAAGCCGCAGCGTTTATGAACGCCACGACCACCTCGCTTTCGTCGATCCACGGCGGCGTCATCAGCACCCAGAACCAGGACCCCAGCAGCGCAACTGCCGTCAAAGGGATGCGGTACTGGTAGGCCCGAGAATTCTTCAAAGAAGGACGGACGGCAGCCGGTTGCCCTATGTCCGTCTTTACGGGCATCAAGGTCGTCATGACAGCGGCAATGCCTCCGTACGATGGTGTGTTGGGGCAACTTTCGGTGGGTGCGAGAGTCGCGAATCGTAGCCGGCACTCGAATTACGGCAAAGACCGTTTCGAGGCGTTCCGGAAAGTTCCACAATGGGCTGAGGAGGCAGGTCTTTGCGCGATTCGATCGAGCGGTGTACTATTAAGGCCGCGCTACGGGATGTGATTTTCGTGGGGCGAAGGAGTGGCCAATGGCGGCTGACGAAACGCCGTGGGTCGAAGGTTTGACGATTGGCGTTGCGCTGCGGCGCACGGCACAGACGCATCCGAACATGGATGCCTTCGTGTTTTCGGAACTCGACGCATCCGAGCAGATGCTGCCGGCCGGCTTGGCATCCGCGGAGCGCCGCCAGCGAGCATTGAGGGTGTCGTATCGCGAGCTCGACGCCAAGGTCGACCGCGTCGCCAAGGGGCTCTTGGCGCTCGGCATTGATAAGGGGGACCATGTCGCAGTTTGGGCGACGAACTGGCCAAACTGGCTGCTTCTGCAGTTCGCCACCGCGCGGATCGGCGCGGTGATGGTACTGATCAACCCGGCCTACCGCACCCACGAATTGGCGTACGTCCTCAAGCAGTCGGACGCTTGCGCGCTGTTCTTGATCGATTCGTTCCGCACATCCGATTACTTTGGCATGGCGAACGAGGCGATCCCTGAGCTGAAGCACGCTCAGCCCGGGAAGCTCAAAAGTGCACAGTTTCCGGCGCTCAAGCACGTCGTCGCAATGAAGCCCGCCACCGCGCCGGGAATGTGGTCGTGGGACGCGTTTCTGCGAGGCGGCGAAGCCATTACCGATCGAGAGCTGGCTGAGCGCGAGTCGCCGCCCAAACCGACCGAAGCGATCAACATTCAGTACACCTCCGGGACGACCGGCTTCCCGAAGGGAGCAATGCTGACGCATCGGAACTTGCTGTTAAACGGCTATTACATCGGCGACTGCCAGCGAATCACCGCGGCGGATCGGATCTGTATTCCCGTTCCGTTCTATCACTGCTTCGGCTGCGTCGTTGGGGTGCTCTGCTGTCTCGTGCGGGGCGCGGCGATGATCATCCCCGCGCAACATTTCGATCCGGAAGCGACGCTAAATGCCATCGAATCAGAGCGCGCGACCACGATCTATGGCGTGCCGACGATGTTCATCGCCCAGCTGGAGCATCCGAGTTTCGCCAGCCGCGACCTGAAATCGCTCCGGACGGGCATCATGGCGGGGAGCCCCTGCCCCGTCGAGCTCATGAAGCGCGTCGTCGACCAGATGGGTGTCCGAGAGATGACGATCGCTTACGGCCTGACCGAAACCTCTCCCGTCATCACTCAAACGCGGACGAATGACTCGGTCGAACTGCGCGTGCAGACGGTCGGTCGCCCTCTGCCTGGCTGGGAGGTCAAGGTGATTGGTCCGGACGGAAAAGCGCTCGGCGACAACGAGCAGGGAGAGTTGTGTGCGCGCGGGCATGGAGTGATGCTCGGTTACTACAAAATGCCCGAAGCGACGGCCGCGACGATCGACCCCGAGCACTGGCTGCACTCGGGCGACCTCGCCGTGCGACTAACCAACGGCTGCTATCGCATCACGGGGCGGATCAAGGACATGATCTGCCGTGGCGGCGAGAACATTTATCCGCGCGAAATCGAAGAATTCCTGTACACGCACCCTTTGGTCGAGAACGTCGCGGTGTTTGGAGTGCCTGATCCGAAGTTCGTCGAAAATGTCGCCGCCTGGGTCAAGCTCCGCGACGGTCAACAGCTCACGGAGGAGGATATCCGGGCCTTCTGCAAAAAGTCGCTGGCGCATTACAAGGTGCCTCGTTACGTTCGCCTGGTGAAGGAATTTCCGCAGACGGTCACGGGCAAGATTCAGAAGTTCCGCATGCGCGAAATCATGATCGAGGAGCTCGGCCTGAAGCAGGCCGAGACTGCGTGATCGAGGCGCATCAGCCCCGCTGAATCCCCTCGCTGAAACACCAAGAGCATGAAACTGGGACAGTTCAGCGTCACCACCGTATCGGGTGGACGGTTTCGATCAGACGGCGGCACGATGTTCGGCGTCGTTCCGAAAGTCCTCTGGTCGAAGCTGATCAGTGTCGACGAGCACAACTGCATCCGGCAAGCCACCAATTGCGTGCTCGTGCAAACCGGCCAAGAGAAGATTCTGATCGACACTGGGTATGGACCGAAACTTCAAGAGAAGGAACGGGCCATCCTTGGCGCCGAGCCGGGAAACCCGATCGTCGCCAGCCTCGCCGCCCAGGGAATCAAGCCAGAGGAAATCGACGTCGTGATCCTCTCGCATTTGCACTTCGATCACGCGGGAGGCGGGGTGTCGATCGACGGGGATCGCCTCGTGACCACGTTTCCGCGTGCGGAATACGTGGTCCAGCGGCGCGAATGGGAAATCGCGACGGCCGGCTACCCGGAGCTGCGGGCGGCGTATCCCCAAGAGAACATCCTGCCGCTCGAAATGTCCGGACAGCTAAGGCTTGTCGACGGCGACATCGACATCGTGCCGGGCATCCACGCGCGTATCACCGGCGGCCACACCGACGGGCAAATGGCCCTGTTCATTTATAATGGCGGGCAGACGGCCGTTTATCTGGCCGACGCATGCCCGACCTGGCGGCACTTGCCGTCGCTGTGGTGCATGTCCTACGACATGGACCTGCTCCAGTCGCGGCGCATCAAGCCGGTGCTTTTAGGCGAGATCGTTGAACAGGGCTGGTGGGCGCTTTCCGACCACGATCCAGACCACGCGGCCGCTCGCCTCAGGACCGATCCGCAGCGCGAGTTCGCCGTCTCGGAGGCCGTTGTGGCATTCTGAATGTGCCTCGTTTGAGCCTGATGGTGACCCGACGCGACCGGTGCGCCAGGGAGGGCTCTCCAAAGCGACGCTGGTCCATTATACTGCGCCGTGCCTTGCGCCGGCCGGCTGCCAAGAGGTCATCCGGTCGGATCGCACCCACGCAGCGCGGCGGCACGACGCGCCGCCTGATCGCGCGAACCAACCGCTGGGCTCACGCGAACGTCGAATGGATTCGGGAAGGGAAATGTCGAAAACTCAGCAGAGCGCCTACGAAAAGCTGTCACGACTCGCTAGCAATTACTGGTGGAGCTGGCAGCCCGAAGTGACGCAGATCTTCCGCGAAATCGATCCGGTCCGCTGGTCACAACTGGTCCACAACCCCGTCTCGCTGCTGGAGGAATACCCGCCCGAGCGACTCGAGCAGCGTTGCCGCGAGGAAGTGCTGCATTCCCGGATTAACGGCGCCTATCGGCGCTGGGTCGAGTACATGGACTCGACCGACACCTGGGGCTCGACGCACTCTGGAATTCTTGGGAACCGCCCCGCCGCTTACTTCTCCGCAGAGTTCGGCATCCACGAGTCCCTGCCGATTTACTCCGGCGGCCTGGGCGTGCTCGCCGGCGATCATCTGAAAAGCTCCTCGGATCTCGGCATTCCCTTGGTCGGCGTGGGCTTGTTCTACGTCGAGGGCTATTTCTCGCAGCGGATCGATGAAAACGGCTGGCAGCAGGAGTCGTACAGCAAGGTCGATGCGGCAAAGCTCGCGATCCTGCCCGCCCTTGATCGCGACCGCAATCCGGTCGTCGTTTCCGTCAATACTCGCACCGGAAAAATCTTTGCCCGGGTCTGGCAGGTGAACGTCGGTCGTGTCCGTCTGTTCCTGCTCGACACCAACGTCCCGCAGAACAAGGACGAGGACCGGCACCTCACGGCCCGACTCTATGGCGGGGACCAGCGGACTCGCATCCGCCAGGAGATTATTCTCGGCATCGGCGGGGCGCGGGCACTCAGCGCGCTGGGCATCCACCCCAGCGTGATCCACATGAACGAGGGGCACTCGGCCTTCGCGCCCCTCGAGTTCATCCGAGGCCGGATGCGCGAGGACGGCCTGAGCTTCGACGAGGCTCTTCGCGAAACCGCGGCGATGGGGGTCTTCACGACCCACACCCCGGTGCCGGCTGGACACGATCGTTTCGACGCGGGGCTGGTCGAAGAGCACGTTGGCCCGCTGGGTGACGAACTTGGATTGCAGCATCACAGCCTCGTCGGCCTGGGACGCGTCGATCCGCAGAATCCACATGAATCCTTTTGCATGACCGTGCTGGCCTTCCGCCTCAGTCGCCACGCCAACGCCGTCTCGAGTCTGCACGGAATCGTCAGCCGGCGAATGTGGGCCAGCCT
>Ga0187784_10005451_pt1 | contig 10275 bp, 8 predicted proteins | sample 1015_SJ02_MP15_2_FD_132964 | JGI IMG/M metagenome (GOLD analysis project Ga0187784, IMG submission 132964) | Tropical peat soil microbial communities from peatlands in Department of Meta, Colombia - 1015_SJ02_MP15_20_MG | ecosystem: Environmental > Terrestrial > Soil > Wetlands > Peat | place... | reverse complement strand
GTGTATGTGACGTTCACACTCGGCGTCAGGTACAGTTTCGCATGATGCGCCCAACTGCTCCCGTTGGTCCCGACTTTGGCGTCGATGCCATAATAGCACTGGTTCGGCAGAATGGAAGAGTTGGCCGAGACACCGCAGGTTGATGGATTGCCGCAGTCCCCCAGATGGCTGCAGTTCAGCGGGTTAAGATTGCCGTAGACGGTGACGCCAGAAGAGGCATTGGCCGAGGATATCGCGAAACCGAACGTGTGCCCGTTCGAGACTGTCCCTTCGACCAGGGCGGTCGCAGTAAAAGGCGGTGTGAAGTTCGCGTTGCTCTGGATTGTACCTTCCTCCTGGCTCTCGTTGACCTGGTCAATCATCATCCCACTCGAAGAGAAAGTGGGCACCAGCGTTATCATGTTGACGCCCACTTCGTCTGGCCCAAACACAGACCCGACTGGTCCGTTGATCTGCCACAAGCTTGTGTTAAGACCGGTGTCGTGGGTGAAGTCGTCGTACAACAGAGAATTTGCAGGAGCGCCCGAGGCCGCGCGGGCGGGAGAGGCTGTTACGACCATGGCCGCTAGGGCAGAGACAATTAGCATCACGAGCGCCAACATGGCCATGGCGCGCAGGGACCGAAGCCGCCTAGCCAAGTTCCCGACGAAGCGGGCGATATGCAGATTACTTACGGCGTGTCCCTAATCTCGCGCGCATTCGTCCCATCCTGTCGACCTGCTTCATCACCCCCAAGCAGATGAGGGTTCGAACCGAGTACAAACAGGCCCGAGCGTTGGGACCCGACTGCCCGAAGCGATGCTCTTCGTTCCCTACTAAGGGACGAAGGCCACAAGGAAACCTGACAGACAATCCTTCACTGAAGTAAGAAACGCATGCCTGATACTCACACCTTCGGAGGAGATTCTAGCCAGCCTTTGGATGCGAAAGTAGATGGGGGGGTGGGGATCGAACCGGAACCACTCGAGCAGCCTTACCCCCCGGGAATAGCGCTCGGAGTACAGCTGTGTGAAGCCAATGGCCGTTAGGGCTGAGGCCAAGGCACCCGGCATGCCGAGGACGACCGCGGAGAGGGTATCAGCTCTCGTCTCAAGGAACTTGCCCACCAGATACGTTATCCCGAATGCTATGACGAAGTAGAAGATGCCGAGGTAGAGGAGAAGGGGATACCACAGGTAGTATCCGCCCAGGTACAACAGACTCGTAACTCCGAATAGTATCAGTGGATCCCGGCCCTTGACATGGCCGAGTTCATGCCCGATAACCGCTGTAAGTTCATCATCGTCGAGGTCCTCGAGCGCCCCTGCAGTGATTGTCATTGTCGCGCGGTTTGGCGCAACGCCGGTCGCGGACGCGTTGTCCATGGGTGTGTTGGATATGGCAATCTTGGGCGGCGCCAGATGGAACTTCTCGGCGGCAGTCTGCACCAGACGGTATGGGTTTCGAGTTGTTATCTCGATGTCATCTTGGCTGCAAGCGACACCTGCGTTTGTTAGAACCTGGTAGATCCTGCCTTTCGTCTGAGGGTCGGCGGCCGCCCCTTTGGGAATGGCTTCCCCGAGAGCCTGTTCAATCGGTCGGATGATGCTATCCATGGTATTGAGGATACCGTCCACCATGCTCGGCGTCGACGCCACTCTCACAATCAAGACCTCGGGCCTGTCCTTGTCGGGTTTCACTCTGGCCGTTCCGAGCACAAGCTTGTCAGAATAGAATATCACGACTGCTTGGAGGCAGAGTATGGCCGGCAGCGCATAGTCGCCCAGGAGGAAGGCTAGGACGAAGCTCAAAGGTAGGAACAAGAGAAACAGATTGACCGAGTTCCCCGCGAAGACCCGCCTCAGAAGGCCGTCCAGGGTGTTTTCTCCAGACTTCCGGGGAGCCTCCATTACCTTCTCCTCGCCTGGAGAACTGATGAAGTAAAGGGCCGTCCTCTTCGACTTTGCGAGGAACGATGTCGCCATGAATTCGACCAAGTCGGATGTGCGGACCGCGGTCTGGTTCGCCTGAGGGTCGTCCGGGTTCAAGCCAGGGAACTCGATCGTCACTCCAGTCGGGCCGAGGACCACATGGACTGCTACGGTGTTGTGCTGGGGCTTCTCAGGTGCGCTTCCGGGTCTCTTGTAACTGGCCTTCCAGTAGAGGTCGAAGTTCGAATTCGTCCCCGGGCCGATCTTGGAGTACCCGGTGACCTCCGTAGTTTCGACCTTCGGCGAGAGATAGTGAGTCTCGAGGAAGTCTACCAAGCCCTTGACTGCCGAATTGGGGATGTTTTCTTTTATCAGAACTCGGTCCGCCGGACCGTCGGACTGGAGACCAGGCACGTCAGCTCCCCCCTGCGGCTTGATAAGATGCGTCCCCGGAGAGTGTCAGGTCCCTGTTACCCATCTCGGGTATTCTTATGCGATTGTTAACGATTCTCTTCAATGGTGTCTCCGATGCCCTGTTGCATCAGAGACTGGGAGTTCGACAGCGTTCAAGAACGCATCGACTCTCCTTCGGCGTGGTCGAGCCTCCTGTCAAGGCATACGCTTTCCAGTCGGAGACGACAGGTAGGTCGGCCTGACGACTACAGATTCTAGAACATTTTTCCAAGTTTGTCCAGAACCGCCTGATACCTGGGATCTTCCCTTGATTTCGCGAATAGTGGATTATAGATTACGTACCTATACCGCATCACGTGCTGGTCGGTGGCCTTGTCGATGTATGCGAAGTAGGAGTCGAGGTCCCCAAGAGCGTAGTAGACGAACGCGATGTCGTTGAGCGTGGAGGTGCTGGCCCACCTGCTCTCGAGTTCCTTGATTGACCTCATGGCCCCGTCCCTGTCCCCTGTCCTGGCCGCGATGAACCCCCTCATCCACGGCAGCCAGTTGCTGGTCGGTTCGAGTTTCTCCGCATTCGAGAACGTCTCCTTCGCCTTCTCGAGGTCCCCTTTGCAGAGGTAGTACTCCGTCATCACTCTATAGGTGGCCGAGGGGGCGAACTGGGCCGTCTTCTCCCAGTGCTGGAGAGCGTTGTCCTCCCTTCCCATGTAGAAGTAGAAGTCTCCGAGCCATTCTATGTACTGAGGCCTTATAGGATCCAGCCGGTAGCAGGTCTCCAGGGCAGACATGCCCTCTTCCTTGTCCTGTTTCAGGAAAGCGACGTTGGACAGGACCCAGTAGGCGTCCGCCAGGCTCGGGTTCAGGCTGATGGCCTTCTTCGCTTCCATTGTCCCCTTTTGCACGTTGTCCTCGAGGAAGCCGATGTATCCGAGGATTGCGTGGGCCTCCGCCAGCCCGGGGTCGAGCTGGAGCGCCTTCGACACCAGGAGCTCCGCTTTCGGGGTAAACTTCTCGTGGGACTCATAGCCGTCATTCACGAGCGCCCAGTAGCACTCGGCGATTCCAGTGATGGCCTTCGCGAACGAGGGGTCGATGCTGGTCGCCTTCTCGAAGATGGTCACTGCCTGCCTGATGGATGGCTCGGTCCTTTCTCGCAGCAACTCCATCCCCTGCAGGTAGTAGGTGTAGGCCTCGGTGCTCTCCGTGGGCCTCTTCTCCAGCGAGCGCCTCTCCTCCTGCACCAGGCGGACCTGGAGCTCCCCTGCCACCTTCTCTGCTATGTCACTCTGGACGGCGAATATGTCGTCCAGGTCCTTGTCGTAGTGAGATGACCAGAGGTGCCCCTCGGTGTTGGCGTTGATCAGCTGGGCCGTGACCCTTATCCTGTTACCGGCCTTCCGGACGCTCCCCTCCAATAGGGCGCCCGCCTTGAGCTCCCTTCCGATCTGCGCCGCGTTCTTCTCCTTCTTCTTGTAGTTCATCACCGACGTCCGAGCGAGCACCTCCAGCCCCTTCACCTGGCACAGCTTATCGATGAGCTCCTCGGTGAGCCCATCAGCGAAGTACTCGTCGTTGGGGTCGGGGCTCATGCTCGCGAAGGGGAGGACAGCGACCCGGTTCTTGTCGAGCTGCGCAGGCTGGACCTCGCTCTCCCAGGGCATGACCATCCGGTACACTTCAACTCCCTCTGACACGTTCTTCAGCTCTTTTGCGCCGAGGCTGACCATCGGGAACTCGAGCTTGTTCCTGACCTGCCTTTGGACCTCCTCGCTGATGCAGATGCCCCCGGGGGTCGCCAAGGGCTCGATGCGGGATGCTATGTTGACCGCATCCCCGTAGACATCCCCTTGGCTGTGGATGACGTCGCCCAGGTGGATACCTATCCTCAGCTGGATCTTCCCGTCGGCAGGGCGGCTGTCGTTCAGCTCGTGCAAGGACTGCTGGATGTCGTAGGCGCACCGGACCGCTTCCAGCGCGCTCCCGAACTCAACAAGGAAGGCATCCCCGATGGTCTTAACCTCCCTGCCATTGTGCCTCGGGAAGAACCCGCGCACGAGGGCGCGGTGCTCCTCGAGCAGGGACATGGAGAGGGCTTCGTCCTTCTGGGTGAGGGCCGTGTAGCCGACGATGTCGGTGAACATGATGGCTGCGAGTCTCCTTTCGTTCTGCGCCAACGAAGACCCCTGCCAGAAAAAGGGCCATTCAAAAACTGTGCGCAAGGAGGGCTTGTCCGAAAAAGCGCGACCACAAGAGTCCAATGAGATCAGATTCCTTGGCCTCGTCTTGATGTTCAACCAGAGTGATACTACTTTCGAGTGGACCAGTTGGCCCGCTAAGTTTTCAACGGATGTGGTAGAACCTCAAAGCGGATCAAACCGCGTAGCGTTGAAACGTTGACGAATAATTCACACGAGTTCGATTCCATAATTGGTTTGAGCCCCTTGAGAGACCTCGTCGTGCGCAACCGTGCAGAGGTAAATAGCAGTGAACATTTCAAAGTCGGCGATGTCGCTCACATCCAAACCCCTCTCCCCCTCCACCTGGCCCGCCTTCGCCCGCCTCGTAGAGAAGCACAACGGGATCTTCGGCGGATGCTGGTGCATCTCGTTTCACCTCGACCCCGAAGGGGGAAAGGTACCGTCCAAATACTACCGCCCGATGAAGGAAGAACGGGTGCGGGAGGGACGGGCACATGCCGCGCTCGTCTTCGACGGCCGCGACGCGGTCGGTTGGTGCCAGTTCGGCCCGACAGCGGAGCTTCCGAACATCAGGAGCCGAAGGGCCTACGAAGAGGGATTGAAAGAACTCCCAGATTGGCGCATAACCTGCTTCTTCGTAGACCGAGAGCGCCGGGGGAATGGCATTGCGACTCTAGCTCTCCGCGGGGCCCTGCAGATGATTGCCCGGCTCGGTGGCGGAACGGTTGAGGCGTACCCTGAGGATTACACAGGGCAGAAAGTCTCGTCCTCCTTCCTCTGCAGCGGAACTCTGGGAATGTTCGAAAAGGCTGGGTTTCAGAAGACTCGTAAGATAGCGATGCACCGTTGGGTCGTGGAACGGAAGATTCACCGGGCAAGGGGATAGAACTACCCAGATGGAGTACAGACGCGGCGTCCACGGGTGTGACGGTCATGAGTCTAATCTAGTTCTTATGGGGGAATAGCCAGGGGAAGAGGCCAGGGGAACCCAGGGTTCTGCGGACACCATCGATGTCCGGGAAACGCTGACAGAGATAACAGTGAGTGATCTCAACATGTCTCGGGAGTGGTACTCCCGGCTGTTCGGGAAAGGCCCAGACCTTGTGCCATTCGAGGGTAACGTCGAGTTCAAAATCGGGGGACATTGGGTTCAGATTGTCGAAGGGGAAGTGCGCCCCTCGAGCTGGACCATCCTATTCGAGGTCCGAGACCTCCCTCGCGAACGTTCGAGGCTTTCAAAAGCTGGCATTCAGGCTCCTGAAATCAGGACAGCACCCGGCGTCATAAGCTGGTTTGACCTCAAGGACCCGGACGGGAATTCCATGCGGTGGTATCAGGTTCTGACCACAGACAAGAAGGTGGTCGGCAACCGCGCGTAGACATCAGCCATCTGGCGTTCGGTCATTCAACACGTTACTCGTTGTGTTCAGTGGCTGACACCAGCTAAATGCGCAGGACACAGGTTCGATTCCAGAATGCCTTAAATCGACTATTCGGCTAGAACAAGGCTCTGCTCACGAAACGGAACTCGAATCTTGTACTGCGCCCCGACAGGAACCATCACGAAAAAGTGGCTATGATGAAACCGAATTCGAACCTTAAGACATACGCCTAGAAGATTAGCAACCCTTCGGCTGAATTCAGGGTACAAGACTATGCATCGTACCTTTCGGACGAATATTGTCTAACGTTCATAACAGCGGCCAAGCCAGGTAGTGCCCGATATCTGGTGGCGAGTGAGACAGCCTTCCTCCTTGATTTGGGGGTCCTCACAGCGGCCGCCCTTGTCTTCAGTCTGCTCTTTGTCAGGCTCAAGTTGCCTGTCGTCTCTGCTCAAATCCTGGCCGGGATGGTAGTCGGTCCCTATGTGCTCGGTTGGGTGGTCGACCCGACAATCATAACTCAAATTTCCTCAGTTGGAATCGTCCTCCTTCTGTTCATCCTCGGCTTGGAACTGGACCCCATAGAATTGCAGAAAGTCGCTGGCAGGGTGCTCCTCCTGACTCTGGCTGAAGTTGTCGTGGCTTTCGCATTTAGTCTTGCTGCATCATACCTGCTTGGTCTCGGGCTCGTCCAATCGATTATATTCGCGATGGCCGCGTCCATCAGCAGCACCGCCATAGTTGGGAAGATCATCCTCGAGCGGCGCATGTTCTCGGCCAGCGAGTCGAAGACCCTGATTGGTCTCATGATCATGGAGGACATCATAGCCGTGGGCTTTCTGATCGTTCTGTCGACCATCGCCCCCGGTACAGCGTTGACCGCCAGCGCAGGGTTGTCGGCTGTAATCGTCACTGGCCTCGGAGGAGTCTCCCTCCTCGTGGTCGGCTATGTCGTTGCCAGATTCTTCGCACCATTCGTCATCGATCATCTCGCCTCCTATGAAATAGAATCCGAAGAAATACCCTTCCTCTTCGCCCTCGCGCTCGGCCTCCTATTCGGCGTGTTGGCTTCAAGTCTCGGGTACTCGCCTGGAATAGGCGCATTCATTATCGGTCTGTCAATCAGAGGAAAGCAATCGAGGTTCCTCTTCGAGAAACTTTCAACATTGAAAGACCTCTTCCTCGTGCTATTCTTCGTTTCAATGGGCAGTTTGATCAATCCCTTCCCCGCACTCTCTCTAGGCCTACCAATCGTGGCCGTGCTCATTCTATTGGTCGGGGGGAAGTTCGTCGGAGGCTACGCCATTGGTGGCATCGTTGGGGGCGGGCAGACCGGGATTTCCAGTCCACCGACATCCTATGGGGCTTGGCTTATACCCAGGGGGGAGTTCTCGTTCGTGATTGGGCAGTTCGCGTTGTCCGTCGGATTGATAGGTCAGGATCTATTCTCCTTAATCGGGCTGTCTGTCCTCGTAACTGCCATAGTGGGACCTTTTCTCCAACGGTTCACTGGGCCTAGACTGGCTGCAGTCGACCACGCGATAAGACCGCAGGCTGACCCTTGATTGTAAGGGCAACTCACCACCCTGCTCATAAATGTCCAACGGGAGAGGCTAGAGTCGAAGAATTCGATTTCTTCTTCCTCCAATCAATACGGGGAGTAGGAATTAGCCTCATTCGTTGGACAGGGCTCGAATCAAACTCTGCGGGCCCGACGGGGTCCAGACCTATAGTGGGTTCGATTCCACAACCAGTAAACGTCCTTCCAAAGTTGAGGACGTTACCGCTTTTCTTCCGCTGTCACCGCCGAGTCATCGTTCCCTAATCTCTGACGACCACGAGTCCTGCTTTTCTCGCGACATCTGCCTGCTCTAAATCAAGTGAAAGCAATGGTGACTTCAGCCTTTGGGCGAGTGCGATGTAAAGCGAATCGTAGACCGTCAGGCGACTCTCAACTGCCGTCTTGACAGCGCTTCTCATCAATCCGGTTTGCGGGAACATCTTCACATTGGCCGAAGAGAGCCTCAACGCTGCTTCGATGACCCGGTCGAATGCACTCTTCTTGATGGTTCCACGTCGTTTAGCTGTCACGGCCGCATTGCAGGTTTCCTTGATCAAAAGGTCGATACTCGCGACGCCGCGCCTAAGGTAAGGTCCTACCCATTCTGACCCTTCTTCCCTTAGGCAGAAGGCGGCAAGTGCAGACGAATCAATGACCGCGGTCTCGATCTTCCCTCACCAGTCGGGCCGAGGTTCCCTTTGGTACTGGGGTGACTCCCTGGAGTATCACTTCAACCTCCTTGAGGCTCGCCTGTCTTTGGACTTCTTGGAGCCTCCCTCCAATGAACATCCGAATTTCATCGGGCCAATCAATCTGCTCCCTATACTTCTCCATCTGTTCCTTCGTCTCTTCCTCGACTTTGACGCTCACCACAGGCATGGTCTACCTGAAGCAGCAACGTTCTAATAAACTTCTTGGTAGACCACCCGCAGTGCGTGCGACCAGAATCATCCTCCATTGGACGAAAAGAGTCTATTCCAAGCTCTGCGGGCCCGACGGGACCTGGACTGAAAACAGTCCTAGAATTGGTATCGCGGGTTCGATTCCCCGGGGATTTGAACTCGTATTCCGGTGTCAGTCCCGGGGCTCCGGACTTGTTTCAACCGAAGACCTGTGCTTCGGAGTTGTGACATGATTGGGGCTCAACCACCTTGGCTCTCCGCGGCTAATCGTACGCTTTGCTCCTGTGCCTAATCCTGAGTACTAGCACGTCTCGCCCTGACAGCGCATAAACGACCCTGTAGTCGCCAACTCTGAGTTTGAAGAGGCCTTCAAATTCTCCATGAAGCGGTTCCCCGCTTCTCGGCTCCGCCTGCAAGGTCGCTTCGATTCCTCGGATGATCCTCTCTTTGTCCGCCGGTTGGATCTTCTTGAGGTCGTGACCTACGGATGATTTGTAGAGTACTCTACCGACCAATCTTGATCAGTTCTTTGCCAGAGACGATCTTATCGTCCTTGTCATTCAGCCTGTGCAAAGCAATCAGGTAATCCTCGTACTCCTCAAGGTATTCTCTGAGGGCCTTGGTTACTATGTAGGTCTTCGGACGATCCAAGGATTTGGCAAGCTCGTCGAGACGTTTGGCTACGTCCCCTGGCAATCTTACGGAAACAGCTTCGCTCATCACATGTCATACAATCCTGACATGTATTTATGCCTTCGTCTCGATTTCTTGGGGAAAGGCAATCTTGTTACTTCTTTGGCCAAACAGAGTTAATTTCAAGCTCTGCGGGCCCGACGGGACCCGGACTGAAAACAGTCCTAGAATTGGTATCACGGGTTCGTTACTCCATGGGTTCGAACCCGTTGGTGCTCAACACTATGAGCATTGTAAAGGAAATGGTATGGTGAGGTCGTCTCGATGTCATTCCTAACGCCCTTTCTGAGCGTAAGTGGCCATCCACATTGTTAGTCCTAGTGCAAAAACATCGCTCCAAGGACCGAAAGCACCCGCAGCAGACGCGTAGAAGGAACACCTCAGGGCCCTACTACGCGCGATGAATGGGTTCTAAATCTACAAGCCAGGACAGATTCGCTGGATATGAACCAGCGATAATGGCGGTCTTGGACACACCCACGTTACGTCGAGACGAAGTGGTCACAAGCGCATCCCTTCGTGCTACACCCGTCTTTCGACAAACGAGCCCTTCCAGCATGTGACGACCGCGGATGCCCGCAACGAGAGCAGATGTCTGCGCTGTACGCCACGGATCTGATAAAGGAATAGTCCCTGCTTTCAGCCTTTCTCTGTTGGACGAGAGGGTGAATGAGTGGACAGCGCCAAAACAGAATCCCAAACGCAAACGCCGGTAAGCCGTGTGAAGTGAATCCAACTGCCTCCAATACCATGGACTTTGGTTCCTAGAAGCGGGAAACGTGCCATACATCTATATTCATTCGAAGAGGAGTGATCTGTGACCAACCAGAGGGATAGAGAATCTTGGGAAGAGAAGGGAAGAAGAAAAAGAAGGAGAAGGCAAGGCAAAGGAAAGAAGAGAAGCAAGCGCGAAGAGGGAAGCAACCCTCTTGAATGTCAAGCCAAAGGAAAAACAGGAAAGCAATTCGTCATAACTTCGCATGGAATGGCCACGGCCAACAGCAGTTGATCATACCGGCTATGACCTGCCGCGGGCATCTTTAGTTCACCAATCACACTATTCATCTGGCGTTGGGCGCACCTTTCTATCCGTCGTCGCCACTCGCAATCGAGAAAATGCTCACGTTGGCGGGCGTAACTCCCGAGTCGATCATCTACGACCTAGGATGTGGAATTGGAGATATCGTTGTCGCGGCCGCCCGCGATCACAGCGCC
>Ga0187784_10005450_pt1 | contig 10275 bp, 10 predicted proteins | sample 1015_SJ02_MP15_2_FD_132964 | JGI IMG/M metagenome (GOLD analysis project Ga0187784, IMG submission 132964) | Tropical peat soil microbial communities from peatlands in Department of Meta, Colombia - 1015_SJ02_MP15_20_MG | ecosystem: Environmental > Terrestrial > Soil > Wetlands > Peat | place... | reverse complement strand
TCTTCTGCCTTTTCGTGAAGGTAATCCCGCATAGACAACTATAATCCCCAGATTTTTTAGTAAACTCAAGCTATCTAAGTATTCTGACGGAACAATATGAATTCGACATAAATGCCCACTAATCCAGAGAATCACTGTTTCGAATCAATTTGCCTATAAGGCTTTTATAACATGCCTGACGCCATTTCAGATGCGTGAACGTGTTTGCTAAAAGACGCTTGGACGCTCGCTATCGAAGCTTTAAGCTGGATCGAACTTCAAAATTTGAACGAAAGACTCGCGTTGACCAAGACTGCTAGGCAACTGAACATAACGGACACTAGCGCAAAGGGTCTGGCATACAGACTCGTGTACGAAACGATAAGAAGAAAAAACTACTTGGACAGCCTTATCAATCACGCTCTGAAGCCAAACACAACAGACGATTACGATCTGGGCGTGCTTGCTTTCCTCAGACTATACGTTTACAAAATAAGCCTAGAGCGCAAAGGTGACGCACATAGGGAAGCTGTAGAAATCGCACGCATGGGTCGCTCAATACTCGGATGGCAAACACTTCAGCCCATAGAAAAAGCACTTGGAACTCTGCTAAGCCTGCAACAAGATAAAGTCCTGCAGAAATCAGACGACGATGAGAAAGTAGCTCTTCAAACATATCATCCGACTTGGTTCGTGAAATATTGTTTCAAATTATTCGGAAGAAGCGAGGCGTTAAAGTTCCTCTCGAGCTCGCAGAACTTCCTACCGATCTACGTACGGGTAAACACGCTCATAACGGAAGAAGAGAAAGCGATTGAAACGCTACAAAGAGAGGGCGTTCGCGTTGAGAAAGTGCACGAACTAAGCCATGTTTATAGAGTTGTCCATACTGAACATCCATTGGCCGGCACTAACAGTTTTAAAGAAGGGTTCTTCTCCGTCCAAGACATCGCAAGCTGCCTCGCTGTAGAGGTTGCTGCACCCAAGCCCGATACAACTGTGCTTGATGTTTGCTGCGCGCCAGGATCCAAGACAACGCATTTGGCGATGCTAATGCAAAACAAGGGCACGATCTGCTCCTTGGATTATTCTCTGCGAAGAATGAAAGTCTGGAAGCACAGCGTTAATCGTAACGGAGTTAAGAACACCTTGCCCATAATCGCGGATGCACGCAAACCTTTGCCATTCAAGAAAACTGCTGACCTGATTATTCTGGATCCGCCTTGTACTAGCACCGGAGTCTTCGCGCGGGCACCCTCTGCTAAATGGAGGTTGACGCCGCAGTCTATACCTAAAATGGCGGAGGTTCAGTGGCAGATGCTTAAAAGCTGCGCAGGAAGAGTGGCAGGAGGCGGATGGTTGGTCTACTCAACCTACAGCATAACTGTTGAGGAAAATGAAATGCTGATTGAAGGGTTCCTAAGATTGTATCCGGAGTTTAGACTAGCGGAAACAAACCCTTGGATAGGGTTGCCCGGGCTAAGAGGACTGACCGGGTGTCAAAGACTCTATCCTCACATCCACGACTGCAACGGATCCTTTATCGCAAAGCTGGAAAAAGAAAACTAAGTCTTGCGAGCCTTTTCAATATTGCATAATGCTTCGAAAAGAGTCTTCACAGCCAACGCCGCCGTTGCACCGCTGTCGTAGTGAGGACAAACTTCCACCAAGTCCAAAGCAATAACCCTATTATCGCAAACGCCCTCCAAAAGGTCAAAGAAAACCTCAGGAGATAAACCATCTGGCTCAGGATTCTGAACTGCCGGGGCAAAAGCAGGGTCAAACACGTCCATGTCGATGGTTAGATAGACGCTCTTGCAGTCTCCAAGTATTTTCTCAACGGCGCTCACTGTTTTAGCAGTTCCATCTTTTCGGATCTGCTGCGTTGTGAAGAACTTGACGCCTGCCTTTTTGGCGTACATCAGTTCTTCTTGGCACACCGCCCTCGTGCCGATTTCGATGATGACCTGAGGGGCGGCTTGTTCGTTGATTCTTCGCATGAAAGTCGTGTGAGACGTTTTCAGGTTCATGTACTCGTTGCGAAGGTCTAGGTGAGCGTCAAAACTTATTACGGCGGCTTTCGTGCTCAACCCTTTTACAGCGCCTAAAGTTATCGTGTGCTCCCCACCGATCAGGACAGGAATTTTCCGTGAGTCAACGATATCTTTTACGACTAAAGCTAAGCGTTTCATTGTTTCATCGGTCTCGCTTGTCACGTGAAGATCGCCTAAATCATGTAGTCTTAGTTTTTCCACGTCCAAGCTCGTTCGAAAACTGTATGTTTCGAGATTAAGCGAGGTCTCCCTGATGACTAATGGAGCGAACCTTGCACCCGTTCGGTAAGTGCTCGTAACATCGAAAGGCACACCCAAAATTACGTAATCAGCAAGTTTGAAGGACGCTTGGAGACCGCTAAAAAACGGACCTTGAGAAACATAGAGTTCACCGTAGCTCATGATATTTCAGCTTCCAGCATGCTCATTATGTGAGCATTTTCTTCTAAAATGCTTTCTGTCATGTCCCGTACCGACGAAAAGCGCCTGCACGGCTGTTCCAAAATAGTCTGCTAAGCCAGCTTGCCTCGCCTCTCCTGCATGTCGAGCATACTTGGAGCGTAATTGGGACATATATTCGACCGGGGGTGGGCTGTACGCACATAGACAGGTCAGTCAGAACGCCAGAAGTCCCAATCAAGAGACATGTGGTCACCATGTTTAAAATGCAGGAATCTAGGAAGGAATGTGCATGCAAGTCGTGCGATCAAATAGAACGTGTGCCCTATTTTTCTTTCTCAACTTCTTTTATCGTGCTCGTTATGATATCTAAAGCGGGGTCCACGAGTTCTCTTGTTATGACAAGTGGTGGCGCAATTCTCAAAGTCGATTTGCCGCACGTGATAAGAGCTACTCCTCGCCTCCAGCATCGCATTATGATCTCGTTCGCCTTCTCTGCAGCCACTTTCTTGCTGTCTTTGTCTTCGACAATTTCTACTCCAATCATCAAGCCCTTACCACGAATATCACCGATTATCTCGCTCTCCTCCATGAATTCTTTCATCCGCTTCATAATGTAGGCGCCTTGCCGTGTAGAGTTCTCCAGTAATTTCTCATTCTTAATAATGTCAATCACCGCCAGAGCCGCAGCACACGAAACCGGGTTACCCCCAAACGTGCTCGCATGCGTTCCGCCCTCCCAGTCCATAATCTTTTCATGAGCAATAATCGCGCTCAGAGGCAATCCTGCCGCAATGCTTTTTGCGCTACAAATTATGTCGGGCTCAACACTCCAATGCTCGATAGCCCACCACTTACCAGTCCTCGCCATGCCCGCCTGAACCTCATCATCAACCATCAATATGCCATACTTGTCCGCGAGCTTCTTCAAACGTTCGAAATACCCATCAGGCGGCGCAACGTACCCGCCCTCGCCCTGAATGGGCTCGAAAACGAAAGCGGCAACCTCCTCAGGAGGCGCATATTTCTGCAAGACATACTCATCAATAAAGTCAACACACCAATATCCACACTCAGGATAGGCCAAGTGAAACGGACAACGGTAACAGTACGGATAGGGGACATGAGTCACGCCAGGCACTAATGGAAAGAAATACCGCATCTGCACAGGCTTGCTAGCTGTAAATGAAACCGAACCTAAAGTTCTCCCGTGAAACGCGCTGATAAACGCTATGAATCGAGGCCTACGCATATGCCACCGAGCTAACTTAGCCGCACCCTCAATCGCCTCAGCACCGCTGTTGCCAAAGAATACCTTTTTCGCATATCGGCCAGGCGTAATCTCGCCCAATTTCTCAGCTAGATCCACAACTTCACCATACAGAAAGTCAGTAATCGAATAATGCAAATAACGGTCAGCTTGGCGCTTTACAGCCTCAATAACCTTCGGGTGACAATGCCCCACATTGAGGCAAACCAAACCCGAGTTAAAATCAATATACTCATTCCCATCCACGTCACGCAAGACAGCACCCTTACCGCTATCAATCACCAGCGGATAATACCGCACAAAAGACTGCGAAATAACACGCGCATCTCTTTCAATAATCTCACGAGCCTTAGGACCGGGCGGACGAACAACAATTTTCGGATGATTGGGCATAGCGCATCACTTCTCGAGTAGGAACCTAGTCCTTTCCAAAAACATATTCTTATAGGTTTAGGTTCAGCGCCAAAAAAGAAAAGATCTGGGTTCAAGCTTCCCGCTATTGAACGTAACAGTGGCTTGGAACCCTTCTTGGTATCGTGGTTTCAGAGAAACCGGTCCAATCTATGGTTTGGTCAGGTTAATCTCGATTGTAGACACGTTGGTTTTCCTGTTTTCCTCTACCCTTTGTACCTCTTCGGTGCCGATGCCGATGCCTTGCAGTTCTAGGTCTTTTACGAAGGCGCGTCGCAGTAGTTCGACGGTGTCGACCGCCCTGCTGATTGCCCGCCCTCTAGCCTTCACGGTAACTTGTTTTTCGCCGGAGTTAAAGAAGGTGAGGCATGCAACCACATAGTTCATAACTGGTTTTCGGCCGATGAGGACAACGTTGCCTTCCATTTTCTTCACCTCTTTGGTCTTTTCCTTTTTTTCAGTCACGTCGGTTTATCTCCTGTGTCCTTCGAGAGGACCATGATGTGCTGCTTGACGTTTATATGACCTTGTCAGTAGTCGGTTGGGATATACAGTCTTGCACTTTCCTTCTTATAGTTTTCTTAGTTCAGCGACCGAATGGTGGAACTCTAAATGCACCGCTCATTCTTGTTATTCTGGGACTATTTCTACCGAAACTCTCACTGGAACAGGCTCTTTGAAGATGACCATCACCGGGCATCCCGCTTCAGTTCTGCGCCAAGCGGCCTCCATTAATGCCCTTCGGGCCTTTCCGGCGATGCGGACTTTCAGATTCACACCTTCTATCTTGGGCGAGTCCGAAGGTTTCTCTGCTTCTGCTTCAACTTCCATCCCAGTCAGAGAGATTCTGCTCTTCTTTGCTACATCGGCAAAAATTGTCACTGCACAGTCTGCAAGAGCCATCAGGGCCAGTTCTAAAGCTGACGGTCCTTTGTCTGTGCCACCGCTTGCAGGTCCAACATCGCACACAACGCTGTGAGTGCGAGTGTCGTCCACGATGCTGCACATATTCTCGATCCATTTCGCCTTAGCCTTAATCTTCGCCAAGTTTAACACCAAAAGATACTGGCTAGTATCACCATATTTAAAACTGTAATGAAAAGAATCTTTTCCGGGGAATGGTGACTCTTAAGAATCTACTTCCTTGCCCGTCTTCCTAAGGTATTCTTTTCTTAGTAGTGCGGCTAACTCACCCTCCTCTATGACCAGGGCACCTTTATAGCCACATATCGGGCACTCCCAAATTGACCATAGCAACGGATTGCCGCCAACCCAATGAACCTTGGGAGAACCACACCGCGGACAACACTCACGTCTCTTCATATCCAATCCCATCTCAACACTCGCGGCTGAGTTTGGCAATGATTTTTCTTCCTGAGATCGCGCGCATGAAAGACTCTGCCTTAGCTTTCAAGAAACTGGATTTTACTGTCCAGACGCTCTGCGTCATTCTCTAGGGAATTCTTAGCTTTTCTACTTCTTCCTTTGACGGAATAGAAACCAGCATCAACTTCTCCATATTTCCATCGTTAAATTTAACAGAGACTTTTCCAGTCTTCTGGTCCGAATAATAAGCAGTCAAGCTCGCTGCCACTTTAACGGCTTTTCCTTCCTTTTGCCCTTGAAGCAATGTGATTGGGCTTCCACACTCTTGGGCCTCGAAGCAATAGTCATTCTTAGCTTTCGATTGAAGCAGAATCTTATTTTCGCTTTCGTTCCTACCCACTACTATCTTGTTCTCTTCAAATCTGAAATGTCTCCCTACCTTAAGCAAAAACACGTCTTCTAGGGTGACTCTCTTTTTGTGCTCAAACAGGTCTTTCAGCTTGTCAGCAAACTCTTTGTAAGTTAATAGGCAGCCGCCTGCAGGACATGGGTAGTCTGTTATGTTGAGTTCTCTGGCGGTTTCAATTTGCCTCTTTCTTGATCTTCCTTGGATGTCCAAGAGTCTTTCTCTGCTTATCCATCCTTTTTCTTCGGCTTCGGTTCTTGGCAATATTCTTGCCGAGAGCGGCCTTAGAATTTTTCCTTTTAAGCCAGCTTCTCTCTCTATAATCTCTAAAGCTTGTCTGTGTTGAGACATAGGTCTCTCGCCAAGGACTTCGCCAGTGAAAATGAAGGAGGCGCCTACCTCTTTAGCATATTTTTTTGCCCTCCTAAGCATGAAGATTCTGCAGTCGATACACGGGTTCATGTTTCGTCCGTAGCCGTGCTTCGGCTTTCTTATTATTTTCAAGTATTCTTTGCCAACGCTTACGACTTTTAGCGGGATGTCGAATTTTTTGGCTACTCCAACGGCTCCACAACCGCCCTTTTCGCAAAGGCAGAATGGCGAAACGAAGTTTATGGCTTCCACTTGCAAGCCTTGGTCCAAGATCATCCTTGTTGCTAGTGTGCTGTCTAGGCCGCCTGACATCAATGCTAATGCTTTCATCTTTCCCCATTCATCATCTTTCGTAATTTCCAAGAACAAAATCAGGCTCTATTTTTATTAACCTTTTGATAACTCCAAAATCCCACTTACAAAATATAAATATCCAAACAACCCATTATTATTTGATTAGAGCTGGTCGTCCTAATGGGACGATTAGATGATTGGCTAAGAGAAATCGAGGAAATACTGGACGTCACGTTATTTAATAAATGGTTGTGGATCATAATAGGTGCTATGTGCACGATTGTCATGGTGCCATTTTTGATTATGTTCGTTGCCTTGTCATCCCCGCCATGGATCGGCACAACCTTACTGATTCTAGTCATTATAGGTTGCGGAATAGCAGGTGGCTACAAAGAATGGTCGCCTCATAAGCGAAAGGAAGAAAAAACGAAGGTCTTAGGACGGAAAGCAATCCCTTTCAACCATGATAAGTATTCCTTGCCTGAGGAGAAGAAGAAAGAAGACCACGATTAGCCTAAAAGGTCATCTTAGATGCGCTTATATTGCTTTGCACCACTCTGAATATTCTGGTGCTGCGGGTGAATGTCTAAGAGAGTCATTTTGCCTTTTTCTTCGTTCGTTGATTTGGACAAGCTGAAACTAGCCATTGTCATCAATGCGATAAACCCCAAAATCGGCGGGTTACTTATTCGCGGCTCAAAGGGTTCCGGGAAAACGTCACTTGTGCGTTCTTTAGCCGACATTCTACCCAAAATACAGACGGTGAAAGATTGTCCCTTTAACTGCAATCCATTCGATGCTTCCAACATGTGTCCAACGTGTACAGCACGCTATAGCAAGAAGGAGAAGATGCCGATTGAAGAAAGAGCGATGGCTGTCGTCGATTTACCGCTGGGCGCGACTGAAGACCGCGTCATCGGAAGCTTGGACGTTGAAAAAGCAATAAAGCTCGGTATCCAAGCGCTAGAACCAGGCATACTCGCCGAGGCGAATCAAAACATTCTTTACGTGGACGAGGTAAACTTGTTACCTGACCATATAGCTGACGACTTACTTGACTCTGCAGCGACAGGTTGGAACGTGGTAGAACGCGAGGGCATCTCAGTAAGTCACCCATCGCGTTTCATATTTATCGGTACAATGAACCCTGAAGAAGGCGAACTGCGCCCGCAGCTTCTGGACAGATTCCCACTCTCAGTGAGTGTCACGTCGATATTGTCAGTCGATCAACGAACTGAAGTTGTCAAGCGAAATTTGGAATTCGAGGCTAACCCAGAAGAATTTGTCGGAAAATACAGCGCTACGCAGGAGGAGTTGAAGAACAGGATTATTCAGGCACGTGAGCTTTTGCCTAAAGTAGTCATGCCAGAAGCACTGCTCAAAGCAGTTTGCAAGACTTGCATTGACTTGAAAGTGGACGGACTACGACCTGACATCATCATCACCAAGGCGGCCCAAACGTTGGCCGCCTTTGAGAAGAGGACCGAAGTCAAATTAGGTGACGTGCTCGCTGCCTCGGATTTCGCTCTAAGCCACAGAACTCGAGAGGGCGGATTTCTGGAACCAGCGACGCCCGAAGAGATAAGGAATGTCTTGTTGACGTCCATGAAGGCGATGGGCGTTCCAATGGATGAAACGCAGAAAGAGAAGGCGACAGAGGATAAAGGTGGTAAGAAGAAAGATAAGGGAGTCAAAGGAATCTTCAGTCTCCAAGGACAAGCAACGACCGAGGAGAAGGTTCTCAACGAGCATCAAACGCTCAAAAAATTTGTGGAAACATGGTCCCAGATACGCTCTACGATTAACCGTGCTTTAGGTAACACGCTTTTCGGTAGAGCTAAACAAATGAGCGAAGAAGACAAGAATATGGCTGAGAGCAAGGGGACGTTTGCAGGGAAGCAGCCACCAGTTAAGGGAGAGCTAGAAAAAAAGCAGTTTGGTCTAGCCAAAGATGATGGGATTCCTTCAGTTGATGCAGCCTTGAACGAAGCAAACTTGTCAAAAGGGGTCTCATTATTGGCGAAGATTCAAGCACCACAACAGGATAGCTCCCCGATGCTTGCTGATCTGTCGTTTAAGGCCAAGAAGACCCGTGGGGCACCGAGTGTCTATGCCGGTAAACGTGCTGAGACATTAACCACGCTTCACCGCGGAAGACCCCATGGATGGCGAATTCCCAGTGGAAAGCCCCAAGATGTGCATCTTCCCGCGACTATACGTGCTGCTGCGATTCGGCAAAGAGGCATTGCACATCAATCGCAAACCGCTATAGCTATTTCTATTCAGGACGTCCGAGAGAATGTAAGGACGTACAAGGCGCCTATGACTATCGTCTTTGTTGTCGATGTGAGTGGCTCTATGCTTATGAACATCGATGCCGTGAAGACAGCTTTGCTGCGTTTGCATGGAGACGCTTACAGATATCGTGACAGAGTCGGAATCGTCGCGCTTAAGGACACTGGCGCTGTTATCGCTCAGCATCCGATAACGAATCTTCGTGTCGTTGCAAACAAGTTGGTAGGTTTGAAGATTAGCGGGTACACGCCCCTGGCGACGGGTATGCAGAAGGCTTGGGAAGTGTTGAAAGAAGCCAAACGGCGAGACAGTTCGACAATCCCAGTCATGGTGCTAATCACGGATGGGGGTGCCAACGTGCCACTAGCGAGAAGTTTGGAAACAGGTGAAATACGGGAAATCGACGAAGCGCGCGTGGCAGTTCGAGACTATGAAGGTTTGGCGGTTCGTGACGTTCTATCTATGGCTAAAATGATTAAGCGCGAGAATATAAACACCATAATAATAAACACGAATCCTCACTTTGCGGGAAGAGAGACCTACGGTTTCGCAGTCACGGAGCTAATAGCGCGTAACACGAATGGCAGCTTACACACGCTAGGAAGAATACAAACAAACAAGGAATTCGTCGAAAGCATGGTCAAAAACCTTCTCGACGACCAACGCCAAATCGCGCACGAAGCTACGACGGCCAAAACGACGCTGGGGTATGACTAATTAAGGCTTAAATTCGTGCATGTCTTAAATCGATACTATGCTCGACGAAAAAATCATTGTCCTAATGGGTTCTAAAAGTGACCTAAGCTTCGCGTGTAGAATAAAGCAATTTCTTGAAAAGGAAAGATTTCCTGTCGAGTGTGAATTTAATGTTGCTTCTGCTCATAAGACAACGAGAAAGTTGCTAACCGATTTGGCAAAGTATGAGAAAAGTGATGGCAAAATCGTTTTTATTACGGTTGCCGGCCTGTCCGACGCCCTTTCAGGCGTAGTTGCTGGCTACACCAGGTATCCTGTAATTGCCTGTCCCCCAGACTCAGAAGAGTTCGGTTGGGCAAAGGCCTTCTCGTCAATAATGATGCCTAAAGGCGTTTCGGTGGCCTTTGTATCGAATCCAGACAACGCAGCACTCTTAGCGGCAAAAATCCTGGCCTTGTCGAACTCTGAAATAAGAGAAAAGGTCTCGGCGTTTAGGGAAAGGCTTGAGAAAACTGTTTACGAGGCCGCAAAAGAAGTGAGGGAGGTGAAGAAGTGACGAAAGTCGAGACAGTTGTCGTCGATACGCATCTGCCTTATCCAGTATTCAAACGCGGTAAAGTCAGGGACATTTATGATTTGGGCGATCGACTACTAATAGTCTCGACAGACAGAATCTCTGCTTTTGACGTTGTCTTGCCAGACGGCATTCCTCGCAAAGGCGAGGCCCTAACTCGTCTGTCAACGCACTGGTTCAGACAAACAAAGAACACGGT
>Ga0187784_10005449_pt1 | contig 10275 bp, 7 predicted proteins | sample 1015_SJ02_MP15_2_FD_132964 | JGI IMG/M metagenome (GOLD analysis project Ga0187784, IMG submission 132964) | Tropical peat soil microbial communities from peatlands in Department of Meta, Colombia - 1015_SJ02_MP15_20_MG | ecosystem: Environmental > Terrestrial > Soil > Wetlands > Peat | place... | reverse complement strand
GTGAGCAGCATGGTGATCGCGCCGGCGAGCACCGGCAGCGAGAGCAGCAGCAGGAACACCGTCACCAGGATCGACCACACGAACAGCGGCATCTTGTGCAGCGTCATGCCGGGGGCACGCATGTTGAAGATCGTGGTGATGAAATTGATCGCGCCGAGGATCGAGGACGCGCCGGCGAGGTGCAGCGAGAGGATCGCGAAGTCGACCGCCGGGCCGGGATGGCCGGAGGTCGAAAGCGGCGCGTAGACAGTCCAGCCCGCGCCGACGCCGTTTTCGCCGGGCGGTCCTTCGACGAACATCGACAGCACCAGGAGCGTGATCGAGGCCGGCAGCAGCCAGAACGAGATGTTGTTCATGCGCGGGAACGCCATGTCGGGCGCCCCGATCATCAGCGGCACCATCCAGTTGCCGAAGCCGCCGATCATGGCCGGCATGATCATGAAAAACACCATGATCAGGCCGTGCGCGGTCACGAACACGTTGAAGGTATGCCCGCTGGTGAAGATCTGCATGCCGGGCTGCTGCAGCTCCATCCGCATCACGATCGACAGGACCGCGCCGATCACCCCGCCGACGATCGCAAACACGAGGTACATCGTGCCGATGTCCTTGTGATTGGTGGAATACAGGTAGCGGCGCCAGCCCGTTGGAATGGAGTGGGACGCGGTGGTCGCCGCTGCCTGCATCGTTTGGCCCTCTCTTCGCTGCCGACTTGACTCGTCCGGCGAGCCGCGGCCGACGCTCCCCGAGGCCGACGGCTCGGCCGGACGTCGCGCATCCACGATCGAGCGTGGCGCGCGCCATCACGCTAGGGCGGCGGCGAAATTCGTCTCTTTGATCTGGATCAAATCCAGCGCCGGCGAATCCTGCCTGTGCGCGCCGCGCCGGATCGCGGGTCAATCCTGCGTCTCGGCCGCGGTCGCTTGCCCGCTGCACCAATACGACTGCGCGAGATGAGTGCCGGTGAGCCGACACAGCCGGCAGACGTCATTGACCTCCACCTCATCGAGGCCCTCGATGTGCACGACGCCGCGGCGGCGCAGCGAGGTGAGCAGTCGCGAAACCGTCTCGATCGTCAGGCCGAGATAGTCGGCGATCTCCTGTCGCAGCAAAGTGAGCTGAAACTGTGCGCCGTTGCCGGCCCCGGGTCCCGGACAAGGCCAGTGGCCCCGCTGCGGAATGTGCCGCATCAGGAAGCTTGCAACGCGCTCGAGCGCGGTCTTGCGTCCGAGCAGCAGCACGTGCTCGTGCAGTGCGCAGAGCTGCCGGCTGAGCTGGAGGTTGACCTGCCGCGCGAGCGCGGCCGAATGGTCGAGCAGCTGCCGCTCGAAGGCGACGCAGCGGGTCGGCAGCAAAGTTTCCGCCGTGCAATCGCGCGACGGCTGCGGCCCGCAGCCGAACAGGCCTCCCGTCGCGATCAACTCCACGAGTTGCCGCCGGCCGTCGGGCAGCAGCCGGTAGAGCATGACGGCGCCATCGATCACCTGGTAGACCGCATCGGCCGCGTCGCCTTGCAGGAAGATCGTGGCGCGCGGCGGGAAGGCGAGCTCGCGCACGGCCTGCCGCTCGCCGCAGACCTCGAGCTGCGGCCGAAGGTCGCCCGGGACGCGCGCGGTTTCTCGCGCGAAGGCGTGCGCGCGGTGGTCAGTGTCGGGCAGGGGCCTATCCATCGATGAACTGCTCGAACCGGCCGAAGCCGCCTTCCGCCAGCGTCTGCATGTGCTCGCGGGTGAAGTTCTTCGCCGGGCTGCCGAGATAGAAGCGCTCGTAGAGCTCGACCCGGCCGCCGAGCGCGGAGCCGGCAAAGTCCCAGGCGGCGCGAAACGCCTGCGCCCGCTCCTTGGCGCTGACGCCATTCGCGCCGGGCAGGAACTCCTCCAGGATCGGCGCAAGCGCCGGGTTATCGAACGCATCGAGCGAGGGCGTGGCAAGCAGATTGTGCGAGCCGAGCGACTTGATGATGTCATTGACCCGCACCATCCAGGACGGCATCAGGCCGCGGATCGCGCGCAACGGACGATCGTCGCAGAAGAAGGCGCCGTTGCCCCAGTCATGCGCGCCGGCTTCGGCGGCCGCGGTTGCGGCGCGCGTGAGCTGCGCGTAGCACCAGATCTCGCCAAGCATGATTGCGACCTCCGGCCGCGTCTCGGCGTTCATGATCTTGGCCATCCGGGCGCAGAGATCGTAGGCGAACTCCAGCTTCACCGCCGCGCGGATCGAGGTCTGCTGAAACACGTTCGCCGCCCAGCCGGCGCGGCGCAGCCCGTTGTAAAGCTCGACATCGGCGTCGATGAAGAGCCGCTCGTACGGCACCTCGACGTCGTCGAAGATCATATAGGCGTCCTGCTCGTCGAAACGCGAGGAGAACGGATGGTCGGCGGACCCGGTAACGCCGTAATGATCACGGCACAGCGTGATCAGCCCCTTGGTATTCATCGGGATCGCGAAGCAGAGCGCATAGTCCGCGCTCGCGTCCTTCGGCAGCGGGCCGGCCGGATAGACGAACAGCTCGTCGGCAAAGGGCCCGAGCGTCGCCAGCACCTTGGCGCCGCGGACCACGACTCCATTCTTGCTGCGCCGCACGATGCGCGCCGCAAGCTTGCCGTTCAGTCCGGAGAGCTCGCCGCTGTCCCGGTCGATCGCCGGCTGGATGATGGTGTGGGTCATCGAGCGGTCGCCATCCACGACCTCGCGATAGAATTTCAACAGCCGCTCTGCGCCGGCGCGGTCGCTTCCTTTGGCGAAAATGTCGTTGCGGGCCGCGAAGCCCGCAAGCGTGACGTTGACGTAGTCGGGCGTGCGCCCGAGCATGCCGAAGGAATATTGCGCGAGCCGCTCGAAGCAGCGATGGCGCCGCCGCAAGTCCTCGGCCGAGCGCGGCACGATCAGGCTCGCGCTCATGGGTTCCCCGCTCCGCGGGTCGACGACGAGGCAATCGTCCGCATGACGATGCTGCCAATCGAAGTACCCGGCCATGCCCTTGACCGAGCCGGCGAAGGCCGGATCGGTCGCGACATCCACCTTTTCCCTGCCGAGCCAGACCGTGCGGCCGTCGCGCAGCCCCTCGATGTATTGCGCCCCGCTGCGCGCGGCCATTTGCGTCCGCTTTCCCTGATGGCCGGCGAAGCCGGCCGTTGCGCCTGTTGCCCGGTGAAATTAGAGCGCGAGGGAGCGGCCGAGTTGACTCAGATCAATGCCGGCGCACGCCGCGGCGTTGGTTGATGGCGCAACGAACCGGGAGCTGCCGCAATGGGAGAAATCGTCCTCGCCGCCAAGGTGACGCATGTGCCCTCGCTGCTCATCTCCGAGCGCGAGGGGCCGCTTGCCGGCCGCCGCGCCGACGCGATCGCGGCGCTCAAGGAGATCGGTCGCCGCGCGCACGAGCGGCACGCCGACACATTCCTGATCTTCGACACCCATTGGCTGTCGAACTTCGGATTTCATCTCAACGCGAACGAGCGGCATGTCGGCGTCTATACCAGCCACGAGGCGCCGCACATGATCCAGGACCTCGCCTACGACTATTCCGGCGACCCGGAGCTCGCCGACCTGATCGCGGGCGAGGCTTCGCGCCTCGATCTCGAGGTACGCGCGCATCGGGTGCGGAGCCTGCCGCTGGAATACGGCAGCATCGTCCCAATGCGCTACATGAACGCGACGCGCGACGCGCGCGTGCTCCCCGCGGCCTCGCCCCTGTTCGCCACGATCGAGGAAAACCGCAGGTTCGGCGAGGCCTGCGGCCGCGCGATCGCGCGCTCGGAGCGAAAGGTCGCAGTGCTCGCGAGCGGCTCGCTGTCGCACAAGGTCTGCAGCAACCGCGATACCGGCGATGCCCAATGGGACCTTGTTTCGAGCGAGTTTAACCGGCAGATGGACCTGCGCGTGCTCGAGCTGTGGGGCGCGGGACGCTATCGTGAATTCGTCGGCATGCTGCCCGAATATGCCACCAAGTGCAGCGGCGAGGCGTTGATGGCCGACACCGCAATGCTGTTCGGGCTGCTCGGGTGGGACAGCTATCGCGGCAAGGCCGAGCAATTGTGCGAATATTTCCCCTCGAGCGGGACCGGTCAGGTCAGCGTGGAGTTCCACGTCTCATAGTCGATGGACGTCGTGGCCTTCGAGGTTCAGCACCCAGCTCGCCGCGCGCCGCCCTGTCGCCGCGAGCTAGCCTAAACCACGTACGCGTTAGGACGTAAGGCCGGTCGAAATCGCGATGCGACGGCGGTTCAGCTCCGTGCGAGATCGCACGGCATCCCCGTCCCCCTTGCGGCGTTTACGCAAAGTTCATCGAGCGAAAGCAATCACCCAAGATCGAGGTCGACAAGTTCCTGTCAACGGTCCGCGCCGCGTAACGGAGCTCGCGCGCGCTGGCTGGTTGAGCGCGCGGACGCCGTCCCACCCGGCGTCCGCGCGGCGTTCTCCGGCTCGAAAGCATGCCCGACCACAGCTCCCGCGGTGGCGATTTTTCCTGACGAGAGCGGACAGGCGCGTCACGCTACCGCACCTTGCTGAAGTCGACGGGGGAAAACGAACGGCGATCACGTCCGCATCCGCGGTTGTGGTCGCCGTCGCCGCTCACGCCCGGCGTGCGGCTCGGCTGGCAGACGAATTGCGCGCCGGTGTCGGGAAATGCCCCACATGACAAGCGCGCGCTCATCGATACCCGGTAGCGTCCTCATTCCATCCGCGAAACGCGATGAAGGGAGCGGGCGATGCGGCGTGTCGGACAGGCCAGCGGCGAGACGCCGACAGACGCGTCCGCGCGGCGTGCGCAACCCCGGGACGACGCACTGATCTTCGTCTTCGGAAGGTTGACGCAGAGCGGGTCGCTGAAGCGTCTTTCGGCCGGCGGTGCGACGATAGCGGTTGACGACAGCGACGGTATTCCGGACGACATCGTGTTATTCCTGCCGCGACTCGGTATGATGTTCCGGCAGTGTCTGGTGACCGTTCGCCGCGAGGGGGAAGTCGAAGTGAGCTTCGGCACGATGCCGCAGAGCTTCCGCGATCCCCTCGTGGTCTGATCCGAGCGTGCGCGCGGTCGTTGCGATTGGCTCGCCGAGTGGAGCGATATGAAGACAAGAGTCGTGCTGGCGGACGATCATCAGATCGTTCTCGCCGGCTTGCGCATGCTGCTCGAGGGCCAGCCGGACTTCGAGCTCGTCGGACAAGCGACATCGGGCGCCGAAGCATTGCGCGTGATCAAGGACACCATGCCGGACATCGCAATCCTGGATATCTCGCTGCCGCAGCTTAGCGGCATCGTGATCACGCGCCAGCTCCAGGACGAATGTCCGGACGTCAAGGTCATCCTGCTCACCTCGCATGAGGACCGCGGATATCTGACGCAAGCGCTCGACGGCGGGGCGCGCGGATATGTTCTCAAGAAATCGGCAAGCGAATGCCTGATCGACGCGGTTCGCGGGGTTCACGTCGGCGGCCTCTACGTCGATCCCTCGATGGCCGGGTACCTTTCGGATACCTCGCGCAGCAGAACCAGCCGCGTGGGCATCGGCCTGCCGGGCCTTAGCGAGCGCGAGATCGAGGTGCTGAAGCTGGTTGCGCTCGGCCTGACGACGAAGCAGATCGCCGATCGCCTGCAACTGAGCGCCAAATCGGTCGAAACCTACCGCGGGCGCGGCTGCGCCAAGCTCGGCATCAGGACGCGCGACGAGATCGTGCGCTTCGCGGTCACGCAGGGCTGGTTGTCGGGGCCCTAGAGTCTATGCGGCGGCGCTGCTTTCGCCCTCAAGCGCGCAGAGCGCGCGTCGACATGCGGCGCGGCATTCGGCAGCAAGCTCTTCGAGTGGCCGGCCTTCGCGCGCGGCGTCCTGCAGCGCGGCGCATGCGGCAGCAAGCTCGACGAAGCCGAGCATTCCGGCCGTGCCGCCAAAGCTGTGCGCGCGTTCCGCAAGCTCGCCGCAGGGGCTCTGTTCCCAGACCGCAAGACGTTGCCTCAGCTCGGCAACAAACATGCCGATCAGGCGTTGCGCGTTTTGCGGCCCGACGGCGGCGCGCAATCTCTCGCGTTTCTGAATATCCAGGACAAGCGTGCGCCCGGGCAGCACGCCTGACGCTCGCGGCGCGGCCTGTTCGAGCCCGGCTGCTCTCGCCGGTTTCGCGACGGCATTCGCCAGCTCCGCCATCACGGCGAGCAGATGCGGCCAGTCGACCGGCTTGGTGATGTGTGCATCCATTCCGGCTTCGCGAACCCGAACAGTATCCTCCGCGAGCGCGTTCGCGGTCAGCGCAATGATCGGAACGCCGGGCTGGCCGTCTCGGCGGATCGCGCGCGCGGTCGCGTAGCCGTCCATGCCGGGCATCTGCAGGTCCATCAGGATGATATCGAAGCGGTTCCGCACCGCATGCGCGATGGCCTCCGGTCCGTTGCTCGCCTGAACTACGCTGTGACCGACGGACTCCAGCATCGACGCGATGATCTGGCGGCTGAGGTCATTGTCATCGACCAGGAGGATCTCGCGGCGACCGACCAGGCCGGCTTTCGGCGCGGCCTGGAGATCACTTGCGTCCGTCACCGCCTCGAGCGGAAGTGCGAAGCCAAACGTCGAGCCGACGCCCGGGGTGCTGTCGACCGACAGCTCGCCGCCCATCATGGCAACCAGGCGTTTTGATATCGCGAGGCCGAGCCCGGTGCCGGTCTGGCGTCGAGATGCCGAGGAGTCGACCTGTACAAACCGCTCGAACAGGAGTGGCAGCTTGTCGGCCGCAATCCCCCGTCCGGTGTCGGCGACTTCGAAGCGCAGTGCCGGCGCGGGTTCCACCGGGCGCACGGTCAGCCTTATGCTGCCGCGGTCGGTGAACTTGATGGCGTTCGACAGCAGATTGAGCAGGATCTGGCGCAGGCGACCAGGGTCCGCGCGCACCCTGGCGGGCACGCCGGCGTCGACCTCGGTCAGCAAGCTGAGGCCTTTGGCGCTCGCCTGATCCGCCAGTAACGAACGACAGTTTTCGACCTCCTGACGCAGCGAGACCGGGGCCGGTGTGATCGTCAGCTCGCCCGCCTCGATCTTCGAGAAATCCAGAACATCGTTGATGAGCGACAGCAGTCCGGTTCCGGCGCGCAACTGAATGTCGAGATAGCGCCGCCGCTCCGGCGCCGGCAGGTCGGCGCGGAGAAGAAACTCGGTCGCGCCGATGATCGCGGTAAGCGGCGTGCGCAGCTCGTGGCTCATGTTGGCCAGGAACTCGTCTTTCGCGCGCGTTGCGGCCTCCGCGCGCTCCTTGGCCTCGCGCAACGCCTCCTCGGCAGCGTTGCGCGCGCTGACATCGCGCATCGACCAGGAGAACAGCACCTGGTCCTGGGTCTGCAGCCGGCTCACGCTCACCTCGATCGGAAATGACGTCCCGTCGGGGCGATAGCCGAACGTCGCCTCGTGACCGCCAGCGATCAGCGCGCTCATGACCTCCGGATGATTTATGATTTTCGGGGCGTTCGGAAGGATCTCGTCGATCGCCTGACCGGTCAGGTCCGCCCGCGCAATGCCGAAAAGCTGCTCGCAGCGGCCGTTGACCAGGACGATGCGCCCGGCCTCGCTCGCGATGACCGTCGCTTCCGGAGACGCCTCGAGCAGGCTCCTGAACCGCTCCTCGTCGCGCTTGCGTGCTGTCACGTCGGTATAGGTGCGGACCACGCCGCCATTGGGCAGTGGCGTGGTGCGCACCTCGAGGACCGTGCCGCCCGGCAGCGCGCGCTCGTAGGAGCAAGGCTCGACGATCGAGGCTCCCGCCAGGGGCGTCATGATCTTGGCGCGCAGGTCGTCGGAGACGTCGTCGAACGCGCCGCGATCGCCCAGATGCGCGACGAGGTCCCCCGCTGACGGCTCTCCAGCCAGCAACTGCTCCGGCAAGTCGAGCAGCGCGATCGCGCGCCGGTTGACCAGCGGCACCTTGCCGCGCGCGTCGACCATCAAGAGGCCCTGATCCATGTGGTCGAGGGTCGCCGACAGCAAGGCGGTCTTGGAGGCGATCGCATGCGCCTGGCGCATCAGGTAGCGCACGCCCAGGATGATCAAGGCGCCGAGCAGCAGCATGACGGCGCCGAATATCCGCGCATTGCGGTGGACCGGCGCCAGGACCTCCTCCTGATCGAAACTGACCATTATCACCAATGGAAGATCGGACACGACCTTGTAGCCGAAGATGCGCTTGCGCCCATCGATGGCGCTGACGTTTTCGTACGTGCCGGTGGGGGAACGAAGGATCCGCCGCTGAAAAAGCTCGGTATTGATCAGCGACTTGCCCTCGATCTCCGGGGCGGCCGGCACGCGCGTCAGAACCAGTCCGTCCTTGTGGACGATCGTGACCGCGCCGTGTTCCCCGAGCTCAAGCAGGCGGTGGATGCCGGTGAAATAGCTTTGATCGATCGGCGCGGTGACGACGCCGGCGAAACTGCCGTCCTCGTTGCTCAAGCGCAGCGAGATCGCGCTGATCCAGCGTCCGGTGGCGGCAGAGCTGAACGGCGGAGCGATGTAGAAGCTGTCGCGCGGAGCGTCGACCTGGGCGCGGAAGTGGGCGAGATCCGCAATGTTCGACCGCGGCGGCACCCTGTCGTAGGTGTTGATCTGCACGTTGCCGCTCGCGTCGGTCCAGCCGAGCGCGATGATCGCTGGCGAGGTGTTGCGCAGATGCTCAATGGCCGCGCGCCCGCCATCGCGCGAGTAGCGCCCGCGCAGCGCCTCTTCCCGAATGATGGCGGCTTCATGCAGCGTGCGTTCCAGCGCCTCGAACGTTCGCGCGGTGTGCTCGGCAAGAATTTCAGCAATATTCAAGGCGGACCGATGCGCCGCCGCGACGACGGCACGCTCGCGCACGTTCAGCTGAACGACGTAAAGGGCACCGATCGCAACGACCAGCCCAACCCCGAAAACCGCGAGCGCGCGGGCCTGCCACATGGGCCTGTCCGACCAAATGCTTCGCGCGCGCGTGCGCAGGGTCTTCAGCAAGCCCACGCCGAGCCCATCAATGATGATTCGACGCGTCGTGTGCCGACGCTTCGGCCTCGCCTGCGCCGCGCCGTCGAGGCCGAGCTTCGGGCAACGCAGGCAGTCGGGAAGGGAGCGAATCTCGCAATCGGAAGCGGAGCACGAAGGATCGTGCCAAACGGATTCTGAAGCTGGCACGCGAGGATGCCGTCCAGGCTTGTCAGGACCGCAATGGGGACACGAGTCCATTTCCGGAGCCGGGCTAACGGGCGCGCGGGTGAATCCGTCGCGGCCTCATTAATAGTCCTAAAAGGTAACGAGGGTCTGTGCTTGCGCGATAAGTGTTATTGTGTAGGGAATTTCCCGACATGGGCGTTCAATGATAACGGACAGGCGATAGGACACGTGCTGCGGGTGGCCTCAAGCGCGGACGCCCGCGTGCCCAAGCCCCCGACCCGCTCCGCTCTTCACGGGTCGGGGGCGCTTGCGCAGCCCCTACGTAGTCGCACCAGTGGTGCCTGTATCTGTCAGGGGAAGCCTGACGTTGCTACGACTGAGACACCGCTTTTTCTTACAATGACGACCACCGCGGACGCGGTGCCCGAACCAGCAGGGCCGCGCAATGGTTCATCCGGCGAGATCCTCGGGTGCGCAGGAGAGGAGGAGCACAGGGATGGGACTTTCAATTTTGTCGGACGGGACTCGCCGCGCGCTCGCATTCGAGGGCATCACCTCGCGGGCGCGACTGGCCTCGACGCCGCGAGCCGAGCTCAGGCGATTGCCGGGAATCGGCCCGACACGTCTGAAAGAGATCGAGCGCTTCCTCAGTGGCAGGGGCGCCCTCGACCGGAAGGAGGTTGAGCACACGATTGCCCAGGTTCTGCTCGACTATCTCGATGCGGATCAAGCTGTCGAATGCGCCGCCGCGGCGGTGGTTCGGCTGCGCGAGCTCGGGCTCGCGATGGGCCCGAGCGGACGGCGCAGGCGGTCAGACTGGCGCCTTGGGTCGCCGGCTTCTCACCAAGCCTCGCAGTAAGTCGGGTCGGCCGTCTGCCGCTCGATTGTACGTGATCCGGTCCGAAAACCGGCTTCCATCCGGGACCGCTGCTGTTTCGGATCAACGCGCTGAGCCGGCTTAGCGGATATCCCGGAAAAGTGGATGCCGGTTTTCCGAAAAGGATATGCGCCAACGGAAGATCTGGAGCGCATCCCGATTCCTTCCAATCGGGATGCGCTCTAGCACTACTTTGGCAGTTCCTACTCAAGCCGCCGCCCGTTGCATATCCATTTCCGGCAGTGTGGACAGCGATGCGGGGGTGGCTGGGCGAACATT
>Ga0187784_10005448_pt1 | contig 10276 bp, 10 predicted proteins | sample 1015_SJ02_MP15_2_FD_132964 | JGI IMG/M metagenome (GOLD analysis project Ga0187784, IMG submission 132964) | Tropical peat soil microbial communities from peatlands in Department of Meta, Colombia - 1015_SJ02_MP15_20_MG | ecosystem: Environmental > Terrestrial > Soil > Wetlands > Peat | place... | reverse complement strand
GCCCGCAGCGCCTGCTCGAGCCTCTCCGGTGCGACGGCGAGCGGCACATAAGCGCCGTCTATGCCATGTTCATGCAGCCAGAAACCGTGCAGAGCGGGCGAGCGCGAATGCGCGATTGGCCATCCCATGATGCCAGCGAGTCGAGCCGCCCCTGTGATCGCCATCTTTCGTCCTCACGCCGCCAAAACGCCGTGGCCACGCAGAAATTCGAGTAGCTCAAGGAGCGGCAAACCGAGGATTGCGAAATGATCGCCCGTGATGCGCGCAAAAAGCTGAACCCCCCTGCCTTCGATCCGATATGCCCCAACCGAGCCGAGCACGGCATCTCCCTCAGCCTCAATATATCTGGCGATAAAATCCTCACCAAAGCGCCGCATCGCCAACTTCGGTGTGGAAATTGCGCCCCACTGCCGGACATCACCGCGATAGACACAGGCCGCCGTCACCAAAGTATGCTCGCGGCCGCGCAATTGCCGCAATTGTTCTGCCGCCTGATCCCGATCGGCGGGCTTATCGAACCAGTCGTCGCCAGCGACCAATATCTGATCGGCGCCGATGACGAACGCTGTGGGATGCCGCGCCGCGACCGCGGCCGCCTTTGCCTCGGCCAGAGCCATCGCGCAGACCCGAGCGTCGTGCCCGGCCTTGCGATGCTCGTGCTTGATCGCGGTTTCATCGACCGCCGACGGCTCGACCGTGAACGCCACCCCGGCCACTCGCAGCAACGCCGCGCGTGCCGAGCTTGCCGAGGCCAGGATTACCGTCTCAGGCGTCGTCGCCATGCCGCCGGGCAAGCAGCTTGTAGATCGCCGCCGCTGTTTCCTCGATCGACCGACGGGTCACGTCGATCACCGGCCAATGATGCTCGGAAAAGACACGCCGCGCTTCTCGGACCTCTACGCGCACCGCCTCGAGGTCCGTGTAATCTGTCTCGCCGTTATGATCGAGCATTGATAGGCGGTTGCGCCGCAACTGAATAAGCCGCTCGGGATCGTTGGTAAGCCCGACGATCAGCGGCTTCGTCGCCGCCAGCAGCTCCGGTGGCAGCGGCACGCCCGGTACAAAAGGCACATTCGCCGCCTTAATGCCGCGATTGGCAAGATAGAGGCTCGTCGGGGTTTTTGAGGTGCGCGATACGCCGACGAGGCACACATCGGCATCATCAATGCCCCAGCTCGACTGTCCGTCATCGTGGTTAATCGCAAAGGTCATCGCGTCGATACGCGCGAAGTACTCGTTGTCAAGCAGATGCTGCTTGCCGGGGAGCCCGCGGCTCTTGCTGCCGAGAAACGCCGCCATCGCGCCGAGCACGGGATCGAGAATCGGGATCGTCGTGACTCCGAGCCGCCGGCAGTTTTCCTGCAGCCCTTGGCGAAGCACATCGTTGACGAGGGTGTAAAGCACGATGCCAGGGTTGGCCTCAACCCCGGCAATGACGCGATCGAGCTGACCTTGGGTGCGCACCATGCTCCAGACGTGTTCAATGGCCTGCGCCTCGTCGAACTGCACGAGACAGGCGCGCGCTACCGAATGCACCGTGTCGCCGGTCGAATCCGAAACAAGATGAAGATGAAACCGCGTCAGCACCGCGCCTGCCCTTCCGCCTCAACTTTTTCCTATTCGCCTGTGAATCGATGAGCACGAATCGGGATAAACTTTTTGTTTTTCCCCCGCCACCGCCCTCGAACGCCGATTCGCCCCCGCCACGCCGAATCGTTCGGATGAGTTTTAACACGATACGGGCTCGCAAGCGCAGCCTTGAGAAAGGTGAGAAAACCGTTTCGAACTGAAAGTTTTGCATATTATCCACGTTATTGGGCGTCAGCTTTCTTCTTCCGCTTTTCGCGCTGGTCCGGACTTTTCCACGATAGCGCATCGCTTCATCGCTTGCAGCGAGCCGTGGGGATTATATCTGGAAAGAATCTAATCCCCGTTTGTCGCGCTCCCCACTAACACCTCTAAAGAGACTCCTTTATGAATAGAGGAAGGAGGGTGAATGTCAGCGACCGCGAGAGCACCGCAAGGAAAACCGCTACTTCGCGCTCTTCGGGGCGAGACACTTGATCGTGTTCCGTGGTGGCTCATGCGGCAAGCGGGACGGTACTTGCCGGAATACCGCGCCGTGCGAGCAAAGGTAGGCGATTTTGTGACGCTATGCCTGACCCCTGACTTAGCCGCTGAGGTGACATTGCAGCCGGTTCGTCGCTTTTGTATGGACGCGGCAATTCTCTTTTCGGATATCCTGCTGGTGCCACGCGCACTCGGGCAGCGCCTGTCGTTTGAAGACAATGGGCCAAGCCTTGAACCCCTGTCGGATGTGGCATTAATAAAAAACAACGACGTTGCGATGTTGAGCCCCGTCGCCGAGGCGGCGCGACGAGTTTCGGCGGGATTGTCCGATGAAACGGCGTTAATCGGCTTTGCCGGCGCGCCGTGGACCGTGGCGACATATATGGTTGAGGGCGGCACAAGCCGCGATTTTCAGCGGGTGAAGGCGTTTGCCTATCGCGATCCTGTTGGATTTGATGCGCTGATTGACCGAATTGCCGAAGCCACGATTGAGTTTCTCGCTTTGCAGATCGAGGGTGGGGTTGAAGCGGTGCAGCTTTTTGATTCATGGGCGGGGGCCTTATCGCCAGATGGTTTTGAGCGCTGGGTAATCGCCCCGACCAAACGCCTTGTAGCAGATCTCAAAGCGCGTTTTCCGCATATTCCAATTATCGGCTTTCCGCGCGGCGCTGGGCTGTTTTACCAGTATTACGCGACGGAAACGGGGGTCGCCGCCGTCAGCATCGATACCGCGATGCCGCCGGCCTTCGCGCGCGATCGGTTGCAGTCGAGGGTCGCGGTGCAGGGTAATCTTGACCCTGTGCTGTTGCTTGTCGGTGGTGAGGAAATGCAGCGCGCGGTGCGCCAGATGTGTTCAGTGCTGCGCGACGGCCCGTACATCTTTAATCTCGGCCATGGTGTTCTGCCGGAGACACCGCCAGAGCACGTCGCTGAACTGGCGCGGCTGCTCACCGAGCAGACGCGCTGAACGAAATGGCACGTACTGCGGTGGTGTTGATGAATCTCGGAGGCCCGGATTCACCGCAAGCTGTCAGGCCGTTTCTGCAAAATCTGTTCAGCGATCCAGCGATCATCGGCCTGCCGCAGCCGCTGCGTGGGATACTCGCCCGGTTCATCGCGCGAAAACGTTTAGCGGTCGCGCACGACATCTATGATTACCTTGGTGGCGGATCTCCGTTGCTGGCAAATACGGAAGCCCAGTCGCGTGCCCTCGAGGAGCGGCTGGGAGGCGAGTATCGTTGTTTCATCGCGATGCGGTACTGGCATCCGATGACCGACGAAACCGTCGCGGCCGTTAAGGCCTGGGAACCCGACGACATCGTTTGTCTGCCGCTTTATCCGCAATTTTCTACGACGACTACGGCGTCCTCGCTTGGCGTTTGGCGCAGCGAGGCCGCTCGCCTAGGCCTTAACTGCCGAACGCGGATCATGCAACCGTATCCGACCGCGCCAGGATTTATCGCGGCGCTGGCGGGGTTGATCAGACCGGTGCTGCGAGAGGCGCAGAAATCGCACCGTACGCGATTACTGCTAAGCGCACATGGGCTGCCGCTCAAAATCGTCAAGGCGGGAGATCCGTATCCGGAGCAGATCGAAGAGACGGCGCTCGCCGTCGTGGCGGCGCTCGATCAATCCGATCTCGATTGGACCATTTGCTATCAAAGCCGTGTTGGCCCTCTGGCATGGCTTGGCCCGGCGACGGATGACGAAATCCGCCGCGCCGGCGAGGAGGGGGTCGCAATCGTCGTGGCGCCGATCTCCTTTGTATCCGAGCACTCCGAAACACTTGTCGAGCTCGACCGCGATTATCGCAGGATTGCTGAATCCTGTGGGGTGCCGGGTTATTTTCGAGTGCGGACGGTCGGTGCCGACCCCCGATTTATCGCGGCGCTGGCCGACCTGGTCGAGGCGGTGCCATGAGGGGGTTTTTCGCCATAGCCTACCCGTGGGTCAAGGCGCTGCACATCGTTAGCATTGTCGCCTGGATGGCTGGGTTGCTGTATCTTCCGCGTCTTTTCGTCTATCACGCCGAGGCCCAGCCCGGCTCAGATATGGCGGAAACGTTCAAGATCATGGAACGCCGGCTGCTGCGAGGGATCATGAACCCCGCGATGGTCGCGGCACTTGTCTTCGGCGCGCTGCTGGCGGCGACGCCGGGCGTCGTCGATTGGCGGCAGGGCTGGGTCTGGGCGAAGCTAATACTGATCGCCACGCTCCTTGGGTTCCATCACATGCTTGCTCGTTGGCGTGAGCAATTTGCGGCGAATGTGCCGCCGCACACCGCGCGGTTCTTTCGCGCGATCAATGAACTGCCGATACTGGTGCTGATCGCGATCGTCATTCTCGTGGTCGTCAAACCGTTCTGAAGAAAAACACAGCAACAGCGGCACGTTGCCCTTGCAAAGACGTTTGACTCGCATATCTCCATTGGGTAAGGGATGGGTTGAGCCGGTCATCGGCTTTTCTTCACACTTTCCCGTAATACTCAAGCAACTACCCGCCCGCCGGGATCAACCTGCGCCGGGCTCCCGCAGACGGGCAAACCTTCTCACACCGTCCGCACCTCATCGCCCCTGGGCCTCATCGTGACGAAAGCTCCATGAACCTCGACGAACTCAAGCGGAAAACTCCCGCTGAACTCCTGGCTTTTGCCGAAGAACTACAGATCGAAAACGCATCGTCCCTGCGCAAGCAGGAACTGATGTTCGCCATACTGAAGCAGCTTGCCGAAAACGACGTGCCCATTTCTGGTGACGGCGTGCTCGAAGTGCTGTCGGACGGCTTTGGCTTCTTGCGGTCGCCCGAGGCGAACTATCTCGCCGGTCCGGACGACATCTATGTCAGCCCCAACCAAGTGCGCCGCTTTGGCTTGCGCACCGGCGATACGGTTGAGGGTCAGATCCGTAGCCCGCGCGACGGCGAGCGCTATTTCGCGCTGGTCAAGGTAGAGCGGATCAATTTCGAAGAGCCTGACCGGCTGCGCCACCGCATCAATTTCGACAACCTTACGCCGCTTTACCCGGAAGAGAAGATCCAGCTCGAGCTCGACGACCCGACCAAGAAAGACCTGACGACGCGGGTCATCGACCTGATCACGCCGCTGGGCAAGGGCCAGCGGGCGCTCATCGTATCGCCGCCGCGCGCCGGCAAGACCGTGCTAATGCAGAACATCGCGCACGCGCTGGCAGCGAACCACCCCGAGATCTATCTGATCGTGCTGCTTATCGACGAGCGCCCGGAGGAAGTCACGGACATGGCGCGCACGGTGCGCGGCGAGGTCGTCAGCTCGACCTTTGACGAGCCCGCGGTACGTCACGTCCAGGTCGCCGAGATGGTGATCGAGAAAGCGAAGCGCCTCGTCGAGCACAAGCGCGACGTGGTGATCCTTCTCGATTCGATTACACGTCTGGCGCGCGCCTACAACACCGTCGTGCCATCCTCGGGCAAGGTGTTGACCGGCGGTGTCGACGCCAACGCGCTGCAACGGCCGAAGCGCTTTTTCGGCGCGGCGCGCAACATCGAGGAAGGCGGCTCGCTAACGATCATTTCGACCGCGCTGATCGATACCGGCTCGCGCATGGACGAGGTGATTTTCGAGGAATTCAAGGGCACCGGTAACTCGGAAATCGTGCTCGACCGTAAGGTTGCCGACAAGCGCACGTTCCCGGCGCTCGACATTACCAAATCAGGCACCCGCAAGGAGGAGCTGCTGGTCGAGCGCGGGGTCCTTGCCAAGATGTGGGTACTGCGCCGCGTGCTGATGCCGATGGGCACCGTTGATGGGCTCGAATTCCTGATCAATAAGCTCAAGGAATCGAAGAACAATTCCGAGTTTTTCGACGCGATGAACACCTAGCCGAGGCGGACCTTACCGCGAGCATTCCGCGACCTGCGCAGCGCAGTTTGTCCCACCCGCCTCCTGACATTTCGCGATCGCCACGACCGAGGCAACGTCCTTCGTGTCGCCGAGGCCCCAGAAGACGTCGGCTGCGTCGCTCACCGCGACCGCACCGCACTGGTTCTTGTACCAAACGATTGGTTCACAATCATCGCCGTGGGCCTTGCAGTTCTTGAGCGCGACGCTTTCCGCCTTTTCTTGGCTGTCCCAGCGATACGATGTACCCCAAGCTGTGCTGGTGCGCCCATAAGCGATCGCGCCGTAACTGTCCGAACCGCCTGCCGCCGGTGTCGTTCCCAGCGTAAGCAAAAGGCCCGCCGTGCCAAGGCCGGCGCGTAACTTCTTACGCATTTGGCGTTTCAGACGGTGAACACCGTCTGGCCTGTGGTCTTACGGCTTTCCAAGTCGCGATGCGCCTGCGCCGCCTCGCGCAGCGGATAGGTCTGATTGACCATGATCTTGACCGCGCCGCTCTTCACCACCGAGAACAGATCATTGGCCGCGCCGAGCAGGTCCTCCCGGGTCGCGGTGTAATTGCCGAGCGTTGGCCGCGTGACGAACAGCGATCCCTTGCCGGCAAGAATACCAAGATCGACCGGCGGTACTGCGCCCGAGGACTGACCGAACAGCGCCATAAGACCCAAGGGAGCGAGGCAGTCGAGCGACTTGAAAAATGTGTCTTTGCCAACCGAGTCGTAGACGACCGGCAGCTTCTTGCCGCCGGTGATCTCGTTGACCCGCGCGACGAAATCCTCGGTCCGGTAGAGGATCGGGTAATCACAGCCATGCGCTTTGGCAAGCGTGGCCTTCTCCTGGCTGCCGACGGTACCGATCACCGTGGCGCCGAGATGCTTTGCCCATTGGCAGGCGATGAGGCCCACGCCGCCCGCCGCGGCATGAATGAGGATCGTTTCGCCCGGCTTCACGATATGGGTGCGGCGGATGAGGTACCAGGCGGTCATGCCCTTGAGCATCATCGCCGCAGCCTCCTGGTCGGAGATGCCGTCCGGCACCGGGACTAGCCGGTCGGCTGGAAACACGCGCTCCTCGCTGTAAGCGCCGAGCGGCCCGCCGGCATAGGCGACACGGTCCCCGACCTTAAGACCGGTCACCCCTGGCCCGACCTCCTCGACCACGCCGCAACCTTCGCCGCCGAGCCCGCTTGGCAGCGGCACAGCATAAAGTCCGCTGCGCTGGTAGGTGTCGATGTAGTTGAGCCCGACCGCCTTGTGCTTCAGCCGGACCTGACCCGGCCCCGGTTTGTCGACGCTGATCTGCTGCCAGATCAGCACTTCCGGGCCGCCGGTCTTCTCGAAACGGATCGCCTGCACCATCGCTTTGTCCTCCCCAAATTCGCTGGGGAGGGTTTTAGCGAAGAAGTGCGCGTGGGGAAAAGCCCTTAGGCCGAAGGAGACGCGCGGACGCCCACCGTTAGATGCGGCGCTCGAGCAGGGTGGGCTCCGGCGCCAGCGCGCCTTCGAGCTCAAGCAGGACCCGCTTGGTGTTAAGGCCGCCCTCGCCGCTATACCCGCCCATCCAGCCTTTGCCGAGCACCCGGTGGCACGGGATCACGATCGGGATCGGATTGCGACCGCAGGCCCGGCCAACCGCACGCGGCGCGGAATGTGTCGCGGACGCGAGATCGCCATAACTGCGAGTCGCGCCATAGGGGATGTCCTGCATCGCGTCCCAGACACCGCGCTCGAAGGCAGTACCCGCCGGTCGCAGCGGCAGGTCGAAATTCTTCAGGCCGCCGGCAAAGTAGGCGTCAAGCTGGCGCGCCGCCTCGGCTAGAAGCGGGCTGCCGTTGCCGGCCGGCCCGTCGCCCCAGTGGATCGCGACAATTGCTCCCGCCTCCTCTTCCAGGGTCAGCCTGCCGAGAGAGCTTGCTATCGATAGCGACGGCATCTCGCCATTCCTCTTGCGAACGTTTAAGGAACGCTAGCGCAGTTTGCTCAGCACGTCGACTAGTTCCTGCGATGCTACGATCGGCGACGAACAAACCGGCCCTTCGCAGACATAGGCGGTCGCTTTGCCGTCGACCAGCGTCTTGCCGTACGCCGGGTGTGTTGCCGGGAGCGCGTTGCCTGGCGTGACGATCTGTACAATCCGCCGCGGCAGCGACACGCTACAAACGGCCCGTCGCAGCGCCGTCAGGCCGGGACTGCCTGCCTCACCGACCAGGACGATCTGCACCGGCTTTTGCGCGAGCTCGGCATTGTTGATAAGGGTGGCGAGCGGAAAGAAGTTTCGGCCCACTTCGCCGGCGAAGGCGCGGATCACCGCCTCGGCGCGCTCGCGATAGCTGTCGTCGCGGGTCAAGATCGCCAGCCGGGACAGCACCCCGACCAGCGTGCCGTTCCCCGCCGGCACCGCAGCGTCGGACGCCGTCTTGGCCCGCGCGATGAGACCCGGCGTATCGTCCGCCGCGAAGAAATACCCGCCGCCGGCCGGGTCCGAATAATACTCGTCGAGCACCGCGACCCAGCCCAGCGCGGCCGCGAGATAACGAGGTTCCTGCGTCGCCTCGTGGAGGGCCAATGCTGCGCGGCACAGATTGGCGTAGTCGTCAACGCTCGCCGGGTGCCGCGCCCGGCCGCCGCGCCAGGAGTGGCAGAGCCGCCCTTCCGGCGCGGCCATTTCGGTCTCGACAAAGGTGAAGGCGCGCGTCGCCAGCGCTAGCCAATCCGGACGCTCGAACACGACGCCCGCCTGGGCCAGCGCGGTGATCATCAGTCCGTTCCAGTCGGCCAGCACCTTGTCGTCGAGACCCGGCCGCACGCGGCGCGCGCGCAGCGCGAAGAGGGTCTCGCGGCAGCGCGCCAGCAAGGCCTCAATCTCGTCATCGGCGAGCGCCAGGTGGTGCAAGCGATTGAGAATGTTGTGATCTTCCCAATTGCCGACAGACGTCACGTCGTAAAACTCCTTGAAGAGGGCCGCGTCCTTGCCGAGCGCCGCGTCGATCTCTTCGGCCGACCAAACGTAAAATTTGCCTTCCTCGTGCTCGCTGTCGGCATCAAGGCTCGAACAGAAACCGCCCTCACCCGTCAGCATTTCGCGCTCAAGCCAGGCGATCGTCTCGGCAATGCGCTGGGCATAAAGCGGGTCGCGCACCTCCTGCCAGACGGTCGTCAGCAAGTCGATCAGCTCGGCATTGTCGTAGAGCATCTTTTCGAAATGCGGCGCCAGCCAACGCGCATCGACCGAATAGCGCGCAAAGCCGCCGCCGAGATGATCGTAAATGCCGCCTTGGCAGATCGTCGTCAGCGTGCGCAGCACGGCGTCGCGATACGGAGCTTGCCGCGTCCGCTTCCAGCCGCGCCAGAGCAGCTCGAAAATGCCGCATTGCGGGAATTTGGGCGCCGTGCCGATGCCGCCGTTGAGCGGATCGACCTCGCGCAAAAGGCGCTCGGCGATGCGGTCGAACAGCGCCGGGTCGATCCCCTCGCCGGCCTCCGGCTGGCCAAGCCGCGCCAGTGCCCCGCGCAGGATGGTGACGTTCTTTGTCACTTTGTCGGGTTCGCTGCGATAGGTTGCAGCGACTCCCTGGAGCACTTGCGCGAAACCGGGCCGGCCCCAGCGCGGCTCCGGCGGGAAATAGGTGCCGCCCCAGAACGGCTCGCCCTCGGGCGACAGGAACATGGTGAGCGGCCAGCCGCCCTGCTCGCCCAACAGAGCTAGAGCGTGCTGATAGATCGCATCGAGGTCGGGTCGCTCCTCACGGTCCACTTTGATATTGATATAGAGCTCATTCATGAGCTGCGCGATGCCGGGATTCTCGAAGCTCTCGTGCGCCATCACGTGGCACCAGTGGCAGGCGGCATAGCCGATCGACAGCAAGATCGGCTTGTTTTCGGCCTTGGCTGCGGCCAGCGCTTCGTTGCCCCAGGCCTGCCAATGCACCGGATTGTCGCGGTGCTGCAGCAGATAGGGGCTGGTCTCCTCGCCGAGGCGGTTGCGGTCTGTGGTCGGCATCCCTGGGCTCCTGCGTGCGAGGCGGCGTTGCTTGCCAGCGTTGCTTGACTGAGGCTCGACGGGTTAGGCTTCGCTCCGTATCTTAAACGCAGTTCGGCGGATCGCGTCAGCCACTCCGCCCTCAGATGCCGCCTTGCAATCCGGAGAACCGACGAATGGCAGACGATCCCCGCCTCTTCTATGAGCATCATATCTTCATGTGTAACAACGTGCGGCCTGATGGGCATCCGCGCGGCTGCTGCATGGCGCGCGCGGAAGAGGCTGGCGGCTTCGACAAATTGCGCGGCTATGCACGCGAAAAGGCGCGGCAGATGGGCATCCAGAATGTGCGCT
>Ga0187784_10005447_pt1 | contig 10277 bp, 10 predicted proteins | sample 1015_SJ02_MP15_2_FD_132964 | JGI IMG/M metagenome (GOLD analysis project Ga0187784, IMG submission 132964) | Tropical peat soil microbial communities from peatlands in Department of Meta, Colombia - 1015_SJ02_MP15_20_MG | ecosystem: Environmental > Terrestrial > Soil > Wetlands > Peat | place... | reverse complement strand
GCTGCGGCCGGACAGAAATTTGTTGGCTTCGCGCACCAGCGCCGAATAATCGCGGAAATCGATTTCCTTGGTGCACGGCGCCGCGCAGCGCTTGATCTGATAGAGCAGGCACGGCCGGGTGCGGTTTTCGAAAAACGCATCGCTGCACGAGCGCAACAGAAAGGCGCGCTGCAGCGCATTGACGGTGCGGTTGACCGCCCAGACCGAGGCGAACGGTCCGTAATAATGTCCCGGCCGGGTGCGGGCGCCGCGATGCTTGAGGATTTGCGGCGCCCAGTGATCGGAGGTGATCAGGATATAGGGAAACGATTTATCGTCGCGCAGCACTACGTTGAAGCGCGGGCGAAGCCGCTTGATCAGATTGGCTTCGAGCAATAGCGCTTCGGTCTCGGTGCGGGTGACGACGAATTCGAGGCGGCGCGTGGCGGCGACCATGCGTTCGATGCGGGTGTCGAGCCCGCTCGGCCGGCCATAGGCGGCGACGCGCTTTTTGACGTTCTTGGCCTTGCCGACATAAAGCACGTCGCCGCGCCCATCGATCATGCGGTAGACGCCCGGGCGCGGCGGCGCGAGCTTGGCGTAATGCAGGATTGCGGCGCGGCCGGCGGCCAGCGAACCGCCCTCGTCGTCGAACGAAAGGCTCGCGGCCTCGTCGGCTTGCGGCAGCGATTGCTCCTCGTCCTCCTCGACGATTTCAGGCTCGGGCGCGATCTCGGGCTTAGGCGTGTTCATCGGTCAAATGTAGCGCGGATCGGGCGCATTAAAATCGGGGCTTTTGGATTGCGCTATCGGCCCGTGGCCGCCGGCGCATGGCGCGTTCCGCTGACGTTTGTGCGCGCCACCAAGGCGATCGCACGCTCAAGGCGGTGCGCGTAACACAGATATAGACTCTCTTAACGATATCAACTTGGCGCGCGTTATCGATTCAACACTGCTTAACTTAAACATCGCGATAAATTCGACCGATCGGGCGGATCGGCTGCGCTTGCGACCTTGGCATGCCGCGGCAGCTTTGCCCGCCGATGCGGCGTCGCTCGTTCCGCCCGGTTGCGATTGGGGAGGCCAGCATGAGAACGATTTCCGGCGTGGCTCTGGCAGCGATGCTGACAAGCGCCGCCGTCGCCGCCGACCTGCCGCCGTCGCCCTATTACACCGCGCCGGCCTCGTATGCCGCCTTCAGCTGGGCCGGACCCTATATCGGCGGCATGCTCGGCTACGAGTGGGGCGACGTCAGCAACAATCCGACGCATCCGTCGGGCCTGCTTGGCGGCGTCGACGGCGGCTTCAACTGGCAGCACGGCAATTTCGTCTATGGCGCCGAAACCGACATTGATCTGTCAGGCGCCGAAGACACCGTTGCGCCGTGGCAGTTCTCCAATCCGTGGTTCGGCACGGTGCGCGGCCGCGCCGGCGTCGCCGTCGGCAATGTGCTGATCTTCGGCACCGCCGGACTTGCCTATGGCGAATTGACCGCCGACACCACCGGCAACCTGTCGGAGCACCACACCACGTTCGGCTGGGTCGCCGGCGGCGGCGCCGAAGTCGGCATCACCCCGCATTGGTCGGCCAAGGCGGAGTGGCTCTATCTCGATCTTTCCGATCACAGCTTCTCGGTGACCGGCGCCAATAACGGGCTGTCCGCCAACCTGCTGCGGTTCGGCGTCAATTATCACTTCTAATGGCGCGCCGCGCGGACGCGAAAGTATATCTTTAACATTTTGTTCAGCACGCTCTACTTCGTTTAGCATAACATTAACAATAACCGTGGCGCCGACGTAGTATTCTTGCCGCAATACGATCACAAAAGACAAATCGACTGTGGCTTTTCTACACTAGCCGAAAACAGCGCCACGAATACTATGGCGGCACCCTGAGCGCGATGGAGGTCCGCAATGCAGCGTTTGTGTCTGGCGGTAATCGCCCTCGTCCTGCTGGGCGGGGCGGCCGCGGCCGCCGACCTCACTCCTCGGCCGCAGCCCTATTACAGCGCTCCCGCCGTGGTGCCGGCCTATAGCTGGACCGGGTTCTATTTCGGCCTCAACGGCGGCGGCGCCTTCGGTAGCTCGTCGTGGACCTCGGCCGGCAGCCGCGACGTCGACGGCGGGCTGGTCGGCTCGACGCTCGGCTACAATTACCAGGCCGGACCCGCCGTGTTCGGCGTCGAGGGCGACATCGACCTCACCGATATCAGCGGCAGCGCCAATACTTCCTGCCCGGCTGGCTGCAAGACCAGCAATACCTGGCTGTCGACGGTGCGCGGCCGGCTCGGCTATGCCGCCGACCGTTTCATGCCCTATGTCACCGGCGGCGCGGCGTTCGGCGACATCCGCGCCTTTACGCCCGGCTTGCCGCAGGGCGGCGCCGACAAGACCGGCTGGACGCTTGGCGGCGGCATTGAAGCGGCGATCGCCGGCAATTGGACGGCCAAGGTCGAATATCTCTATGTCGACCTCGGCAGCTTCAATTGCGGGTTCAATTGCAGCGCGCTCGCCACCGACAACGTCTCGTTCCACGCCAATATCCTGCGCGCCGGGCTGAATTATAAATTCTGGTGAGCGGGGAAATCTCGGCACGGCCAAGCCCCGGAGTCGAACCTCCGGGGTTTTTGTTTGATTGGCACCTTCGTCACACCGCGGGCGTGCGGCCGCAAAAAACCTGCGCCAGCACCGGCATGTCGATATTGCCCCCCGACAGGATTAGTCCGACGCGCTTGCCGGCATAGCGCGCGCTTTCCTTCATCAGCGCCGCCAGCGGCGCGGCGCCGGCGCCCTCGGCGAGGTTATGGGTCGCGGTATGGTAGAGGCGGATCGCTTCGGCGATCTCGTCCTCGCTCACCTGCACGATGCGCGCGGCGCCCTTTTTGATGATCTCGAGCGGCTCTGCGGGCGGGTCGCGGCACGCCATGCCGTCGGCGAAGGTGCGCGCCGAATTGGTCGGCACCGTGTGCCCGGCCGCAAACGACAGGGCAAAGGCCGGCGCCGCCGCGGCGACGACGCCGACGATTTCGGTCTTCAAGCCGAACAGATCGCGCACCGTGATCAAGCCGCAAATTCCCGAGCCCATGCCGATCGGCACATACACGGCGTCCAGATCGGAAAAGCTTGCGAACAATTCCTGCGCATAGGTGGCCACCCCTCTGACCAATTCGCGGTGGAACGACGGCACGAAATGATAGCCGCGCTGGCGCACGATATCGGCGGCGATCAGGCGGCTTTCGTCGAAGTCCTTGCCGGCGGTGAGCAGTTCGGCGCCGAAGGCTTCCATGGCCGCGTTCTTCTCCGGCGAATTGCCTTGCGGGATCACGATCACCGCGGCAATGCCGGCGCGCGCCGCGGCCAGCGCGATCGACTGGCCGTGATTGCCGCGCGTCGCGGTGACGACGCCGTTCGGGCGCGCGGCCGCGCGCAACAGCGTGTCCATGTAAACGAGGCCGCCGCGAAGTTTGAACGCGCCGATCGGCGTGTGGTTCTCGTGCTTGACCACGACCTCGACACCCGTCCGCTTGGCCAATAACGGCCAGGCATAGGCCGCCGTCGGCGGCACGACGGGCCGCACGATGGTCGCGGCGGCGGCAAGTTGGTCGAGGCTGAACAGCGGCATGGTCCGGCCGGACAATACTTCATAAGCGGCTCACGCGACATGTACAGAAACGTGCGTTGAAATGTGCTAGGCTGTGTCTCTCGCCAGCGGGGCGCCTATGGGCAAGGCGGGTCCGGTGTCAGCTTCACGTCATGGCAAGGCTCGCGCCGCCGCCGTGAAGGATGACATTGTCGGCCGCGACGCCGAGGTCGCGCTGTTGCGCAATTCGCTCGCCGGCGGCGAGCCGGCGATCTGGTATGTCCACGGCATCGCCGGCATCGGCAAATCGACTTTGCTGCGAGCTTTTGCGTCGGAAGCCCAGCGCAGCGGCTGCGCCGTGCTTTGGCTCGACGGCCGTTTCATAGAGCCGACCACGGCTGGCTTTCTCAAGAGCGTGTCGCAGCGGATCGGACGCGATGTGACCGCCGCCAAGCTCGCCGCGGCGCTTGCCAAGGCGGCGAGCGTGATCATCATCGACAATTATGAATCGCTCTCCCTGCTCGACGCCTGGATCCGTCAGGAATTTGTTCCGGCCTTGCCGCATTCGGCACGGTTGTTCCTCGCGGCACGCGAGCCGCCCGCGCCCGGCTGGCGGCGCGATGCCCCGTGCAACGTCTTATTGCGCACGCTCGCGCTCAGGACGCTCGACCGCACCGCCGCCGAACGCCTGTTGACACGCTTTGGCTTCGACGCAAGCCGCGCGCAGAGCATCAACAAAGCCACCGCCGGTCATCCGCTGGCGCTGATGCTCGCCGGCAGCAAGCTGCGCGATTGGTCGGGAACCATGGCCGACGCGCTGGTCGACGTGAATATCGACTTGGCTCGGGTTTATCTGGACGGCATTGGCAACGCCGAGCTGCGCCAAGCGGTCGAAGCGGCAAGCGTCGTGCGCCGGATCACGACGCCGATGTTGGCGGCGCTGTCGCCGCACAGTAACGCCGGCGATGCGTTCGACGGCCTGCGCCGGCTGCCGTTCGTCGAAGCCGTACAGGACGGCCTGTATATCCACGACGCGGTGCGCGCGGCGGTCGCCGCCGCGCTCGAACTGTCCGATCCGCCGCGCTTTCGCCGCTATCAGCGCGCGGCCTGGCGGCATATCAAAGCCGAGGCGCGCCGCTGCTCGCCCGGCGACATGTGGCGCTATACCGCGGACATGATCTATCTGTTGCGCAACCGCGTCATCCGCGAGGCGTTCTTTCCCTCCGCTTCGGCCGATTTCTCGGTCGACCGCGTTCAGGCGCAAGATTTTGACGGCGTGCTGGCCGTCGCCAGGCGCTACGAGCCCGAACCGACCGTCGATCTCGTCCGCAATTGGCTCGCCAAAGACGCGAGCTCGTTCTTCGCCATCCGCGACCGGCAAAACCGCATTGTCGGCTTTCACTGGACTTACGACCCTGCGCGCATGGATTTTGCGCTGATCGAACGCGATCCGCTGGCGCGCGCCTGGTGGGCGCGGCATCGTCGCCAGGGCGACGCCAAAACCAAGCGGGCGCTATTCATCCGCCGCTGGCTCGGCGCCGAGACCGGTGAAGCCCCCTCCGACGTGCAGGCCGCCGCCTGGCTCGACATCAAACGCATGTACATGGAGATGCGGCCGCAGCTACGCTGGGTCTATCTGCCGCTGGTCGATCCGGCCCCTTACGCGCCGGTCGCCACGCAATTGGGCTTTGCGCTGCCGGACGACGGCCGGATCGACATCGCCGGCAAGCTCTACCACACCGCCATTCTCGATATGGGGCCGGATTCGTTTGACGGCTGGATTTCGCGCCTGCTCGAAGCGGAAATCGGCCAAGCCGGCGCCGACGTACTGGATGAACGGTCGCGGCAGTTCACGCTCGGCGACGCACGCATTCAGCTCTCGGCCCTCGAATTTGCCGTGCTGCGGCAGCTTCATGCCCGCGACGGCCTCCCCGTCGAGCGCGACGAGCTCCTGGCCGAGGTCTGGGGCGCGGATTTCGATGGTCAAAGCAACGTGGTCGACGCCGTCATCCGCGAGATTCGCCGCAAACTCGGGCCGCAGGCCCACGTCATCCGGACCGTCCGCGGCATCGGCTATAGCCTGCAAGCCTGACGCTTTCATTCTCATTTTTTTCTCATGAAGCGCCGGCCGCAAAGCCCTATGCTCCACAGCATCGAACCAAGGGCGGCGCGTCTTTAGCCGGCCGCAAACGCGAAGGAGACTGTCATGCCGTTAGTGCAAATCTCCGTCATCAAAGGCGTTTTCACCGCCGCGCAGAAGCAGGACATGATCAAGAAAGTCACCGATGCCATGGTCAGCGTGGAAGGCGAGACCATGCGCGGCGTCACCTGGGTGAAGGTCGACGAGATCGAGAGCGGCGACTGGGGCATCGGCGGTCAATGCCTGACCACTGCCGCAGTCAAGGACCTGCAAGCCGGCAAAGCCGCCGCTTAAGCGCCGATCAGCGCTGAAATTGTTGCGCGCGCCGACTGCCTCGCGAACCCGGCAGTCGGCAACGGAGAATTCGTGTCCGCCGCCCTGCCCGCTGCCGCCCGCAAAGCATCGCGGACAATTTCCGAGAAGGAGAGTGCCATGAGCACGATGAATCTCGATGTCACCACCGGTTACGCGCGTTCCGTCCTGAGCTGCAAGGAGCACGCGCGCCGCCGTGACGCCGTGGCGAGGCCGTTCGACAACCGCGATTTCGTGACGGTCGTCGTGTTTTGCGCGATCGGGCTGACGGCGTCGTTGCTCATGCTGTTTGTCGCGCTGCCATGAGGCCGCGTGCCGCAGCCGGCGGCCGCTTTAAAGCGGCATGGCGCGAGCTTACACGCTTCCCCTGCACGCGGCGAAGTCGCCCTTTGTCAGGCGCCGAGCCATACGCGCTGATTAATTGGACGGGCCGCAGGCGTGCTGCTGACGCATAACATTCGCATTCGCTGTGCTAGTTTGTCGAGCTAACGGGGCGCCGATCGATCGCAAGGCGGCGAAACGCTCGGCGTGCCAATCCGCAACAACTCGTCGTCGCCGCCGATGCGCTATTCGAATAGCGGGGTGACATGATCGAAACACCCATTCTCCTGGCAATCGGCTTCGCGGTGCTTGTCGGCATCGTCCGGTGGTTTTACCGCTGAGCGAAACGGCATAGCGACGGCCGCAGGCTGACGAACCGGCCCTGCTGAATCGCAACGGCGCACCGAACCGCGGGCAACGCCAAGTTGTTCCGTCGTCATTGACGCCGATCAACTCGCCGGCACGTTTGATCTGGCAGAACGGCGCGATCCCGCCGCCGGCGGGGGACACCGGGAGGCGCCGTGCGCGAGACCGTTTCGCCCGCCAAGGCTTGGCTGATGGTGGCGCTGTGCGCCGTCATGATGGGATTGAACTACGCGGATAAGGGCATTCTCGGCTTCGCCGCGCAGCCGATCATGCACGATCTCAAACTGACGCCGGTCGAGTTCGGCTATTTGGGATCGAGCTTTTTCCTGTTGTTCGCGATTTCCGGCATCGTGCTGGGCTTTCTCGCGGACCGCTGGCCGAGCAAACACGTAATGACGGCGATGGCGGTGGGCTGGGCGATCTGCCTGCTTCCGGTCGCCGCCCCGATCGGGTTCGCGGCGCTCTTGACGACGCGCATTCTGCTCGGCGCCACCCAAGGACCGGCGACCGGGGTGACGCACCATTTTCTGTTCAAATGGTTCGCCCAGGAGCACCGCGCCTTTCCCGCCGGCGTCGTGCACATCGGCATTACCGGGGCGATCTTTTTGTCGGCGCCGGCGCTCACTTGGATCATCCGCACCTACGACTGGCACATGGCGTTCCTCGGGCTCGGCATCGTCGCCATTGCCGTCGTGCCGCTGTGGATGTGGCTCGCCGAGGAAGGCTCCATTGTCGATCACATCGTCGACACGCCGGACGCGGCGGCACCCCCGATGCCGTCCTATTGGCGGCTGATGACCAACCGCACCATGCTCGGGTTGATCGCGACCAATTTCGTTTTGTATTGGGATTTGTCGTTGATCGTGGCGTGGCTGCCGTCTTATCTGACCAAGGGCATGGACTTCGATCCGGCGAATGCCGCGTGGCTGGTGTCGTTGATCTGGATCACCAGCGGCGTGTGCAGTCCGCTGGTCGGTTGGAGTTCCCAGAAACTGCTGCAACGCGGCATTTCGAGCCGCGTCGCCCGCGGCGTCTACGGTTCGCTGTCCACCGCGCTCGGCGGGCTGCTGATCGCGGTGATGGCGATCGAGCCGGTGGGCCTGGCCAAGACCGCATTGCTGCTGGTCGGCTACGTGCTGTCGCAAAATACCGCCCCGCTCAATTTCGCCATGCTCAGCGAGATCACGCCGAGCAAGCGGCGCGGCGCCGTGATCACCATCTACACCGCGCTGCTGACGACGGCCGGCTTCATTGCCCCGGCGGCGATGGGCTATTCGCTGCAAGCCGCATTGACCCCCGCCGACGGCTTTCGCCAGGGCTTCATCATCGTCGGCCTGGTCACGCTCGCCGGCGGCGCGCTCGGGCTGTGGTTGATCAATCCGAAGGCCGACCGCGAACGCCTGGCGCGACCGGCGCAAGAGCCGGCTCTGGCGCCTGCCAAAGCGACGGCTTGATGCCGCGCCGGCGGTGCGGCGACCCCATGTGTCGCAGTCCGGGCCGATAATGCTGAGTTCAGCCGGTCGGCTTGGTGGCGGCAAAGGCCGGCACGCGGGCGGCGAACGCATCGAGCCAGGCGACGAGCCGCGGGCATTCGCCGCGCCAGCCGCCGTTAAAGCGCAGATCGCGATAACCCAGCGCGCAGGCGAGCGCGATGTGCCCGACATGCGGCAGCGCTGCCGGGTCGAGCGCCGGCGGCGCGGCGTCCAGGACGGCGAGCGCGCGGCTTACTTTGCTGGCCTGATGGTCGAGCCATTTCGGTTCGTGCATCTCGACGCTGCGCCAGCGCCCCTCGTAGACGGTCAAAATCGACGCATCGAGAATGCCGTCGGCGAGCGCTTGCAGACGCAGCGCCGCAAACCGTCGGGCGGCCTGGCGCGGCACGATCTTGCCGCCGCCGGCCCGTTCGTCGAGATATTCGAGGATGACGCGCGAATCGTAATAGGCGACGCCGTCCTCGGCGATCAGCACCGGGATCTTGCCCAACGGATTCTGCCGCCGCACGGTGTCGGTGGGATCGGTGGTGTCGGCCGACTCGATTGTCATCTCGTCGTCGAAGCCGAGCAGCGTGGCGGCGATCCGCACCTTGCGCCCGAACGGCGAGCTCGGCGACGAACGCAGGATCATCATCGCGGCACCTTATATCGTTGCGTTTTTTTGCGAGCGTGTCGTGCCGAATATAAAACCGGCGCGCAGAGGCCGTCGGCCATCCGCGGTCAAATCTGCTGTGACGTCGTCTTAGCCGGTGACGACGAGATTGACGGCCTTCGGGCCTTTTCCCTTCTTGTCGGGCTCCACGTCGAAGCTGATGCGCTGTCCCTCGGCGAGCGACTTCAGCCCGGCGCGTTCAACGGCGGTAATGTGCACGAACACATCGCGGCCACCGTCGTCGGGCTTGATGAAGCCGTAGCCGCGTTCGCCGTTGAAGAATTTGACCGTACCGGTCATTGCCATCGAGCAACTCCTTCCGCGTAGCTCGTTCGCCGCCACCCCCACGGTGCGGCGGCCGGTGCGGACATTCCACGGGCAAAGAGTTTGAGTCCCCAGACGGTCTCAGTCACTCCGCCGGCCCCCCAAGGAGGCGGAACGTCTAAGCCAGCCTATGTCAATTAGACCAATTTGCGGGTGTGGAAAAGTGGGCATCAGCCATGGCCCGTGTTTGTTATGATTTTGCTACGGTTTCGCAATGGTTTCGGCACCCTCCGGAACGAGCCAGTCGAGCCGATATGACGAAACCGGGCCGGCGGCGGCAAAGATGCGGCCGAGCGCGGGCAGCAAGACCCGCAATTCCCCCGCCAACGGGTAAGGCGGATTGACCACGATAAGCCCGGAGCCGGCCAGCCGCGCCGGCGCGCGCGGCGGCGCCGTGATCAGTTCGCAGCGCAGGATTTTCGGCATTTTGAGCCGGCGCAGGCGGCGCGCCAGCGCATCCGGCGCGGCGCGGTCCTTGATCGGATACCACAACAGATAAATGCCGGTCGGCCACTTGTGATGGGCCTCGGCGAGCGCGGTCACCAGCCGCGTGAAATCCGCCGCCTCCTCGTAGGGCGGGTCGATCACAACGAGGCCGCGCCGCTCCTTGGGCGGCACATTGGCTTTGACCGCGATCCAGCCGTCGAATTCGAGCACTTTGGCGCGCGCATCGCCGCGCAAGGCGAGTTTGAGGACGGCCGCCGCCTGCGGCTCGAGTTCGCAGGCGATCAGGCGATCCTGGCGGCGCAGTCGAGCTTGGGCGATCAGCGGCGAGCCCGGATAAAGCCGTAAGGGCGCACCGCCATTGAACGCGACGACGAGGTCGAGATAAGGCCGCAACAGCGCCGCGAGCGTTGCGTCCGCGGCGCCCTGTTGCGCCGCAACCAGGAGCCGCTCGATGCCGTCGTGCCATTCGCCCGACCGCGTGGCTTGCGGCCCCAGAAGGTCGTAGCGGCCGGCGCCGGCATGGCTGTCGATGACGCGAAACGCCGCTGGTTTGGCGCGCAAATACTCAAGAATGCGGGTCAGCACGAGGTGCTTGTGCACGTCGGCAAAGCTGCCGGCATGGAAAGCGTGCTGGTAATTCATGGCCTAATTCATGGCCTAATTC
>Ga0187784_10005446_pt1 | contig 10279 bp, 3 predicted proteins | sample 1015_SJ02_MP15_2_FD_132964 | JGI IMG/M metagenome (GOLD analysis project Ga0187784, IMG submission 132964) | Tropical peat soil microbial communities from peatlands in Department of Meta, Colombia - 1015_SJ02_MP15_20_MG | ecosystem: Environmental > Terrestrial > Soil > Wetlands > Peat | place... | reverse complement strand
TCGGTGTCAAGAACAACGATGCTCACGGGGCTGGTGTCAATGAGCGTGTTGAGATACGTGGTGCGCTCTTCCAGGGCTCTCGCCGCCCGCTGTCGTTCGGTGACGTCCTGCTTGACGGCGATGAAGTGGGTGACGGCCCCGCCCGCGCCGCGCAGCGGAGTTATGGTCGTCTCGTCGGTGTAGAGGCTGCCGTCTTTTCGCCGGTTGACGAGTACGCCCCGCCAGACTCCTCCGGCCAGAATGGTTTGCCAAAGTCTCTGATAAAAGTTGGCATCCTGTTGCCCGGAGTTGAGAACACGCATCGTCTGGCCGAGAACCTCCTCGCCGGGATAGCCGGTCAGACGTGTGAAGGCGGGGTTTACCCAAAGGACGCGGCCGTCCTGGCCGGCAATCACAATGCCGTTGGCAGCGGACTCGAGCGCGGCGGTTTGGATGCGGGTTCGCTCTTCCGCGTGCTTTCGCTCGGTGATGTCCCTCACCGTGGCCTGTAGAAGCGTTTGTCCCCCAAAGATCATCCGCGTCAGCGAAACGGTGGCAAAAAACTCTTCTCCGTTGAACTTCTTGTGAGTCCATTCGAAGAAATGCGATCCCCTCTCCATGGCCGTCGCGATCATCCGTGGGGCCTTGACCGAAGAAAGCTCACCGTCTGGTTGATATTCGGGTGACAAGGTCCACGGCGCCGCAGCTACGAACTCCCTTTCACCCCTGGCGCCGTACAACTTTATGGCCGCCGGATTTCCGGCGGTGAAGCGCCACTCCGGTGGGGCCAAGGTCATGATGGCGTCGCGCGATGATTCAAAAAGGACCCGATACTTTTCCTCGTTGTCGCGCAGCGCCTCCTCCGCGCGCTTGCGCTCGGTGATGTCGCGGGCGAAGGTGCTTAGGAGCTTACCCTGCGGCGTTTCGATGAGTGTACTCTGGATTTCCAGGGGTAACTCGGCGCCATTTTTCCGCAGCGCCACGACCTCGATCACCTTGTCGGCAGGGTGCCTTCCCTTCCGGTACGTCGTTTCCACGTATTCCCTGAAGTGGCCCAGTTGCCTTGGAGGAACGGCAAAATCTACCAGGTTGCGCCCCACGGTCTCCTCGCGGGACCTCCCGAAGATCTCCAGCGCTTTAGGGTTGAGGTCCCAAACCACCCCTTCCTTGTCGAAAACGATAATGGCTTCCTGGGCCGTGTCGATGATGGCTCGAGCGTTAGCTTCAGCGCGGGCCACAGCGCTATGGGCCGTTTCCAACTCCTCTGCCTTTCGCGACAGCTCGCGGCAGAGGTGGGCGTTGTTCAGGGTGATGGCTGTTTCGGCGGCCAGAATCTCCCCACTGCGCAGCTCCAGGGCAGAAAAGGGCATCACGTCCTTTTCCCTCCAGAGCACCAGGGCGCCCAGCAACTCGCCCCGTACCTCGAGAGGAAAAGCCAGGATGGAACCTGCCGGGATCCCAGCCTCAGCGCTGTGAGGACGGTCCGCCTTGGAGAACGGATCGTGCAGGGGTTGGCGGGCTTGCATGGCGCGTAGCGCTAGACTCTTGACGGCTGCCTCTTCGAGCCGCCCGTCACTTCCGGAAACCTTGACCTGCAGCCCTTCACCCTGTGGAGGCACCAGCACCAGCCCGGCGCCTGTGGCTCGCATCGTACCTTGGACTGATTTTAAGACGGCGAGAATGGGCTCCTGGGTCTCAAGGGCCGCCAGCATTGTTGGGCTGGCCTCGTACAAGGACAGACTGGGGTTTGAGCGCCGCTTTTCGAGTGCCCGCGCGACTGCCGCGCAAAGCTGAGGCATGTTAATGGGCTTCAGCAGGTAGTCGCACGCCCCATGCTTGAGCGCGGCGACGGCGGATTCCGTCCCGGCATAGCCTGTCAGAACGATGACTTCAATGTCGGGATCGACTTCCTTCAGCGCGGCGATGGTCTGGATGCCGTCCATTCCCGGCATCACGAGGTCGGTAATGGCCAACTCAAAATGTTGGCCTTGCAAGCGCTCCACGGCCTCTTCCCCGCTTTGGGCGGTGACCACCTGACACCCGTGAGCCCTCAACATCCCGCTCAGAGCCGCGCACATCGCCGCTTCATCGTCGATGACCAAGACATGGGCGGACGTGAGAGGGGGTGCGAGCTCGTTGCCGTGCCCGGTGGCGACGGTTTCAGGAATGTTCATGCAATCTCTTTGGTGCTCGACCATGCTTTGACTGGGGCGCAACGAGGCTGCGCCAAGCCTGGCGGAGAGGCCTCTCCGCCTCGGCGAGACGCGCCTCTCCCTGGTTTTACCCTCCTCCATCTCTATCGGCAGAAGCCAAGCGCTCCATAAAGTCTATGGGCCGGTCATAGCCGCGGCCAACACTTAGGGCCGAACCCGTCAACTGACGGGTTTGGCTGCGGGGCCGGCGCCGCTCGCCCTTACGTGACGCGCAGAATCTTCCCCGCAGGACAGCCTCTGACGAACTAGTGGCTCGGGAAGCCTAAATAACTTTGTCGCTTTCCCTGTGAGACAGCAAAACGCCCGAGGGTTGGTGGTGCCGATGACTCCAGGCAGAGGACGCTCCCCGGCCTTGACGGCTGGTCTCGGGATTCGGAATTCGATTCTGGCTGGCACCCAAAGCCGCGGAGTTTAATGGGCCGTTCTTATGCCCAGGGCTTGGCTTCTAACTCATCAACGCGATTAGAAGTGGAGAGGAGATGGGCGATGCGCAAACTTCCCAGAGATCGAATGACGGCGCGGCAGCGCATTGAATGCACTTTGCGGGGCGAACTCCCTGACCGCGTCCCCATCTTTGATCTCATCCAGCATGTACCCCTTATCGAATACATTACGGGGGAAAAGCTCACCTTGCAAAACGGGCTGGACTCGGTGTGCCAAACCATAGGCCAGCGGCTTGATATTACGCGTGGGATATCGCCGCCCGTCGAAGAGAAGTTCATCCGTCACGACGACGGCTTCGTCTACAAACAGGAATGGTGGACCAGTTGGCTGATCGAGCGTCCGTTCAACGACGTGCAGGGCTTGCTCGATTACATTCCCCGCAACATCGAGGAGATCCATGGCCGCCAGTTTGGCGATATGTTCACTTTCGCCGGGAAGAGTAACGTCTGGGGAGCATCTTCCAAATCACCGCGCGAGCAGTTTCTGGAGTTGCAGGAAAAGGTGGGCGAGAACACTGTGATTTTCCCGAACGAGAGCCCGGTGGGGTTGGACACCGCTCAAGTGCGGGCAGGACTGGACTTGCTGACTTACGCCTACGCGGAAAACCCTCAGCTCGTGTCGGATTGGTTGCAAGCGCTGAACTGGGCGGAGATCCAACGCGTGCACGAAACGGCCGACCCCGACTTGTCGCCTGTCACGCTGGTCTATTCCGATATCGCCGGCACGGAACAGCTTTTCTACTCCCCCAAGTTCTTGCGCAAGGAGTTCTTTCCGCGGCTTACCAAGTTGGTGGAGGCGTGGCACGAGCACGGAATTAAAGTGATCTATCACTCGGACGGAAATCTTTGGGCGGTGCTGGAGGATTTCCGCCAAGCGGGGATCGATGGCCTCAATCCTTTGGAACCCCTGTCCAAAATGCACGCAGGAGACGTGCGAAAGGCTTATCCGGAGTGGATTTTGATGGGCGGGATTGACGCCTCGCAACTGTTGCCTTTTGGTACCGAAGCCGAGGTGCGGCAAACCGTGCGGAAGACCATCGACGAAGCCGGGGCAGCCGGGCGCCTCTGGCTTGGCTCCAGTACGGAGGTTCATCCCGCCGCCAAGCTCGAGAATGTCCTGGCCATGTGGGATGAAATCGAGGAGTATGGTTATTATGATCGGAGGCTTTCTTGACTGCTGGCGACCTTGTTGTTAGGTTAGAACGTCTGGAACCCCACTGGGGTCGCAAGCATTGATGGGAAATCATCCACAGAGAACTGTCCACAAGCTAACGCGGCGGGATTTCCTAGGCGCTTGCGGCTACGCTTCCACATTGTTGCTCCCCGCGCCGTTGGTCCCGGCAATGGCCTCTCCGCCCGCTCAGGGGGTTGCCGGCGGGCAACCCTCGGTCTCACCTTCCTTTTCTGATTATCGGATTGTGCCGCAATATCGGGCGCGCTCGCCCCTCGAGGACCTGATCCGAAAAGCCCGGCAGAAGGTGGATGATTATCCCAGCGAGGGCTACAGCCGCGAAATCGAAAGCTATTTTGCGCGCTGGGGAAGCGAAATCTGCAAAAACCAGAATGGTGTGCAGACGCTGGCAACGTTCCTTTCACCTCAACTTATGGCCGGTTCGCCCCGCCCACAGGCGCTTGCCCACATCCGCGAGGATCCGACCATCACGATATGGCGCGCGAGCTTCAGTTCCGAGCAGACCCTCGGCCGCGATGCCTTTCTTGACGCGTTGCGTTTTCCCGTAGCCCCGGCCTCGGAAATTCTGCTGGCGGAATTCAGGGTCATAGACCTCGAGATGAAATCCGCTTCGCCGCTCCGCATTACCACCCAGATTCGATACACGTTGCTAGGCACAGGGGCGCGAGTGCACCGCTTGCAGCGCATCGGCGTGTGGCAAATCGAATGGGAGCAAGCCTCCGAGGGGAAGTGGATGGCGAAAAAGTGGCAGCCCGTCTCGGAAATCCAGAGCATGGCCATGGTACCCATATTTGTGGACATCACTTCCGCCGCTTTGAAGGACGCCTCTTCCTACCGCACGCAAATGCTGCGCGGCACGGACTATTGGCGGACCGTGCTCGACGCCGCCAGCGGCATCGACATTTACGGCAACAACGGCATCGCGGCCGGTGATTACGACAATGATGGGTTTGATGATCTCTACATCTGCCAGCCCTCCGGACTTCCCAACCGGCTTTACCGCAACCGTGGCGATGGAACTTTCGAGGACGTGACGGAAGCGGCCGGCGTGGGCGTCCTGGACAACACCCCTTGCGCCCTCTTCGCCGACGTCAACAACAACGGTCGCCAGGATCTGGTGGTCGTTACCGCCAACGGCCCGCTGCTCTTCCTCAACCAGGGGAACGGCAGATTTGCGCTGAAGCCCGGGGCTTTCCGGTTTGCCCAGCCCCCACAGGGAACTTTCACCGGCGCGGCCTTTGGCGATTACGATCGCGATGGCCGCCTGGATATCTACTTCTGCTTGTACAGTTACTACAAGGGACTCGAGCAGTACCACTTCCCGGTCCCGTATTACGACGCGCGAAACGGCCCGCCCAACTTCCTCTTCCACAATGAGGGCAACGCTACCTTCCAGGATGTGACCGCGGCGACAGGCCTCAACCAAAACAACGACCGCTTCAGCTTCGACTGCACCTGGTGCGACTTCGACAATGATGGCTGGCCGGATTTGTACGTGGTGAACGACTTCGGGCGGAAAAATCTCTATCACAACAATCGCAACGGGACCTTCACCGACATCGCCGAGGAAGCAGGGGTTGTGGACGTAGGCCCCGGAATGAGTTGCTGCTGGTTCGATTACGACAACGACCTGAACTTTGACCTCTACGTTTCCGACATGTGGGAAGCCTCCGGCATGCGCTTGACCTCACAGACAACCTTTCTGGAACGCATGCCCGCTGAAGTCCGGGAGTTGTTCCGCCACCACGCCAAAGGGAATTCGCTTTATCGCAACCTCGGCAGCGGCCGCTTCGAGGATCGCAGCGACGCAGCGGGAATCGAAAAGGCGGGCTGGTCGTGGTCCTGCCACGCCTGGGATTTTGCCCACGACGGACGCTCGCACCTTTACATCGCTACTGGAATGATCTCCGGCCCCACTCACGACGACCTGGAGAGCTTCTTCTGGCAACAGGTGGTTTCGCAGTCTCCCGCAGACGCTCATCCCACTGTCCCCTACGAACTCGGCTGGAATGCCATCAACGAGCTGATTCGCTCCGACGGAACCTGGGCAGGCTATCTGCGCAACGTCTTCTTCCACAACAATGGAGACGGCACCTTTTCCGACGTCTCCGGCGTGGTCGGCCTGGATTTTCCGGACGACAGCCGAGCCTTCGCCCTCGCCGATTTCGACCACGACGGGCGGCTGGAAATTGCCCTGAAGAATCGTACGGGACCACAGTTGCGCATCCTACGCTGCGAGGCGAGCGATCTCGGCAACGCCCTCGCCCTCCGCCTTCGCGGCACGAAGAGCAACCGGGATGCCGTCGGCGCAGTGGTCGTCCTCGAGACCGGCGAAGGGCGCCAGAAGAAATGCCTGCAAGCCGGCACGGGATTCCCCTCACAGCACGCCAAGGAGATCTTCTTCGGAATCGGCAAGGCCGTTTCTGCAAGCGCTGAAATTCGCTGGCCCAGCGGCAGCGTGCAGCACTTTGAAGGGTTGCCGGCGAATCATCGCCTCGAGATTGAAGAGGGCTCGGACAAATTCCGAGCGGTGGCCTTGCGTCCCCATCGGCCACTCTCTGTGATTCCCCCGCCGCCGACGCCCGAGCCGCCTCCCGCCACTTGCGAAACCTGGCTGATGGATCCCATTCTGGCTCCTGAATTCGAACTCGCGGACGTCAACGGGCGAAGCCACCTTCTGTCGGCGCTGCGGGGCGGCGTGGTAGTTCTGAACTTTTGGGCCACTTGGAGCCCGCCCAGCCTCGACAACCTGAGAGCGCTGGATCGTTCCACGGCGTTGCGGAAGCCCGCGACTCTCGAGGTGCTGGGCATCAATCTCGATAAGCCTCAAGACGCGGCGCAGGTCCGCGCCTTCGTGCAGGAGAATTCCCTGCGACTGCCCGTCCTGTTGGCCAACGAAGACGTGGCCGGGATTTACAATCTCGTTTACCACTTCATGTTCGACCGGCGGCGCGATCTTGGTTTGCCCACGACGTTTCTGGTCGACCCCCGGGGGTTCATTGTGAAGGTCTATCAGGGACCCGTCGAGCCCGAGCGCTTGAGTGCAGACTGCGAGCGCATCCCGCAAACCCCCGAAGAGAGAGCAAAGCTGGCGCTGCCGTTTCCCGGGAAACTCTACCTGGGAGAATTCCGGCGCAACATGTTCACCTACGGCGCCGCCTTTTCGCAGAGAGGCTACTTCGACCAGGCGATTAAGGAATTCTCTTTAGCGCTCGAGACCAATCCCGATTACGCCGAAGCGCACTACAACCTGGGAACGCTTTACTTGAAGCAAGGGAAGCCTGACGAGGCCCGCCGCCACCTCGAGCGCGCGGTGGAGTTGCGCCACGAGTATCCCGACGCGCTCAACAATCTCGGCTTGCTCGCGGCGCAGGCCGGCGATGCTCCCGCGGCCATCCGCTATTTTCAGCAGGCGATCGACCAGCGGCCTGATTACGCGCTGGCCTACTACAATTTGGGTAATGTCTATCGCCGCGCGCAGCATTTCGACGAGGCGAAGCAGGCTTTGGAGCGAGCCGTGGCCTTGGCTCCAGACGATCCGGAGGTGAATTACGGAATCGGGATGCTTTACGCTCAATTGAACGATACGGACCGTGCCCTCAAATATTGGCGGCAAGCCCTTCAGCTTCGCCCCGACTACCCGGAAGTGCTGAATAATCTCGGCGTGCTCTTTATACGCCAGGGACGGACCGTGGAGGCCCAAGAGCAGTTTCAGAAAGCTATTCAGGTGGCGGTCGATTTTGATCAGCCTTACCTCAACTTGGCGCGGCTTTACATGGCGCAGGGCGACAAGACTCGTGCTCGGGAGATTCTGCAACAGTTGCTGGCCCGGCATCCCGAGCACGAGGTGGCCAAGAGGATGATCGAACCGTTGGGTCCGTAGTCTGACCGGCCAAGACGGAGTTACACTCACCACGAGGCGCGCGATGCCGCAAAGAAGGTCGGACAAGCCCCCCGGGGATGCTGCCCGCTCGCTCGGAGCGAAGCTGGCTCTGCATTTTGTCCTGCTCGTGGCCGGCCTGGAACTCCCGCTGCCGCCGTTGTTCGCCCAGACAGCATCCCCTCCGCCTACGCAAGCAACGCTGCCCGCAGCCGCCAGTTTACATTTCGCCGCCGGGCAAAAACTGCTGGCGCAGCACACCCCTAAACTGGCAGAGGTAGAAATCCGCGCCGGCCTCAAGCTTGCGCCCCAAAGCCTTGAGGGTCTCAACCTCCTTGCCACCGCACTCGAAGAACAGCACGACTTCGCAGGAGCTGTGGGGGCCTTACAAACGGCGCTGAGAATTGACCCTCGCTCGACCGCGACCCAATTGAACCTGACCCAGGCCTACTTGGCCGCCGGTCAGAAGGAGAAGGGCCTCGAACTGGCCCGCACGCTCTCGGAGCAGGACAAGAACGATGTTCGCACTCACTTCACGCTCGCGGTGCTCCTGGCCAAGCTAGGGGAGTCCAGCGCCGCCATCCACGAATTTGAAACGGCAGACGCGCTTCAGCCCGGCACCTTTGAGATTCTTCACGATCTCGGCCATGCCTACCTGCAAAGTGGGGAAAACGAGAAGGCCCTGGGTGCCCTTCAGCGAGCGCTGAAGCTCGCCCCCGATTCCGTTGAGACGCTCTATTTCATGGGGCAAGCTTACGCGAACCAGAGCAAGGATCTTGATGCCCTCGACGTCCTCGTCAAAGCCCACAAGCTGGCGCCGCGCAATACCGACGTGATCTTCCTGATGGCGCGCCTCAGTATGAAGCAAACGTTTTATGCAGACGCCATCCCCTTGTTGGAGGAGGGGCTGAAAGTTGATCCCAAAGGCCCGAACCTGCTCGCGGCGCTCGGCATTTGCTACTTCTCAACGGGGAAGATCGGCAAGGCCAAAGACATATTCGAGGCGCTCCTCGAGGTGAATCATTCCGCTCGCGCGTATGCCCTCATGGGTCTTTGTTACCGTTACCTGGGGCGCTTTGACGAGGCGGAGAAATACCTTGCGCAAGGACTGCAGACCGACCCGCGCGATGCCGCATGCCTGTTTAACATGGGCTACGTCGAGACCCGTCAAGGGCACTACGACAGCGGAGAGAAATGGCTCAAGCAAGCATTGGAGGTTGATCCGAACTACTACGAGGCCCTTCTGGAGCTTGGCAACTCGAAGATGCGCCAAAGGAAATTTGAGGAGGCCGTGCCCCTTTTGCGCAAGTGCGCACAATTGGATCCCCACCCTGGCACGGTTTATTACCGGCTGGCCTCAGCCGAGCGCAGTCTCCATCAAACGGAAGCTGCGGAAAGGGATCTTAGAATCTTTCAAACCCTTTCCAAAGACCCCACTCATGAACCCTCTGCCTTCCAGCACCTTTACGATTACCTGGGACAGCGGGCTGAGCTTCCTCCCCAACAGAAAAACCTGAATGACCTCGGGCAGTTAGAACAGGAAGTAAAACTCCATTCCGACGAGCCGCAGAACCTTTATCTGCTTGCGGAAGCCTATTTGAAGGTTGGCCGGGTCGAAGAAGCCAAGCAAACGATCGCCCAGCTGGACCAGCTAAGCGGGCGGGATTTCCGCACAACGGTAGGAGTGGGAGTGCTGCTGGCGCGTTACCGGCTTTACGCGGAGGCCATCGCGCGTTTCCAGCAGGCTCTCGAGTCCAACCCGAGTTCGGACGACGCGTGGTACAACCTCGCCGATGCCTATTTCCGGAAGCGGGATAACGCGGACGCATTGACGGCTGCGCAACACGTTTCAGCTCAAGGTCAAAAGGACGCAAGTTATTTGGCCCTGCTCTCGGATATCCTTGCCCACCTCGGCCAGTATGACGAAGCTGCAAAGCTGTTGCGCCAAGACATAGCTGAAAACCCTGACCAGGACCAAGCCTATCTTTCTCTGGCTCTGGTCCATCTCCGCGCCGGCAACGCGGCGATCGCTCGCGAGACCCTGCAACAAGGCCTCGCGCGCACTCCGGACGCCGGAGAGCTCCTGTGGGGCATGGGGGTGGTGTCGGTAATGGAAGGGCAGGAGGAAAAGGCTGAGCAATACTTGCGGAAATCTGTTGACCTGATGCCGGAATGGCCGGGCAGCTACTCGGCGCTGGCAGTGCTTTACTACGAGACTGGGCAAATCGACAAGGCGCGGGAAACCACCGAGCGCTTCCGCCAAGGTGGCTCGCCGGGACGGCTCGATGTTCAAGGAATCGAACGCGCCCTGTCTGCGGCGTCCGCGAACCCCGCCGAGCAGCCGCTTCATCAGCTCACCCCGCAAGCTCGGCAGCAATTCCTGCAAATCGCTCTGGCCCATGCCGATCAGCTCCCTTGATTGATGATTGTTGGACCTGATCCAAAGCCCAAGATCCACAATCCAATTTCAAATCTAAAATCGCCCCGGCGATGACATGGCGCGACACGTGTTGCAGGACAGCGAGTGAGGTGATAGTCTTGAGGTAGTAAGAAGCACCGTTCCGGACCACAC
>Ga0187784_10005445_pt1 | contig 10279 bp, 14 predicted proteins | sample 1015_SJ02_MP15_2_FD_132964 | JGI IMG/M metagenome (GOLD analysis project Ga0187784, IMG submission 132964) | Tropical peat soil microbial communities from peatlands in Department of Meta, Colombia - 1015_SJ02_MP15_20_MG | ecosystem: Environmental > Terrestrial > Soil > Wetlands > Peat | place... | reverse complement strand
GCGCCGCTCCGACCAACACTTTCCTGCGCGCCAACGGCACCGTGGCGGTGAACGGATGGGCCAACAGCCCGGCGGTGGAAGCGCAGATCGCCGCCTGGTTTGACGCGACGGCGTTGGCGGAGGAAAAGGCCGCCGCGCGACGGCTCAACAAGGCCTTCCTCGACGACGTGGTCTACGCGCCGCTCGGCTGGTACCTGCGCCATTACGCCTGGCGCCGCAGCCTCGCCGGCGTCACCCAGGGGCCGCTGCCGTTTTTCTGGGGCGTCAGCAAGACCGTGTGAGCGTCCGACGGCCTCGGCACGTTTGCGGCTCACCCCGGTTTATCACTTCCGGCTTGCCGCCAGTTCGCGCAGGCGGAACTTCTGAATCTTGCCGGACGGGGTGCGCGGCATCTCCGGGACGAGCTCTAGCCGCTCGGGCCAGTATTGCTTGGTCATGCCTTGCGCGGCGAGGAACTGCGTCAGCTCGGAGAGCGCCAGCGACATGTTCGCCTTGGGGACGACGAAGGCGCAGGCGCGCTCGCCCAGGCGCGCGTCCGGCATGGCGACGACCGCGCACTCGGCGACCTTGGGATGGCGGTAGATGAGGTTCTCGACCTCCGCCACCGGCACGTTCTCGCCGCCGCGGATGATGACGTCCTTGGTGCGGCCGACGATGCGGATGTAGCCGTCGCGGTCCATGCGGGCGAGGTCGCCGGTGTCGAACCACCCGTCCTTATCGGTCGCATTGAGCTGCGGCTTCTTGTGATAGCCGACGAAATGGGTGATCCCGCGCGCCTGCAGATGGCCGGCGGTATCGGGCGGCAGCGGGTGCCTGTCCTCGTCGACGACGCGCACGTCGCATCCCGGCAGCGCACGGCCGTCGGTCGTGAACACCTTCTCCTGCGGATCGGTCTTGCGGGTGATGGTGAGACCGGCGTTCTCGGTCATGCCCCAGCAGGAGAGAACGTCGAGGTCCATCTCGCTTTTCGCCCGCTGCACCAGCACGCGCGGGATCGGCGCGCCGGCGCACACCCAGGTGCGCAAGGTCTTGCTCACGCGCGCGCGCGGCTCCGACGGCAAATTGACCATGTCGGAGAGGAACGGCGTCGATGCCATGCTGAAGGTCGCGCCTTCGCGCTCGATCAATGCCGCCGCCTCGCCGGCCGACCACAGGTCGAGCGCCACCGTCTTGGTGGCGAGCATGACCGGCATCAGCATGCCGTAGAGGAAACCGGTCTGATGGGCATAGGGCGAGCCCATGAACACGACGTCGCTTGGCGTGACCGGAATATCCTCGATGAAGCAGCGCGCCGGCGCCACCACCGTGTTCGACGTATGCATGACGGCCTTGGGCTCGCCCGACGTGCCGGAGGTATAGATCAGCTCAACCACGTCGTTGGGCTGCGGGCGCAGGGCCGCGAATTGTTGCTTCTCGGCGGCGGTGATCGGGGATCGGTCGAGGAAAGCGCGCTCAAACGACTGCGCCCCGGCGCCGCCGACCGCAAAGACATGCCGCAGGTGCGGCAGGTCGCCACGGATTTCGTCCATCATTCCCACGTGGTCGAAGCCGCGCCAGTGCGTAGGCACGACGACGATCCTGGCGTCGCCGAAACCGAGCATGTAGCGCATCTCGCGCTGCCGGAAGATCGGCATCAGCGGATTGGCGACCGCGCCGATGCGGTTGCAGGCGAAAAACAGCGCGGTGAATTCCCACCAGTTGGGCAGCTGAAACGCCACCACGTCGCCCACGCCGATGCCGAACCCGAGAAGCCCGGCGGCGATCTTGTCGACCCGATCGGAAAGCTCCGCGTAAGTGAGCAGCACCTCCCGGTCCAGCGCGCTGTTGCGGCCGACGAAGGCGGTGCGGTCGGGATGTTTCGCGACCGCGGCATCGAGGTCGTCGATCGGCAGGCGATCGGTCCACAGCCCGCGCGACGCCGCGAGGCGGTTCTGCGGAAGGAAGATCTCGAACGCCATGGCACGCTCTCCGCAATCGCCCCGTGCCTCATCCCGCCATGGTCAGGCCGCCGCTGACGCTGAGCACCTGGCCGGTGACGTAGTCGCTGGTCGGGCCGGCGAAGTAGAGCACCGCGCCGGCGATGTCCTCTGGCTTGGCGAGGCGACGGAACGGGATGGCGCGCAGCAAAGCTTCGCGCATGCGCTCGGGGTTGGCGTGAAACAGCGGCGTGTCGGTCGGGCCGGGGCACACGCAGTTGACGTTGATCTTGTGGCGGGCGCCCTCGCGCGCCAGCGATTTGGTCAACCCGATGATGCCGGCCTTGGCGGCCGCATAGGGCGTCTCGCCCAGGCTGCCGACGCGGCCGGCGTCGCTTGAAACAAACACGATCTTGCCGCCGCCCGCCGCGATCATGGCCGGAAACACCGCGCGCGTGAGCCGCACTGGGCCGAGCAGGTTGATCCCCATGACCTTGTCGATGAACTCCTGCGTCGCCTCGACGAACGGCTGCGTGCGATCCCAGCCGGCGACGTTGACGAGCACATCGAGCTTGCCCTGGGCGCGCGCGAGCGCCTCGTTGGCGCAGGCGTCGATGCTTGCGCCGTCGGTCAGCTCCAGCGGGATGAACTCGATCGCGCCCTGAACCATGCCGATCGTTTCTTCCGCGCCTTGCCGGTTCACGTCGCACAAAAGGACGCGGGCGCCCTCCCCGGCCAGCATGAGCGCGGTGGCACGGCCGATGCCGGAGGCGCCGCCGGTGAGCAGCACGGTTTTGTATTTGAGCTGCATCGTTTCCTCCGCACGCGATGCTATTCAGGACTGTGTAGCCCGCATGGAGCGAAGCGGAATGCGGGATCCCGGATTTCCGCCCGCCCGGGCGGGCGTCCATCCGGGCCACAAGTTAGCGTCTCGCTCCGGCCAAAAAATCCGCGACCCGGCGCTGGGTTTCCTCGGTCGCCAGCAGCCGGCCGGTCCATTCGGTCTCGGCGGCAAAGCCGTTGCGCTCGGGATCGCGCGCGAGCCGGATGCACACCTTGCAGGCGGCAAGCGAGAGCGGATGCAGCGCCGCGACGCGCCGCGCGATCGTTACCGCCTGCGCCACCAGCTCGGCGCGCGGCACCGCCCATTGCACCATGCCGAGTTCGCGCGCGGTTTTGCCGTCGACCGCTTCGGCGGTGAGGATGACGCGCGCGGCGACCGCCGGCCCGGCGATCCAGGTGAGCCGCTGCGTTCCCCCGCCGCCGGGCAGCAGCCCGAGGCCGGGCTCGGGCAACCCGATCTTCGCCTCCTCCGCCGCAATGCGCAGGTCGCAGGCGAGCGCCAGTTCGTAGCCGCCGCCCATGGCGGCGCCGCCGATCTCGGCGAGCGTGACCTGCGGCAGGTCGCTGATGCGCTGGAACAGTTCCTGGAACGGACGCGTCGTGCGCGCCGCCGCCTCCATCTTGTCAGGACCGGCGAAGCGCGTGCTGATCTCGGCGAGATCGGCGCCGGCCGAGAACACCTTCAGCGCGCTCCTGATATGCAGCACGGTGAAATCGGTGCGGGCGGCAAGCTCGTCGAGGATGCGGTTGAACGCCGCGAACATGCCGACATGAAAGGCGTTCACCGGCGGCCGATCGAGGGTCACCGTGGCGATCCGGTCGGCGACGCCGAGGCTGATGAGGTCCGTCATATGGTCCGCCTGTCTCTTCACCTCTCCCCTCCGGGGACAGGGAGTCCGCGCCGTCACGCACCGCCCAGGCTCCGGCTGATCACCAGGCGCTGAATGTCGTTGGTGCCTTCGTAGATTTTGGCGCCGCGCACGGCGCGGTAGATGCGTTCGACGCCGAAGTCCTGCATGTAGCCGGCGCCGCCCAGCGTCTGGATCGCGTCGGAGCAAATCTTCTCGGCCGTTTCCGATGCGACGAGCTTCGCCATCGAGGCTTCGACCAGGCACGGCTGCCCCGCGCTCTTGAGCGCGGCCGCATGCAAGGTGAGCTGGCGCGCCGCCTCGAGACTGGCCGCGCCGTCGGCGAGCCGAAACGCCACCGCCTGATGGGCGAAAATCGGCTTGCCGAAGGCCTCGCGTTCATGGGCGTAGCGCACGGCGATCTCGAGCGCGGCGCGCGCCATGCCGACGCATTGAGCGGCGATGCCGATGCGTCCCCCTTCAAGATTGGCAAGCGCGATGCGATACCCCGTGCCTTCCTCGCCCAGCCGGCACTCGGCCGGCACGACCGCGTCCTGCAGCTGGATTTCGCAGGTGTCGGAGGCGTTCTGCCCCATCTTCTTTTCGATGCGCGCGACGACGTAGCCGGGCGTCTTGGTGTCGACGATGAAGGCGGAGATGCCGCGCTTGCCGGCGGCGGGATCGGTGACCGCAAAGACCAGCGCCACGTCGGCGGTCGCGCCGCTGGTGATGAACTGCTTCGTTCCCGCGAGCACGTAGCCGTCGCCTTGCCGCCGCGCGCGGGTGCGGATGGCGCTGGCGTCGGATCCGCCCTGCGGCTCGGTCAGGCAGAAGGCGGAAAGCTTAAGGCCGCTCGCGAGATCGCGGACGTAGCGTTGCTTCTGGGCTTCGCTGCCATAGACGAGAATCGGCATGACGCCGACGGAATTATGCCCGCTCACGACGGTCGAGAGGGCGCCGTCGCCGGCGGCGATCTCCTCGAGCGCCAGGGCATAGGCGACGTAATCGGCGCCCGTGCCGCCCCACTCGATCGGCACGGTGAGCCCCATGAAGCCGAGGTCGCCGAGTTCTTTGATGATCGCGCGCGGGAAGGCCGCCGCCCGCTCCCACTCCGCCGAATGCGGCGCCAGGCGCTCCTGCGCGAATTTGCGCGCGCTCTCGCGAATGAGGCGCTGTTCTTCCGTGAGGATCATGCGGCGGTCAGCCTTCGTTCGTGGCCCTGCATTCTACACCGATTGCGTGGGTGCATATTGCCCGGCGGAACGCTGGACGCCAACGGACGAGAGGCGCTATGGCGTGCCAAGCGCCCCATAAGCACAAGCCATGATGGAGAGGAATCCCATGAGCACGAATTTCACCGACCTCCTTTATAAGGAAGAAAAGGGCGTTGCCACCATCACGATCAACCGCCCCAAGGTGCTCAACGCGTTCCGCGCGCATACCGTCGAGGAGCTGATCCAGGCTTTTCTCAAGGCCGGGTGGAACCGGGAGATCGGCGTGATCGTGCTCACCGGCATCGGCGACCGGGCGTTCTCAACCGGCGGCGATCAGTCGGCCCACGACGGCAACTACGACGGGCGCGGCACCAACGGCATGCCGATCGAGGAGCTGCAGTCGCTCATCCGCGACGTCCCCAAGCCGGTGATCGCGCGCGTGCCGGGCTACGCCATCGGCGGCGGCAACGTGCTCGCCACCATCTGCGACCTCACCATCGCCTCCGACAAGGCGATCTTCGGCCAGGTCGGCCCGCGCATGGGCTCGGTCGACCCCGGCTTCGGCACCGCCTATCTCGCCCGCGTGGTGGGCGAGAAGAAGGCGCGCGAGATCTGGTACCTGTGCCGGCGCTACTCGGCGCAGGAAGCGCTGCAGATGGGATTGTGCAACGTCGTGGTGCCGCACGATCAGCTCGACGCCGAGGTGGCGAAATGGTGCGAGGAGCTGATGGAGAAGAGCCCGACCGCGCTTGCCATCGCCAAGCGCTCGTTCAACGCCGACAGCGAGAATATCCGCGGCATCGGGGCGCTGGGCATGCAGGCGCTCGCGCTCTACTACCAGACCGAGGAATCCAAGGAAGGCGCCGCAGCCTTCCGCGAGAAGCGCAAGGCCGACTTCCGCGCCAAGCTGCGGTGACCACGGAAGGAACGGGTCGACGCGACCGATGCGAGTCAAGTCGCCGCCGTTGAAATAGCCATCGGCTATCGCTTCTCACGCCACGCCGGAAGATTCGTCAACTGCCCTTCTCACATCATCGATGAACTCCGCCACCACGGCTATCTCTCGCTCGACGCGTTCGCGCCCGGGCGGCGGCATGACCCGCCCCTCGGCCGTCGGATAGCGATGCGACGTAGCGGCTGGTGATAGCGAATCGAGACTCTGAATCCGCGCTCGCCATTTATCGCCCTGGGCCAACATCTCCGACAGCACTTCGAAACGATGTTCCCGTCCCGGATTGAGGCCGCGCTGCTCGAGCAGGGCCTTAACGGCTTTCTCGCCGCCCTGTTGGACATGGTACCGAGCGAGGCGTGTCGATATGTCGAGGAGTGCCTTTGCCCCGGCAAGATCTTCCTCGGCCATTTCCAAGAGCGCGTCGACGCGTCTAGGGTTGGCCATAAAGCACAACGCCTTGGTCAAGCGCTTCGCGAAGCACGCCGCCAGCATCCAAATGCGCCTGTCGCCACGCGTCCAGCGTGCATGGAACGACATCGCATCGAAGCCCACGGCCGGCTACGGGGCGGTACACCTCGTCGTAATCCAATAATCGTTCGCTAACGACAAGAAGATCGTAATCGCTCTCAGCCCGCTCGGTTCCGCGCGCACGGCTCCCAAAAAGAATAATGGCGCGCGGATGCAGGTCTTCAACGAGACGGTCTACCGCCTCGGCAAGTCTGGCATCCTGTATCGGTCGGCGCTGCATACGAAACGGTATATCCGTCCGGGAGGCCGAATCCAACGATCGGTCTGCTGCCAACCGGGCAAGCATACCACACGCGTGCAGCGATGCAGCACGCGACCACGCGCACGCCCGAGCTTGCGAAGCGATCCGGAAAACCTGCTTACCAGACGTACTTCGCCGCCAGCACGATCACGACGACGACCACGATGGCCACGACGGCCATTTGCACCCAGAAATTACCGCTCAGCCCGCGGTCCTTTCTTTCCTGCATAGTCATGAAGACCCTCCCTAGAGTCGGGAGCATCCTCTTCCAAGGTCTTCTCGGTCTTCGGATTCACGAGGTGCGCGCGCCCGCACGCATGGCATGCGACGGCAACGAAGGCGCCTTTTTCGGACGCGTCTTCGCCAATCCATCCCGTGACCCTGGAGCCCGTCATGGGGCAGCGGAAAAGGACGGCTCCCATGGCGGAAATAACCGCGTTGCCGTCGCACGCGTATTGATCTGGATCAAAACCGCCGCGGCTCAGCCCGCGGATGCCGAGCGCGCCCCCGCCGCGGTTCGCCTGCCCGGCGCGCGTTGGCGCTCGACCAATTTGAGCATGGTGGCGAGCGTCACCGAGCCGAGCGTCGCGCGAGCGATGTCGTCGATCTCGCCGAGCAACTCGCGCAGCGCCCGCGCCGCCGCGGTGCGCTCCGCCGCGCCGACGCGGGTATTCGCCGGTCCCATGGTCTCGAACAGCCGGATCACGTCGAGCAACGTCGTACGCCGCGGATTGCCGCTGAACTGATAGCCGCCGCCGGCGCCGCGCACGGCATGGACGAGCCCGGCGCGGCTGAGCGCGCGCATGACCTTGGCGAGGTGATGGCTCGATATGCCGTATTTTTTGCCGATCTCGGCCACGGAAACCTGCCGGTCGGGCTGCACGGCAAGCTCGAGCAGAGCAAAAATGGCGAGTCGGCTCGAAATCTGCAGGTTCATGCCATCCGATCCGACGAGCGTCGCGTGCGCGGTCAGTCCAGCTCCTTCTCGAGCTGGATGTAGGGCCCGGCCATCATTCCTTCGCTGCGGAAGAACATCAGGTGCAGCCGGTTGTCGCGCGCGATCATCGTGCGCATTTTGCCGACGCCGGCCTTGGCGAATTCAGCCGAGATCGCCTCGAACAGCGCGCGCCCGATGCCGTGCAGACGCGCGCGCGGCTCGACCGACAGAGCGAACACCCAGCCGCACGGCGCCGAGCCGAACTCCCATGCCCGCACCTCGCCGATGATGAAGCCGAGGATCGCTGGCGGGCCGTTCGCGGTCGCTGGTTCGGCAACGAGGAAGAACCGCTCGTCGAGCCGGTGCTCGCCGTAACGCGCAAAGACGTCGTGCCAGTAATCCGGCTTCGCCAACCCGGTGACCCTTTCGTCGAGAGCGATGACGTCGGCGATGTCGCCGGCGCGGACTCGGCGCACGGCCACCGCGTCATCGCCGGCCCTTGTCTGCGCGATCACGTCCATGGCGGGCGTCGTCTGGGCATAGGAAACCTTTCCGCCGGATCAGCTGCCGAATCGGCCGCTACCGGGAGCATTGTAATTGCGCATTTTGGTACTCAAATAAATGCAGCGCCGTCAATGGCGGCTGTCGATGGACCGCTCGAAGCAGAGCTGCTGGGCGGGGAGAAAGCCGCAGCGGTCGAGGAACCCGAGCAGGTCGCGATCGCGCCAGGCTACGTCGGTGCGCATGCGCTCGACCCGCAGGGTCCCGAGATTCATCAGCAGCTGCGAGAGCAAGGCGCGGCCGACGCCGCGGTCCTGCCAGTCCGGGTCGACGCCGATCGTGTCCATCACCGCGATCGGCTCCAACCGACCGAACTCGCCGAAGTCGACGCGCGCCATGATGAAGCCCACGACCGCCCCGTCCTGCTCGGCAACCAGCGAAACGCGTACGTCCGACTCGTGCAGCGCTTCTTCCAGCTTGCCTGCGAAATAGCCGGAACGGTCCCGCCCGGTGATGCGCCGGTCGATCGCGATCAGGGCGGCGAGGTCGCTCTCCTTCATCGCGCGCACCGGGATGCGGTCGCGCGCGAGCGGACCGAAGTTGGGCGCCGCCGGCTTGCCGTAGTCGACTTCCGCATCGTCGCCGACGCGTTCAGGAATGACGATGCTCGTGCGTGCGGCCATGACCCCTCCCCCTCACACTTCTTCGCTCGCTTCGTACAGCGGCTCGGCGACGAAACGTTCGAGCACAAGGCGCGGCGCGAGCGCGAAGCCGGAGGCGGCGAAGAAGCGCACCAGCTCGTGGTTGTCCCACGCGGCCTGCGAGTGGAGTGAGCGCACGCCCATGCGGTCGAGCGCCGCGATCAACTCGTCCATCAGCGCGCGGCCGACCCCGCGTTGGCGGCTGTCCGGCTCGACCCCGACCGCGTCGAGCACGGCGACCGCCTGCTCGCGGCCGAACTCGCCGCGCAGGATGCGCGCGATCGCAAATCCGCGCAGCGTCCCCTCGCGGTCAATGCCGATCGGCACGAAATCCTGCGGGCGCGCCGCGGCGGCCGCGAACCGTTTTTCGAAGAAGCGGCGGCGGCTCTGCCCGGTATGAGCGCGGTCGATCGCGATCACCCGCTCGACGTCGGCGAGGCCGAGCGTGCGGGCGCCGCTGTCGCGTGGAGCAATGCTGTCCATGACTTATCTCACGCCGTTTCGGCATATTCCTGATAGAGGCGGACCTCGGTCTCGCCGTCCATGCTTTCCTCGATCAGCGGCAGCAGCGCCATGTCCTCCTTCTGCGCGTGCGCGAGCATGGGCTCGCACAGCTCGTCGGCGAGGCGGCGGAACTCGTTCCACCTCACTTCGTCGAACGCCTGACCGGACGTTTGGCGCGCGAGCGCGGCGAGTCGCGCCCACAGCGGCAACAGCACGGCGTGCTCCGCGCTCAGGTGCGCGCCGATGGCGCCGTCGCCCATCGCCTCGAGATAGGGGAAGAGCTGCCGTTCCTCGAAGGCGAAGTGGCGCGCGACCTCGGCTTCCGCGCCCGCCAGCTCGTTGAGCAGCTGCGCGACCGCAGGATCGCCGGCGGCGGGAGGCGAGCGGCGGTGGCGCGCGACGACCCCCTGGAGCAGCTGCACCAGCGCGCTCGTAGCCGTGTGCTCGTCGTGCAGGACCTGATTGACGCGGTTGGAAAAGCTCATGGGTCATCCGTGCAGTTGCTGGTATTTCGCCAACAGCTCGTCGGGGCTCTCTGCCCAGTCGGGATTGGGCACGATGCAGTTCTCCGGACAGACCAGCTTGCATTGCGGCTCGTCCTCGGCCCCGACGCATTCCGTGCATTTCATCGGATCGATGACGTAGAGGGGACTGCCGACCGAGATCGCCTTGTTCGGGCACACCGGCTCGCACGCGTCGCACGCGGTGCAGGGTTCGATGATCATGAGCGCCATGAGGGGGCCTCCGTGTCAGGCGGCGGTGGGAAGCCGGCCGAGGGCGGCGAGCTTGTCGTGGCGGAACGCGCCCCACAGGGCGGCGCCGATCGCGCCGGCATAGATCGAGTCCGGGTGACTGCGGACCGTCACCTTCATGTCTTTCATCTTGCCGAGATCCTCTTCGAGCGCGGCGATCAGCCCGGGGTCGAGCGCCAGCCCGCCGGTCGCCATCACCACGCCGCGGTTGACGCCGATCGACTTGAGCAGCTTCGACAGCCGCCCCGCCATCGACAGGTGAATCCCCTTCAGGATGTTGGCGCCGGCGATGCCGCGCGAGACCATGTTGATGACGTCGGTCTCGGCGAGCACCGCGCAGAT
>Ga0187784_10005444_pt1 | contig 10280 bp, 9 predicted proteins | sample 1015_SJ02_MP15_2_FD_132964 | JGI IMG/M metagenome (GOLD analysis project Ga0187784, IMG submission 132964) | Tropical peat soil microbial communities from peatlands in Department of Meta, Colombia - 1015_SJ02_MP15_20_MG | ecosystem: Environmental > Terrestrial > Soil > Wetlands > Peat | place... | reverse complement strand
TCGGTCCAACACGTTGGACCAGTCGCCCAAGACTTCTACACCGCATATCAACTGGGCAACGATGATAAGAGCATCAGCACCGTAGACACTGCCGGCATAGCATTCGCCGCCATCAAAGCACTCAAAGCTGAAAACAATTCTCTACGGGAAACGCTTCAAACTGAGAACAAATCTCTACGAGAAAGGATTGAGGCTTTAGAACGTAAGTTAGCAGCAAGCTAAATTCAAGTAGCCAGAACCACGACCATTGAACCCACTGGAATAATGCCTGTAACTAATCCACAGCGGACCAAATATCTTGGTTAGCTTGCTGCCAGTCGCTTAACAGTATCCTGAAGCATTCGGAATTCCTGACGGATTGCTTTATCTTCGTTTGTGAGTTCTTCCCGTAGAGTCTTGTTTTCTCCTGCTAACTTCTGATTCTGTTCCGCTAATTGTTCCTTTAGCGTAGCGTTCTCTTCCGCTAACGTCTGGTTCTGTTCGGCGAGTTCCTTGATGCTGTCGTCCATCTCTTTTATGGCGTTTAGCATGGCGAACTGCATATCGCTAACGTTCACAGCGTAGGTGGTTGTCGGCTCCTTGTCATTCATTTTAACCTTGGCCTGAATCGGGTTGACCATGCCGCTATGCACTCCGTCTAGTAGGCATTGGGCGACGAAGTTCACATGCTCCTTAGCGGGGTCTGCGCCGATGCCGTTACCTTTAGCGTAGCGGAATCTCATAGGCGGTGGCAGGCTTCGGACCCACGCTAAACCCTCCGTATAAGGCTCAATGGAGTCGGGGCATTTCCAGCGACGGTCTGAGAACGTGGCCCACGTCGAACCACCACAAGACTTGCCCGCCGTACCCTGCACCGACAACGTCTGCGTCGGAGCCGAAGTCCCAATGCCTACGCTTCCCTCAATTATGGCGCCGTTCGTTGGTGGAGCGGTGGACTTGTAAGCATTACCAACCGCAACCCCAGACCCGTTCATGGTTAAAGGCTGTATGCCTGAATCATTACTGTAAAAACCGAGATAGTTAGCGGCGTTACTGTACATTGAGAACCCGTTCGTACCCGACTTGGCGAATATCAAATTACCTTGGCTTGAACCAATGAGCGCAGCCGTAATGCTCGTACAGCTAACCACCGTCAACGGAGCCTCAGGCGTCGCCGTGCCGACACCCAAGAAACCGGAAGAAGAGATAGCGGTAGTCTGAGTCGGCGCACCCGTACAGGCATTAACTTTCGTAACAAACCTGAACCCACCCGCCGCACGCACAGCAAACTCGTTCTTGCCAACGGAATTGAACGTGTGGCAATTACTGTTATCGCTGAACAGCATCGCACCTGTATGTGGTGGGCACGCTGAGGGTGTGGTAGAAGGACCTAGAACATTCGCATAACTACCGGCAGCAAAACTGTTAGCGGCTCCGGTAGTATTACTGTCGCCACCTGGAACCGTCGAATACTCGCCACTGGCCGTGTTACTAAAGCCTCCACCAACCGTCGCGTTGAGGCCGGCGGCCGCGTTACTAAAGCCCCCGCCAACCGTCGAACAGAAGCCGCTGGCCTGGTTGTGGCCGCCTCCGCCAACCGTCGAACAGCCGCTGCTGGCCTGGTTGTGGCCGCCTCCGCCAACCGTCGAAGCAAACCCGCTGGCCTTGTTGCAGTTGCCTCCGCCAACCGTCGCATTGTCTGCGCTGGCCGTGTTCCCGTAGCCTCCGCCAACCGTGCCGAAGCACTTAGTTACAGAGTTCCCCAGACAAATGGGGGACTGTCCGCCTCCGCTGACTGTGGCGCCTTTCACGGAGGCGCCGATGCTGTTGTGGCTGTCGCCTAGGAGGATGTTCGGCTTACAGCCTGATACTTGGAGCAATGCGTTGGGTGAGCAGGTTCCTATGCCGACGTTGCCTCCGCTTGTTACTCTTACTCGTGCTGAATTATTGGTTCGTATCGTAAAGTCGGAGTTGGACTGTGAGCCGACGAACGGGAGGCCGCATGTAGTTCCCAAAAGGGCTGTGCCCTTTCCGTCACGAACCACCATGTAAGCGTTAGAGGTTTTAGCCACTTGAAGCAACTCATCAGAGTTGAAAGCAGGACATGGATTCGGCCCCACTGTGAGCGGGTTTTGCGGGTTGTTGGTGCCTATGCCTAGCCTGTAGCATGTGTTGTTCCAGAAGAATTGCGTTGGGTCTGCGGTTGTGGTGCCGCAGTGATAGAAATTGACGCCCCCAGTGCACCCTGCCGCATTAACTGTGGGCAGGAGGTCTGTCTTATCCCCAAGCAGAAATCCTCCAACTGCGGCCGCTCCTACGGCTACGATGTTACGGAGCAACCTCCTGCGTCCGGAAGCCTGATTCTTAGGCTCGGGCATAGAGGCGTCTACGTTAGGGTCTTGATTTTGGTTAGGCAAAACTTAATCGGAGCCTATTACGGGCCTGTTATGTTTTAACTCTTATGTTGCTGCACGTGGGTTATTCTGAGAGCGTTAATCTCTCTCATCATTCGGGTGTTGGTTTGTTATTGAGACACCTACGGTTTCTCAACTTCCCTTTTCCGCCATGATTCCACTTTCACGAATCACTGACTCTCAACGTGACCGTAACTCGTCCGATTATTTGGTTGCACATACCATGTCAACATCTGTGAACCAGTTTGAAATGTCCAATGTGTAGACTTCCGTTATCCCTAGCAAGCTTCGAACAGATATGGCGTGGCCCAGATTTTGAACATCGCCCAACGTACTATTGTGAAGGTTGCAACCTACGTTTCGGAACGGAACCCTACCAGCAAGCCGAACCCATACCATCCGAACTCAAACAATGGGAAGAACAGATTACCGGGGCGAACGATGGATGGACTTGCCCATTCCAATTAATTTTTGAACCAAACGAAGCAATTGTGAAAAGTTGTAAAGATGTTTATTCGGATGACCAAGCCTGTCAGGTGTTGTTTTTCATGTATCTTAACTGTTTTCAGATGATTTCTCCCCTAAATAGGTAGGAAACAGATTGGACTGTGAGTATTGCAATAATTGTGGAGGCACATGGGTTCAGGCGAGGATTCTACGTAAACGGCAATTCATCTACAGACCATGTAGACACTGTACAGTCCTCTGAATGGTCCTTCGTGACCAATTATTGAGTGTAGGCCAACGAGGCATAGTCATCCTCAGGTATCCTATCCTCTAGGTCCCTGATTGCTCGCTTGACCTCATTAATCCACGAGCGGATTGGACGACTGCCTGTTTCGCTGGATGCGCTACGTAATTCGGTCAGTAGGTCTCTAGCGTTCTTTACTTCCTCGGAGTTGCTATCCTTATCGAAATGTTGCAAATCTTGTTCTAGCCAATCCAATAGGACGCCTAATCCTTTTTTCTGTACGTCAAGGTCTTTACTCTTGAGAAGCTCAAGAAGTTCCTTTTCTGAGGGTCGTCTTACTTAGGGACCATTCGAATGGCTTTGAGTCCCTCGTGGTCACGCTCGGTCTTATAGTCTTGAGAATCTCCTCGTCATTTGAGGCGTCATCACTGAAAATGAACACATAACCGTTAGTCGTTATTTGGAGCTTGTTTTCTGGCAGGTAGACCGTGATACGTCCTTTGCTGCCTTCCGCCGTGTACGTTCGGTATTTTTCCGCTAGCGAGCGCCACGTGGGTTCGGAGGCGAGGTTTGTAATGTAGCTTCTGAATGGGGGAGGAGGCAACCGGTGTGACCGAAAGATAGCATGCTATGGGGCGGGTATGGGTTTTTCGGACGTGTTTGAAAGTTGAACGTGTTGATTAACGAAAAATTGGGGCTGGTCGAATGTGGCTGAGCCTAAATCAACTTGGTATGAAGACAAGTACGCCGCCAAAGACCATGGTTGTATGTGGTGTCATGAAACCATCAGGGCAGGCGAGTATTGCACGCAGGTGCACGTCGGAAAAATGTACGGCCAATATTGGCACAACTACTGTACGCCCTGGAATCGCAACAGGGAGTTTGATGATGTATGAGGGAGGTCGTGTGTAAGTCCATTAAAGTATGTGTGAAATGTGATGAGCCTATCGGAGCTGGAGAAAAGGCGATTCAGTCCGAATCCTTCTACGGGCACTTCTGGCATATTGACTGTGCCCCTCGAAGCGTGTTCATCAAATGGCGTGATTAAATGAGGCAGCTCACCGTCGGAGAGTCGTTAGCATACAGTAGACTAGGCTTCAAAACCTACCGGGAAGTTGTGCACGCTTGGAACCTGCGTAAGCTTGCAATTCTCAGGTCGTGCAGGAGGACAGCGACTGGGCGATTAGGTGAAGATGCTTATGAGCAGATGGATAGGCGGAACAGACTGCTTGGGTTTCGAACCGATTTCAATGCTGGTCTGCCGGATTGGATTTATGGACAATATCGACCATTAACCGAACGTGCCAAGCAACTACTTGATTCGTCTGACCCGATCGGGTTAGAAGTGAAGAGTAGACCAATCATAACTAAGCCCTATTCATTGACGAGCGCTCATGTGAAGGGAAGCAAGAACAAGTATGGCCGGATAGTTGGCGGCATCAGTCCGAAGTTTACTCGGTTTGGTAAGAAGTGGAGCCTCAAGCTGTGCACTTTCGTAGGTAATATGTCGTCTAGGATTGAGCCCGAAGCGGATGCGGAGCTTAAACGGCATCATATTCATGTGCTAACGCCGAATGACGTTATTGACTTACTCAAATGGCTGCTTTACGGTACGCCAAGCCTGAAGGAGGCTGAGTGGCTGAAGCTGATAGGCCGAATGACCACCATTCCGACACCGACACCTCCGAAATACTCCACTGAAGTGTTGGAAATGAAACCAGACCCGGTACAATATGTCGTGGCCGAATGACCTCAAGTAAAATTACGCATAGACTACAGCACTATTATTCGTTAAGAATGGTCACGTTAGTGGCTAGTAGTATAGTATACTATTGTGTAGCTAGGTATCTGTAGTGTTAGTTAGTGTTTAACGATTAAGCTAGTTTAAGCCTGTTGTAATTAAGATATTTTTGGGGTTGGGGGTTGTTCTTGTAATTAAGATGTTTTTGTTTGGGGTTGGTCGCCAGCGGGGGTCATTCGGTTTGTGGGGGTCCCCAACTCGGTATTTAGGATATTTAATTTACTACAGAAATCCAGAGTTGACCTTAAAATAATCAACTGGCACCAATTTCGAATCGGAATCGCATAAACGCCATGAAATCCTTCTACACCCTGCACCTTACTATAACTGTAGAGGAAGGTCGTTTAGCGGCGCGCCGACGATTTTCTGATAATTTTTCCGGTTCTAAAGGAAGAAGTTAGTTTTGCATAAGAGAAGTAAAGCGGAAGATGAGCTATTCAGTCGTACCCTTCGAGCCCTTATCTATGGCAGCGGCAGAAATTGTGTCTGCCCCCAGTGTGGTCAGTTAGGCACGATTCGTTTCTATAAAGAAGGTAACTACGGAAGCTATTCGGTTAACTTCATTCATGCCAACAATGTCCGTCACCGTTTAACGCACGTCAGCCTTAAGAAATGGTTTCAGGGCGACATGCCGAAAGTCGCCTTAATCGTTAGGCTGTTGCAGAATTTACGCCATGACCCTTGGGCAGACAAAGTAATCACCTGGGCGTTAGACAACCATAAGCCAGTCGACGTTAAAGACCTGTTAACTGCGCATCAGCGGCGGATAGCTAACCACTGTTCTGCTCCGGCAAAAACCGTTAAGGTTCCTATCCCCGACGACCGCGAGGGCTTCAACGACAGGCTTAGTCTTAATGATGTTGAAAGGCGTGACAATTTTGACGGTTGGCGACGAAACCAATGAATGAAGTAGAATCATGTATTGAGAAATTCAGGCGGCTAGTTGAGTCAATGAACGATTTAGCCGATAAGGAAGGTATGCAGCTTCTAATGGAGATGGACCCAGCCGAAGTTATTCTACTAGCGAAACTGACGCAGGGACGGAAAGCGCCGGTTCAAGATAATCGCGCAGAAATCAGCAAACAGAGGTGACATTAATGACAGAAAGTAAGAAACCATATAGTTTGCAAGGGCCGCCAGAAAGCTACGCTGGCCTAAACTTCTCCTACGATAAATTTGTGCGCGCTTGCCTAGCGAGCCGAACGTATACGGAATCGAACGGGATCGTTTACGCTGACGCCTCCGACACAAGCTCGGTCGTTGCAAAGAAAACACCGAGCGGCGCTTATGTTCCGGTTGACGGACCCAAAGGCAACGGTGTCGAAGAACCCAACGCGCCCGAAGCGACGTGGAATTTATTCATGGACTCGGAAGAGGCGCTCTTGCATTTCACTCTTGCAAATCCAGGGTTGAAAATCATTTCCAAGGTTTGGGATAAGCGGCTCGGAGTTTTACGAGTTAAAGTAAGGTATCAGCCGAGCACCGGCCCGAACGCGTACGATTAGGAGTGAAGCGACTTGCTCAAGCAATTAACCCGTTTTTTTGGATTAAATAGTTCTAAGGAGGAACATGATGGAATGAGTGACGAAAAATCTGAGTTATTGAAACGGTACCATGAAGTTGTTGAAGAATTGTCGCCAACGCATAGCAGATGCCGTCTATGTTTAGCGGAAGACAAGCCGCCTGAACTGGTGCATCATCATTACGGAAAAATTAGCGTCTGGACCACAAACGCGTGGCAGGAACACGTACTCGTATGTCATACTGACAAAACTAAGTGGTTCCAGGAGATAACAGAGCCGTTAGGGAAATTATTGACCGGCGAAGAAGTACAGGCCAGCCTTAACGAGGCTCGGAACTTTCGTCTAAACATCTAAGACGGATAAGCTATGAGGGTTCAGGCATTAGATTTATGGTGCAGCAAATGCCACCGACTAGTTTCCTCCAACGACGCCGAAGTGTACTCGGTTAAACTGATCGACGCAACTAGGAAAATCCATCTAAGATGCGGTTGCCGTCTAGTTCCACGTGTGAGGTTTATTGATGGTCACGGTAACATTGTCCCATAATGGGTACGGGTTGTTTGTGCTATCCAAACGGCCCTACTATTGGTTCGGCGTTTTTCGGCGTTGAACCTTCGATTCGGGGTTGGCGGTGTTTCCGGCGGGAAGCCGTCGGGCGGTTGTAAGATGCCGTAATGTTGCATCTCCAACCCCACTTACTTCATGATTGCGTGGGGCGACCCTTCATTGTTCGGATGCGGGCGGTCTAACCTTACGTCACCCACCGTCATCCGCCGTGGCAACACGGATGGAGCACCACCGCCCCCACTTCAGATTACAAATTAGGTAATGGGACTTGTCGTCGGATAGAATAACCGGTTACTTTCCGTCGGAGATGGGGTATTACAAGACGTCATTCGACGAGATTAAATCTAATCAGCTACGAACCGGCACATATGAGAAAACTCGTCTACTTCGGCTGGATTACGTTCATAGGTGTCACGGTCGCGCTAGTTCGCTGGGCGGCTATAGGTGAAATATTGCATCTTTCTGACTTTCTCAATATTCTTTTGGGCGTGTTGATTGGTCTCTTCATACCGTTTACAGTTTGGGTTTTTGGCAGTAAGCCCCCTTCCGACACCGATAAGGGGCATTACCAACAACTCAACGACGAAGTGTTCAAGCCGCTTTCAGGGCTAAAGGTCGTTCAAAGTAGTCCAGTTTCAGTTAAACTAAGTCCCAATCTTCCAATGGATTCGAGTGTATATGGTAAGGCGGCTCTCCACTTAAAGAAGGCAAGTTCCCGAGCCACTGATGAACTCTCCTCGCTACCAGATGCCATAAACAAACATAATGTGTTGAGCGAGAGGACCTACAATGACCGACACAAGAGGATAATGGAGAGACTCGCAAGCGTTTTCGACCAAAACCGGTTAAGCTGGTCTCTAGGCCGAATTGTCAGTGTACTCAACCTTGTTTGGCAGGACTGCGCTGACAATTTTGACGAATCCAATGTGTTATCGCAGTTTAAGTCACTAGAACGTGGTGACAAGGGGGAAGAATTGTGGCTAGACCATCACCAAGTGTGGAAAGGAACTGACGAGGAGAAGAACAAGATGATGGAAACGCTAGAAGGGTTGGTTACTGATTCAACGATTTTAGGGTCCCTACAAGATGAAACCAAATCGAAGGCTGAATTAGACCGGCAAGCTGCGAGAATCTCCGACCTGGCGAAAGAGGAGTCAAAGAGAGTCAGTAGTGGTGACTATCGAGTTAGGGTAAAGGGCTGTTGTGCCCGTTGGTACGACTAGACTATTAACCGCTGACCCCCTTTTCCCTGAACCCAGATCGAATTTCTTAGCTTAGAATTACAGCGAATTATCTTAGCTGACACGGAGACGGTAGGATTAATCGTCCCAGTACCTTTTGCTGAATTCATCCCTCTTTCTTTGGTTGGACTTTACTCATTGCAGTGTTGGCGGTTGTTCTGGTTGGGGGCTTAGTTGGGTGTTTGTGTTTGTTTGGTTTGGTGTTGGGACTGCCTGAAACTTGGTTACATGACCTTTGCAAGCAGAAAACAAGGCCATTCATTACGCTTAGTTTACCAGTAATCCGAATACACTCAGCCGATCCGATTCCCATAAGCATGCTTTCTACTAGTAATTAATGATGGCCAGCGCAGCGTTTCGACGTTTCTAGTCTAGTTCCCTAATCCCTCTAGGCTTCCTAATCCTAACTCTAACGGTCTAACGCCTCTAATGGTCTAATCCGGTTAATCGTTTAATGTGTTAATGGGTGGTGAGAGATTAATTGAGTCGTGTGGTTAGGCGGTTTAAGTCTAGCGTTTGGTCGAGCGGTAGAGGTCGAGGTTATTGTACCTCTGTTCCTAGGCGAATGTTGCGTTACCTGGGTGTCAAAGGTAGTGAAGTAAGCCTAGTTTGGAGTTGTTGGGATGACGGTTCGGTCAGCGTGAGGTTAATCCCTAAAGTTGATGGTAGAGTTAACTAGATTTGGATTGAATTAAACCGCTTACCGTGATTGGAGTTTCGGCTTGAACCCTCCCGTGTACGGCAGCAGTTATCTCGTAAGGTCCAGCCGTCACGTTGCTAGGCAGCTTAAGCGTAACTGAACCAGTCCACCCAGCACTATAGAATCCATACAGTGTAGGTCAAGAGAGATCAGCTCCGCTATTGGCGCTATTGGCGCGGGCCAAGATAGTATACATACAGAAAGTTGATGAGGAAGATCAACCCCGCACCGATAATGGGGCCGTAAAAGGGTTCAAGGGCACGGCCAACCAAGAAAAGAACCACTTCAATTGAGCCCACCACTCCCGCATTCTTGATTCGTTCCCGTTCGTTCACCTTAATCTTGGGCATCTTTATTCTAAGAGAAAAATGATCCAAGTTATCGCTGCGAGTTCAAAGGGAAGTATCGTAGAAAGGGGGCCTCGCCCGATTTGGCATGTTTCGATAGAAAGATGACAGTCTGACTTGTCGCATGTCTGACTTCCCGATAAGTCAGCAGGTCCGTCTCTGACTCCGACTCTATTCAGACATTTTTCGTTCATGGAAACTAACTTAGACCCTCGACTGCAAAATCAGAGACGGAACATGCAAAACATGGTTCCCTCCTAGAAGAACGCTCGAATTTGTCATGTTTCGCTTGGATGATGCCAAATCTGAGGTGCTCAAACTCTAGTCTAAGGTTGTCTGAGGGTCGCTTGGACCTTGCGTTGCTAGTTCCTTAATCAGCTTGTAAAGTCGGTAATCCACATCGACAAGGTTCCTTAGCATCTCTTTGAGGTAGGCGGGGCATTGGTAGGGAATTCTTTTCACGTTATCTTTCAAGTCAGCAAGTAAAGACTGTAACTCGTCTAACTCTTCTTGTCTCTCCAACGAGGTTCCCCTCACCGCATCCGCATTCCCAGTAGGACGCACGCGTGCAGACCGATCCCTTTAGAACCTTTAGACAGAAGCCTGTGCTTTCTGGGGCACGAACATGGCAAACATGACAGGAATTACTTGATTACTTAAGCAAGAAAGTGGCATGGCTTAGGCTACGTTTTTCCTTACATAAAATCGGTGTAAGGATACGCTGCCTTAAGGGCCTCGGAATTTGTCGCCGAGTGACTTCAACTCGCCGTGTTCAAGAACCTGAATCTTCGTGTCCAGACGGACATCTAGACCTATCTGGCGAAGCAGGCCGAATAGCTGTTCGCCGTTTATCTTGGTTAGCAGCTTGCCCGACTTGACCAGTTCGGCTAGTTCTTGAAAGATTTGGTCTGCTATACCGGGGTATTGGGCGCGGGCGGCATGGTATACTTCCCACGCCCTGCCCACAAATACTCGTTCAAGGATCTGCCGTGGCTCAAGCCGCGCGGGTGCCGCTTC
>Ga0187784_10005443_pt1 | contig 10281 bp, 8 predicted proteins | sample 1015_SJ02_MP15_2_FD_132964 | JGI IMG/M metagenome (GOLD analysis project Ga0187784, IMG submission 132964) | Tropical peat soil microbial communities from peatlands in Department of Meta, Colombia - 1015_SJ02_MP15_20_MG | ecosystem: Environmental > Terrestrial > Soil > Wetlands > Peat | place... | reverse complement strand
GAAACTCTCGCAAAAGCCTTGGCAAGTTGGATTCCTTCAACGCAGTCCTTAGCGAAAGCGTCGGCGCTCAGCCGTTTGACCCAATCCCTTGTGACCACTGCCCCGGCGGCGCCTCCGATCATCACTTTCACCCTCTTACGCAGCCCAGCCTCTTCCAGTTTCTTGATTGTGGCCTGCATGGGTTCAAAACCAGAGGTTAGAAGACAGGAAAGGCCTAGAATAGTGGCTCCCGTCCGTTTTATCTCTCTTACGAATTTCTCTGGCGAAACGTCAACTCCCAAATCGTACACGTCGAATCCCGCCGACTTGAGAAAGGTAGTGACAATATTCTTACCGATATCGTGAATGTCGCCTTCAACTGTCCCAATTACGATTTTGCCGAGAGCTGAATGCTGACTAGCCCTTGAGGTTCGCGAATCAAGAAGCTTCAAAGCTGTCCTGAAGATCTCTGCTGACATAATCAAACCGTTGAGGAAATATTCACCATTTTGAAACCTCGTCCCCACAGCAGTCATGCCGTCTCTCAAGTCTTCTATGATTTCGACGGCCGGACGCCCATGTCTTAAGTCTGTCCTAACCCTAGACAGGACCGCCTCCTCATCAAACTCTTCTAGGCTCTTTGCCAGCGAAGACATGAGGCGAAAACCTCTATTCGAACTTCGAAGTTGCAGGTAAAGGAGCTTTCTGCCGCAAGTCTAAGATGATTATGGAATTCACTACATAGCGTAGGTGGAGTTTGCATATAGTGTGCGGTCTATGCTGCTTCGATCCGCATCTCAGAGTGTGAAGCAGTTGAGTTGCAATCTCGTCGAGTCGAAACTGAAAGGGGAGTTGAGCCTCTGTTTGGAAGACTAACGGGAATGACTCATTGCCAAACTAATCAAGTTACATAACAAGAGAATACATTAAGATAGCTGGTAGAAAATGGGACTCAATTTCGCACAGATTAAGCAAAGCTAAGGCGAGATCTCATGAAAGAGCCCGGTGCCTCAACGGATTGGTCGTTTAAAGGAATGCGCACTCTTGTTCTAGAGAATAACCTGTTGAAGGTATCAATACTTTTGGACAAGGGGTCGGATATTTTTGAGGTCAAGTACAAACCTCTCGATCTCGATATTGTTTGGCACGCGCCTTGGGGATATCGTAACCCTTCCGGCCATGTGCAGAGCTTGGCTACGGATGATGGAGCGTTTACTGACCTTTATGGGGGCGGATGGAATGATATTTTCCCAAATTTTGGTCTGGCCTCTGAAAACAGAGGAGCCAGATGGGGTCTGCATGGCGAGAGCTGCCTTCTTCCTTGGAACTGCGATATCGTGCCATCCGAAGAACCGAGAGCAAATTTGTCCGTGGAATGCGTACGATACCCGCTAAGGGCTTTCAAACAGGTCAAACTCGACAGGGTGGATAGCAAACTATCCATTGCGGAGGAAATCCGAAACATCGGGGAGCAAGATGTTGAGTTGTCGTGGGCTCAACATATTGCCTTCGGTCAACCATTCGTGAGTCAAGATTTGCATATCGATATTCCTGCGATCAAGGGGAGAACGCAGCTCAACGAAGTCAAACAAGAGAGATTGGCCAGAAACAAAGTGTTCGAGTGGCCCGTGGCTCCGGGGCTGAACGGAGTGAGCGTTGATCTGCGAAAGATTCCGGATGATGGCGAGAGAGTACAGGATGATCTTGTCCTAACAGATTTCAGGGATTCGCGCTATCGATTGTACAATTCCAAACTGAAACTCGGCGTTGAGGTTTCTTGGAACTCCGATGTTTTTCGTTTTCTGTGGTATTGGCTTAATTGGGGGGCGCTGGATTATCCATGGTTTGGCAGAGCGAAGGTATTGGCGCTTGAGCCTGTGACGGGCAGTCAAGACGGCTTAGCCGACAACATCGTTGCATCTAAGGCTGTGATCCTGCCGCCTGCGGCAACCTTACGAGGGAGAGTGACCATGCGATTATTTGCTGAGGGATTGATTCCCGAACAACTCTAAGGCTACTTGTGGTCAATGTGAATTCCAAAGAACGTGTCCTGAAGGCTCTCGCTCTTGAGAAGTCGGATAGAGTGCCTGTCGTGCCGTTTATCATAAGTTTCGCGGCCAAGTATGCAGGCTTCAAATTCATTGACTACGCCAAGAACTCTACGATAGTCGCTGAATCACAATTAGCAGTTGCGAGAAGATTCAAGGTCGATGCGGTCTACGTTGACTCAGATCCGGTGGTAGAAATAGAGGCTATGGGGGCCCGGGTCGAATACCCAGAAGATGAGTCTCCGATGGCATCGACCCCTACCGTGAAATCGCCACGCGACGTGAAGCTGTTGCGGGTTGCAGATCCAGAAAAGGATGGCAGGTTGCCCGTTTGGCTCGACGCAATTCGGATTCTGAAGGAGAAGGCTGGTGGCGAGTTTGCGGTGTTCGCGAATGTAAACGGCCCGTTCCAGGCAGCCGCTCAATTGCTCGGCATCTCTGAAACCGCTAAATGCCTGCTCACTAAGCCTGATCTTCTCATGGAACTTTTGGACCTGACAACTCAGACCGTTGTCGATTTCACGAAGGCTGAAATTCAGGCAGGAGTCGATGCGATTATCTTAGGAGACGCGATGTCCTCCCCGAATCTAATCTCACCCGACGCCTTCGAACAGTTCAGTTTTCCAGATATTCGTAAAGTTATTCGCGAAGCAGAAGGACAAGTTCCTTTCATGCTCCACATATGTGGTAACACAACAAGAATTATAGACGGAATGGTCGCAACTGGTGCAAGATATTTAGAGCTGGACTCTACAGTTGATTTGGCTCAGGTTAGGAAGAGGCACGGGAACTCTGTAGGAATCATAGGAAACGTAAGCCCGATGCTGCTCCTCTCAGGGACTCCGCAAGCAGTTAAGGAAGAGTGTCGGAAGGCAATGCAAGCCGGCGGTCTGGACGGAGCTTACATTCTCGGCTCAGGCTGCGAACTAGCGAAAAACACCCCTAACGAAAACCTAGACGCAATGATTAGCGCTGCAGAAGAGTACGGCACGTACCTCTAGCTTGTTCATTCCTCTTGGAGAAGCAGGCATTCATCTACCCATCGCTCTGCTGCATACCTAGCCACCCGTTCGGAACGTAGTTTTTCCCTTCTTCAAGCGTCTGTGAGCCGCTTCTATTGCCCCGTTCTCAGATTGCGTCCAAGAGACCGCTTAGTTTTCGCCATGTCTGGATCATCGTGAGAAAGTTTTCCCACTTAGTGTCCTCGAAAAGTTGGTCAATGGCTGCCAGTATGAAGCCTCCGCCCGGGGCGAGCACCCTTACGGCCTCCTCAACAGCCTTCTCCACACCCTCATTACCCCCGGTGAGCGTCACCGCTGAGTTAACGCCACCCCAGATGCAAATATGGTCGCCTATCGTTTGTTTGACCTTCGCGAGATTCGCACCTCCTTGCACTGGGTCAACCCCATAGAGAATGTCGATACCCAACTCCTTGAACAAGTCGAGGAACGGCATGATGTTGGAACTCATCACATAGCAAAACTTGGCACCGGCCCTATGAACGTGCTCCACCTCGGTCTTTATTCGTGGGAGCAAGAAGGTTCTGTACAGCTTTGGGGACCAGAAGCTCTCGTACCAGCCCCGATGCACAATAACATCGCAGCCTCCAAACCGCGAGATCAAATCGATACTTGCCAAACTCCAACCCAAGATCACGTCGAGCAGTCGGTGCATCAGATCCGGACTCCGGTAAGCCATCTTGACGGAGTTTTCAATTCCACACAACCAGTGTAGCGCGTCACCTAAGAAGACGCTATTCCCATCCACCCACTCCGGGTCGCCAGGAGCTTCCGGACCAAGCGATCCTCCGCACTCAATGAGAAGCCCATTCTCTTCCGCGAAGTGCCTCACCTGATTCACTTGGGCTTCGAACTTTCGAAGGTATTCCTTTCCGGGGGTTGAGAAGAGGCATGAGAGTGCTTCCAAGTCATTCTTGTCCTCCACAAGGTATTTCATTGAGCGGTTGCGGGGGACCACGTAGTCGGTGAAGATTGGGACGTTATCTCCGTGGGGCCAATCAGCGGTTTGGCGGACAATCTGTTTAAGCGTGCCGTTTGGCGTCACATATTCCTGTACCATTATCGGTCGGGATTCTCCGGGTACGATCTCTTTTCGCCGTATGATTTTCACTTGAGTAGAGAATACTCGCGGAATCTCATACCCAACAGCATCCTCAAGTCCCAGTTTAGTTGTCCTCTTAACGCGCTCGAATTGATCCCTCCATCGGCCCTCTCGGGTGGAAAGGTATCCGCGTTGCCAGAATTTCTGGTAGAAAGGCGGAAAGTCAATTGTTGAATGATTGATGGCTTTGAGGAGACGTTCCTTAGACGAATGACTACCCATTGTTGCTCCTCCCTGAGGTTAGGGGTTGTAGCCTCAGGGGCTTAAGAGCTGAAGGTTACCGTGTTGATCAGCGGAGCGGACGACTGGCCGGTCCATAGTGGATCGGTCATGAAGCCTGCAATTATCGTAGGCTTCCAGACAAGTGACCCGCCTGCTGGGCCCCAGAGAGTATGCGTGCCAGTCCAAATGTATGGTGCGTCATAGTATATCTGGGCCTGAGCCTCCTTCACTGCAGCCGTTATGGTTGCAGTGTCAGTGCTGCTAGTGAACGTGGTTATTGCGTTCTGCACAATTGGGTTCGAGTATCCCGCCCAGTTTCCCCAAAGCGACCCGTTACCCACGAAGTCCACCCAGTTCTCTAGCGGCGTGAGGGTTGCAGGCGCCCATGGGGCTCCTATATATGAGAACTGACCGAGCTCCGCCGCGTTCGCAACGTTGGTCTGATAGTTTCCGTACGGGGACCAATACGTCGCTGTTTGAAGCACCTCGATATTAACTGTAATCCCGAGTTGTGCCATGTCGGCCTGAATTACCTGGGCTTCATTGATGCCCGACGTACTTCCCGCCGGCACTCTCATGAGGAATGTCGTGCTCGTGATGTTCGGATATTTCTGTTCTGCTATGGCAAGGTACTGCTTTGCTAGGGTCAAATTGTAATTGTATGGCTGGAAGTTCCCCAAGTCGTAATAGTCTTTCCACGCCGTATACTCCGGTCCCATGAAAGGAGTTAACGCGCCTAAGAACGCCTTTTGGTATATGTCCGTGTAGTTGATCGCATGCACAATCGCTTGCCTTACTTCCCGGATGTTCGTTGGATACAGATTCACGTTCAGACCCGTTAGTTCAATTTCCATGGCCCACGGGGGCATCTTCACATAGGAATATGTCTGTGGGTTTGAGGTGACGAGATTCCAGTCGGGCGCTTGTATTGCAGCGATTTGGGCGGCGTTCGTGGAAAGATCCGTGTACCTAGCAACATCATCCAGCTTACAATATATGATGACGTGCTTGGCATGTCCAGGGTCGTTGAGTGGTTGTTGGGCAATCTCATCAGCCGTCATGTTCGCACCCCAATAGAGAGGGTTCTGATCAAATTTCACGTACGCATTCTCCGACATCCCAGACACAAAATATGGCCCTGTGCCCGGGATGGGATGCTGATTGAAATAGGAGTTGAAGGAGACGGGGGTACCGAAGCCCCCATTCTCCAGTACATACTGGGTGTCAAACATGAATCCCTCAAACGCGACCACTGTCCCAGGGAACCACACGAACGGCGCGGCCAAGTGGAAGACGATCGTGTATGGGTCGGTAACGTATATCGGCCAAGAGCTGTTAGTCATTATGTTGAGTAGGGCCTGTGATGGGTTGGCCAGCCCACTCTCCGTCATCAGATTAATCGTTGCCGGACCAAAATTCACAGGCGACATATCGAACAGGCTGTAAGATTCCAACCATGCTGAGCTGTTGCCGGAGAGGTAGTAGAATCCGTACATCTCACCCCATACTTGGTACGCGTTGAATGGGTCACCGTTCGAGAACCTCACATTCTGCTTCAGGTTGAAAGTGTATGTCTTCCCGTCAGCGGACATCGACCAACTATCCGCAAGGCCAGGCAGGTACTGGATTATGCCCTGCTGGTATTCAGCGGTCACATTCACCGTCACCAACGGCTGATAGACTGCCGTTGACAACCAGTCCGGCCAAGGTAAGAGGCTGACAGCGTAAAGCTGATTCAAGTCGTCTACTGGCCAAATGTAATCGTCTATTGAGAGCGTATCAACAATCATCGAGGTTGATTGTGTGGAAGTGCTGGTCATTTGACTTGGTGAAGGAGTGTATAACGTGTAAGCCGCCCCAACTACAAGTGCAGCTACCACAATTACGATCACTAACACGCCTTGTGTTCGAGTCACGGCTCTTCTAGAGAGGAGAAACATAAACAGACCTCGTTCACGTTCGCATCAACGACGGCTTTCCATGAGAATATATGAAGTGTGTATTGACGGTATAGAGATTCTATTTACCCAAGAGTGAGGCCGATTCAAGATCCAGGTACATCGTGACGTTTGGTTTTGTTCGCAGGATTGACGCGGGACAATCTGGCGTTACAGGACCTAGCAGTGCAGCCTTCACCGCGGATGCCTTCCGCGCCTCAGGAACGACCGCAACAACGTATTTGGCCGCAAGCAGGCTTGGCACGGTAAGAGTGATCGCTTGCCTGGGAACATGGTCGAGCCTTCGAAAATGACCTTCGTTCACCTGCTGCAGTCGACATCGCTCATCAAGGGTGACTACGTGAATTACCTCTTTCGTCTGAAAATCGGCCGGCGGATCGTTGAAAGCCAAGTGGCCGTTTTCACCGATTCCCAACACGCAGATGTCTGGTGGGAATTCTCGCAGCAGATCTGAGTAACGCTTGAGTTCCTGTTCTACATCCGAGGTGTCTCCGCGGATGGGATAGAAAGCAGCAGGGTGAACATAGTCTACAAGTTTCTCGCGAATATACCGTGGAAAGCTGACTGGATTCTGATCCGAGATCCCCAGATACTCATCCATGTGGAATACGGTGACTCTGCTCCATGGCAGATCCTCCTTTGCGCGTAGGGCGCTCATGAATGTCAATTGGGAGTTGCCGGTTGCTAAGATTACTACTGCGCGTCTACGTTCATGAGCTACCCGCGTAACCAAATTGCCAAAATGTTCCGCTGCACTCCGGCCGAGCGCCTCATTTGATTGGAAAATGTGAACGGTAATTCGGTCGAAGGTCTTGGATTCTATTGGTCTAGTGCTCACTTTCAACGTTCGCTCTACCGGTGTTAACGGATAGGAGCGCATAGGAGCTGCAATGAATGTTTTTTGGCAGAAGCGTAAAATGAACCTGTGTTCAACTAGTATGATTCTGCTAGATTGTGGGGACTTAGATCGATTGGGCTATAGGAAACGTCTGCTCGATGCAGTCAAAAGAAAGAACGTCGGCTTTGCTTCAGGAGGGAATGCCAGACAGGTTGCCCATCTTCCACAGACCGTCATCTTCTTCGGGGAGAGAAGGAACGAGAGGCCTCACGGAATCGTTGTATTAGATTTGCCATACGAACCATTGCAAAGGCTAATGCTAGGCTGGGTGGATTGGAGGCGCTTCTACGCTGACCTCGCAAAGGAGGCCGTTACAATCGAGGAGTTTGTTGGAACGCTTGAGAGAAAGTATGAGAGAGAACTCTTTCCTATCGTCGGCAATTCTCCCTCTGAGATCGTGAGGTATGGCAGCAACGTAAATAGCCTCTTAGTCAGTCCTCCGATGATTCAATCGTACTATCTGTCCTCCTACACCAAATTTGCAGAGATTCTAAGCGTCCATATGGACGGAAGGCTTGGAAATCTCGCTGAAGAAATTGCAGAATCCAATGTGGACGTTGTTGAGGCGTTCACGCCCTTCCTATGAACCATCTGAATCAAAGAAATGCCTATGATGCGAACTGTAAGAATAACTTGATTATCTATGAGCGACAGGTTAGCTTACGGGTGATGACGTAACCTATGATGTCGTCCCAGGACCGTTGCATTGCTGCAGTTAATTTGGAAGAACCCGACCGAGTCCCATGCTTCGAATTGGGCGTGAACCTCGCCACAATTGAAGGGCTTCTTGGTCGGCCAACTGTTTCCGCACCCCTTGGGTGCATGACGACGGAGGAGTTGAAAACGATGGCGCGGGACTGCGTAGAGGCCTATGCGGTTGCGGGGTTCGACATGGTTCCGGCCTCTGCGGGGATGCCAGAAAACTACAGGGAAGGGTTCGTTCCTGAACGGCTCACTTCGGCAAGATGGGTGGACGAGTTTGGACGCATATGGGAAGACCGAAAGGGAGTAACGGGTTTGTCATGGTACATCGGAGGAACAGTAAAGTCCAGTAGTGATCTAAAGAAAATTAGGGACCTCGATCCAGAAGATCCTGGTAGAACGGCTCTAGCGAGGGAAACTGTGAGATGCGCAAGGGAAAGGGGGATGGCGGTGGCGGGCTACGTGGATGGGCCCTTCCTAACCTCCTACATGACAACTGGTCTTTCAGAATTCTTGATAAAACTGTACAGAGATCGGTCATTCGCGCTTGAACTACTCGAACTCGTAACCAGATTCAACTGTGTTCAGGCTAGAAAACTGACGCAACTAGGTGTCGACATGGTAATTATCGGTGATGATATGGCCGACAGCCACGGTCCATTAATCGACCCTAGAGACTTCAAGAAGGTCACGTTTCCATATCTCCTGCGAGAAATCGAAGAAGTACGACGGACTGGGACGAAGGTTATAGTACACTCGGATGGAAACACTATGCCGATGTTTCATGACATAGTGGCGCTCGGCATTGACGGTTATCAAGCGATAGAACCGGATGCGGGGATGGATATCGCAATTCTGAAGGAAAGGTACGGTGATCGAATCTGCCTGCTGGGGAACGTGGATTGCGGCATGACATTATGTTACGGTACCGTAGGGCAGGTGGAGGCAGAGGCAAAACGAATCATAGACTGCGCGGCCGGAGGCGGAGGTCTTATTCTTGGTTCGAGCAACTCGATTCATGACGGCGTGAAACTGGAAAATCTGCTTACGATGACCAAGACTGCCGCTCAATACGGGAGATATCCACGGCTTCAATGAGCCATGCTGCGGACTGACTGTTCGTCAGTCTGGATTTCGTCGAGCAACCGTAACGAAGCCTACCAAAATACCGTCTTCATTGGTTGGCCGGCTACAATGGCGGCTGTTTCTTCGGCTTCCAGAGTCTTCTCTGCTCCGATTCTGTAGTGCCATCCATAGAGACAATACCTGACAAGTTTGATCTCCTTTTCTTTCAGGTTCTCTGGAATCAATTCGGCTGGATGTCTGCCTGTGAACCTAGTGAGTCTCAGAGTAAAAATGCATTTTGTCCATTTCTCTCCTTCGCGCTCTTCAGTTTCCGCGGTCTTTTCCACCGCGATGACTTTTCCCTTCAACTTCGGAGAACTTCTCAATACTCAGTTCTCATCCTACTTTCTGCTATCGTGCGGAATGGTGTTTTCCTGCTGCCCACTGTTTACAGATTGTTGCTCCTTCAACGGCGTCCCTGCCATATCCGTCCGCCCCTATTGACTTTGCAAGATCGTAGCTGAGCGGGGCTCCTCCAACAAGCGTTTTGGCTGTAGATCCTGATTTACGATTCGTTTCTATGACTTGTTTCATTTGCGGGAAAGTGGTCGTAAGGAGTGCAGACATGGCGATCACATCCGCTGACACTTCCTTCGCCTTTTCCGTAAATCGGGGGGCTGGCACATCGACTCCCAAGTCAAAAACCTCGAAACCTGACGCTTCTAACAGGACGCTTACTATGTTCTTTCCAATGTCGTGAAGGTCCCCTTCCACTGTTCCGATCACCACTCGGCCCTGTGATGCGGTGTTGGAGGATTTTAGGCGAGGAGCGAAGGTGTTCATACCTTCCTTGAATGTTTCGGCGGCCATCAACAGTTCGGGGAGAAAACATTCTCCCTCCTGATATTTCCGGCCAACAACTTCCATTCCTTTCGCCATGCCATTCATGACGGCCTCATAGGGAGTCGCGCCTTCCTTCAGCGCCTTCTCTCCGAGTTGATGTATGTTATCTAGGTCAAAACGCACGATCGCGTCTTTGAGCGCTTCCAGCGCAGTTTCCTTGCTCAGCCCACACTCCCCGTCGGAGCAATCTGAAAGCCCAGCTTAAGTCTTGTGAAAGATTTCTCAACTTGAAAACACTTTCTTGGGTAAAGTCCTTTGGTGGCTGTGAATGGTTATGCTCTCCGAAACTTTTCGATTGCGGCTGAGTAATGCATGAAACTCTGGAGCGTCATTTCTGGAGGAATTCCTCCTCCGCAGTCTAGAATGAATCCGGTTGGGCCTGCGG
>Ga0187784_10005442_pt1 | contig 10282 bp, 6 predicted proteins | sample 1015_SJ02_MP15_2_FD_132964 | JGI IMG/M metagenome (GOLD analysis project Ga0187784, IMG submission 132964) | Tropical peat soil microbial communities from peatlands in Department of Meta, Colombia - 1015_SJ02_MP15_20_MG | ecosystem: Environmental > Terrestrial > Soil > Wetlands > Peat | place... | reverse complement strand
GAATTCAGCCCCGCCACGCGATCGGCCTCCGCCGTGCGCGCCGTCAGCATAATCACCGGCGTGTCGCTGCGCTTCCGCAGTTGGCGCAGCACCTCGAAACCGTCGAGCGACGGCAGCATCACGTCCAGAATGATCAGATCGAATCCGCCCTCGATCGAGCGCGCCAGGCCTTTCCGTCCATCGTGAACGGCCTCTACCAGAAAGCCCTGTTCGGCAAAGTAGTCCCGCATGAGACCGCACAAATCCGCGTCGTCTTCAATCAGCAGGATCGATCGCGATACGCGCTCCGCGTCTGGCATTTGGTTCCATTTTCATTTTTACCGCAACATATGGGCATTTCGCCGCCGCTTTACAAAACTTAAGGGACAAAACCGCTAGTCTGCCGTTTAACTGAGAGTATGCATTTGAAACGCGCCGTGCTTCCGTCAGCCGCTGTTCTAATGGCTTCTCTCATAACCGCCACCTACGGCCAGCCGTCCGCCGGCTCGATTCACGGCACCCTGACCGACGATTCCGGCGCCGTGATCCCCGCCATCACCGTCACTCTGAACGGTAACGGCGCCGCGCGAACCGTGCAATCGCAGAGCGACGGCGCTTATACCTTTTCGAATGTCGCGCCGGGATCTTACACCGTCTCCGTAAACCTCGCCGGCTTCACGCCCTTCTCAGGCCCGGTCACCGTGACTTCCGGAAGCGCCATCCAATTGCCTGTTCAACTCTCGGTGCGCGCCGAAAAGCAGGAAGTTACCGTGGCGGACCAAAGTGGGGCTTCGGTCTCTGTCGAACCCGCCGATAATAAGACTTCTCTGGTGATCCAGGGGACCGATTTGGACGCCCTGCCCGACGATCCCGACGATCTGCAGAACGCCCTCCAGGCTCTTGCCGGTCCCGGCGCCGGCCCCAACGGCGGCCAGATCTACATCGATGGCTTCAGCGGCGGGCAGTTGCCGCCCAAGGAATCGATCCGTGAAATCCGCGTCAATCAGAACCCGTTTTCGGCCGAGTACGACCGCCTGGGCTTTGGCCGCATCGAAATCCTGACCAAACCGGGAACCGACAAACTTCGCGGCGCGGTTCAAATCATGGACGGCAACGGAATCTTTAACTCCAGAAATCCGTTCTCCACCAACAAGCCCGATTTCTCCACCCGCATGATCTCCGGCAACGTCGGCGGTTCTCTGAGCAAGAAGGCCTCGTTCTTCATGGATTTCAACCGCCGCGACGTGACGAACAACTCCATCGTCGTCGCCCAGTATTTCGATCCCACTTCTCTCACGCAATCCAACATCAACACGGCCATCGTGGCCCCCAACGCGTTCACCATCATCGCGCCGCGCCTGGATTATGCGCTCACGCCGAACAACACCCTGACCGTCCGTGTGGAGGAGCGTTTCAACTCTTCCGACAACGCCGGCCTCGGCGGCACCAACCTGCCCGCGCCCTATTCGCAACTGGCTTATAACAGCCACGGCGATGGGCAGAACGTGATGGTGACCGAGAGTTCCATCCTCAATGCGAAGGTGGACAACGAAACCCGCTTCCAGTTCTTCCGTAATTGGACTGCGTCCGCAGGAAATGAAATCCCCCAAATCAACGTGGCGGGATCCTTCGTGACAGGCGGAAACGGCTTGGGAGACCTGCACGACCTTACCAAACACTTCGAGTTGCAAAACAACACCTCCATCGCCCATGGAACGCAAACCATCCGCTTCGGCGTCCGCGTCCGCCGCGATGGCGATCAAAGCAATCAGCCCAACGGATTCAACGGAGCCTTCACCTTTTTAGGCGGCACGGAACCGGTCTTGAACGCCGCCAACCAGATCGTCTACGATGCCAATGGCAATCCCGAGACCGAAATCCTGACCTCGCTTCAGCAATACGAGCGCAACGTGCTGCTTTCGCAGGCCGGTCTCAGTGAGGCGCAAATCCAGAATCTCGGCGGAGGCCCGTCGCGCTTCTCCATCCAGGCCGGCCAATCCTATATCAGCGCCGTGCGTTATGACGCGGGACCTTTCATCCAGGACGATTGGCGCATCAGTCCGAATCTTACCTTGAGCCTCGGCCTGCGCTACGAGATTCAAACGCTGATCAGCGATCATCACGATATCGCACCGCGGCTGGGTTTCGCCTGGGCGCCGGGGCATTCGGCCGCGGCGCGGAAGACCGTGGTCCGCGGCGGTTTCGGCATCTTCTACGACCGCATCGGCACGGGTATGTTCGAAACCGCCGCGCTGAATAATGGCGTCAACCAGCTTCAATATCTCGTCTATAACCCGACTTTCTACCCGACCATTCCGGCCCTCTCCACGCTGAGTTTGGGGCAGAATACGATTTACAGAGTCGACCCCAATCTGCGCTCCGACTACAGCGCCCAGGGGGCTTTGGGCGTGGAGCGCCAACTGCCGCGCAATACCACGGTCGCTCTCACCTACTCCTACAATCGCAGCGTGCACCTGGCGCAAACAGTCCCGATCAATGCGCCGCTGCCGGGCAGCTTCAACCCGGCTCTGCCGCTCAGCGCGACCAACGGCGTCTTTCCGTACGGTTATTCGGCCGGGACCATTTTCGAAAGCGAGTCGGGCGGATATATGCGTCAGAAGCTCCTGATGCTCAACTTCAACACCCGCTTCAGCAGCCGCGTCACGCTCTTCGGCAACTATTCCCTGAACTACGCCAAAGACATGCCGAGTTCGCCCACCGACCCGTACGATTACCGGCTGGATTGGGGCCGCTCGACGCTGGACCGGCGCAACAACCTGCTCATTCTCGGGACGATCACCGCGCCCGCCAAAGTCCGCTTTTCACCTTTTATCACCCTGCGCTCGGGACAGCCCTACGACGTGCTCGCCGGCACCGATCTCTTCGGCGACACGTTAACCAACCCCCGTGCGGAATTCGCCTCCAACGCGACCTGCGCATCCGTGGTTCGCTCGGGGGACACGGTTTGCTCGCCCTACGGCACCTTCACCTCGGCCTATAGCGTCACCAACCTGGCGAACCTGGTGCCGCGCAACTACCTCACCATGCCCGGGCTGGTCTCCGTCAATATGCGCGTCGAGCGTACATTCGGTTTCGGCCGTCCGAAGGGCGCCGCGATGGGGTCCCAAGGACCCGGCGGTGGAATGCCTTCGGCGGGCGTGATGGGAATGGCCGGCGGCGGACGTGGTCCCGGACCAGGCGGACCCGGTGGTGGTCCCGGCGGTCCTGGTGGCGGGCCGGGCGGACCCGGCGGACCGGGCGGCTTCATGGGCGGCGGCAGCAGCGAGCATCGCTTTAACGCGACTCTGTCCTTTAACGTGGAGAACGTTTTTAATCATCTGAATCCGGGCGGCTACCAGGGCGTGATCACGAGCCCGTACTTCCTGGAGGCCACTTCCGTCAACACCGGCTTCGGTGGCGGCGGCCCGGGCGGCGGAGGGCCCGGTGGCCCCGGCGGTCCGGGTGGATCTGCCGCCAACAATCGCCGCATCATGCTCGGCCTGCGGTTCAATTTCTAACTCCAACGAGAGGCCCTGGGGCCTGGGTACATTCTGGGCCAACGTGCGCACGTCCTACGACACAGGGACAATGACCCTGGCATAGTCCTCAGCTGAATGCGCCGCTCTTACTTAAAGCCCCGGCCCGTACGCGCTCGGGAGGGACTGCATAGGTCACCGTCTGCCAGCCATCCTCCTCATGGCTCCGCAGAAAATGCCGGTAGCCGGGGTAAATGGAATCGATCAGCAGCGGGATGCGCCAGAGGTCGCTCTGGCGGTGGTAGATACAAATGGAAAGAATCGGATGGTGGCTCGCGATCACATTCCGCGCGCCCTTTAACGCATCCACCTCGGCGCCTTCGATGTCCATCTTGATGAAAGTGGGCGCGCGGTCCCGGGCCAAATCATCCAAAGGCGCCGTTTCGACCAGGATGCCCTCGGCCGAAATTGCAGAATCCACATCTCCGCTGGCGCTAAATCGCACCTGCCCCGAGCGGTCCGACACCGCATAAGGACACAGCTCGATCCGCGCCGCGGTTTCGAAAGGCAAACCCGCTACATACTCTTTCAACGCGGCGAAGTTTTTCGGATCGGGCTCCAAGGCGAGGATCTTCGCCCGCGTTGCATCGTGGCGCCGCAAAAGCTCGCGGACTGTGTCCCCGTCATAAGCGCCACAATCGATAAACACCTCGTCGGGGAGCAAGGCATAAAGACTATCGACGAAGTAAGACGGTTCGGGATCGGGCGCTGCCAAACCGTAAAAGTCGCCTAAAGCCCGCAATCGGATCTGCCGCAGATACTCGTCGCGCGAGAAATCGTCGGACCAAAGCTGAAAGGCCGCGCGTACGGCTTCGGCTTCCGCGTAGAGCTTGTGCGGAAAATCGTGGCAGAAAAACGGCAGCAGGTCGGCGGAATACTTCCAGCGGAAGGAGGAGGACGGATAGATTTGCCGCACGCCCAGCGAAGTGAGCTGGGCGTGGGTTTCGACATAGCGGTGACGAGTAGTCCAAATGGTCACGAAGAAAGCCGCATCGGCTCCGTACAGTGCGGCGGCCTGTGCAGGCGAAACCACCGGAGTGCCCTCTACGCGGGTATTCCAGATCCGTGAATTGTTGTCGGCGAAGGCCAGCGGCTCGATGCCATCGCGCCTCAGATTGCGCAGGGCGGTGCGGCCGAGCGATCCCGCGCCAAACAGCACGCACCGATTGCCGCACGCCGCCAGGATGCGGTCGAGAGTGGCGGCCTCGCGCTCGCGGACCTGCGCCAAGTCCTCGGATAGCAACTGTTCGAGTTCCTCTTGAGCGCTCACGGAATTCCTCAGCGCTTCCGCAGCGTCAGGTAAATCGGATAATATCCCTGCGCGGCGACGATCAACCGGCCCATCCAGTTTCCCGCGTTCACCTTTTGCACGAAGGAGATCACGCCACCGATTTTACCGGCCACACCGGCGGTCTCGAACCGAAAGGCGTCTTTCAGCCGTTCGAGAAAGATTTCCTGTCCGAGCGAGATCAGCTCCACCGTGTAGACACGGTTCAACTCCGCGACCGCGCGGCGGCACCACAGCGGATTAATTTCGGTGTGGAGAGTCCGCGCAAAGGCAGGGTCCCGGCGAAAGACCCACTTGACCCACAACGGCAGGATCGGCTTCCAGAAAATCGGCGGCTGCAGCACGTTGTAGTGCCCTTCGTAATAGGAAAGGAAATTGGGCATTTCCATATGCAGCGTGCCGCCCCCACGCAGCACGCGCACCGCTTCGCGCAGCACCTTGGGCGGCTCGGCGGTGTGCTCCAAGACATTGGCCGAGTAGACAATATCGAAACTGTTGTCGGGAAACGGCAGCGATTCACCGTACGCATTGCGAATCCGCCCGGGGTCGATGCCATTGGCCGGCAGCAGCTTTTGCGACCCCAGAAATCCCTGGTCGAAGCCAATCTCCGCGGGCTCCACGCCGTACCCCTCCACGTGAAAGTGCTTGATCCACACTGCCAGGTTGGTTCCGAATCCGGAGCCGATTTCCAATAATTTCTTCGCTTCAAGCGGAGTGTAGCGCCGCAGAATCTCGGCCCGCTTAAACGATTTGGCAGTATCCAGGAAATCGCGCGTGCTGATCTCCCGGTCTACCTTGGCGATTGGTTCGAAAAACGCACCGAGCGAATCCCGCGCGCTTTGGACGATTTCCGGGGGGATCTCCAGCGCCGGAGCCTGGCTGGGTGAGGCGCTCATCTGGCCAGGGCCACCTGGCCGAATTCGCGCCGCGCGAGTCCCTGCCCCTCCTTGGCGCACGCCGGCAGGTACACGCTCCCGTCGTCGAAATGGATTACGCACGTGAAGCCGCAGCGCGCCGCGAGGCTATCGCCGGCAATCATCGTCGGCTGCCGCACAATGTCTTCCGAAAAATACACCGCCGCGACGTTTCCGGATTGAGCCTGGCGGGCGACGGCAAGCACGGCCGAATCGACTTCGGCAGACGATAGGGACCTTCCATTCAGCACATCCGCGATATGCGGCAGATCGCGCGCGGACCTGCCGGTGAACAGATATACCGGCTCGGGAAGATTCGTGTAGAGAATCGTGCCCGAAGGCAACTTTCGGATAAATGCCAGGGTGGCCGACTCCCGCCACTCCCGGCGGTAAAAACCACCACCGTTCCGCGTCATGTCGCGCACCGACTCGGCAATGGCGGGGAAATTCGGGAGGACCATCAACGCGCACGCCCCAATCAGAACCGCCGTTAGGGGCATCCGTTGCGTCAGAAGGCGGGAAACGGCTACCGAGGCGAGCAGAATTTCGAACGGAAACAGCGGCTCCATCGCCCGCCGCACATCCAGGCCCCAGTCGCCCAAGAAACCAACCGCGATGAGAAAACCAACGCTCAGCGAGAGCAGCAACGCCAGGTATTTCTCACGGCCGCCGGCGCGTCGATGCAGGTACACCGCGAACAACGGCGCCAGTAATACACACCCCGCTAACATAATCCAGGTACGGTGGGGCAGCCATGTCGGCAGAAAACACTCGGTAACGCCGGCAAACATTCTCCCAAAAAAGCGCCCCTTGGGCTGATGCCATATCAGCGAGCGGTCGGTAATAGCGCCCGACGCGCCTAGCTGCCAAATCGCGACAGGCACCAACGGGACCGCGGAAGCCAAAATCCAAATTGCGGCGTTTAGCCCGCGTTTCCTCACAGGCGGGTTCCAGAGCAAGATGATCAGCGCGCCCCCACAGAGGAAGGGGATCCCCGCATAACGGGTGGCTACGGAAAGTCCCGCCGCCAGGGCCCCGGCCACAAGAGCCGCCTGGCTGCCGGTTTGAAGGTACTCATCCAAAAAATACGTGCACGCCATCATGAAGAGGATAAACAATGGCTCTGTCATCGCCATCGCGTGCAATTGCAGCATCGTGTAGGATGTCGCGAATACGCTGGCCGCCGCCACGCTGAACTCGGTTCGATTCGTGAGCTTCCGCGCGAGCGCCCCAAACAAGAAAACATTCGCCGCGAACAGACCAACCGAGAGCCACCTTGCGCCCGGTATCACGTCGTGGGTTATCAGTCCGGCGAGGGCCAACGTCAGCGGATAGAGCGGGGGAAAGTGCGTGAGAGTGACCGGACGGTCAGCCCCGAACGGAACCGCTAATCCATGGCCTTCAATGAAGGAGCGCGCGGCCGCGATGTAGTAGACGGAGTCGAAGTGTATGTAGGGACCCAACCGGGTCAAAACCGCGAGAAATGCGGCGGCGGCCAGGGACACGCCAGCGACGAAGATAAGGTCCCCGCGGGAGTCCGCCAGAGCCGAAGCGGAATCGGCTTTCGGATCGAACTCCGTGGCGCTGCCAGATGCCTTTCGTTGATCGGCGCCTCCACGGCTGTTCATGCTCTCTTTGTAGATCGTACCATTGCGGTTGTGTAAGCTGCCTCGCCCCGTTTACCATATTTTTTCGGCTCTTCGCGCAAAAGGGCTCCGGCATGAAAAGCATCAGCATCCTGACCCCCTGCTACAACGAAGAGGCCAATGTCGAGGAATTGTATGTGCGCGTACGCGCCGTGATGGCCGATCTGGGCCGCTACCGTTATGAGCACATCTTCATCGACAACCATTCGTCGGACCGGACCGTGGAGATTCTCAAAGGCATTGCCGCCGCCGACACGAATGTGAAAGTGATCGTCAATGCGCGCAACTTCGGCCACATCCGCTCGCCCATGCACGCCTTTTATCAGACCACCGGGGATGCCGTGATCGGCATTGTGGCCGATCTGCAGGATCCGCCGGAGATGATCGCCGACCTGGTGCGGGAGTGGGAAAAAGGCTATTCGATGGTGCTGTGCATCAAGCGCACCAGCGGAGAGCATCCGCTGATGTTCCGCATCCGCAAGATGTACTACCGGATGATCGCGCGGCTTTCCCAAATCGAGACCTTCGAAAATTTCACCGGCTTCGGTTTGTACGACCGGCGGGTGGTGGAAATCGTCAAATCGTTTAACGACCCGTACCCCTACTTCCGCGGCGTGATCGCGGAAATCGGGCTGCCGCACGTGAAGCTATACTATGACCAGCCCGCGCGCAAGCGCGGCTTTACCAAGAATAATCTCTACAGCCTGTATGACATGGGCATGTTGGCGATCACCAATCTTTCCAAGGTGCCTTTGCGTATGGTCACCTTCACCGGGTTCGCCACTGCCGGCATTTCGGCTCTGGTCGGTGTCGTATACCTGATCTATAAGCTGCTGTACTGGAACCGCTTCGAAGGGGGAATCGCGCCGCTGGTGATCGGAATTTTCTTTTTCGCTTCCGTACAATTGATTTCGGTGGGAATTCTGGGCGAGTACGTGGCCTCGATTCACACGCAGGTGCAGCGCAGGCCGCTGGTAATCGAGCAGGAACGCGTGAACTTCGAATATGAACCCGGCACTCCAAAGCAATAACGCAGGGTTAGACTACGCCCGGCTGGTCCGTAAGAGCAAACGCCTGGAACCCATCCCCGGCGCGCCCACTCTGCGGCTGGCCATCCTCTCGGACGCCGCGACCCAGCAATTCGTCCCCCTGCTGCGCGCGCTCTTCCACGAGAACGGGGTCAATGCCGAAATCTACGAAGGTGCGTTCGATGCGTTGGAACTCGAGATCTTAAATCCAGCTTCCGCGTTGTACAGCTTCCAGCCCGATTTCATTGTTCTCGCGAACGCGACCCAAGCCTTGCGCGGCCGATATTACCAGGCGGCCGCGGGCGATTTTCTGGAGACCGCTACCTCGCGCGTCGTAGAAGCCTGGGATGCCATCGGGGACATCTCCACCGCCCGCATCATCCAGTTCAACTATTCCCTGCCCTACGAGCGCCCGTTTGGCAATTACGATCTGAAGGTTCCGCATTCTTTTTACTCCGTTGCCGCGGCGCTCAACCTGCGCCTCGCCGAGGGCGCGCGCAAGCGCCCCAATGTGCTCGTGTGCGATGTGGAAGCCATTGCCTCCTGGATTGGCCGCAAAAACTGGTTCGACGATCGCCTGTGGAATATGGCCAAATCCTTCTGCCGGCTCGATCACCTGCCGCTAGTGGCGCAGTCTGTCGTGGATATCGCGCTCGCCGCCTTTGGCCGACTGGTGAAATGCGTCGTTCTCGATTTGGATAACACCCTGTGGGGCGGCGTGGTGGGTGACGACGGGCCAATGGGCATCGCCATCGGCCCGCACGGCGATGGTGAAGCCTTCTATCACTTCCAGCAGTATCTGCTTTCTTTGAAGCGGCGCGGGATTCTGCTCGCGGTATGCAGCAAGAACAATCCGGAAGCCGCGCTGAGTCCTTTTTCGGAGAATCCGGAGATGGTTTTGCGGCGCGACGATTTCGCGGTGTTCGTCGCCAACTGGGAAAATAAGGTAGACAATCTTCGAACCATCCGCGACACCTTGCGCATCGGCTTCGATTCCATGGTCTTCCTGGATGATAATCCGTTCGAACGCAACCTTGTCCGCGACAGGCTGCCCGAAATCATCGTCCCGGAGCTTCCCGAAGATCCAGCGGACTACGTGCGCGCGGTAAGCGAACTGAACCTGTTCGAGACCGCCTCTTTCTCCGACGAAGATGTGGAGCGCGCGGAACAATACCGGCAGGAAGCCGGCCGGCGGGAGGTGGCACGCGCGTTTTCCAACATTGACGATTTTTTGCGATCGCTGGAAATGAAAATCGAGGTGGCGCGTTTCGAGCCGGCCAGAATCCCCCGCATCGCGCAACTGCTCCAGCGCAGCAACCAGTTCAATCTCACGACCCACCGCTACAACGACGCTGAATGCGAAAAGATGATGCTGGACGGTAACTGCGTTCCGCTGTACGCCAGCCTGCGCGACCGTTTCGGCGACCATGGCCTGATTTCCATCGTCATCCTGCGCCGCACCCCGGACGCGCTCACCATCTCCGACTGGCTGATGAGCTGCCGCGTGCTGGCGCGGGGGGTCGAGCAGTTTCTGATGAATTACGTGGTGTATATCGCCCGGCGCGAAGGGCTGCCCAAAATTACCGGTGAATACCTTCCAACAGCCAAGAACGCTATGGTAAAAGAGTTCTACGCGCAATTCGGGTTCGAGAAAGTGACGGAGAAAGGCGGCCGCACAGTATGGCATCTCGACCCGGCGACCTACGAGCCGCGCACCGTATACATCCGGGAAGAAGGCGAAGTGAGCATGGCGGCAAGCTAGGAGGAAAATGGAGCGCGCAGTCGTCACCCAGAGGCTGAACGGTATTTTTCAGGATATTTTCGACGACCCGTCGCTGGAGGTGCGTGACGAACTCACGGCGGCCGACGTGGAGGGTTGGGATTCGCTTTC
>Ga0187784_10005441_pt1 | contig 10282 bp, 4 predicted proteins | sample 1015_SJ02_MP15_2_FD_132964 | JGI IMG/M metagenome (GOLD analysis project Ga0187784, IMG submission 132964) | Tropical peat soil microbial communities from peatlands in Department of Meta, Colombia - 1015_SJ02_MP15_20_MG | ecosystem: Environmental > Terrestrial > Soil > Wetlands > Peat | place... | reverse complement strand
GTGCAGTCGGCCGCCATGCATTTAGGGATGGCCCCACATTCGGCAGTGTCGGGAAGTGCGCTTACAGTTGTCATGCCGGATTTGCGGCAGGAAAAAGGCCTGCACAAACTTTGGCGCGCGCTCAACGTAACCCAGAAACTGGGCGTTTCAGTGGATGCGGTTGCGCGCTGGGCAACGCCATCTCCGGATTTTGACATCGCGCGCGCCGTACGCCACAGCGTTAAGGCCCGCTATGAGCGGGAAAGCTGGCTTGTGCTTGCGCCCACAATTTTCGACAAACTTCGCCAACACAAACGGGATGCGCTCGTTGCCTACATCATGCAGCGGAACGGATTCGAGGACAGGAATCAACTTTTCGAATACTTTCTGGTCGACCCGGGGATGGAGCCGATCGTACAAACATCGCGCCTGCGCCTGGCGATTTCAGCGGTCCAGACGTTCGTGCAACGCTGTTTTCTGAATCTAGAGCCGGAGGTACAACCGGCCGCACTCTGCGCGGAAGATTGGGAGTGGATGAAGCGCTACCGGGTGTGGGAAGCGAATCGGGAAATCTTTTTGTTTCCGGAGAACTGGCTGGAACCGGAGTTTCGCGACGACAAGACGGATCTTTTCCAGGAACTCGAGGGAACGCTGTTGCAGGGGGACATTTCGAACGATCTGGCCGAAGATGCGCTGTTTACGTATCTGAAGAAACTGGAGCAGATCGCACGTCTGGAAATTGTGTCCATCTACAGCGAACAGGATCTGGAAGAAGTTGAATCGAACATTCTCCATGTCATTGGCCGGACGCGCAACGACCCGCGCCAATATTTCTATCGCAATTACGAAAACCAGATGTGGACGCCCTGGGAGGAAATCAGCACGCAATTTGACGGCGATCACATTGTGGCGGTGGTGTGGCGGAACCGGCTGAATGTTTTCTGGCTGACCTTCGCGGACAAAAACAAACAGAACAATAGCGATAATGATGGCAGTCAGAAAGTCGATCCGACGAAACCCATTTCGATTCCAACCACCGTTCCTTACAAAGAAGTTGATGTGCAATTGAACTGGAGCGAGTACTTCCAGGGAGAATGGACAACGCGCGGGTCGAGCGGCTTTGGCAGTCCGATCGCGGTGATTGTAGAAGCGGCGTTCGATAAAAAGACTGCTTTCGTGCACGGCGAGGTGAGTAACGAGAATGGGACGGAGGTCGCCCGCATCAATTTGCACTTCGATTGTGCGTTCCGGGTAGACGCAAAGTTTTCAAAGCCTTCCATGGACCCGTTTCGCCCAGGTCTCCGCCCGCTGGTACCGGGCCCGCTGGATTTTGCGTTCGAGGTGATCAGCAAGAATGCGCCTCCTCAGGTCGTGCCCGGACGCCCGGCCGTTGAAGCTCCATTTCCGCGCGTGAAAGCCGAAGTGAATCACTATGTTGCTCCGAAGGCGCTGCAGGTCAGCTATGTGGAGTCGATCCAGCAGATCGATAAGAATCCGCCGGTCGTGCAAGTGGCGAAGCGCGACATTCTGACGAATGCGGACGACTGGAAGAGCGATGAGCTTACGTTATGTCCAACGCCCGCGCATTCCGACTTGCCGAACGTGGGCGTGCTGGTGACACCGTTTTTCTACGAGGACAGACGCCATGTCTTTTACGTGGAGCCTTCCCTGACGGAAACAGTGATTGATAAGTGGGAGCACTGGGCTATCCCCTTTCCGCATGTGGCAACGAAAAGAGGCTCGGATAAGAATCCAAGAATCGTTGCCAGTTTTCCTAAAGACAAGCCGCCGAAGACGCTGCCCCCCAATGTCCGCCCGTTTAACGGAGTATTCGGTCCAGGAGAACGGTTTCACCTGCAGATCGCGAAAGATCCGACAACGGATGACCAGACCGATGTGCACTATGGAGGTCAAGCGATTGGAGGCAGCGGCCGGAAAGGACCGGTAAAAGCGCCCGCCGCGATCGCCCAGCCCAAGCAGCGGCCGGCCGCCAAGGGATCACGCCGATGAAAGAGCGTCCGCGCAAGAGCTTTCATTCTTACTACGACGCGTCGGTGCGGCCATTTCAGGTCTATCACCCAGGCAAAGGCTGGAGTGTGCACGCGACTTCAAAACACATTAAGACCGAGGACCGGCATCTGGATTATCAGTTTTATCTGCACGAGCATCCCTACGTGCCGGAGCTCATCGACGACCTGGTGCGATGTTCGGTGGATGGGCTGGAAGCGGCGGATACCGAATACGTGAAGAAGCACGATGGCGGCTTTGAACCGTTTAAGGATGCGGACGGCGCGGTGCAAAAGCTGCCCGATGGCACGGTGTTGCCGCTGCCTGTGCTGTACAAGGATTTCTTCAAGGCCGACTATCGTCCGAGCAATCTGGTTGGGCAGGCTTACCCGGCAATGGATCTCGACTTTACGTCGAGCGGCGCCTATTCCGTCTACAACTGGGAACTCTTTTATCACGTTCCCATGACGCTGGCGATCCATCTCAGCCAGAATCAGCGTTACGAAGAAGCGCAAAAATGGCTCCATTACGTTATCGATCCCACTGACGACAGTGACGGGCCCACTCCAGAGCGGTTCTGGAAAGTAAAACCGCTGCAATACACCGACGTATCGATGATTGAGCAGGTGCTGACGAATCTTTCCACCGGAAAAGACGCCAAGCTGCAACAGGACACGACAAACTGTATCGAGATGTGGAAGAAGAATCCTTTCCGTCCATTTCTGGTGGCGCGTTATCGGCAGTCGGCGTTCATGTTTAAGGCAGTGATGGCGTATCTGGATAACCTGATTGCGTGGGGTGACAGTCTTTTTTCGCAGTACACGGGCGAGACGATTAATGAGGCTCTGCAGCTATATGTTTTAGCGGCGAACATTTTAGGGCCTCGGCCGGAAGAGGTGCCGGTCAAGGAAGTGAAGCGTCCGCAAACCTATGCCAGCATGCGGGCGCATTTGGATGCATTCGGCAATGCGCTCGAGGGAATGGAGAGCGAGATTCCGATGGACCTGGCCGCCCACCCGCACAAGATCAGCAAGACGGAGAAATTCAATTCGCTCAGCGGCACCGGTCAGTCCAGTTATTTTTGCACTCCACGCAATGACCAGCTTCTTCTTTACTGGGATACTGTGGCCGACCGGCTTTTTAAAATTCACAACAGCTTGAACATTCAGGGCGTCTATCAGCAGGTGCCGCTGTTCGATCCTCCCATTGACCCGGCATTACTGGCTCGTGCCGTTGCCGCCGGACTGGATATAAATGCGATTGTGACGGGTTTGAATCAACCGCTGCCGCTGGTGCGCTTCACGTATCTTTTGCAGAAGGCAACGGAAGTCTGCCAGGAAGTGAAATCGCTGGGCGGAAATCTGCTCTCGGCGATTGAGAAAAAAGATAACGAGGCCCTGTCAGTACTGCGCTCGAAGCACGAAACAACCATGCTGCAGTTGGGCGAGGTCATCAAGTATTCGGCGTGGCAGGAAGCGATCAAGAATCGGGAAGGAATTGAACAGTCACTCGTCAACGCGCATGCGCACTATGTCTATTACCAGCGGCTGTTGGGAAAAAAAGAGAGCGAAATCACGATTCCGAAGCTGGATCCCATCGACGTGAGCTCACTGAAAAAGATGAAGTTCAATGCGAAAGAGCCTGCGGTGGCGCCGCAGAGCATAGATGTCGACATTGCGCAAGACTTGAGCGCGTCGGGCGGCAAGATGATAAGCAGTTACGAAGCGGAAGAGATGAGCAATTTATCTACGGCTCATACGATCCAGATGGGTGCGCATGTTGCCAAAGTATTAGCGAGTGCATTGAAGCCAATTCCGGATCCGGTGATCAACCTGGAATTTTGGGGCATTGGGGGCACGATCAAGAACTTAGTTGGCGGCACACAGCTATCGGACTTGGCAACCTTTGCTGCAGAGATTGCCGGCATTGTCGCCGATCAATACGCGTACGAGGCTCAAAATGCCGCAAAGATTGGCTCTTACGCCAACCGTCAACGGGATTATCAGTTCCAGAGCAACTCCGCAGCCGGCGAGATTACGCAATTATTCAAGCAATTGCGCGCCGCGCAGATTCGCGAAGCGATGGCGGAGTTGGAGTGGAAGAACCATCAAGTGCAGATCAAGCAAGCACAAGAAGTGGATCAATTTCTCGCCGATAAGACCTCAAATATTGATTTTTATGTATGGATGAAGCGGGAAGTGAAAGGCCTTTATGGGCAGAGCTTCCAGTTTGCTTTCAATATTGCGCGGAAGGCGGAGCGGGCGCTGCAACAGGAGATTGGCGATTCCAAGCTTTCGTACATAAAGTACGGCGATCTTTCGGGAAAAGAAGGTCTGCTTGCCGGCGAGAAGCTTTTTCAGGATATCAAGCGGATGGAGCTGGCCTACGCCGATCTGAACAAGCGCGAGTACGAACTCACCAAGCACGTCAGCCTGTTACAGGTAAATCCGGACGCATTGCTGCGCTTTCGGGCAACAGGATCGTGCACGTTTGATGTGCCGGAAGAAATCTTCGATTTCGACGGTCCGGGACAGTATTTTCGAAGAATCAAGGCTATGGCGGTCAGCATCCCCTGCGTGGTGGGACCTTATACAAGCCTGAATTGCAGGCTGACGCTGACCAAGAGTTCGATTCGTACCAGCACCTTGCCGGGCGACAATGGATATTCGCGCGACGGCGCCGACGATGTGCGGTTCAGTGACTTTCTCGGAACCATTCAAGCGATCGTGACCAGTAGCGGACAGAACGACAGTGGTCTGTTCGAAACGAATCTGCACGATGAGCGAAAGTTGCCGTTTGAGTGGTCGGGTGCGATTAGCCAATGGCAACTGGATATACCTTCCAATATCAGGCAGTTTGATTTCAGCACAATCTCCGACGTCATTTTGCACATTCGATATACGTCCCGCGAAGGTGGGGACCCGCTGCGCAAGCTGGCCGTGTCTAATCTGGAGGATTGCATCGGCACGGGAAAGACAGTCGGTTCGATTCGTCTGTTTTCCATGCGGCATGAGTTTCCGTCTGACTGGGCCAAGTTCAAGAATGCGAAGGTTGGCAGCCCGGGCCCACTGGCTCCGCTGACGTTCACGATGCGGCCGGAACACTATCCGTTCTGGAGTCAGGGAAGACTGCAAGCAGTATTGGGTGTCACGCTTTATGCGGCCTCGGCTAAAGATTTACAAGTGTCCGATGCGGGAGACGGAACCGCCAACACAGATTCGCTGGTAAGAGACGATACCGTGGGCGGAATGCGTTCGGGAAATCTGAAGAACATCGCGCTGCCACAGCCTACCGGGCTGTGGGCGTTTTATTTTAGTGACAATTCGATGGACGATCTGTGGCTGGCGGTGGCGTGGGGAAAGCAACAGTAACCGAGCGGTGAAATCTCACGAAGAACGTATGCTCCAAGTTGAAGAAATCATCCCACAAGATAAACGCTTAGGCGATGACTGGGCACAGGCGCTCATGGGAGATCCTTCCGCACAGTCTCAGTGGGACAACCCGGACTCCGGAAACTGGTGCTGGCGCAACGATGGACTGTGGCTCAGAAGCGGCGGTAGCGAATGGTACAACCTGGTTTGGAGCCATAGCAATTCCTCGTTGATGCGAAAGCTGGAAAAGTTTGTGGTTGCCATTACGGTGCAAGGGAGCGGGCAGAGTGCGGGCTTGAGTTTCGGCCACTTCCGGGACTTCTTAGCTGACGTGGGATCGCGGCCCAAACGCCTGCAGCTCGAAGTGGATGCCAGCGCCGGACAGTGGAGGTTTCGCATCGATGGTCAGCTCACCGGGCCGGCGTGGTGGAATTCAGCCGTTACCTCAAGCAATGACATTCTCGATAACGCTCTTATATTGAAGGCACGGTGGCCGCAGGAACTGGTGTTTCAGGATTTTACCTTACATGTTTTTCGTAAATCCTGCCGGGTGTCGATCGTCATCACATGCAACCGTTTTCTGCAGCGGTTGCGGGTTGCGCTGCGCAACTGGTGCCATCAGGATGTTCCGAGCGGAACGCATGAAGTGTTGGTCGTCAATCCGGGCAGTCCGGATGGAACACATGAGTACTTGCGCTCGGTCGCACAGAGCTATCCGGAAATGCGAATCTGTGAAGTAGCTGTAGCTCCAGAACTCGCTTCGAACAAGGGGGCCATGATCAACGCGGCAATTCCGTTTTGTCAGGGAGCGTGGATCTGGTTTACGGATGCGGATTGCGTGTTTCCCACGAACGCGGTGGAAATCGCCATGAACTACGCAATCACCCGCAACCGGCGAATACTTTACGGGGAGCGCCGCTATTTGACGAGCACTCGCACCGATGAGTTGCTTTCCGGCCGCACTGACGGCCTTGGCAGCTTCGATGTCCTCGCTTGCGATGCCGGTCCACGCGGCGCCGATAGCGCTCCCTGGGGCTACACCCAAATTGTGCACCGGACGACATTCCAGCGGCTGCGCTATCCGGAAACCTTCGATCATTTCGCGCATGGCGATAACCACTTCGTCCAGATGTGCAAATCACGCAAAGTGCTGCCAGAACGGGTGCCGGGACTGTTCTGCCTTCACCTGGACCATCCGTTTGCCTGGTATGGCAATCACGAATTCTTGTAGGAAGCCATGGAAGAGCAAAGGCCAGTCTGCATTGGAATCCATGTTCACGCAGAGCTGACGCGCCTGCGTGCAACGCTGGATTCTCTCCGTGTGCACTCGCCTTGGGCGAGGCTGGTGTTGCTGCCGGACAGCCCGGATCAGCGCACAGCCGCCGTGCTGCGACAGATCGACTTGCCCCAATTAGCAACCCATGAGCCGCTGGGACCGGCGGCCTGCTTCAACCGGCTTTTCGCATATGCCCAGAGCGACGTGATTGTGCTGCTGGAGAGTGGTTCTGTGGTGGGTCCGGGATGGCTGGAAGCGATCCTCAAAGCGCTAGACGCTGCGCCGGAGAACGGTCTCGCCGGGCCATCGACGAACCGGGCCTGGAATGAGCAATGTGTTTTTCCCGAGGCTAAGGGTACGCCTGATGAAGTTGCGAAGACTGCTCGCGAAGCACGCGATCGATTTGGCGGCCAGTGGCTCAGGCTTGAGCCGCTGCACAGCCTGGCTGATTTTTGTTACGCCGCGCGGCGCGAAGTGATTGATCGCATTGGTGCGGCAGATGAAGCCTATGGTCTGGGTCCTTGTTGGGAAATGGACTACAACATTCGAGCGGCCCGGGCAGGATTTCGTGGCGTGTGGGCTTGCTCTTCTTATGTGTATCGCGCACCGTTTACGGCTAGAAGAGAGAAAGAGGAAGCGCGACGATTTGCGAAAAGCAGGGAAAGATACCAGGACAAGTTTTGTGGGTTGAGGCTTGCCAAGGAGCAGACGGAATATGAACTCCACTGCCGGGGCGATGCGTGTGAACACTTCGCTCCCCCTCAGCTGATCCAGGTACGACTGCCGCTGGCGTCCCCGACGGATACTCCGGGCCTGCGGCCAGAGACGCGTTCGGGTCCGTCTTGTGTAAATCGGCCACTGGTAAGCTGCATTATGGCGACGCGCGATCGTCTTGACTTCGTTCTGCAGTCGATCCGCTACTTTCTGCGCCAGGACTATCCCAATCGTGAGTTGATCATTTTGGATGACGGTTCCGAAGATCTTGCGAATCAAATTGAATTAGACGAGAGGGTCCGGTATGTGAAGTTGCCCCGCCGTTTGAGCATTGGCGCGAAACGGAATCGTGGATGTGAACTGGCACGCGGTTCGCTGATTGCGCACTGGGATGATGACGATTGGTATTCGGCCAGCCGCCTCAGCCTCCAGATTGAACCGCTGTTGGCCGGGCGGGCAGATATTACCGGCCTCCAAGCTGGAATATTTCTGGATCTTCTCTCCTGGACCTTTTGGCGATGCACGAGCGAACTGCATCGCCACCTCTTTGTGGAGGATGTCCATGGAGGGACGTTGACCTATCGAAAGAGCTGCTGGGAGCGTGTGAAATATCCCGATCTCTCTCTGGCAGAAGATGCCCGCTTTCTTCGTCAGGCGAAACGGTGTGGGGCGCGGCTGGAGAGAATCGCCAACGACAATTCCTTCATTTACCTGCGTCATGGCGCCAACGCATGGTCGTTTCAGTGCGGCAAGCATATTGATCCGCGCGGATGGTACACGGTGCCGGAACCCGAATTGCCCGGTGAAGACCGGCAGTTCTACCATGCCCAGTCTCTTGCGCGCAATAAGATGAGTCCGGGCACGTCGGTTGAGGCGAGCGCAAGCGACACGCCTTTGGTAACTTGCATCATGCCAACCGCGGATAGACGTCCCCTCGTTGCCCAATCCATGCGCTACTTTCTGCGTCAGGATTACCCCAACCGTGAACTCATCATAGTGGACGATGGAGTCGACGCGATCGCGGACCTAATTCCTGAAGACAGACGCATCAGCTATATACGGCTGAAGACGCGGCGTACGATCGGAGAAAAGCGGAATCTGGCGTGCGAACGCAGCCGAGGGCAGTTGATTGCGCACTGGGACGACGATGACTGGAGCGCGGATTGGCGTCTTTCCTATCAGGTGAACGCGCTAGGTGAGTCCGGCACAAAGTCTGCGTGCGGTTTGACCAGCATACTTTATTACGATCCTTGCCGGGAGCGAGCCTGGTGCTATGTATATCCCGAGCATCGGCGACGCTGGGTTGCTGGCAACACGCTTTGCTATCGGAAGGAACTGTGGCAGCAGCACCGGTTTCCCCACCTGAACCAGGGCGAGGACACGCGGTTCGTGTGGAGTTTGCCGCAGACGTCGATCCTGCCGCTGCCGAATAACAAGTTCTACGTCGCCACCCTGCATCAGAGGAACAGCAGCCCCAAGCGGACGCAGGAGCCATGGTGGAATCCGTGCTCGAGCTTGGAGGTGCAATCCGTCATGGGCGCGGATTTTTGTTTTTATCGGAACTGGTCTTCGTGGATTGCGGTTCACAGGCCGAATCCGAACTATCTGCTCCGATGAGACACGCCCGAGCGAATTCTAATTCTTGCCTGGAAGCTTGAAAAAAACGAGTCCCTGGGAGTGAGCAACCCATTGGTTGCGTAAATCGGAAACTAAGGTAGTTACGCGCGGTCACCGACGCCGCGAGAATCTTTACCGCGCCAACGATGCTGCACTATGGCAGTGGCGGGTTCGATAAGGGTTCCAATAAGCGCTTCCAAGGATGGAATTGCTTGGCGTAGCCGAGAACTCGGTTCATCCGGAGATCAGAGTTGCGGCACTAGAGATGGCCAAGGTTTCTCTCGTAAACGAACAAAAACAAACGGCGAGATTGTCTCCGAACCTTGTACTATGGGTACTTTTTGCGGTGTTTCTGGGTACTGTCTCGGCTTGTTGGTATGCATTTCTACGCGACCCCGTTGTTGCTTATGAGCTGAGTGGTGTTTCAATCATTCTCTTTATCCTAATTGCGGCGATCATCCTTTACGTCTCAGAAAGCCTTTCGGAGACAGGGCTCGTGAAAGTTCTCGAATTGGTCGTCTCATACGTCAAGGCGCAGTTCAGCTCTAGGTCAAAAAGAGAAGATTCACCATCAGCCACTTCTTCGGAAAATGCGACCGATCCAAAGAAATAAACCGCCACACGAAATCCGTGTGTGCGCGACTCCCGTTCTACGCACCGTGTACTAATTAGTTAATCGTATCAACTCGGACGTTACCGTGGCCCCGTTTTTCCTGGCCGCTCCACCACCTGTGTCTCATCAAAACCTCCCCCACCTCCATTACGAAGAGCATTCCTCCCGCGTTGTCTCGATTGTTGACTAGATTCGAGTTGATCTGCACAGGCGGAGAAGTTTGCCCGAATCAGCGACGGGTACACGCCTGCCAGGGAAACAGCCAAGCAAGCGCGGCCTCGCTGCACTGGAACTATGCCGCGAGGTTGTAACGATGGTGGAGTCCGCCGAGACGGGGCATGGAATGAATCCTGCTGCCGGCTGCAGAACGACTCTCGACCGGGCGCCCCGCTGGGGTATCTTTCGCCAGCCCCAAATGTGTGCGATCCTCGTGGTAATAACGGATATATTCAGCCATAAGCCGCTTCAGATGCCGCTCATTTAGGATAATCACGTGATCCAGCAAGTCGCGGCGGCAACTCCCAACCCAGCGCTCGGCGACGCCGTTGGTCTCAACCGTCAACTACGCCGCATGGCGAGCATACCGGCACTAGCTTTGAAGTAATCCATCCACACCATCCGCTGAGAGGACAGAAGTTTCAGCTGGTCACGTATCGCAATAATTGGGGTGAAGATCGAGTCTATTTCCACGATGCCGAAGGTCGT
>Ga0187784_10005440_pt1 | contig 10285 bp, 12 predicted proteins | sample 1015_SJ02_MP15_2_FD_132964 | JGI IMG/M metagenome (GOLD analysis project Ga0187784, IMG submission 132964) | Tropical peat soil microbial communities from peatlands in Department of Meta, Colombia - 1015_SJ02_MP15_20_MG | ecosystem: Environmental > Terrestrial > Soil > Wetlands > Peat | place... | reverse complement strand
CCCGAACGTCAGATCCACCGCACCGAAACCGGCGCGGCAGCGGCGAAGCGCGCGTCGTCGCTTGAGCGGTACGCGTGATCGGAGGCGATGCGGTCGATGTCGGAACGGGTGATGCCGATATCGGCCAGCTCGCGGTCGCTCAGATGCGAGAGCTCGTCGACTGCAGCCGTGTAACGCCTCCATGCGAGGAGGTGGTGAGCGATGGACGTGAACATAACCAATCCTTGTGCCGGTGTTGCCGGCGAATGCCGGAATCGTGAGGAAGAGATAGGTATGAACGTGGGTTGCATCATCGAGTTTTGCTGCAGTGCAGCTACGACCGGAATGCATGCCAGCGCCTTGCGTCGTAAGGGGTTTTTTTAACCTTGTCGGAGTGCCGGATGGCCAGGATGGAGTCGGGCTGGCGCCGCAATTGCCCCTGACGAAGGCCAAGTGAAGCCCGCTTGCGGCCATTGGATCATCTCGTCCCCGCCGCACTTGCCCGCTCTTACTTCCGCGGTTGCGTTGCGTCATCAGCCCGGGAGAGCGAGATGGGGACCCCCCAGGATCACCGAAAGTGCGCGGAAGAATGCGTGGCGATGGCGCGCGCCGCCAGCGAAAACAACGACAAGGCGCTTTGGTTGACTCTGGCGTTGTCTTGGGCGCGCCTGGCCGAGCACTTTGCGCGCGCCGAAAGTGGGCAACACGGTGCGGACAGCGAAAACGGCCTTGCCGTTCACTCGTCCGATTGAGCGTCGCGACGAATGTAACTCGGCGGGTCGTTACGGGCCGCCGAGCGCGGCGATCATTGTCCGTGGCTGGCGAGCACTTGTTGGCACGCGCCGCTGATTCTCTTCCTATTCGTTTGCAGGCAATCGAGAATCGCGAACACGTCCGCTTGGTCGTTGTCCTTCACCAGCTCACGACAATATTTGATCACGTCCGGATGGCATGCAGCGCGTTCTTGATCGTTGCCCTGTCCCGTCAGCGGACTGGCCACCGGCGGCGGTTGCGGCGGCAGCTGTGCGAGCACCACCGTTCCCGCGGTCAGCAAAGCGGCAATCGTAAAGACCAGTGTGCGAAGCATGGTTTACCCCCCTCGGGTGGTACGCTCGCCACTATCTCATAATTGCCTGCCGCGCGTCACTTGGCTGGCAAGACTTGGCTGGCAAGACTTGGCTGGCAAGAGACCACAGGATTTTTTACCCGCGTGTCACTTTTGGGCGCGCATTTGTTTAAATAACGCGGGATGGCTGAGGAAGCCGCTACCCGCCGCTGCGAAGCACGCACTTGCACGCCGCCGCTCCGTGGAGATAAACCTCGTCGCAGGGCGGTTAGCTCAGTTGGTAGAGCGTCTGCTTTACACGCAGGATGTCGGCGGTTCGAGCCCGTCACCGCCCACCAGCCTTCGCGAGGTGGAAGCGCGGCCGTCGCGCCGAAGCCGCGCGCAATGCGAAGGCAGGCGCAATCAAAGAGCGGAAGACAGACGACGGAATTGTTAATAAAGAAAGCGATCCGTCGTCAGTCGTCCGATCTCCGCCGTTCAAGCTCAAATGGCTTCTTTGAGTTCCTTTGAGGCGCGGAAGGCGACTTTCTTGCTGGCCTTGATCTGAATCGCTTCGCCGGTCGCCGGATTACGGCCCATGCGCGCGGCGCGCTTGCGCACTTGCAGGATGCCGAGGCCGCCGATGCGGATGCGCTCGCCCTTTTTCAGGTGCTTGACGATCTGACCGACCAGACCGCCGAGGATGGCTTCTGCCTGCTTTTTCGAAAGTTCATTGTCTTCCGCAAGGCTTGCAGCAAGATGTTTCAATGTAACGGTGGTGGCTGGTTTGGTCGCCATTAGACCCTCCTCGATAAAGCGGCGGCGGGCGAAAACTGCCCGTCACCACGAACGGGTTAGACGATTCGGCTTCGACTGACCACGCTTGTTTTGCCGATTTCACCGATGTTTTTCGCGCGTCCAGCGGTATCTGGACTCCCTCTGTGGCGCGTCCAAGGCGAAGCGAAAGGCTCAATCCTTGACTTGCGGTAAGCCGAGCCTTAACTGCGCACCGCGCCCGCGGGGGCGTAGCTCAGTTGGTTAGAGCGTCGGCCTGTCACGCCGAAGGTCGCGGGTTCGAGCCCCGTCGCTCCCGCCATAATATTTCAAGTATTTAACCCACCTTCGGCACCGCGGCCGCTTATCGCGATTGCGGAGCCACGGCGCGTTCAGGCAGAGCTTGCGGCGGTTCGAACGGCCTTCGCGCACAGGCCCGCCTTGCACCTTTTTGTGCACTGCGCTAAGGGTCCAAAGTCAGTTTTCCGGCGCGAATCCGCAGAGATTTGGGGCGAATCAGCGCGGTCTGGGCTTGCGCGGAACCGTTGTATTGGGGGCATGTTCCTGAGGTAGGGACGAAAGGGCCGTCCGGGTGATGGCCGACCAGAAGGGGCTGCCGATGGCTCAATCGCTCAATCAGCTGCTGCAGGCCTATCTGCCGCTGGTGGTCTTCATCGCGGTGGCGGCTGCCATCGGACTGTCGCTGCTTCTCTCCGCCTTCCTGCTCGCCTACAAGCAGCCCGATCCGGAAAAGCTCTCGGCTTACGAATGCGGCTTCAACGCCTTCGACGACGCGCGCATGAAATTCGACGTGCGCTTCTACCTCGTCGCCATCCTGTTCATCATCTTCGACCTCGAAGTCAGCTTCCTGTTTCCCTGGGCGGTTGCCTTCGGCAAGCTTGGGTTGTTCGGATTTTGGTCCATGATGCTCTTTCTTGCGGTGCTCACCATCGGATTTATCTATGAATGGAAGAAGGGAGCGCTCGAATGGAATTGAGCGAACCCGCCATCGTCGTCCCGCGTCAGGGCGTCCTTGCCGCGCGCAGCGGGCAGCCGGCCGGCGCCAATGATCCGTTTTTTAGCGGCCTCAATAGCGAGCTTGCCGACAAGGGCTTTCTTGTTGCGGCCGCCGACGACCTCATCGCCTGGGCGCGCTCAGGCTCGCTGATGTGGATGACCTTTGGGCTCGCCTGTTGCGCCGTCGAGATGATGCAAATGTCGATGCCGCGCTACGACGCCGAGCGCTTCGGTTTTGCGCCGCGCGCCTCGCCGCGGCAATCGGACGTGATGATCGTCGCCGGCACGCTCACCAACAAGATGGCGCCCGCGCTGCGCAAGGTCTATGACCAGATGCCGGAGCCGCGCTATGTGATCTCCATGGGATCGTGCGCCAACGGCGGCGGCTATTATTACTACTCCTATTCCGTGGTGCGCGGTTGCGACCGCATCGTGCCGGTCGATATCTATGTGCCCGGTTGTCCGCCGACCGCCGAGGCGCTGCTCTACGGCGTGCTCCTGCTGCAAAAGAAAATCCGCCGCACCGCCACGATTGAACGCTGAAAAATGAATGAGACACTCGACACGTTCGGCCGCACCATCGCGGATGCGCTTGCGCCTTCAATTCGAGGTTATGCGGTCGCGCACCATGAGCTGACGCTGACGGCGACGGCGTCCGACATCGTTGCGGTCATGCGTTTCCTGCGCGACGATCCGCGCTGCCTGTTCTGGAGCATCATCGATGTGACCGCGGTCGACTGGCCGGGCCGGGAGCGGCGCTTCGACGTGGTCTATCACCTGCTTTCGCCCAAACATAACGTGCGCGTGCGCGTCAAAGTCGAAACCGACGAGGCGACTCCGGTGCCTTCGGTCATCGAGGTTTTTCCCGGAGTCGATTGGTTCGAGCGCGAAGCCTACGACCTCTACGGCGTCGTGTTCACCGGCCATCCGGACATGCGGCGGCTTCTGACCGATTACGGTTTCGACGGCCATCCGCTGCGCAAGGACTTTCCGCTCACCGGCTTCGTCGAGGTGCGCTACGACGACGAGCTCAAGCGCGTCGTTTATGCGCCGGTGCGGCTGGCGCAGGAATTCCGCAACTTCGATTTTCTGTCGCCGTGGGAGGGCACCGATTACGCGCTGCCGGGCGACGAGAAGGCGGACAAGCCCGCCGGCGGGCAGGGGGCTTAGGATGAAAACGACTCTCAAGCCCGGGCTCACCCATCGCCTCGTCTATAAGGTCGCCGAGAACAAGACCGTCCCTCATACCTATCCGGAGTCTGCCATTATCGCGTCGATGCCGAAGGTCTTTGCCACCGGCTTCATGGTGGTGTTGATGGAGTGGGCATGCACGGAGTTGCTCGCTTCACATCTTGACCCCGGCGAAGGCAGCCTCGGCGTGCACATTGACGTGAGCCACGTCGCCGCGACCCCGCCCGGCTTGACCGTGACGGTCGACGCCGAATGCGCAGACGTGCTCGGGCCGCGCGTGACCTTCAAGGTCAAGGCGCATGACGGTATCGACCTCATCGGCGAAGGCCGACATGAACGTTTCGTCGTCGCGTGGGACAAGTTCAATGCGCGCGTCGCCGCCAAAGCGAGTAAGGCGGCTCCAGAGTTGGCGAATAGCAAGTGGCGAGTGGCGAATAGGGATGAATGGCAGGCGAAACACAAATAAGGTCGTATCGCGATCTGCGTGTCTGGCAAGACGCCATGATATTGGCAGAGCTATGCTATCAATTGACCCGTGCTTTCCCAAAAGAATTCCCAAAAGAAGAAGTGTTCGGACTTTCGGCTCAAATCCGGCGCGCGACAGTTTCAATTCCCGCAAACATTGCCGAGGGTCACGGCCGAGAAAACACTCGATCTTTCATCCAGTATCTGCGCATCGCTCAAGGTTCTTCGAAAGAACTGGGAACGCATCTGTTGTTGGCGGGGCGTCTCGGTATCGCCGACAATTCGAAAATCGAGGTGTTTCTCGTTCGATGCGGAGATTTGGGCAAAAAGCTTCGCTCGCTCATTCGTGCGCTGCAGACGAAAGTAAGGAAGGGCTGATGCGTTTGTCTCGTGCTATTCGCTATTCGCCACTCGCTATTCGCGCTCTGCCATGACAGAAGCTGCCGCACGCAACTTCACCATCAATTTCGGTCCGCAGCATCCGGCGGCCCACGGCGTGCTGCGTCTGGTGCTCGAGCTCGACGGCGAAGTGGTCGAGCGCGTCGATCCGCATATCGGACTTCTGCATCGCGGCACCGAGAAGCTGATCGAGCACAAGACCTATTTGCAGGCGATCCCCTATTTCGACCGCCTCGATTACGTGGCGCCGATCAATCAGGAGCACGCTTTCTGCCTGGCGGCGGAAAAGCTCCTGGAGCTGACGATCCCCAAGCGCGCGCAAGTCATCCGCGTGCTTTATTGCGAGATCGGCCGGCTCTTGTCGCATCTTCTCAACGTCACCACGCAGGCGTTGGACGTCGGCGCGCTCACCCCGCCGTTGTGGGGCTTTGAGGAGCGCGAGAAGCTCATGGGCTTCTACGAGCGGGCGTCCGGCTCGCGCATGCATGCGGCCTATTTCCGCGTCGGCGGCGTGCATCAGGACCTGCCGCCGAAACTGATCGACGACATCGCGGCCTTCTGCGATCCGTTCCTCCAAGTCTGCGACGATCTCGAGGAGCTGCTCACCGAGAACCGCATCTTCAAGCAGCGCAATGTCGATATCGGCGTGGTGAAGCTTCAGGATGCCTGGGCCCGGGGCTTTTCCGGCGTCATGGTGCGCGGCTCGGGAGCGGTCTGGGATTTGCGCAAGGCGCAGCCCTACGAATGTTATTCCGAGCTCGATTTCGACATTCCGGTGGGTAAGAACGGCGACAACTACGATCGCTATTGCGTGCGCATGGAAGAAATGCGCCAGTCGATCCGCATCATGAAGCAGTGCGTGGAAAAGCTGCATGCGGGCGACGGGCAGGGGCCGGTCGTCGTCGAGGACAACAAGATCGTGCCGCCGCGCCGCGCCGTGATGAAGCGTTCGATGGAAGCGCTCATCCACCACTTTAAGCTCTACACCGAGGGTTTCCATGTGCCGCCCGGCGAAGTCTATGCCGCCGTGGAGGCGCCCAAGGGGGAGTTCGGCGTCTATCTGATCGCCGACGGCAGCAACAAACCCTACAAGTGCAAGATCCGCGCGCCGGGCTTCGCGCACCTGCAAGCGATGGATTTCCTCTGTCGCGGCCACATGCTGGCGGATGTCACCGCGATCCTCGGCTCGATCGACATCGTTTTCGGCGAGATCGACCGATGAGCGTGCGCCGCCTCGCCGAAAAACAGCCGCCGAGCTTTACATTTACGCCGGCCAATCTGGAGTGGGCGAAAGCGCAGATCGCCAAGTATCCGCCCGGCCGTCAGGCCTCCGCGGTGATCCCGATCCTCTGGCGCGCACAGGAACAATCGGGCGGCTGGCTGCCGCAAAAGGCGATCGAGGCGGTCGCCGACATGCTCGGCATGGCCAGAATCCGCGTGCTCGAAGTCGCCACCTTCTACACCATGTTCAATCTGTCTCCGGTCGGCCGCTTCCACGTGCAACTGTGCGGCACGACGCCGTGCATGCTGCGCGGCTCCGATGACTTGAAGAAAGTCTGCAAGCGCGTGATCGGCGAGCCAGACCACGTCTCCGCCGACGGCGTGTTCTCCTGGACCGAGGTCGAATGCCTCGGCGCCTGCGTCAACGCGCCGATGGCGCAGATCAACACCGACTATTACGAGGACCTCACGCCGGAAACGTTCACGCGCATCCTCAACGATCTGGCGGCGGGAAAGACGCCGAAGCCCGGCCCGCAAATCGATCGGCTGAATTCCGCCCCGGTCGGCGGCGCCACCACGCTCATCGATTCGGAACGCTGAAATGCTCGCCGACAAGGACCGCATCTTCCGCAATCTCTACGGGGCGCACGATTGGGGCCTCGACGGCGCCCGCGCGCGCGGCGCCTGGGACGGCACCAAGGCGATCCTGGAAAAAGGCCGCGACGCGCTCGTCAATGAGGTCAAAGCCTCGGGCCAGCGCGGCCGCGGCGGCGCCGGCTTTCCGACCGGGCTGAAGTGGTCGTTCATGCCCAAGCAGTACGACGAGCGGCAGGGCTATCTCGTCGTCAACGCCGACGAATCGGAGCCCGGCACCTGCAAGGATCGCGAGATCATGCGCCACGATCCGCATCTGCTCATCGAGGGATGCCTGATCGCCGGCTGCGCCATGGGCGTGCACCGTTGCTACATCTACATCCGCGGCGAGTTCATCCGCGAGCGCGAGCGCCTGCAGGCGGCGGTCGAGCAAGCCCATGCGGCAAAGCTCATCGGCAAGAACAACATCCACGGCTACGACTTCGACATCGTCGTGCACCACGGCGCGGGCGCTTATATCTGCGGCGAGGAAACCGCGCTTCTTGAAAGCCTCGAAGGCAAGAAAGGCCAGCCGCGGTTGAAGCCGCCGTTCCCCGCCAACGTCGGGCTCTACGGCTGCCCGACCACGGTCAACAACGTCGAGACCATCGCGCAAATTCCCGACATCATGCGCCGCGGCGCCGTCTGGTTTGCCGGCATCGGCCGGCAGAACAACACCGGCACCAAGCTGTTCTGCATTTCCGGTCACGTCGAGCGGCCATGCAATGTGGAAGAGGCGATGGGGATTCCGCTGCGCGAGCTGATCGAGCGGCATGCCGGCGGCGTGCGCGGCGGCTGGGGCAATCTGCTCGCCGTCATCCCGGGCGGCTCGTCGATGCCGCTCGTTCCGGCGGGGGCCGATCAGGCCGACGCGCTGCTCATGGATTTCGACGGCTGCCGCGACAAGAAATCGGCGCTCGGCACCGCCGCCGTCATCGTCATGGACAAGTCGGCCGACATCGTCAAAGCGATGGCGCGCATTTCCTATTTCTACAAGCACGAGAGCTGCGGCCAGTGCACGCCCTGCCGCGAGGGCATGGGCTGGATGTGGCGCGTGCTCACGCGCATGGCCGAAGGCCGCGCGCAGAAGCGCGAGATCGACATGCTCTGGGAGGTGACGACCCAGATCGAGGGCCACACCATCTGCGCCTTCGGCGACGGCGCCGCCTGGCCGGTGCAGGGGCTATTGCGGCATTTCCGCCCCGAGATCGAGCGGCGGATCGACCAATATACCGCCAATGCCGACGCCGAAGGCGTGCGCGAACCGGCCGTGCCGGAAGCGGCGGAGTGAGCAGGATGACCAAGCTCATCGTCGACGGCAAAGAGATCGACGTTCCTCCCGAGTACACGCTGCTGCAGGCCTGCGAGGCCGCCGGCGCGGAAATTCCGCGCTTCTGCTTCCAGGAACGGCTGTCGATCGCCGGCAATTGCCGCATGTGCCTCATCGAAGTGGCCGGCATGCCGAAGCCGCAAGCCTCCTGCGCCATGGGCGTAAAAGATTTGCCGCCGAACAAGGACGGCTCGCCGAAAGTGCTCTCGACCCGTTCGCCGATGGTGCGCAAGGCGCGCGAAGGCGTGATGGAGTTTCTGCTCATCAATCATCCGCTCGATTGCCCGATCTGCGACCAGGGCGGCGAATGCGACCTGCAAGACCAGGCCATGGCCTACGGCGTCGATCAGAGCCGCTTCCGCGAGAACAAGCGCGCGGTCGAGGGCAAATATCTCGGCGCGCTGGTCAAGACGTCGATGAACCGCTGCATCCAGTGCACCCGCTGCGTGCGCTTTGCCACCGAAGTCGCCGGCGTGCCGGAGCTCGGCGCCATCGGCCGCGGCGAGGACATGGAGATCACGACCTATCTCGAAGAGGCGATGACCTCCGAATTGCAGGGCAACGTCGTCGATCTGTGTCCCGTCGGCGCGCTCACCTCGAAGCCTTACGCCTTCGCCGCGCGCTCGTGGGAGCTCAACAAGACCGAGTCGATCGACGTGATGGATGCGCTCGGCTGCGCCATCCGCATCGATACGCGCGGCCGCGAGGTGATGCGCATCCTGCCCCGCGTCAACGACGACGTGAACGAGGAATGGATTTCCGACAAGACGCGGCATGTGGTCGACGGCTTGCGCACCCAACGCCTCGATCAGCCCTATGTGCGCGAGAACGGCCGGCTGCGGGCAGCGACATGGCGCGAGGCGTTCGGCGCCATCGCGCAGAAATTGGCACGCGCCAATCCGAAGCGGATGGGCGCGCTGGTCGGCGACCTTGCCGCGGTCGAGGAGATTTTCGCGCTCAAAGACCTGATGACCCGGCTCGGCGTGTCGAACCTCGATTGCCGGCAGGACGGCTCGGCGCTCGACCCGGCGTGGGGCCGCGCCGCCTATCTGTTCAATGCGACCATCGCCGGCATCGATGCGGCCGACGCGCTCCTGCTCGTCGGCTCCAATCCGCGCCGCGAGGCGGCGGTGCTCAATGCGCGCATCCGCAAGCGCTGGCGCATGGCGAGAAGCTTCCCCATCGGGCTGATCGGGGCGAAGGCGTCGCTCACCTACGCTTACGATTATCTCGGCGCCGGGCCGGAAACGCTCGCCGATATCGCGCGCCACAGCTTTGCCGACGCCATGCGCAAGGCCGAACGGCCGCTTCTCATCGTCGGCGCGGACGCCTTGGCGCGGCCCGATGGTGCGGCGATCGCTTCGCTCGCCGCGAAAGCGGCGGTCGATCTCGGCGCCGTCAAGGACGGCTGGAACGGCTTTGGCGTCCTGCATCAGGCGGCCTCGCGGGTCGGTGCGCTCGATCTCGGCTTCGTGCCGGGGCAGGGCGGCTTGACGGCGCGGCAGATGGCGGCCTCAGGCACGCTCGACGTCGTTTTCCTCCTCGGCGTCGATGAGATCGACATCGCGCCCGGCGCGTTCGTCGTCTACGTCGGCACTCACGGCGACCGCGGCGCCGCGCGCGCCGACGTGGTGCTGCCCGGCGCCGCCTATGCGGAAAAGTCGGCGACCTACGTCAATACCGAAGGCCGCGTGCAAATGGCGACGCGCGCCTCCTTCCCGCCCGGCGATGCCCGCGAGGACTGGGCGATCCTGCGCGCGCTTTCCGACGTGTTGGGCAAGAAGCTGCCCTACGATTCACTCGCCGCGTTGCGGCAGGCGCTGTATCAAGCCCATCCGCATTTCATGCGCATCGGGCAGATCGCGGCGGGGGATGCCGCCGATCTGCAAAAGCTCGCCGCGCGCGGTGGCACTTTTGACAAGGCGCCGTTCCGTTCGAGCATCCGCGACTTTTATTTCACCAACCCGATCGCGCGCTCTTCCGCGGTGATGGCGGAATGTTCCGCCATCGCCGCCGGGCGCTCGGCCATGACGGCGGCGGAGTAGCGACCATGGCCGCGTTCTTCTCCGATTACATTTGGCCGCTGGCGATCATGGTGGCGGAAAGCGTGCTGCTGCTCGTCGTCCTCTTGATGGTCGTCGCCTATGTGCTCTACGCCGACCGCAAGATCTGGGCGGCGGTGCAGATCCGGCGCGGCCCCAACGTGGTGGGGCCCTGGGGCTTGCTGCAAT
>Ga0187784_10005439_pt1 | contig 10286 bp, 12 predicted proteins | sample 1015_SJ02_MP15_2_FD_132964 | JGI IMG/M metagenome (GOLD analysis project Ga0187784, IMG submission 132964) | Tropical peat soil microbial communities from peatlands in Department of Meta, Colombia - 1015_SJ02_MP15_20_MG | ecosystem: Environmental > Terrestrial > Soil > Wetlands > Peat | place... | reverse complement strand
CGATCGTACCAGGGTGTAGCGAGCCGTATTTTTCCGGTTTCGGCACCCTCTAACCCTTCGATTTCTCACGATCGGGTACGGCTGGCTCCGATGAGTCCGTCCTGTTAATCCGTTGGTCGGCAGTTCGAATCTGTCCCGGGGAGCCATAAAAACAATAACTTAGCAAAAATTCACCCCTTCCACCGTACTTCCATCTGCTCCCTTGGTTGCAGTTACGTTGCAGTAGCGCTTTGGCTGCCCGGAGACACCGGTTAGACGCGGACGGCTCCAGAAATTCGCGCTACCGCCACGGGAGCGGGAGCGGTGTCTTATTCGCCCGAGCACCTCGGCAGCTGCATTCTCAGCAACATCGACAGCATGCGAGTCGTCGCTATAACGGCGCACCCCAGTCACCTAGTTGCTGCCGCTCCGGTCCCGGGTACTCGGCTTTCGGGCTCTCATGCAGAACTTGGTTTGCGCGCGACCGGCGCGCCCGGGACAATAGATTCTAAAAGCGCGGGAGAAGCATGGGGACCGCAGTCGATTCCGTCTCTGCACGATCTGGGCTCGGGTTTCGCCTGCAGGGCTGGCCGCTTTTCTGGATCCTGACGGCCGCATTGCTGGTGTCGGAGCTGCGCCTGGTCACGATCCTCAACTGGTCAAGTCCAGCCGATATTTGCTGGCTCATGGGAATGAACTGGAGGTGACCCGCGAGGAGGCTCTGCGCTCTTACACCATTGAGGGAGCCTACGCCACCTTCACCGAGAAAGAGTCCGGCTCGATCAAGGTCGGTAAGAACGCCGACCTCGTGGTGCTCGACAAGGACATTATGAAGGTACCGGCGCCGGACATTCTGAAGGCCAAAGTCATCATGACCATCGTCGGCGGCAAGATTGTCTACGACGCGAGGAAGGCGCATTGACGAGGATGTGCACTTCGGGCAACGGCACATGCAAGAGGTAAGCGGGGGTTGCTATTGCGGAAATATCCGCATTCAGGCCGCCTTTTCGCAGGACCTTCCCTCGTACAATCCACGCGCCTGCGACTGCGATTTCTGCCGGAAGCATGCCGCGGCCTATGTGTCCGATCCTTTGGGGTCCTTGCGCATTGAAATCCGGAATGACCTCGAGGTGAATCGGTTCCGGCAGGGTAGTAATACCGCCGAGATGCTCCTCTGTCGCACGTGCGGAGTCCTGGTCGGCGCACTGTACCGCGAGTCGAATCGCCTCTTCGGCACGCTCAATGCCAATGCCTTGGATTCCCGCGCGTCCTTTGGGCCGGAACAGAGCGTTTCCCCTCAATTGCTGTCCGCCGATCAGAAGGTTCAGCGGTGGCGCGATATCTGGTTTTCCGAGTTGCTTCTCGAAGCACAATCGGAATGACGGTGCAGCGGTGCAGCGGGTGGTCGCCCGCAAGCAGCCGCCGACGGAAAGTCCTAACTTACGGCTTCAGCGATGCGGGCAGCTGGGCCAGCAGCACGGCCGGCGCTTGCTCCACGGACAGCCACCGCCAAGGAGATCGACGCTGCCGGGATGATTACTGTGGAAACGATGGCGCGGCCCCCAATTTCTACAGCCGCCGAGCGACCGTCTCGAGAAGAGCAGTGTTGCCGAACGTCGCCAGTTTTGCCGACAGGGTGAGTAACCGACGCCGGCGTCACCGGCGCCGAAGTGTCACCCGGCGCCCGAAAGGTAGGGCGGGCCAACTTCGGCCCTCTCAAGGCTGTAACACCGGTTCGAATCCGGTAGGGAGCACCAATAAATCAAAAAGTTACGGGACGCCATCCTACCAAAAGTAAGGGTGTAGTCTAATTCGGTCTAGTTCGGAAATAGAATCGTAATCCGGTTGGACGGTTGGACGAGTGGCCGCGGGGCTTCAAGGACCTTGCTTCGGCGGCGCGGGCAAAGGCCTCGGCGTTCTCCACCGACATTCGCACCGAGATTTGCCTGTGCAAGGGGGCACCTGCATCAATCCCCGGATCAGCAACGGAGTGCGACCGTGCGGTGATTGGAAGCTCCGCGCTTCAACCCGAACTGACTCCGCTGTGGATGAACGTCGAGGCGAGCGGCCTTTGACAGCAAGGTAGGGGTTGTTAAACGAGTGCGGAACAAGTTCCGCACTCGTTCGCCAACCCCACTTGGTCAGGGCTTCGCCCCGACACCCCTCTGAAAACATCGCCGCGACGGCTTCCAATGTACGTGGCTCCGCGCTCCGCTCGTCGCAACGTTGCCCAGAGCGGGATTTGAGCAGCAGGTAGACGCCCCGCACCTCAGCTGGGGCGCGCCAAGCGCAATCACAATAGCTCACTTTTGTTCGCTCGCAACCAATCCAGAGCTGTCGTGTACAGCGACTGTGCCTGAGACAAGCACTCGGTGAGGGCGGATTCCGGAATAAGGTCTCCCGTATATTCGGTGAGATTGCGCTGCCTGCGCAGTTTGTCGAGCCGAATCACGGTCTGTGAATCGATTGCCAGCGTCGTGGCGAGTGTTTGAATAGCCGTCTGATGATGCCCAGGCTTGCTGGTCAACGTACGGTAGCCGTGAGCGTGCAGCCCAACGTCGGCGAGCATCCGAATCGCCGTATACGCGCTTGCAAAGCGCGTCTCCGCACTGATGACCCGAACCTTCGCGTCGGCGATGTGGCGCGCTGCGCCTTCGAGGAGCCGCTTGATCGTCTCCCTCGCGGGAGTGATCTGCTCAAGGCTTACGCCGACCAAGTTCTGCAAGCTCATGCTCATCACCAATGAGGAAGATCTTGGCATTCGCCAGCACTTCAAGCACGAAAGGATTCTTGTCCTTCAGTCTCGATTCCCACTCAGATCCCGCGAACACCTTCGGATTGATTTCGCGTCCCAGCTCCTGCTGTGCAGGATATAGGGCGTCGATGACGGACCCGAAATCGATCGATCCGATAATAAGGACGTCAACGTCACTCCCCGCCGTCTCCGCCGCGCGCGCCATCGACCCAAAAATGAACGCGACATCAATACGCTCCGAGAGGGGCTCGAGCGCTTCGGCGATCACATCGGCCAGTCCCGACGTCTTGCGCAATATCCCGGCCAATTCCGAGAAAATTGGAGAGTTACGATTCGCGCTGTAGATGAGCTGATTGCCGCGCTTGTCCTGTGTGAGCAGCCCGACATGGGCGAGGCGCTTCAGCTCACGGGTTAGGGTTCCCGCAGGTAGTCCCGTGCGGCGCGCAATTTCCCGTCCATGAAGGGACTGTTCAGGGTGGAGCAAGAGCATGCCGAGTACGCGGCGCCGGTATTCGGGGAAGAGTACCGAGGACAAAGATCGATGCATAATTAGCATCGATTGTCGCCTTTTTAGCAACTATATACAATAGGGCTCAGCTACATAAGTCGCAGGTGGATCGCGAGTACAGGAACATCACAAATCCGCTCGCCTCTGTCATTGATTTTCACCGCCCACCCGCCGCTTCCTCTGTGCCCGACACACTGGGGATGCGCACCACTTTCGTCGGTACAACAGTCCCGGTAACTCCCGCTTTCAAGCGTGCGAGGTGACGTGCCCATTTCTCTAACGCTTGCTTCTTCTCAAGCGCGTAGCTGTGGCGGTCATAGTGCCCTGCTGGATGCCGCCGAGGCCGTGCGATTGCAACTGTGCACGGACGTCGCTGCTGACCTTCAAAGACGCGAGCATCGTCTCGGCCGTGCGACGTAGATCGCGCAGTTGGAACGACTCACGTGCTTTTTTCTCTTTCACCATCTCCGCCGAAATCTCGGTCACAAGCACGCTGATAGTTTCGATGCGAACGGCCGACTTGTGATCGGTCGAAAAATTGCCCATGCCGCTGTAGGTGACACGGTCTATCGGGTCGTTATCGTCCGCCGACCGTCCAACCGGACGGACACCCTCACCTTGCGGCCTGGAGCGTCGGATGACAACCGCGACGGGCTCACCTCTATCGAGCACCGTCTGCACATTCCGGCCAGCGGTGCCAAACTACCTCAAGCGATCGCGCGGCTCCTTGCGCACCGGCTGCCCGTCAGCTGTGCGGAGCTCTCGCCCGGGGGTGGTACCCGCGGCCGATCCGCAATTCGGCGCGAATTGCGTGACTACGTCGGTTTCTACCATTTTGTTATGGCAAGTCGCCCACGTTTGTCCAAAACTATCCGACAATAGCATTCAGGCGGGCACAAGTCGCGACGAGGCAGCTGCAATCTTCACGTTGTCCGATGGGCGCCTCTCACTCAATGACCGCGACCAACTTCATAAGGTAGGGACTACGCAATGAACCATCCGCAAAAGACTTACTCGGCGTTGATCTGCATGGCCGCCCTGGGGGCGAGCCCCGTATTCGCGCAGCAAAGTTGGAATCCTGTGAGCAGCGACACTATGAATAACACTGCGATGGGGACCGGCGCACTGACGAATCCGGATCTTGATGCCGACGGCGCCTGCCACAACACCGCGAGTGGAGCGGACACCCTCGCTCAGGATACGAGCGGAAGTTACAACACCGCCACTGGCTTTGGCTCCCTTACGAGCAACCTCACCGGTGACAACAACACGGGCCTCGGAGCCGAAACGCTCTATTCAAATACGTCAGGGAGCAGCAACACCGCCTCCGGGTACCAGGCGCTTTATTACAATACGACCGGCTCCAGCAACACCGCCTCCGGGTCCGGCGCACTTTATTCCAATGCGAACGGCAACTACAACACCGCATCCGGGTACCAAGCGCTCTATTCCAACACGAGCGGGGGTTACACGACCGCGGTCGGCGCGTACGCGCTCCAGGCGAGTACGACGGGCGGCTACAACACGGGCTTTGGCGCCTACACGCTCAATGTGAATACCTCGGGCTCGAACAACACCGCCTTTGGCTACGCGGCGCTGCGCTCCACGACGAGCGGCAACGACAACATCGGCTTTGGCTATCAGGCGCTGTACCAGGATGCGAGCGGCTCGAGCAACATTGCGATGGGCTATCAGGCGGCCTACAACGTGACGAGCGGCAGCAACACGATCGAGATCGGCAGTGCGGGGGAGGCGGGCGACAATCATCTGATTCGGATCGGCACCCAAGGGGTGCAGACGCAGGCGTATCTGGCGGGGGTGGCGGGCAATACGCTCACGGGCAGTGCGGTGTATGTGACCTCCTCGGGGGAGCTTGGGGTGCAGGGCTCCTCGGAGCGCTACAAGGAGGGGATCGAGCCGATGGGCAGGAGCACGGAGGGGCTAGCTAAGCTGCGGCCGGTGAGTTTTCGCTACAAGAACGATCCGAGCGGCACCCCGCAATACGGGCTGATCGCCGAGGAGGTAGCCAAGGTGTATCCGGAGCTGGTGGTTCGCGGTGCGGACGGGCGGATCAACGGCATTCACTACGAGGAGCTTGCACCGATGCTGCTCAACGAGGTGCAGCAGCAGCGGGCGCAAATGCTCGCGATGCAGGAGAAGGTCGCGCACCTCGAGGAGCTACTCGCAACGCTCGAGACCAGGAGCGACCAAGTCGCAATGAGGTAATCGCGACGTCCTGCGAGTCTTGGCTGCTTAAGGCGGGCGGACATCGGCGCCTGCGGAACGGCGCACAGCACACCCCCCGCTACCACCTGTTCCTACCCCCTTTCACGACTCTCGCCGCAGCGGAGCTGTATGATCCCGCAGCCAATTCGTGGACTGCTGCCGCGCCAATGAACGGGGTTCGATACGCTCACACCGCGACGCTCATCGGTACAGGAAGCGTGGTGGTTACGGGCGGACTCAATTACAACACCTATTTGAGCACCGCCGAGTCCTACTGGTAGATTCGGTTGCCGGCAACCTGAACCGACGCGTACACCGGCGACGCCGGCCGGCGTCATGAGCGCGCGCCACACGCGTTCACGGCGGCGATTTCTTATCGCTCTCGCGAGAGGAGCGCTCAGCGCACATCCAAGCCAGCATGCCTTCCCCTCGCGATGCCCGCGCACCGCGCACCGGCAGGCCCGAGCCGCAGCCGAAAGATGAGCGGACGCCTGAAGTTGAGCGTCGAGGTCTCGAAGTGGGTCGGGCATGCCCTTGAGCGCCCCAAGATCGAGCTACTGCCGTTTACTCCTGCCGCGGCCATCCGCGCCGCCGGCCTGGCCGGATCGTTTCCCGGGGATCCGGCAGACCGGTTCATCGTGGCTACCGCACTTGAAATGAAAGCCCCTGTGATCACCCGAGACCAACGCATTATCAATTGGGGTCAGGTTGAAACGATCTGGTAATCCCAGAAGCTTGGCACCCGCAGCTTGACCTATACCCCAGCCCCAAATCCGGCCAGATCCCTCAGCGACGGTTTCGCTTCCGCCGCAGCATAGTTCAGATTGTTATACAGCACATCCGCCGACTGGAACTCGGTTGACGATGCCGTGTCGATGCGCCGTTTTCTCTGTGCCTCAAAAGTGAGCACAGAGAAATGAAACCCGGGCGCCCCTTCGCAGATCGCCTCACCGCGGAGACGCCCAGCATCATCAACACATTTTTTGAGGAGACCAAGATAAAGATCGAGAACGATTGAATAGAAATTCAAGGCGTCGCTGTTGTCAGGATCAAAAGCCAGAGCTTTTTCCGCGTCTGAACGCGCCGCCGGATAATCGAGGTCTCCCAGTTTCACGCGTCCACCTGCCCGCCCAGCACAATGCCGTGACCGTCACGTCAGTCGATGAGCCCATCTGCCGCCTTTTTCCGCTTCTTACATTAGACGACTGCCAATTGCGGCCGAGAGGAGATAAGGACTCATGCGCGCATTCATTCGACCAAGACTCAGCGCCGCTGTAGCGGTTGCGGTCTTCTCAACGCTCTTATCCGCCGGCTGCAGCCGTGTGCTTTCCGATGCAATCAAGCAATTGACCTCCAAGTACACCGTAGGCGGCACCGTGACGGGCCTTTCTGGCAGCGACCTGGTGCTCGAGGATAACGGAAGCGATGATCTCGCCGTTTCCTCCGATGGCGCCTTCACATTCGCCACGGCGCTCATGACGGGCCAGAGCTACACCGTAACGGTCAAGACGCAGCCCAGCAATCCGGCACAGACCTGCACAGTGAGCAACGCGTCCGGGGCGGTGGCGAGCGAGAATATCAGCAACGTGGCGGTGAGCTGCACGAACAACGCCACGCCTGCCATAACTTCCGTCGGCACGCCCTTGGCGACTCCTCCATCTTCACAAGTCATCGATGCAATGGGAGGCTCGATCGCCTCGGCCGACGGGCGCATGACGGTCACGGTTCCTGCAGGTGCCGTCGCCGGCGCCACCACCTTCACCATCCAACCGATCACGAATCAAGCACCCGGAGGTGTGGGTAATGCCTACCGGCTGGGGCCCGCCGGCGAGACCTTCAGCACGCCGGTCAGCATTTCGCTCCATTATTCGAGCACCGATCTTGCGGGCACGGTCGCCGACGCGCTGTCGCTCGCCTACCAAGATACGCAGGGTCGGTGGGACGTGTACAAGTCGGTGACGCTCGACACGACCGAGCAGACCGTCACGGTGTCTAGCTCGCACTTCAGTGACTGGGCGCTCCTCGCCGGCGAGTCGCTCGAGCCGGCGGCGGCGCGCATTGGCACTGGCCAGACTCAGACGCTGACTTTGGTTTGGTGCCAGGAGATCGATTTCGGCGATCCGTTGATCCAGTACGCCGCCGTGTGCCAGCCGATAGGCGATGCCAGCTCCTGGAGCGTGAACAGCGTGCCCGGCGGCAATAACAACGTCGGCACGGTCAGCACCGGAGACTCATCGGCGATCTACACGGCGCCCGGCACGATCCCCGCCGCAAACCCGGTGGCGGTGAGTGTCGAGGCCTTGCTCGCGCCGCTCGGGAAGACGCAAGAGCTCTTCGTCTCGAACATCACCATCGGCGGCTGCTCGGCCTCGAACGCTCAGAATTGCATCTGGACGGGCACATCGAGCACCGAGGATACCCACTGGAAGGCCACGGCGCAGGTCACCTGGAAGTGGCTGGAGAATGACCCGGGAAATCCGAACGTCGCACGCTACGTGCCCGAAACCGGATCGGTGACGCTCACCGATCTGCAGCCCAACTGTTCGGTCGATGGCGCTGCTCAAGCCATCACCTCCGCGCCTCCCTCAGAGCTGACAATCGACTACAGCACCACCCCTCCCACCGTGAGCGGGAACGGCACGAATCCCACAGGGTGGACCGAGACTTGCAACCCGCCGCAGAACCCTCCCCTTAAACCTGGGGCGATCTGGTGGATCGACCTAGGGTCGCCGATGAGCGCAGACGGCCTGACGATCGAGGGCAGCACAAACGTCGGCGGGGTAAGCACCTCCTGGAACTTCACCGCCAATTGAGCCCAACACCCGAGAAAGGAGACAAAGCTATGAACACGTTGGTTTCCGCGATCCTCGCTTACGGCATGCTGGTCTGTGTGACCGCCTGCAGTACCTCGCGCGGCTATGAGGGCGCATTCTCCGAAGCAACGAACATTCAGGGCAACTCACACTCCTTCCAGGCCTCGAGGGAGCAGACGTTCCGCGCCGTCACGGGCACGCTGGTGCAGAAGGGCTTCAATATCGATCAGACCGACAGCGGCATGGGCCTCATCAAGGCCACGCGCAACTACGCGGATCCGAAGAAACCGGACACCAATTACCACATTACGGCCACGGCCTATGTGAGCGAATCGCTGGCCACGCGCGGATCGCTCGTGACCCTGTCGGCGAGCCAACAGACGGTTCTATATCGCAAGATGCACTCCTGGTCGATGCTGCCGATCGTGCCAATCCCGATTCCGACCGGCAGGAAATTCGAGACCGTCACCACCGGGGAGGGTGGCATCGTCAGCAGCGGCTTTTACGGCGATTTCTTCGCGGCGGTCGGCGAGGCTCTTGCGCGTACGAGCACCACACCAGCGCCGACTGACTTGGCGGGTCTCGACCCCGCGCAATCATCGACCGCAGCGCGTTAGACTGCACTCCGAGCACCTCCTCGACTGGTTTCACATACCGATACGCATTGAACAGCTCTCGCAGGCCGCTCGCGGCTTGCGCGGTGCCGACGGCAGCATGACGAAAGACCAGTCGCACTGTCGTGCCCGACAAGAGCAGGCCATCACCAGATTCGCCGAGACGCTCAACGCGTCGGCGACCGCCTGCATCTCCTCGTGCTGCTTGGCTTGGTAGCTGGCGACGCGGCCGACGTAGATCGCGTGCTTCAAGGCCGCGATTGAGCACGCGCAGCAGTTCTCGTCGGGACGCCTCGTTGACAAAGTCGCCGTACAAAACACGATGCGCAGCAACTTCCCCACCTGCACCATCGCCTCATGACCTCGGAGTTCGACGGTTAGAGGTGTTTTATCTGTGTGGGCCGTCAGTGTAAATTGCCCTGCGCGAGCAGCGCATCACGCGACCGCGCATCACTGAGCGCCCGCATCACTGATTGCCTGAACTCGTGCAGCTCGGCAGTGAGCGCTGCAATTTGCCCAGCCTGCGCGGCATTTCGCACTTTCTGTGCGGCGATCTCTGCTTGCTGCTTTCCTAGCTCGTTGACCAGCATCGGTGTGAGTTCCTCGTAACGGATTCCGTCGATTTGTCCGTCCGCACCTCGAATAACAAGCTCCGGGTACACCTTCGCCACTTCCTCGGCAATCAGCCCGTATTGCGTCGTCCCAGTCGCCTCGCTCTTGAGCTTGAAAGTGACGGGACGAAGCTCCGCCATCTTCTCGCTCGCCGCACCCATCGGCTCAATGTCTGTCTTGAACCGCTCCGAGGAGGCCATCACCCCAAGCTCGCCCGAAGCGGTTACATATACCGCACTGCCCGTGAGAGTGTTCCCGTAGATCCCCGCCAGGAAGGCGGATTTCTGGACGCCCTGAGTGCCGATGCGGACGAGGTCATTATCGCTGGCCGCACCCGCATTGCCGATCTCGATGGTGTTGCTGCCGCTCGCAAGGTTGTAGGCCGCCTGATAACCCATCGCGATGTTGTTCGAGCCCGTCGCATCCTGATATAGCGACTGATAGCCAAAGCCGATGTTGTTGTTGCCCGTGGTCGTCGAGCGCAGCGCCGCGTAGCCGAAGGCCGTGTTGTTCGAGCCCGAGGTATTGGCGTTCAGAGTGAAAGCACCGAAGCCCGTGTTGTAGCCGATCGAGCCGCTCGTCACCGAGGCGAGCGAGTAGGCTCCGACCGCGGTCGAGTAGTTGCCGGCGGGGTCGCTGCCCAGCGCAAGGAAGCCGACTGCGGTGTTGTAGCCGGTCGAGCCGTTGTTGATCACGAGCGCATTGGCCCCAACCGCCGTGTTGCCGCTGCCGCCCACATTGGCCGAGAGCGCACCGACCCCTATCGCGGTGTTTTGATT
>Ga0187784_10005438_pt1 | contig 10287 bp, 9 predicted proteins | sample 1015_SJ02_MP15_2_FD_132964 | JGI IMG/M metagenome (GOLD analysis project Ga0187784, IMG submission 132964) | Tropical peat soil microbial communities from peatlands in Department of Meta, Colombia - 1015_SJ02_MP15_20_MG | ecosystem: Environmental > Terrestrial > Soil > Wetlands > Peat | place... | reverse complement strand
CTCCCAGCGTCCAGATCCCCAGCGCGGCCAGCAGCAGCACCACCAGTTGCGGCTTGATCGCGGCAAACGCCAGCACCACTCCCGCCGCCACCTGGTAATCCCCCACCAGCAGCAGCACGGCGATCGCAATCAATCCCGCAACCAGCAGGCTCATCTGCTGCAGCTTCAATCCTTGCATCGCCGGAAGGCTGCCAAGGGTCAAAATCACCGCCGCAGCTTGCGTCGGCCGCGAAGCCTTCCACTTCAGCACCCGCATCCAGATGAGCGCGCTCGCCCCCGTCAAAATCACCAGCACCCAAAAGAACGCCGCCTGCACTTTGGCAAACGGCATCCCAACCGTGGGCGCCAGCCAAAATACCACATACACCGGATACGCAAACCCCTGCTCGTCTTTCGGATCATTCCTCCGCGTTCGGTCCAGCGCCCGCCCGTAGTAGCCCTCCTGAACCTCCCGGGCAATCTCCGCGCTGTATGGGTCGCGCCCGTTCCGCAGCAGTTCTCGCGCTCCCACCCACCGCGGATACAGATCGGAAAGATTTCCCCGCGGCCGGCCTCGCGCCGCCGCATCCGTCGTCTGATAGGGAATCAGCACCCGCTGCGCGAACATCCACACTCCTGCCGCGCAGACCGCCGCCACCAGCACCAGCCACCACGGCGCGACGATGGCGTACTTATTCATACCCTCCGGCACGCCCACGGTCCCACACTCGCCAAAAACAAACCCAGAAACAGCGGGAAAAAGAACATCAGGAATTCCGGCCCCGTCACCAGGAACGTCGCCTCCCGTTCAAACCTGTGATGCCACGCCAGCACAGCAACCGACGGCGGCAGCGCCAGAATCCAGGCTGCGACCAGCACACCGGCCGCGACCCACCACATGCCATCCGACAGCCGGTTTTTTGTCGCCAGTTCCCTGCCCACTGCCGCCATCCACAGCACCCCGGGAACCAGCAGCACCTCGTTGTAATAAGCCCTTCCTGCATTGGGCAGGACCATTACCGTCAAAGCAAGAGCCGCCACCACCGCAAAACTGAACCCGCGTCCGGCTGCGGCGTCCTTCCGGACATACCAAAACACTCCCGCAATCGCCGCCATCGCCAGCCCCGCCACCATCCACGCTGTGCCTCGTCCCATCATATCCAGCAACAGCGGAGGTTTATGGTTTGCCGCGTACGATCCCAATGCTTTCCGCCACATTCCAAACCACCCCGGTAGCACAACCTCCGACGCCCCCAGCAACACCGCCATCATGCCGCCAAATCCCGCCGCAAACCGCCAGCGCGCCCGCCATTCTCCCAGCGTCCAAAGCAAAAGAAAGATCACCACCAGAATTGCCAACTGCGGTTTTACCATCGTCAGCGCCATCAGCACTCCCGCCACAACCAACCATCCCCGCTCCAGCGCCGCCAGCGCACCCGCCATCAACCCCGCTACCAGCAGCGTGATCTGCTGCAAATGCAGCCCATCCACCACCGGATAACTCGACATCACCGTAATCAGCCCCAGCCCCGCCTCCCACCCCCGCAATCGCAGTCCCAGTCCCCGCATCCACAGCCACAAACTGGCCGGCGTCAGCACCAGCAGAATTCCCATAAATACGCGGCTGACAGTGGCAAACGAAAACGGCAAGGACGGCGCCAGCAGGAACACCACATACACCGGATATACAAACTCCTCCGGATCGCTCAGGCTGTCGCGGATTCGCTCATCGTTCCTCTGATATTCCGCCCGTCCCAGCACATGCCCGTAAAATCCGCGCTGGATTTCCTCAGTCACTTCCGCGCTGTAAGGATTGTTGTGGTGGAGCAGCAGTTCCCGCGCTCCCACCCATCTGGGATATAAATCCGATCCGTTCCCGCGCTCGCTGCCAAAATGCTCAAACTGCCTCTGCCGGATCGGCATCAATACCCCGTGATAATAAAAAATCATCCCCGATCCCAGCACGATCGCGATCCCAAGAATCGCGCATCGCACTCCGCGGCGCTGTAATAGGGTTGTCATTTTGAAAAACGTTTCGCACCCGGCAGCCAGAAGCCAACTCCTGGCGCCTTGCCGTCCTTTCAACGAAGCGCGATTATAGCGCGCACCGCTCGCCGCGCTTTCGCCTCTGAGACTCTATAATTGCCGCGTCCTTCCCATGACCATCCTCGCCAGCAAACGCTCGCTCTTCGCCGCCGTTCTCCTCTTCGGCCTTCTCGCCATGACCGCCCGCAGCGCTACCGATCCCGACCTCTGGTGGCACCTCCGCACTGGCCAGTGGATCGTCGAAACCGGCCATGTCCCTCACTCCGACCCCTTTTCCTTTACCCGCGCCGGCAGAACCTGGGTCGCCCAGGAGTGGCTTTCCGAAATCATCTTCTACCAGCTCTGGACGCACGCCGGCCCCGCCGCGCTCATTGTCTTCGCTTCCCTCGTCACCACCCTCGGTTTCCTGATCCTCTACGCTCGCTGCCCCGTCCAGCCGCATTACGCAGCCGCTCTCACCGTCCTCGGAGCCTTTGCCTCCGCCTCTTGTTGGGGAGCTCGTCCGCAGATGTTCACCTTCACGCTGGCCAGCCTCCTTCTCTGGCTGATCGAGCGCGGCCTGATGGAGCCCGGCAAAGCCCGTCCCCGGCTTCTTCTCTGGATCCCTCCTTTATTCCTTCTCTGGCTGAATCTTCACGCCGGATTCGCCCTCGGTCTTGCCATCCTTATCCTTTATGCCACCGGCCTTGTCTGTGAAGCCATCGCCGGCACAACTCCCTGGTCCCAGGCCCGCCCTCTCATCCTGCGCGCGCTTGCCATTACCGCCGTCTGCTTTGCGCTCGTCCCGCTCAATCCCAGCGGCGCGCAACTCTATCGTTATCCCTTCGATACTCTCCGCTCTTCTGGCATGCGCTCTTTCATCGTCGAATGGCTTTCTCCCAATTTCCACCGGCTGCTTTATTTCCCTTTTCTGCTGGACCTTCTGCTGCTTCTCGTCGCCCTCAACTATTCGCGCTCTTCCCTCAAGGCTCGCACCCTGCTGCCCTTGCTCTTCGCCACCCTCGCCGCCCTGGATGCCGTCCGCCACATCCCCATCTTCATTCTGTTTGCCATTCCCGTGATCGCCGCCGCCCTCCCTGCATCTTCTATATCGCTGCTGCCGCCGCGGCCCATCCCCGCCCGCCGGCGCCCGGCTTTCCATACCACTGCGCTCGTCCTCCTGGCTGCGTTCGCCATCGTTCGCTGGACCAGCCTCGCCCGCTCGCAACCCGCCACTCAGGCTTCTCTCTTTCCCCAGAAGGCTGTCGCCTTCCTCAAGGTCAACCCGCTGCCCGATCGCCTCTTCGCCTATTACGACTGGGGAGGCTACGTCATCTGGCAACTCGCTCCCCAATACCGTGTCTTCTCCGATGGCCGCGCCGATCTCTACTCCCGGGGTATCCTCCACAAATCCATGGATACTCTTGGCCTCCTGCACGATAGCTGGCGCTCCGTTCTCGACAACTGGAACGTGCAGACTATCCTCGTCCCTCCCAATACCGCCCTCGCCCAGGCTCTTCTGCTCGATCCCGGCTGGCGTCCCTGCTATCGCGACCACCAGGCTATCGTATTCACCCGTAAGGGGTAATGCCGGTTTCCCGCCCGAGCCCCGGTCTAGGACCGGATTCCCGCATACTCTGCCGGCCCACGCCCTGCCTCCCCCCTTTGACTCGCGCCGAAAAAATGTATACTATCGCCAACCAAAATCTGCGAAACTGTTGCGCGCCTGAATTCCCTTCGTGGCGGAGTCGGCTCCAGTTGATATTTGCCCCGATGCCATCGGAAGTCAGGGCCGCTCAGCGCTTCGCATCGCACCGATCGTCTGCGTCACACGATGCCGGGGCGAGCACACAATCCAGCTTCCAAGGAGTATCACCATGCAGGAACTGCTTAGACTTTTCTGGCACAATGAGAAAGGTCAGGACATCGCCGAATATGCCGTCATGCTTGCGGTCATTCTCGTAATCGTGATCGGCACCGTTCGTCTCATCGGCACCAACGCGAATACCGTCTTTTCGCAGGTCGCCAGCACGATCCAGTGACGAGTGGCGCTCCGTTTGGATGCCCGCTCCGCAACTGCAGTTTCCAAGGAGTCTCACATGAAAGAACTGCTCAGGCTTCTGTGGCACAGTGAGGAAGGCCAGGACATCGCCGAGTACGCCGTGATGCTCGCGGTCATCCTCGTCATCGTGATCGGCACCGTCAGCCTCATCGGCACCAACGCGAATAACGTCTTTTCGCAGGTCGCCAGCTCGATCCAGTGACGAGTGGCGCCCTCGGCCTTCGCGCACGTAGACATTCGCACCGCGATCGCTTCGCTCGCCGTGCATAGGAATTTGCCATGAATCGTAGCCGCCTTTTGATGATCGGGGGCCTCGCTCTTGCTGTCGGCCTCCTCGCCAGCTATATGGTCCTGAACCAGCTCAAGAACTTCCACGGAGGCAATCAGCCGATGCTTCAGGCTTTCGTTGCCGCCCACGATATCGAGATCGGCGCCAAATTGCAGGATAGCGACCTCCGCCTCGCCTCCTTTCCTCAGTCCAGCACTCCCTCCGACGCCTTCTCCCGCAAGTCGCACTTGCTCGGCCGCGGCGTCGTTCTTCCCATCAGCAAGGGCGATTTCATTCTGCCCAATAAGCTGGCTGCCGAAGACGCCGGCTCAGGTTTGCCTTCCATGATTCCGCCTGGCATGCGCGCCGTTTCCGTGCGCGTGAATGACGTCGTTTCCGTCGCCGGCTTCGTTCAGCCCGGCACCCGCGTCGATGTCCTCTCCACCGGCAACGAGGCTTCCGGCAATGAGCGCCAGACCATCACCGTCCTTGAAAATGTGGCCGTCATCGCTGTGGGCAAGAACCTCGATCGCAATTCTCCCTCCGATGCCGTGCCCGCGCCCGTCATCACCCTGCTTGTTTCCCCGAGCGATGCCCAGAAGCTCACCCTCGCCTGCACCGAAGGCCGCATCCAGCTCTCGCTGCGCAATCCGCTCGATACCCGGCAGGCCAGCGTCGGCGCCACTCGCACCAGTTCCCTTTATCTGGGCCAGACCACTACCACCGCCCAGGCCAAACCCAAACCGCGCAAAGTGGAGGCGAAAAATACTCCTCCCCCGGCTCCTTATCAGGTAGAAATGATTCGCGGCAGCAAACGTGATGAAACCAAGTTCTAGACAGCCAATGCCTCAATCCGCTGCTTCTCTCCAACTGAGCCCGCGGCCATCCGTCGCCCCCGCCGGCTCAGCTTTATCTGCCCTGAGAAAGTTCCTCGCTCTGGCCGTCGCTTTTCTGCTCGCCGCTCCCGCACCGGCAGCTCCTTCCTCTCAGGACAACCCCCAGACCACGCCCGCAACCACCAGCGCCAATGCCCCCACTCCCGGCGGCGCTCCGCTGCGCGTCATGGTCGGCAAGTCGCTCCTCATTAACACCACCGAGCGCCTCAAACGCGTTTCTGTCACCGATCCCGCCATCGCCGACGCTCTCGTCGTCACCCCCACCCAGGTCCTCGTCAATGGCCTCGCGCCCGGCGAAACCTCCCTGCTCGTCTGGGATGAATTCGAGCGCTCCCAGAGTTTCGACCTCCGCGTCGACGTCGATATCACCGCTGCCAGCGAAGAGATTCGCCGCCTCTTCCCCAACGAGAACATCCAGGTCTCGCCCTCGCGCTCCGCCATCGTCCTTTCCGGCCACGTCACCACCGAGGATGTCGCCAAGCACGCCGGCTCTCTCGCGTCCGCTTATTCCAAGAACGTGGTCAACGTCCTCACTTTCGGCCCCGTCGGAACCGAAGAAGTCCTGCTCGAAGTCAAATTCGCGGAAGTCGATCGCACCGCCCTCACCGAACTCGGCATCAACCTCTTCTCCACCGGCGCCGGCCACACCATTGGCACCATCACCACCGGCCAGTTCGGGGCCGTCACTCCCGGTCCCATCAGCAGCGTTGCGGGAGGCCAGGCCAGTTCCTCGACCACCACCATTTCCAACTTCCTCAACCTCTTTTTCTTCAACCCTCAGGTCAACCTCGGCGCCGTCATCCAGGCGCTGCAGCAGAAGAATCTTCTCCAGATTCTTGCCGAGCCTAACCTCGTCGCCCTTAACGGCAAAGAGGCCAGCTTCCTCGCCGGCGGCGAGTTCCCTTTCCCCGTCGTTCAGCCCAACTCCACCGGAATTTCTACCGTCACCATCCAGTTCCGCGAGTTCGGCGTGCGTCTCAAGTTCACGCCCGTCATTCAACCCAACGGCGCCATTCACCTGCGCGTCGCGCCTGAAGTCAGCACCCTCGATTACTCCAACGCCGTCACCATTTCCGGCACCACCGTCCCCGCCCTCAGCACCCGCAAGGCGGATACCGAATTCGAATTGCAGGATGGCCAGAGCTTCGTCATCGCCGGCCTCATCGACAATCGCGTCACCGAGCTCTACAACAAGATTCCCGGCCTCGGCGACATCCCCATCCTCGGCAATTTCTTCAAGAGCAAAAACGCCCAGAAAAGCAATTCCGAACTGATGGTCCTCTGCACCGCCCGCCGCATCTCGCCCAGCAGCGTGGAACCGAAGGGCCCCACCATGCCCGTTCCCAACATGGACACCACTAAGTTCGACAAGAAAGAAACCCAAAATAAGTAGTGAACCCGCCCCATCCCCGCTGAGGTAAACTTTCTTCAGCGCCCCCTTCAGAATTCATGCCTGAGCTTTCCATCGCCATTTTCGCTGCCGACAATGACCAGCGTGCCGTCCTCCAGGTCCTCGTCGATGGCACCAGCGTGGCCCGCACCGTCTGCACCAACTCGACCCTCCCCTTGTCTGCCGCCGATCCCGTCCTTCGCCGCACCCAGTCCTTCGCCCCCGACGCCATCCTCGTCGATCTCACCGAAGATGCCGTCGCTCCCGCGCTCCGTGCCGTCGAGCTCCTCCACCAGGAGATCCCCTCCGCCGCTGTCTTCATCGTCGGCCCCATGACCCAGCCCCAGCTCATCGTCAGCGCCATGCGCGCCGGCGTCCGTGAATACATCGAGCGCCCCACCACCACCACCGATCTGCTCGAGGCTTTCGTCCGCCTCACCGCCCATCGCCGCAAACCCGGACGCGAAACTGCCCGCGCCAAGGTCTTCACCATCGTCAACGCCAAAGGCGGAAGCGGCGCAACTACCGTCGCCGTCAACCTCGCCCTCGCGTTGCAGTCCATTCATCCCCGCACCACGCTCGTTGATCTCGCTCCTCTCGGCCACTGCGCCCTCCATCTCAATCTCAAGCCCGCCTTCACCATCTCCGACGCCCTCACCAACCTGCACCGCCTCGATGCCTCTCTGCTCGAAAGCTTCATGGTCCGCCACGAGCATGGACTTCCGCTTCTCGCCGGACCCAGCGCTCCCATCCTCGTCGAACCTTCCGCTTCTGACTTCGCTCGCCTCTTCGACATGCTCGTCGGCATGTTCCACTTCGTCATCATGGACGCATCTTCGCGCCTCGATACCGTCACCCGCCTCGCCGCCAATTTGTCGGAACGCATTCTGCTCATCGCCCACGCCGACGTCGCTTCTCTTTGGGGCGCCACCCGCGTCGCCCAGTATCTCGGCGAGAGCGGCTCTCGCGACCGCTTCGCCCTTGTCCTCAACCGCTACCGCAAAGTTGCTGGCTTCAACGAGGCGGAAACCGAAGCCGCCATCGGCGCGCCCGTGCTCTGGCGCATCCCCAACCATTATTTCGCCGTCTCCAGCGCCATCGATCGCGGTGTCCCCCTCATGCAATCCCCCAACACCGAAATCGCCCGCTCCTTCGCCGGCCTCGCCAAGCTTCTCACCAAGGACGACCTCGAACTTAAGCGCTCCGCCTGGTCGCTCTTCAAAACTGTCTAGCCGTTTGCGGAAAAAATCGGAAATGTTGGCCCAACCGTGGAAGAGCAGCCCTTCAGAGCCTGCCCTGAGCCTGTCGAAGGGACCGCGTAAGTCGTCGCCGTTTGCGGAAAAAGCCGGAAATGTTGGCCCAACCGTGGAAGAGCGGCCCTTCAGGGCCGCGTACGTCATCTCCAATGAGTTGGGGCTTTAGCCCCGGTGATCCTCTTTCTCCAGCGAACCGACTGTTTCAGCAAACTGCCTGGAAATCCTTCGTCGCCCGAAGACATGCGATTGCTCCCCGAAATCGTCTCGCCCGGCGGTCAATGAGCGCCAGCCTGCGCTGCCATAGCGCGCCTTGGTTTTTTTCTTCATAATTTGGGCGTGGCTCTTGTTGTCTTCCTCCGGGGCGTCAATGTTGGCGGGCACAGAACCTTTCGCCCCAGTGCCCTCGCGCGGGAACTCAGCGACTACGATGTCCTCAACGTGGGCGCTGCCGGCACCTTTATCGCCCGTAAACCCGGGCTGTCCCCAACTAAACTGCGCGCTGCCTTGCTTCGCAAGCTGCCCTTCGAAGCCCACATTGTCCTCTGCCAGGGCCGCGATCTTCTCCGCCTGGAGACAAAAAATCCGTTTGGAACCGGGCCGTTTCCCCCCGATGTTGTCCGCTTCGTGAGTATCTTGTCGAAAGCCGGCGCTGTCCGGACTCCGCTTCCCGTCGCCTTTCCCTCTGACGCCGAGTGGTTAGTGCGGGTGATCGCCTCCCAGGGCCAGTTCGTCTTCGGAATGTACCGTCGTCACATGAAGACCATCGGCTATCTTGGCCGCATCGATAAGCTCTACGGCGCGCCCGCCACGACTCGCAATTGGAACACCATCATGGCCATCGTCCGTATCTTGAAGAATCTCCCCACCCGCGCCCGCCCGCACTCTAATCGCTGAAATTAACCGTAACCCTCCTGCCGGCCGGCGCGCTGGTTTGGGTGTGAACGGTACTTGTCTACTTTTCACCTCCCCCCCGAAGTAACCTCCTTTCTCATTCCTTCCCCCTCAAACTCGCCTCGACCAAGTAAAATTTGCGAAAATAGATCTGAACCCCAAAAGCCAGACTCGCACCATCATGGCCAACCTCCAGACCTTCGAGCGCAGCGAATACCAGCAGGTCAAAGCCGATCTGCATCGCAAGATCCTCGACCGTCTCGACCTCGAGAAACTCGGCCGCACCACCGGTGACGCCGCCCGCGAAGAAGTCCTCATCCTCATCCGCAATTCCGTCAACAGCGAAGCGTTCCCCCTCAGTTTTGCTGAGCGCGAGCGCCTCTCCCGCGAAATTCTCGACGAAATCTTCGGCCTCGGCCCCCTCGAGCCCTTGCTCAAAGACCCCACCGTCTCTGACATCCTCGTCAACCGCTTCGATCGCGTCTACGTCGAGCGCGCCGGCAAACTCGAAATCACCGGCCTCTCGTTCAAGGACAACCAGCACCTCATGCAGATCATCGACCGCATCGTCTCCCGCATCGGCCGCCGCGTCGATGAATCGTCTCCCATGGTCGATGCCCGCCTTCAGGACGGCTCGCGCGTCAACGCCATCATTCCGCCCCTCGCTCTCGACGGCCCTTGCCTTTCCATCCGCCGCTTTGGCCGCGATCCCATCACCGCCCGCAACATGCTCGACAACAAAACCCTTACCGAACCCATGCTCGAGCTGCTTTCCGCCATCGTCAAAGGCCGCCTCAACCTACTCATCTCCGGCGGCACTGGCGCCGGCAAAACCACGCTCCTCAACGTTCTCTCCGGCTACATTCCCAACTCCGAGCGCATCGTCACCATCGAAGACGCCGCCGAACTTCAGCTCAAGCAGGAACACGTCGTCCGCCTGGAAACTCGCCCGCCCAACATCGAAGGCAAAGGCGCAGTCCGCATGCGCCAGCTCGTCATCAACAGCCTGCGTATGCGTCCCGACCGCATCGTCGTCGGCGAGGTGCGCGGTGAAGAGGCCTTCGACATGCTCCAGGCCATGAACACCGGCCACGACGGCTCGCTCACCACCGTCCACGCCAATTCCCCGCGCGACGCCCTCAACCGCGTCGAGAACATGGTCTCCATGGCCAATCTCAGCATCCCCGAGCGCGCCGTCCGCCAGCAGGTCTCGAACGCCATTAACGCCGTCGTTCAGATCGCGCGCCTCTCCGATGGTTCCCGCAAGGTCCTTACCATTTCTGAAATCACCGGCATGGAAGGCGATGCCATCGAGATGCAGGACATCTTCATCTTCGACCGCACCGGCATTGATGAAAGCGGACGCGTCCGCGGCGCATTTCACGCCGCCGGTCCGGTTCCCCGCTTCGCCGAGCGCCTCGCGCCCGCCGGCTGCCGCCTCAGCCCCGCACTCTTCGCTTCCCGCCTCGAGGTCTAACCACCCCTGGCACAAATCTCTAAGGAATCTTTGATTGTGCCTG
>Ga0187784_10005436_pt1 | contig 10287 bp, 11 predicted proteins | sample 1015_SJ02_MP15_2_FD_132964 | JGI IMG/M metagenome (GOLD analysis project Ga0187784, IMG submission 132964) | Tropical peat soil microbial communities from peatlands in Department of Meta, Colombia - 1015_SJ02_MP15_20_MG | ecosystem: Environmental > Terrestrial > Soil > Wetlands > Peat | place... | reverse complement strand
CGGCGGGATTTGAACCCGTGGCCAACGGATTAAGAGTCCGCCGCTCTGCCTTGCTGAGCTACGGGCCCACAGTTGCTGAAGCCGCTAGTCTTCTATAGGTGGTTACGCTAATATTTTACGGTATAGAATTCGTTACCTTTATATGCTGGGTAACAGAATTATTACCTTAGACTAAAAAGGTAAGGAGAAGAAGAAATGGAGTATGAGGTAGTGGAAGCTTGGATAAGAGGAGTGGCGGATTCCCATTCGGACAGCTCCGAGACAGCTTACAAATATCGACATGAAATAGAAAGGTTCTGTCAATTTGTCGGAAAGAAACCTGCGGAGATTTTGAAGGATATAGAAGTGAAGGATGATCGTCAATTCAAAAGACATTACACGCCTCTAGTGAATGCTTACAGATCTAATCTCTCCCAAAGCTTCGCCAAAGGAACAGTTAGCTCAAAAATGGGAGCAATAAAGAGCTTCTTCAAATACAACAGCCTTCCGCTTGATTTTGTCCCACAAATTAGGATAGTAGCGACTTATCACAATCGAGACATCACCAAAGAAGAAATCCAAGCGGTGCTTAACATTAGCTCTCCACGAAGCAAAGCGTTCTTCTGCATTATGGCTCAATCAGGCATAAGACCTGACACTCTCTGCGAGCTTAAATTCCAAGGCTTAGAGCCAGATTGGAGCAAAGGCGTGATTCCGTGCAAAATACACGTTAAGCAAGAAATTGCGAAATGTTGCTATCGTGAATATTACAGTTTTATGTCCGATGAAAGCGTCAAATATTTGAAAGCCTATTTGCAGTCAAGACCTCCTGTAACGGCAGAGGATTATCTTTTCACTCAGGAGACAAGCGGAAGTGGAGATGCTGATGACATTAAGCGTTCCAAGATGCCTGTGAGTCCAAAGAGTTTCAGTGAGATTTTCAAAAAGGCATTACGCACATTGAAGGAGAGAGGGGTTGTGAATTACGAAGTTCGGGGCAACAGAAAGCCTAGTGAATTGAAACTTTACTGCCTTCGCAAATACTTCAGAAAGTATGCGAACCAAGCAGGGTTTGAGTTTGTTCAATATTGGATGGGGCATATTGTACGGACAGGTGTTGAAGAGAGCTATCGGCCTCTAGATCCAGAGTTTCATCGGAAGCTATACGAAGAGAAAGCAATGCCGTTCTTGCGGTTTGAAATTTCCACGCCAAATGAAACAGCAAAATTGATTGAAGATCAACGGAAGGAAATTGAGGATCTGAAGAGAAAGACAGAGGTTTTGGATAGGTTTGTCTCCATGAGCGATGTTATTGAAGATGAAGATGACGCTAAGAGAGTGCTGGAATTCTTCAAACAGCTCCGAGAGGAGAAACAGCAGAAGGCCATGAACAAACAAGAGAAGGAAGTGAAATCTGAAAATGCAGATTTCTTCACACAGTCAGAGGAGGAATTGGTGGGAGTGCCGAAGGAACATCCAATGCGCAGGACGACTCCAGTGAAGCAAGAAAGTGTGGATTTAGACAAAATGGGGGAACGCGCACGCGCACGGAAACGGACAAAAAGGATCTCATAAGACTTAAAAAGCAACATTATAGATTATGACTCGGTGTCCCTACGGCTTCTCTTGATAGCGAAATTCAGAGGTATAAAAAGAAGGGCTTTGAAGTTGCTCAAAAGCGGACTCTAAAATACGGTGCAAGGATATACCTCAAGAGAGAACGTGAAGGATTTCTTGTAACGGGATTTGATGCCATTTACTTATACTACATCAACGGTAATTGCTCTTATGATAGTTTGCGTGAATGCTTAAGGGATTACGAGAGGTTTTATGAAAACCAAGAATTTGACGAAGGTGACAAAGGATTCTACTTGTGTTCTGGTAGCCTTGGCGAGAAGTTATTCAAAGACTTGAGAAAAGACTTGATAGAGGATTATGATATTCGCAATAGCATAAAAGCTATGAGTTTAGGTAAAGAGACTGTTCTAAGACCAGAAGAGAATGTTGCAATACCAGAAGAAGAAACAAGAGAAGTGAAAGAGCAACCGAGAACGGAAAAGAAGGAAGCTAACGATGAAGTCAACGATATACTCAACAAAATTAAGACGCTCACGATTCACAGAATGCCCAATACGGAGAAAGACCTAGATAACATGGTTGTCAGTTACCTTTCCGCATTCTTTCCTGAAATTCAAACGCAAGTGGCTTATCAGAACGCTAGGATAGACGCTCAAATCGGTAATGTTGGAATCGAAATAAAGTTTCAACCTGATGCGAGTGAATTCGATAGGCTATACGGTCAAACAGAGAAGTATCTTGATAGTCTTGAGAAAGTTATCGTTGTCATAGGTTACGAAAGATCAAGTGAACTAACCGAGAATTTCGTGAAAAGAGTGGAAAGAAGAGGCTGGCTCAACAGTAAGGTTTTCGTTTTATCTTTGAGATAGTTCTCTGGTTCGACGCGTAAGCGCGCGCCAAATCTCCTAGATCGGATGTCTCTGTTTGTATAAATCCAAAATAAGTCCATAAGGGTTTTATAAAAGGATACTTTTATAAAATGTCCATCGTCTTTCGGTCTAGACCGAGGACTCGCATAGGCTTTATATAATTTATTATAGCGAAGAGGGTAGTAAAAAAATTTATAAAACTATCGTTTAATAAACTTGTTTGTTTAAAAAACGATAACTTTGTGAAATTACCTTTGTTTTTGGTTAGTTTTCTTAGTAGGTAGTGATGGGACGGTTTCGGATCTCTTTTTGTACGCATTGAGCAAAGAGAAAGGCAATAAATTCATTACGTTAATATTTTTCCGTTATCATGGCTTAAATGGGGATAGAAAGCGTTGACTGAGCTGGTTTTTGTGGGGTTGGGCTTGTACGATGAAAAAGATTTATCATTGCGCGCATTGGACGAGGCAAAGACTGCGGACAAGGTTTTCGCAGAGCTCTACACGAGCTTGATGTCCTCCTTGGACGTAAAAAAGTTGGAAGTGCTTGTTGGAAAAAAAGTCACAATTGTTTCAAGGAAGACGTTAGAAGAGGAGGAGGGACGTCAGATTTTCCAGGAAGCAGAGCGTGGAAAGGTCGTCTTTCTCGTACCTGGTGACCCCATGATAGCGACAACCCATATCTACCTTCGAATAAGCGCAAAAAAGATGGGTATCGACACGCGTGTAGTGCATGGTGCCTCAATCGTTTCCGCCGCTATGGGGTCGACTGGTCTACAGAACTACAAGTTCGGAAGAAGTGTGACGATTCCTTTTCCAGAAAAATCTGTGACGGCAGATACGCCTTATAGGGTTATAATGGAAAACAAGAGACGTGGATTGCACACACTTTGCTTTCTGGACGTCAAAGCAGAGGAGAAGCTTTACATGACAGTGAAGGACGGTCTGAACGCACTTTTGACAATAGAAAAGATACAAAGAAAGAATGTAGTCGCTCCAAATACACTGGTGGTTGGTGTCTCAAGGGCAGGTGCGCCTGATTCTTGCCTGGGCGCCAGTTATGTCAAAGATCTGTTGAATTACGATTTTGGGTTGCCACCGCATATTCTTGTCTTTCCCGGAAAACTCCATTTCATGGAGGCTGAAGCCTTGGTCGCCTTGGCAAATGCGCCAAGGGAAGTCTTGGGGGTGGCTAAATGAATATCAGTGATCTAGTTGCTAAATACATCAATAATACAAGGCAGGTGTTCGGAGAAATCAAGACCTTGACAGCTAATGAGATGAAGCTGGACAACAAAAAAGTGCGAGAAGTTATCGAGTGCGCGAGAAACTACTTTGAAGACTCGGAATACCATCGTGACCAAAAGCAATTTGAAGTAGCTCTAACCTCTGTTGCCTACTGCGAGGGTCTGCTAGACGCTCTTAGACTACTTGGGGTCGCGGAGTTTCAATGGCCAACGAGCAAGTAAGAAAGAAGCATACGACCGTTCTAGCCTCTGGCGTGTTCGACCTGCTGCACCTTGGCCACGTGAGATTTTTGGAAGAAGCCAAAAAGAACGGAGGAAAAGATGCTCAACTAATTGTCATAGTCGCGAGGGACAGCACCGTTAAAAAGAGAAAGGGCATGAAGCCTATAATGTCCGAAGACCAGCGTCGAGCACTAGTAGAATCGTTAAAGGTCGTTGATGAGGCAATTTTGGGCTATGAGAACTTTAACATGGATCAGGTCATTGATAAGATCAAGCCCGACATTATCGCAATGGGGTACGATCAGAAAGACATGGCTCAGACTGTTGAGAAAGCCGTGACAAGAAAAGGACTAAGTATTAAGATAATTAAAATAGACAAGTTCGGGGAGGACGAACTGAATAGTTCTTCCGAGATCAAGCGCAAAATCATTGAAGAGTATGCTGAGCATGGTTAACTAGCTCCGTGCTCCATAATTGTTGTAACAAAAAGTTTCTTTGAGCACGAGGGAGTGTTTTTAAACTGAAGTTTTCTTCGGGTTCTCTTCGTTTGCGTTTGATTAGCGCTAGATCTTAGGGCTACGGTTTGGAAAAGTTTTTCAGAACTGGATATATCTTTTACTTACGCAAGTTTGGAGGAACGGAAATTCAAAGCACTACCCACTGTCATTTTGATTGGAGCAAACGTTGCTATGTACGTGTATACCTCTTTGTTGAGTGGAAATTTTCTGGTAATAAACGGGAATGTGCTTGATTATTATGGGCAATCAAATTTCGCAGTTTATTACCGTGGTTATTACTGGCAACTGATATCTGCTATGTTCGTCCATTTTAATATAGTGCATATTAGCAGCAACATGCTTTTTCTCTTCATTTTTGGTTTGAGAGCGGAGGAGCTGTTTTCTACGCCGGAGTATTACTCGATCTATTTCGGCTCTGGGCTGGCAGGTAATTTGCTAACTCTGTTGGCTGGGCCGAATCTCGTGTCTGCTGGTGCTTCTGGAGCGATTATGGGAGTTTTCGGAGCCAATGTGATCTTCTTGAGAAAAGCAGTTAGGCAATCGATTTTGGTTTCATTGATGTATGCTTTCTTGTTCTTCTTGTTAACGGCTTCGGAAGGTACCAATCTTTTGGCGCACCTTGGAGGTCTGCTTTTAGGGTTGGGGATGGGATACTTTTTGGCCGGAACTAGGAATTTCGTCAGGTAGAAAAGTGGGTGGAACACTTGGCGCTAGGAAGATGTGAAGGCTTCGATCTTGACCTTGTGACCATCTTTTAGTTTCAATTGATGCCTCAGAAAGTTTGGCGCGATTATTTCTACGATTGAGGCGTCGTAATGAGTCCGCATGGCAAATAAGACTGCGCCTTTAGCCCTGTTGTTTATTATAACCGGGTAGCACTTCACTGTGCCGTAAGTGCGATCTTCGTTCTTGAAGCCTTGAATCTCTATCGCTGGGTAAGCTTCGAGCTCTGCCTTGGCTTTCATGTCGTAATCACTGTTGAGTTTGACGTTAAGTGTACCCGGATAAGGATCGTACCCAAGTTTTTCTACGAATTGCTTTCGGTAGCCTTCTCTGGTGACGTAGTATGCACCTTCGCCTACGCCTGTAAAAACCGTGCCCTCAAGAGTTACAGATGAAGGATACCTGCTTTCTATCATCATCCGAAGATTGGCGTGCAGCGTGTTTAGTTGACCCATGCCAATATCCGCAATCTTGATTAAGCATCCTTCTGGGGTAATAGTCCTTTTAATCCATCCCTCATTCTCTAACTGTATGAGGTAGCGACTTGCAGTTTGCTGCGACATGCCCATTTTTTCTGCGAAATACTCTGTCGAAACTTTAATTGTCCTCCGGTGAGCCCCCATTTCTGCGAGCTTGTAGAGTGCGAACAGTTGTTTCCATTGACTGCTTCTAAAGCTCGAGCTTCCGACCGCCATCGATCATCGCCTTTAGAGGGAAGTTCTGGTGCTATTTAAGGAGCGCTAGGCTCCTAAGAATCTGAAGTACGTGGTCATGTAGTCCTTTGCGAATCTGTCTGCGTTTTTCTCAGTTCCCCTGTGCGTAGCCCCTTTCGTTCTCAGATGGTGGTAGAACTCGTGCAGTATTATGTAGGGGTTGTAGAGATTGTCCCTGTTGGCTAAGTGGATAGTTTCATTCCTGGCGACATAGCACGCTTGATGCTTCACATCTCCTTTTGGCATTCCAACCTTTAGTTTTGGTGTCGGCACATGATGATACTGACTCAGCAATTCTAGCGCTTCTTCAGTCTTTTGGCCTAAAATTATGTGAACTACCCTCGCTTTGAACCGTTTCTCATCCCTAAAGGCCGCTGCGTCCAAAGTGCTTTTTCTCCGACGGTAACGGAAACTGGTCCAATGAAAATGAAAAACATTTTGCCAAAAAATCGAATTTAATCCTATTCTCTAGTCACGAAGTGTCTGTTATCTTCCTTCATTCACTGAACGATTCATCACTGGCTGGAAAAAGGTCGCATATGTCATAGTTATATAACTAGACGTAGACTGCAAAGGAATCGTATTGATGCTTATGCCATGTTAATGCTCCTTAAACAACAGTTAGTGAACATTAAACTCTTAAACCTATGTGGGAAAAGAGTGGAAGTAGTCATGAGCACTTGAACTATTGTGAACAGGGGTGAAAACTGGTATGGCAAAAGATCCTGTATGTGGGATGATGGTTGATGAGAAGACGGCTAAATGGAAAACCACATATGGCAACAGAACATATTATTTCTGCGCCGAGGCGTGCAAGCGGACGTTTGAGAGAGATCCGAAGAAATATGTCAAGTAAGCCTGCATATAGTCCGGCTATTCGGTGCTTATTACCTGGACAGGGCACGAGTCCTTAGCATTTTCAGCGCAGGTTTTAAGGTCGTCTCCGACTTCGCCTTTTCCTAGGTCTCCTTTTCTGTACTTTTCGATGATGCTGGATTTTCCGTCGCTTTCGACGAGAAGCTTGAAGATTTCCGGACACACGGCTTCACAGTTTCCACAACTTATGCATCCTTCTCGATCTATGGAGATTTTCATTCTCTAATCACGTCTTATTTTTTTTATCCCAGATAGGCTGCCCCTCTGATTTTAAGTCTTGCGGATGCGACAGTACAGACTCAGTGTTCTTATCGAAATCTGAGTAGTGACCGAAACAGATCGGCGTTGCGTGTGCTGACCGCGTTAGTTGTAGAGGCAAACGTTTATTCGATATGTGCTGTTAAGGCTCTTGTTGTTGCTTTTTGATGTACATTTTCCAACTCAGAGCTACGGTCTTAGGGTGCGAAGCTTTTACCTCGTCGAGTTTTGTGGATGCAGTATTCTGTGGCGCGTCTAGAACTATTTGAGGGTTGGAGTATGCTTCTTCGCTTATTTTTTCCATGATTTTTATGAATTTGTCGAGTTCTTCCTTTTCGAAAGATTCGGTCGGTTCGATCATTAGGGCTTCATCAACGATCAAAGGGAAGTACGTCGTTGGCGCGTGAACGCCGTAGTCGAGTAATCGTTTGGACACGTTTAGCGCCCTGATGCCAGTTTCTCGGGTCATCGGCTTGACGCTAAGCACGCATTCGTGTTTGCGGATTTTCTGCTTGTCATATGGTAACTCGAAACCCCGGATCTGGCCTAGTTTCTTGGCTATGTAGTTGGCGTTTAAGACTGAGACCTCGGCGACTTCTTTTAGTCCCTCAGCGCCCAGGCTAAGGATGTAAACGTATGCGCGCACGAGAACGGCTATGTTGCCATAGAAACTTCTGATCTTCCCTATGCTCTCCGGTTTGTTGTAGTCCAGAAAGTAATTTTTACCGTCAAAACCAATGCGAGGCACGGGCAAAAACTTTTCTAATTCCTTACAAACACCGACTGGACCAGCCCCTGGTCCCCCTCCACCATGTGGCGTTGCAAACGTTTTGTGGATGTTGATATGGACTATGTCGAATCCCATGTCGCCTGGCCTGATTTTGCCGAGTATGGCATTCAGGTTGGCGCCATCGTAGTACAGTAGCCCTCCAGCGTCGTGGACTATCTGTGCACTCTGCTCGATGCTTTTTTCAAATAGGCCTAGAGTGTTCGGGTTTGTTAGCATCAAGCCTGCTGTGTGGTTTGAAGTGGCGGATTTTAACGCTTCGATGTCGAGACATCCGGTAGAGTCTGAGGGGACGACCACGACCTTGAATCCCACCATGCTTGCGCTTGCCGGGTTGGTTCCGTGAGCAGAGTCTGGTACGATTATTTCGTCTCGTTTTCCGATTTCGCCGTTCTTTTCGTGATAGGCGCGCATTAAGAGGATGCCTAGCAGCTCGCCGTGTGCTCCTGCGGATGGTTGTAGGCAGACTTCGTGAGTTCCTGTGATTTCGGTGAGCCATTTTGAAAGTGTATATAGGATTTCTAGGATGCCCTGCGTGGTTTGCTCGTCCTGGTAGGGATGAAGCGATGCGATCGAGGAAGAAACTGCTAATGCATCGTTGATTTTTGGATTGTACTTCATCGTGCAGCTACCCAGAGGATAAAAGCCCAAGTCGACACCGTAATTCATCTGCGATAGGCGCGTAAAATGGCGTACAACTTCGACTTCTGAGAGCTCTGGCAGCTTTAGAGCGGTCTCGCGTTTCATCTTTTCTGGAACGAGGGCATTTGCATCCCCCATGATTTTTTTTACTTCCTCTTCAACCTTTGGAATCGTGAAGCCTCTTCGGCTGGGTCTTCCGAGTTCGAATATTACCGGTTCGTTCCAATTTGCTTGTTTGAAGGTTGACATCGTCTTCACCTTTTTTTCAAAATATTTTTTATCGCAGTTGCTAATCGATCGATGTCGTGTTTAGAGTGAGTCTCGGTAACACAGTACACCGCTGTCTCGCCAAGTTCAGGAAACTCCCCCGCAATGCTTTTCCCGCCTTGAACCCCGTAATATAACAAGTCTTCATTCACGCTTTGAACGCTTTTCTTTGCCTTGTCAAAGTTAACAGTGAATTCTTTGAAGTGAGGTGCGTCAAAAACCGGTGCCCTTACGCCCTCGACTCCTGCCAACTGTCCCATCGCATAGCGTGCGTTGACCATACATGCCTCACCGAGGTCCTTCAAACCCTGAGGGCCAAGCAACGCAAGATAGACGGCTGCCGCTACGGCACATAGGGCTTCGTTGGTGCAAATATTCGATGTGGCTTTCTCTCTGCGGATGTGTTGCTCTCGAGTCTGCAGCACCATACAGAACCCCTTTCTTGTTCCGTCAAGTGTTGTGGTTATGCCTATGGTGCGTCCCGGCATTTGACGGATCACTTCCATGTTATCGTGACAGGCTAAGATGCCGAGCAGTGGACCGCCGAAACTCATGGCGCTTCCGAGAGCCTGTCCCTCGCCAACTACTATATCCGCACCGTAATCGCCGGGCGGCTTTAAGACTCCGAGAGAAACAGGATCAACTCCAGCGATGAAGAGTGCGCCTCTATCGTGCGCTATTTGTGCGGCTGCTTTTGCCTCTGTTTCAAGGAAGCCTAGGTAGGTAGGGTTTTCGATGTAAACCGCGGCTGTATCTTGAGAAGTCTTTGCTTTCAGGTCTTCCATATTCAGCTGTCCGGTCTCCTTGTCGTAGTCAATGTGCTTCACCATTATTCCCGCAGGTTGAGCGTAGGTTCGGAGAGTTGCGTCTCGTTCTGGATGAATGATTCTTGGAACCAGTACCTCCATGCGTTTGGTCACTCTCGCTGCCATCCGCGCTACCTCGCCTAGTGAAGAAGCCCAATCGTACATTGATGAGTTTGAGACCTCCATGCCCGTCAATTCGCAGATCATGCTCTGATATTCAAAAAGCGCTTGAAGCATGCCTTGAGAGATCTCAGGCTGATAAGGCGTGTAGGAAGTGAGTAGTTCGCTTCGCAAAATAATGTTTTCAACGACTGCGGGCACGTAGTGGGGCCAGCAGCCTGCGCCAAGGAAGGTCGGCATCTCGGTGGATGTCTTGTTTTTTGAGAGGAGGCTTTCCACGTGCCTCTTTACTTCAAACTCCGACAATCCGTCGGGTAGGTTCAGTTTTCGTTTGAGCAGGAGTTTCTCTGGAATGTCTTTGTAGAGCTCGTCGATGCTTTGAATTCCTAACTCTTGCATCAGTTCTTTTTTGACTTCCAGAGTTGAGTTTGGAATGTAAGGGTGACTACGTATGGCCAAGTTTTTCACCACTGAGAGAGGAGTAAGAGGGTATCTGTTCTTTAAAGCTTATCAGCAGGAATTTCCGGCACAGGTCTTAAATATCCGATTCTCATCGCTACGGTCCCATGGCAGTCGCCACTTTGGAATTCGTTCAGCTTGAACAGAAACTTCGTAAGGCAAAAGCGTTGCACCTCGACCTTTTGGCTCCCAAACTCGGCAAGGCTTATGTTGTCGCCATTTGT
>Ga0187784_10005435_pt1 | contig 10292 bp, 9 predicted proteins | sample 1015_SJ02_MP15_2_FD_132964 | JGI IMG/M metagenome (GOLD analysis project Ga0187784, IMG submission 132964) | Tropical peat soil microbial communities from peatlands in Department of Meta, Colombia - 1015_SJ02_MP15_20_MG | ecosystem: Environmental > Terrestrial > Soil > Wetlands > Peat | place... | reverse complement strand
CTGCCCCCCCGAGAGATTCGTGCCCTGGTAGTCGAGCATCGTGTCGAGCCCCTTCGGTAACTCGCCCATGACGGACTCCAGTCCCGCGAGACTCACGACCCGTCGGATGTCCTCCTCGGAGGCGTCCAACCCGAACACGATGTTGTTTCGCACGGTGTCGTTGAAGATCCGCGACTGTTGCTCGACCAAAACCACACGCTTGCGGTAATCGCTCTGGCTGAGCTCGATCAACGGCACGCCGTTGATCCTCACGCTCGGGGAGTCCGCCGGGATGAGAGTCAGGATGAGATCGACCAGGGTCGACTTGCCGCTTCCGGAGGGTCCGCAGATCGCGTAGCTGCACCCCGCCTGGAAGGTGTAGCTCAATCCTCGCAGGACGTCGTGCGACGCTCCCTCGTAGCGATAGCTCAAATCCTGTAGCTCGATCTCGCGAACCGGTCCTCTCAGCGCCGGTTGCTCCGAGCTCGAGGATCGCTCCTCCCCGGTCGCGGCGGCCACGACGTCGTGTGCGGCCCGGAGGTCCGCGAGCAGCTTCATCCCGTTGTTGAGGCAGGCGCCGGCGGCGGGGAAGAAACGCATCAGCAAGATCATTCCCGCGAGGGCGGAAGCCATGTCCAGATGCTCGATGCTCGCGGACGACAGGGAGACGATCACGCCGAGCACCAGGAGCAAGAGGATGATCACTGGTAGGCTCTTCTGCGCTTGGGTCGTGAAATCCACGCGTGCGAGCGTGCGGTGGTATTTCTTGACCTGATCCGTGTATTGCCTCACCACGTACGATCCGCCGCCGATCGAGCGCACGGAGCGCAAGCCATTGAGCCCGTCCAGGAAGGTGGAGGTCGCGACGCGCGACTCCGCCTTGATCACGGTACCCATCCGGTAGACGTAGCGGGTACTGCGCAGGATGGTGAAGCCGGTGATGACGACGAAGACCGCGACACCCACGGCAAGGTCGAAGGAGAAGAGCAGCATCGCGGCAATGGTCGCGAGCACCGAGAGCGCCGCCACGAGGAGCTGGCTGAAATAGAGAAAGATCTGACCCGCGCGGCTCGCCTCATCGCCCGCGATCGCGATGAAATGTCCGATCTTGTGCCGCTGGATCTCTAGAAGCGAAGTGTCCATGATGAATTTACGGAAAGCGCCCGAGGCGAGCAGAGCCGTCACATCGCGCGAGACGCTCGAGGTCAGCGCGGAATACCCGAACTGCAAAGCGACCCGAATCAGGATCAGGCCGAGAAACAGCTCGAACCAGACCTTGGCATCGGGCGAGATGCCGGCCCACGAGAGCACCAGATTCCAGTCGCGGGCGATCACGGACATGTGCGAATGGTTGATGTACTGCGTGAGCGGCACGAGCACGCTCAAGCCGACGAACTCCAAAGTGATGCCGAGCACCGCCATGAGCAGGACCACTCTCGCCCAGCGCGAGGCATGGAACGAGAAATCGAGCACTGAAACGAGGTAACGGAGAATCCGCATGCGAGGCTCAGGGCTCCACGCTGATCCGACGCACGGTGAGGGCGACGGGGCGACCCGCCGTATCGCTCGTAGCGAGCGAGATCAGGCCATCCTGCGGGGCAGAGTTAACCTTGAGCGAGGCGCGTTGCGCTCCCGCGGAGAGCGCAAGCTCCTGGTCACCGCATTTGAGAATCGTCTGCCGATCCGCCTCGAGCTCGATGCAAATCGACTCTGCCCCCGCGAAATCCAAGGCGACCCGAAAGCGGCCCTTGGTGCGCAGCCCTCCGGGAGATGCCGCGATCGAGCGTTGGCGCAGATCGAAACCCGCATAGAAGTACGGCAGATGATCGGGATTCGAGGCCGAGATGCTCCGCGGCGGACGGAACTCGAGGCGGCGCCGAATGAGCTGCGCCGGTGACCCCGCGACCACGCTGTAGGGCGCGATCGATTGGGTGACGACCGAGTTCGCGCCGACGATTGAGCCCCGGCCAATGGTTACCCCTCGCATAATGACGGAGTTTATCCCTATCCAGCAATCGTCCTCCACGCGGATCGGGAGGTGCCGGCCGCCGGCCGGCTGGTAACCGGGATCCTTGAGCAACGCATCTTGATCGCGGATCAACCAGGCGGGACGCTCGCTGAAGTGGTGCGTGCCCGACGACATCATCACATTCGGCGCAAACAAGCAGTGAGCGCCGATGCTCAATTGTCCGAGGAAAATGCATCGGTCCTGAACGGACGTAAAATCACCGATGACGATTTCACCCTCCGGGCTGACCTCGGCCTCGCGTCCGATGCTGACGCCGTCTCCCAGCAACAGAGCCGAATCCCGCGGCACTCGAATGACGCTCTGCCGCGCAATGGACACGCCTTTCCCGAATTCGAACGTGCCCTCGATGGAGACGCTCGCCGAGCCGTGCACGCCGATCAGCCCGCCGTACTTGACCAGGCCGAGGAAACCACGTATGGAGCGGCGCACACCGAATTTCATCCGAGCGATCATGGACGATCGCGACGCGGCCGCCAAGTGACCCTTGGCGCGGTCCAGGCCTCGCCCAGCGCAGCGAATCGACCGCACTATCGCCCGAGGTTCGATTTCGCGGTCGGTTACAATTCGACCTCGAATCGAGTCGGGAGTGCGAATGAGGGCAAACGCCTACCAAGAATACCAAGCAGATTGGGGTCAAGTTCTGGACAGAGCCAAGGCGCTCGTGGCGGGCGGCGAAACGAGCCTAGCCCGGGTGTTATCGCTTCTCAACAAGCCACCGGGGCGCAGTCCCAACGCGAAGCTCCTGCGCCGCTACGGTCACCGCATCGCCGGAAAGCGGGTTCGCGGAATCACCGACCAGGCCTACGAGCCGATCCTGTTCGAGCAGACGGTGCGGCGCGAATTGGGCAAAGCCATCGAGCCCGACACCCTCAATATCGTCGAGCTGGGGAGCGGCTACAGCAAGAATCTGTTCGACATCTGGCTCGACGGCGGCCCGCGCAATGCGCGCTACATCGGCATGGAGTACACGAGCGCGGGGCGTGAGTGCGGCTCATACCTCGCGACACTCGAGCCGAAGATCCGCTACGAGTCGTTCGAGTTCGACTATTACAGACCCTCGCTCCCGGCCTCGCTGGGACGCGACAAGACCTTTGTCTTCACCTGCTACAGCATCGAGCAAATCACGCGCCTCGATCACAAAACCTTCGATGCGCTGCTCGAGGTGCCGGGTCTTTACAAGGTCGTGCATATCGAGCCGGTCGGCTGGCAGAAGGGTCCGCGATTCCTGCCGTTCCCGACCGAGCCGATGCTGTGGCTTTCGACCCGCATCTCCGCCCGTCGAACGCGCTACAACACCAATCTCGTGGAGATGCTCGAGTCGCTCGAGCGTGCCGGAAGAATCGTGCTCGAGGATCCCCCGAAGATCGATTATCTCGCGCACCGGCCCAATCTTCCCGGCAGCATCCTCACCTGGTCTCCACGCGGATGATTTCGTTGGGCGGACGAGGATCGCCTCAAACGTACTGACCGTAGACCGCCGGCGCCGTCACCAGCATCTTCTTGAGCGCCGGATCAATGACGTGGGTGATGCGCGCCTTCGGGTAGACGGCGCCGAACAGGCTGTCACTGAACTGGAGCTGAAGAATCAATCGAGGTGCCCCGCGCACGTGCGCTCCCTTGTGCAGGCCCCGCGTATCCTCGATGATGATCGATCCCCGTGGCGCGGAGAATTCGAGCAGGGAATCGCTCGGGAAATGCTTCAATACCTCTTCGTCCGTGAGCCGCGCGTAGCCGCGGAGCAACAAATTCGAGGGGATCCCTCCCGTGCGATGCGATCCTCGCACGAAAGTGTGCGGACCGTTGTCGGTCCCGACATCGGTCAAGTAGATGAACACCTTGAGCCATTTGATCCGATCCATATCGAAGTGAAAAAACTGCGCGGCCTGAGCATCCGGTTGAGCATGGTAGTTGGTGTGCCACCACATATTGAGCACATCCGCCAGAGGCGGGGCTCCCAGATACTCCTGCGTCAGCGCGAGAATCGAGGGATCGGCCAGGAGTGATTGAACGTCCGGGTTGTCGAGCAACACGCGCTCCGAGTAGTCGTATCGAACCGCGGACGGTCGAGCAGGATCGAACAGTGCTTCGCGCGGCTCGGCTTCCGCTTGCCCGTCCATTCGGCGCGGCTGAGCAGGAGTGTCGCGGGCAAATCTGAGCAGACGATCGCATGCCTCGGAGGATAAGGCGGATTCGAAGACGATGTACCCGTCTGTTCTGAGCTTCTCGAGATACCGGGCGAGCAGCGTGCCGCGAAGGTCCCCGAGGACCCCCACCGGGGAGTCGATTGCAATCTTGGGTCGTCGGCGCGCGATCATCTTCGCGAGGAGGTCGCTGGAACGCCCGCGGGTCACGCAAAAAAGCCAGATCAGCGATTGATGGGCAAATCCCGGCGTCTTGCCGGTGCACCAGTAGGTGGCAAGCCCCACCGGCAACAACACGATCGCTCGCAAGGTGAGCGCGACCACGCGCAGAGCTCCAATAAAGTGGTTCATCCTATCCACCCCCTAGGCAAATTTCTCATTCCAGTACCTCCCACCGCACGGGCGTCGCGAATGCAACGTCCGTGCGAAGTCTGCGGCCGACGACTCGATCGATGTACTTCGGAGCCAACCCGTAGCCCGGCCGCGTGCTGCGGACTGAGTCCGACGTGATGATCTCGCCCGCCCTCATTGCCCTCACGAAGTACAGCGATCGCCGGAACTGCGCGTTCCCTCGCTCGCTCGGCTTGCGCGAGTAATCCACTTTCCCCAGCGCCTCCCACGCGGTCCGAGCGTCGCGGCAAAGCGCCTGCAATTCGACGGGCTCGAGCGAGAAACTGGCATCGGGCCCCCCGCCCTTGCGGTCGAGAGTGAAGTGCTTTTCGATGATCGATGCACCGAGCGCGACGCTCGCGATCGCGGTCGCGTTACCGAGCGTATGGTCGGACAGTCCGGTGACGCTACCAAACGCCGCCATCATGCTCGGGATGGTGCGCAGATTGTAATCGCCCGCGGGAGCGGGGTACCCGCTCACGCAATGCAGAAGGGCGAGCTCACGACAACCGCCCTCTCGGGCGGCCGCGATCGCCTCGCCGATCTCCCCCGCATCGGCCATTCCGGTCGAGATGATCATGGGTTTTCCGGTGCGCGCCACATAGCGTATGAGCGGCAGATCGACTGCTTCGAAGGACGCGATCTTGTAGGCGGGCGCATCGAGCTTCTCGAGGTAGTCCACCGCCGTGTGATCGAAGGGCGAGCTGAACATGGCAATGCCGAGCTCCCGCGCCCGCTCGAACAGGGGCGCATGCCATTCCCACGGCATGTGAGCCTCCTGATAGAGCTCATACAGCGTTCGACCGTCCCACAATCCTCCCGATATCCGAAAGTCCGGCGAATCAGACTCGAGTGTGATCGTGTCGGGCCGATAGGTCTGCAGCTTCACGGCGTCAGCGCCCGCCGCCTTCGCCGCCTCGACGATTTTCAGGGCCGTCGCCAGCTTGCCGTTGTGGTTCGCCGAGAGCTCGGCAATGACGTACGGCGGGTCCTCGACCGAGATACGGCGCCCGGCAATGCTGATGCTCGGACAATGCGGCGATTCTCGACTCACTGGCTTATCGCGTCCATTCAGTTCGCTCGTTGCCGGCAAATTCACGAAGCCCTCCGCTTCATGATCGAGCTCGAATATTAGCAGGTCGGGTGCCTCGAGCCCGTTTCCAAGAGTCTGGGGTCATTTCGCCATTGCAAGAGGCGCGCGCGGTCGCGCGATCCGGCCGACGGCGCCGATTCTCGGATGAGCATCGCACGCTATGCGGCGTGCATCTCTCGGCGATTATGCTGCGATACAGCAGCACAATATGACGTCTCACGCTTCAACGGGCGGACACGGAGAACATGAGCATCGATCTCACATCTCGTACCGCCTGGCTACAATATGTGCGCATGACATACAAATTAGATCAGGACGGCATTTTCAAGACAAGCGAGGCGGTGAAGCACAGGAACGACGAATATCAGGAGAGCAACTTCGAGACATTGCTCAAGATGCAGTCCAGGCACTTTTGGTATCTCGGCAGGCATCGATTTCTGCTCACCGCGCTTCAACGCAGCGAAGTTAGGCCGAGGTTTTCGGCGATCGATTTGGGAGGCGGGTGCGGCGGATGGATCGACTATCTGCAGCGTCGTATTCCAAGCAGGTTGGAGGAAATCGCAATCGGCGATTCCTCCCTGGTCGCGTTGATGAACGCCAAGAAAACCGTGAGCAATGCCGATGCATACCAAATAGATTTGATGTCCCTCAAGTGGCGGGAGCGCTGGGATATCGCTTTCTTGCTCGACGTGTTGGAGCATTGACCAGACGACAGAACGATCGTCCGAGAGGCTGCGAATGCACTCAAGCCGAAAGGAAAACTGTTTGTTACGACTCCGGCTTTGGATTTCTTCTGGTCCTACAACGACGAATACGCCGGGCATCTCAGACGGTATGACAAGAAGCGATTTCAAGCGCTCGCCGACGAATCCGGACTGATACTGAAGGATGTTCGTTACTTCATGTTTTTTCTAAGTCCGCTGCTTTGGCTATCCCGGAAGATGAGATCGAAACGGGCAGGTGAAGATTCGATGCGGAAAGCTATGGAGGACGAGCACAAAGTACCCGGCCGGATCGTGAACGGTCTTTTGTCGCTGGTTTTCTACGCCGAGAGCCCGTTAGGCCACGTCATCCCATTTCCTTGGGGCACGTCCATATTGGGGATTTTCGAAAAGAACTGACGAGTCCGGCCACGGCTCCCCGGCGGATCGAGCCGCCAATGCAGCCACGGGACCTGGACTGGCTCGTCTAGCCAGCGGCGCAGCGCCGCATCGCGTTCGTCACGCAGCTCCTCACCGCGCTGATTACCCGTGCTTGATGCTCCTCCAGCCCCAGCCACAAGGGAAGTCGCACCAGCCGATCCGCTACGTCGGTTGTCACGGGCAGCGAGCCGATCGCTCGGCCGACCAGCCGGCCCTTTGGGGCCGTGTGAAGCGGCACGTAATGAAACACGCAGCTGATGTCCGCATGCCTCATCGCCGCGATGAAGTCCGTGCGATCCGCCAGGTCCCGGAGCAAGAGATAGTACATGTGGGCGTTGTGCGCGCACCCGTCCCCTATCACGGGGCGGCGCACGAGCTCATCCTTCTCGAGCGACTCGAAAGCAGCGTGATAACGCTCCCAGATCGACAATCGTCGCGCCGAAATGGAATCCGCCTCCTCCATCTGTGCCCAAAGGAAGGCGGCGATGATCTCGCCCGGCAGATAAGATGACCCGATATCGACCCATGTGTACTTATCGACCTGCCCTCGAAAGAACTTGCTGCGATTGGTGCCTTTCTCACGGATGATCTCGGCGCGCTCGGCCAGCGACGGATCGTTGACCAGGAGCGCTCCGCCCTCGCCGGACATGATGTTCTTCGTCTCGTGAAAGCTCAGTGTTCCCAGGTGGCCTATCGACCCGAGTGGCTTCCCCCGATAAGTCGAAAGGATCGCCTGCGCCGAGTCTTCGATCACCAAAAGACCGTGTCGCTCTGCGATCGACATGATGACATCCATGGCGCAGCCCACGCCCGCATAATGTACCGGCACGATGGCACGGGTGCGCGGGGTGATCGCGGCCTCGATCTTCGTTTCATCTAGATTCAAAGTGTCCGGCCGAACATCCACGAAAACGGGAATCGCGCCGCGCAGGACGAAGGCGTTGGCCGTCGAGACAAAGGTGTACGACGGCATGATCACTTCGTCGCCGGCCTTGATGTCGGCGAGGATGGCCGCCATCTCCAGCGCCGCGGTACAGGAATGCGTCAGCAACGCCATGCTGCAGCCCACGCGCTGCTCGAGCCAGTGCTGGCATTGCTTGGTGAAGCTGCCGTCGCCCGCCATCTGACCCCGGGCGTGCGCTTGGGCGATATACCACAGCTCCTTGCCGCCGAGATAAGGTTTATTGAAAGGTATGTGCACGTAATAACTCTTTGGGTCAGGTGATGCGCGAAGGAGCGAATACCCAAAATTTCTGCAACAAAAACATGACGACGGCTATCACCAGGATCATCACCCCTTGAACGATTTGATGCGGCAGCCCGAATCGATCAACGAAAACGGCAAGCAATGAGAAGTTGATGAGATAACACGCTGCGTAAGCAAGGACATATTTTGCAAGGGCACCCTTGATTCGCTTATGCTCAAAGGTCCAAAACGCGTTGAGAGCAAACGTTTGCAGCGCGCTCATGGCGTACACCAGCGTCATCGCGATCTTGTATCCCAACCCTGACGCCGTTATCAACAGATAAAACAGGTAGAGCGCGAGGTTCGAAGCGACACCCACGATGATAAACCGGGTGCCTTGGGCCCGCCAGCCGCTCAAGCCCCTCCCCTTACCCAATGAAACGTCATTTCGGGGGGCAGAAAGCGAAAACCGAGCTTCGCATAGAGATTGAGCACAGCCACGTTTCGCGCGGAGATCGTGGTCGTCAACCCCACGCAGCCCTGAGCCTGATGATATCGAAGCATCGATCGCCAAACCCGATAACCGATGCCGAGGCCCTGGCAGGTTGGTGATACTGCCGTCAGGTGCCAGTAAGCAGATCCATCATCGCGCGACTCCACCAGGAACAACGCCACCAAGCGCTCGCCGTCCTCGATTTTGAGGAGCCGCTGGACGGGGTGGCGGAGACTGTTGCCGACCCAGCGGGAATAGCGCACGTCGCCGAGCCGCGAATCCAGGCGCGGATCCACGTGGTAGCGCTCATGGCGAAATGCGTGCTCGGCTATGTCCTGCAATGCCGGCAGATCGGACTCCTGCGCGAATGCAACAGAGAGGCCATCCTCTGGAATGGACATGCTCTGGAGATTGCTCAGGGTAGGGTGCAAAACCACCTCGATGAAACGAAATCCGTTGGCTTCGAGAAACATCGACGCGCGTAGCTGATCGAGGGGGAGCCGCGAACTGACGATCCGAACCTGCCCCGAATCCAGCCAGTCCTGGAAACGGACGTAATCACGCATCGCCCCTTGTGGGTCGTTCACGGCCACATCCTCGATCTGCACCACCGAGAAGCCGAAGGCGTCCCTGTCCCAGGGTACCGCCCGCGCCTTAAGCCTTAGAAAGGCCGAGCTCAGGCTGAACCCGTCAGGCCAGTCATTGAGGTGTCCGACGATCATCAAGTACGCTCTCGAACGGCATACGGCGGTCGATCCATGGTTCGGAAATGGATCCTCGCCAGGTATTCGCCGATGACTCCGATCGCCAGCAATTGTACCCCCGAGAAGATGGCGACGATGCAGGCAAGGAACGCGAAGCCGGGGACCGTACTGCCCTGTAGCAGCCAGCGAATGAGCACGTACGCCAATATCAGGAAACCGAAGAGCGCAAATCCGAAACCGAGCAGGCTGGCGATCTGCAGCGGCCGCGTCGAAAAGCCGGTCATCATATTGAGCGCGTGCCGAATGAGTTTACCCGCTGTATACCCGGATTCGCCGAATTTTCGCGGCTCGTGCTCCACCGGCACGGCCGCGAACCTGGTGCTCGCCCATGTCAGCAACACATCGATATTGACCGTCGGGCTTCGATAGCCCGCAAAGGCCTCCCGGAGTTCCGTGCGAAACGCCCGCAAGGCGCTCACCTGCCTCGCATTGGCCGCGCCCATCGCCTCCTCAAGCGCGAGCTTGGTGATCTGCGAAGCCAGATTCCGCAGCATTCCGTGCTGTTCTTGCTGCGGGGGACCATAGACGACGTCGAAGCCCTCGTCCAGTTTGGCGAGGAGCTTCGGCAGCTCCTCCGGCGGATGCTGCAGATCGTCATCCATCGTGACGCTGACGTCACCACGGGCCGCTCGAATGCCGCAGAGCAGTGCATTGTGCTGTCCGTAATTGCGGCTCATTCGCAGGCCACGAACTCGCGGATCGACTCGCGACAGATCCTTGATGACATCCCACGAATTATCGCCTCCGCAGTCCTCGACAAACAGAATTTCGAGCTCCTGCGAGCGCGCGTCAAATACTTCGGTGAGGCGTCGATGCAATTCGGGCAGACTCTGCGCGGAACGATAAACCGGAACAATGATCGAGATCATGAAGTAACTTTCCGCGAACTCACGGGCCACGGTTTCGGCCCGCCACTGCCGCCGTTTGCTGCATAATAGCCGCAGTCAACCGTCGTCCGAGGCGCATTATAATGGAGGCTGCCGCTCCGCAGTTGTCGATCGAAGGCAGGTCCCCGCCCCCGCCGTCCGAGCAGCTTCCGATCCTCGACACACGAGTCGTTGAAGCGGCCACCCTG
>Ga0187784_10005434_pt1 | contig 10293 bp, 7 predicted proteins | sample 1015_SJ02_MP15_2_FD_132964 | JGI IMG/M metagenome (GOLD analysis project Ga0187784, IMG submission 132964) | Tropical peat soil microbial communities from peatlands in Department of Meta, Colombia - 1015_SJ02_MP15_20_MG | ecosystem: Environmental > Terrestrial > Soil > Wetlands > Peat | place... | reverse complement strand
TGTTTAGGGTGCGCCGGCTCGTCCTCGAGCTTTTGACGCAAATGCCCCATGTAGACGCGCACGTAATGATCATCTCCGGCGTGCGAGGGTCCCCAGACCTGGCGCAGGATTTGCCGGTGGGTGAGCACCTTGCCCGCGTTCGCGACCAAAAGCGTCAATAGGCGATACTCGGTTGGGGTCAGATGGATCTCCACGCCGCGCTTGTGCACCGTTCGCATGCCGAGGTCGATGCGCACGTCGCCGAACTCGAAAACAGCCGCCGCTCCCGATCCGCCGTCCTGGCGGCGGCGCGCTGCCGCCCGCACCCGCGCAAGCAGCTCGCCCACACCGAAGGGCTTCGTGAGATAGTCGTCGGCACCCGCATCGAGAGCCTCGATCTTGTCCTCCTCTCCGACTCGCGCCGACAGCACGATCACCGGAACCTTCGACCAGCCGCGCAGGTCGCGCAGAAATTCCATACCGTCCCCGTCCGGAAGGCCGAGATCGAGAATGATCAGGTCCGGCCTGCGCGTGCCGGCATCCGCCGATCCCTGGCGCATCGTGTCCGCCTCGACCACCCCCCAGCCCTCCGTCTCGAGAGCCGTGCGCACGAAGCGCCGGATATGGCGCTCATCCTCGATCAGGAGAGCGAGGGGCGATGACTCAAGCACTGGCAGACTGCACCTCGACCTCGGGTGCCGCGGCGGGCGGATTGCCGAGCGGCAAAGTGAAGGTGAAGCTGGCCCCCCCGCTCGGCCGATTGACGCCCACGATCGTTCCTTGATGCGCCTCGACGATCGCGCGGCAAATGGTAAGCCCGAGACCCACGCCGGGCGTTGCGGATTCGCGCTCGCCGCGGGCGAATTTCTGAAACACCGCCTCCTCACGTCCCTTCGGCAGTCCCGGCCCGTTGTCGGACACCGTGACGCTGAGCCGGTCCCCGGAAACCTCGGCGGAGAGCGTCACCGTGCTTCCGGGGGGAGTGTACTTGGATGCGTTCTCGAGCAAGTTCACGAGCACTCGCTCGATCAACAAGGCGTCGAAGCGCACCATCGGCAGATTGCGCGGGATCCGAACCTCGACCTTGTGCTTCTGCAGCATGCTTCGAGCCGAGTCGAGCGCTGCACCGACCACCTCTTCGAGCGGCTGCCACTGCAGGCTCAGCTTCACCTCGCCGCTTTCGATGCGCGCCATGTCCAGGAGATTCCCGACGAGTGTGCTCATGCGGCGAGCCTCGTCTTGAATCGCTTGAGAGGTCTCCAACTGATCCGCCGACAAGGGTGGCTTGGTGAGGCTGAGCGATTCGGCGAGTCCCACCAAGACGGTCAACGGCGTACGCAGATCATGAGAGAGCGCGGCGAGGAGCGAATTGCGCAAGCGCTCTGACTCCATGCGCACCAGCGCGTCCTGCGCCACCCCGACGTAATGCACCCGCTCGAGTGCGATCGCGATCAGCGCCGCAAACGTGTCGAGGAGTTGGCGCTGCTCGGGGATGCGCAACAGGCGGCGATTGCGGGGCTTGACCGCCAGCACACCGCGCGGCCGAATCGGCGCGCGCAGGGGGACATAGAGCACGTCGGTGCCGGGCAGCGTGTCGGTACCGAAGCCGGCGGGCTTACCCTGCTCGAAGGCCCATTGTGCGGTGCCGAGCTCCGGAATGAGCGCCTCCCCCTGCTCGGCCTGCGTCAGCACCAGTCGCCCCTGGTCGTCCGGCAAGAGCACTGCGGCATTTGCGTGAAACGTGCGCTCGATCGACTCGCAGCTGATCCTGACTACTTGATCGACCTGCACGGCACCGGACAGAGCGCGCGCGATCTCATACAGAGAGGCGGCACGCTCCTCGCGATGGGCTGCGACCCGCGCCTGAAAGCGCAAGCCCGCGGTCAATTGCCCGGTGAGCAAGCCGACGCTCAGCATGACGGCGAACGTGAGCAAGTACTGCACGTCGCTCACCGCAAAGGAGAACTTCGGCGGCACGAAGAAGAAATCGAAGGCACCCACACAGAGCAGGGCCGCGAGGGCCGCAGGCCCCCGGCCGAAGCGCATCGCGATCAGCACCACCGTCAACAAGAAAATCGCCACGATATTGGCCCGATCGAAGTGTGCCGACAGTGCGACCGAGGTCCCGGTCACTGCGGCGCAGGCGAGCGCGGCCCAGACGTACCGGAGGCCCTTCTTCTTGCGCCGATCGGGGGATTCCGCTCCGGGTAGCGCCGGTCGGGCTCTATCCGGGGCATCGGCGCCGGGCTCGGGCCGGGTGGCTCGACCGATCTCCACGAGGTCGATATCCGGGGCGAGCAGCGCCAGTCTTTGCCCGCTCGAGCGCTGCCACGGCCACAAGCGCCGCGCCGGATCGCGGCCGATCACGACCCGCGAGAGGTTATGACTGCGGGCATAGGCAATCACGCTCTCCGCAACCTGGGCATGCGCGAGGACCGCGGTTGTCGCCCCGAGCTCCTCTGCCAGATGGAGCGTGGCGAGAATCCGCTCGCGCCGCGCCGCCGGCAGCCGCTGCAGGCTCGGGGTCTCCACGTAGATGGCGTGCCAACCGCCATTCAATTGACTCGCGAGGCGCGCCGCAGCGCGCACTACCCGCTCCGCCCCGGCATCGGGCCCCACGCAGGTCAAGAGCGCCGTTCCGGTCTTCCAGACCGATTCGATGGACTTGTCGACCCGATAGGCCTGCACGTCGCCTTCCACGCGATCGGCCGTTCGTCGCAGCGCGAGCTCGCGCAGGGCCATCAGATTGCCCTTGCGGAAGAAATTGCTCGCCGCGCGCTCGATTTGCTGGGGTATGTAGACCTTGCCGGCCTTGAGGCGGGCCAGCAATTCATCCGCCGGGATGTCTACCAGCACGACCTCATCGGCGGCATCGAATACGGTGTCGGGCAGGGTCTCCCACACCCGCACATTGGTGATGCCCCCGACCACGTCGTTGAGGCTCTCCAGATGCTGTACGTTGAGCGTCGTGAACACATCGATGCCGGCCGCGAGCAATTCCTCCACGTCCTGCCAGCGCTTGGGATGGCGCTGTCCGGCAATGTTCGTGTGCGCCAGCTCATCGACCAGCAGCAATTCGGGATGGCGCGCGAGCGCCCCGTCCAGATCGAACTCCGCGAATTGCTTGCCGTGGTATGGTAGGAGCTTCCGCGGGAGGATCTCCATCTCCTCGAGAAGCATCTCCGTCTCCGCGCGACCGTGGGTCTCGACGAGACCGAGCACCACATCGCGCCCTTCGCTCTTGATCTTGCGTGCCGCGACGAGCATCGCGTAGGTCTTGCCGACACCGGCCGAGGATCCGAAGTAAATCCGCAGCTTTCCCCGCTGGGCGGCGGCCTCTTGCCGCTGCACTCTCGCGAGCAACAGGTCGGGGTCTGGGCGGTCGTCGCCCGAGGTCGGCATGACGCGCATGATTCGCTTAAGATAACCGAAGAGGCGCCCCTCTCGCGGAAGATTCCTCTTTACAATCCCGTCGCAAGGAACTATTTTCCGCCTGTTTCCGCAATGCGAGGCTCGATTCTTTGGACAGTTGCGTCGTTCAGACCGCCGCCGGCTGAAACATGCCTTGGACTCGCTACAAGGCGGCTTGACGTTGCTGGAGCACGACTAGCGCTCGCTCGCGAATGCGGCGGCGCGGCTCGCTTCGACCACGGTGAGCGCGGTCATGTTGACGATGCGCCGCACCGTCACCGCCGGGGTGAGGATGTGCGCCGGGGCATCGCAGCCCAGCAAGATCGGGCCGATTGCCACGTTGTGGCCCGCCGCGGACTTGAGCAGGTTGTACGCAATGCTGGCGCTGTCGAGGTTCGGGAACACGAGGAGATTGGCGCTGCCACTCAAAGTGCTGTCCGGCAATATGAACCTGCGCGTCGCCTCGTCGAGCGCACAATCGCCGTGCATTTCTCCATCCACCTCGAGATCCGGCAAGCGCGCGCTCAGCGAGGCGAGCACGGTGCGCATCTTGAGCGCCGATGGGGCATCGCTCGAGCCGAAGTTCGAATGCGAAAGGAGCGCCACCTTGGGAACGAGCCCGAACGCACGCAATTGATGGGCGGCGAGCTCGGTGATTTCCGCCAGTTGCTCCGCGCTCGGATCGAGGTTCACGTGGGTATCGACTAGAAAGACCTGTCGCCCCGGGAGGATGAGACCGGTCATCGCACCGTACACATTGACGCCCGCGCGCCGGCCGATGACACGGTCGATGTATTTCAGGTGCCGCGCGGTCGTCGAGATGGTCCCGCAGATCAGCCCGTCGGCCTCTCCTTTCTTCAGGAGCATCGCGGCGATCAGGGTGGTGCGCCGGCGCATCTCGAGCTTTGCATACTGCGCGGTGACGCCGCTCCGGCGCGTGAGACGGTGATACTCCTGCCAATACTCCCGGTAGCGCTCGTCATACTCCGGATTGACGACGGTGACCTGCTCGCCGATGCGGATCCTCAGGCAATAGCGTTTGATGCCCCGCTCGATCACCGCAGGACGACCGACGAGGATCGGGACAGCCAGCCTCTCGTCCACGGCGATCTGCGCGGCGCGAAGCACCCGTTCGTCTTCGCCTTCCGCGTAGACGATGCGACTGCGCTCCGGCGCAACCTTGCGCGCGGCATCGAAGATCGGCTGCATCAGGGTGCCGCTGTGGTAGACGAACTGCTCGAGGCGCTGAGCGTAGGCTTCCAGGTCGTCCAGCGGACGGGTCGCGACGCCCGACTGCATCGCCGCCTCGGCGACCGCGGGCGCGATCTTCACGATCAAGCGGGGATCGAAGGGCTTCGGAATCAGGTATCCCGGTCCGAAGCTCAGATCCTCGACACCCTCATAGGCGGCCGCTACGACGTCGCTCTGCTCCTGGCGGGCGAGCTCGGCGAGCGCATGCACCGCCGCGATTTCCATCGACCGGGTGACGGTCGTCGCGCCGACGTCCAGCGCGCCGCGGAAGATGAAGGGGAAACACAGCACGTTGTTCACCTGGTTCGCATAATCGCTGCGCCCCGTGGCGATCACGGCATCCGCGCGCACGGCCGTCACCTCGCACGGCAGAATCTCAGGAACCGGATTGGCGAGCGCCAGAATCAGCGGCCTCGGGGCCATCCTCTTGACCATGTCCTGCGTGAGCACGCCGCCAGCCGAGAGACCCAGGAATACGTCGGCGTCCGGGATGATCTCATCGAGCGTGCGCGCAGCGGTTGCCTGCGCGAAGCGCTCCTTCTCGGGATCCATCAATTCCCTGCGGCCGAGGTAGACGACACCGGCGAGATCGCTCAGCCAGATGTTCTCGCGCTTGAGGCCTAGATCCAGCAAGAGGTCGACACAGGCCAGCGCCGCCGCGCCCGCACCGCTCACCACGAATTTCACGCGCGCGATGCTCTTCTCGCACACAGTCAGACCGTTCAGCACGGCCGCGCCCACCGTGATCGCCGTGCCGTGCTGATCATCGTGGAATACCGGTATCCTCATCCGCTTGCGCAATTCGCGCTCCACGATGAAGCATTCCGGCGCCTTGATGTCCTCGAGATTGATGGCACCGAAGGTCGGCTCAAGCGCCGCGATCACCTCGATGAGCTTGTACGGGTCCGGCTGCTCGATCTCGATATCGAATACGTCGATGCCGGCGAATTTCTTGAACAGAACCGTCTTACCTTCCATCACCGGCTTGGCGGCGAGCGGGCCGATGGCCCCGAGCCCTAAAACGGCTGTGCCGTTGCTGATGACGGCGACCAGATTGCCGCGCGCCGTATAGCGGTAGACGCTCATCGGATCGCGAACGATGGCTTCGCATGCCGCGGCGACGCCCGGCGAGTACGCGAGCGCGAGGTCACTCTGATTGACCAACTGCTTGGTCGCGACGACCGAGATCTTTCCGTGCGTCGGAAACTCGTGATAATCGAGCGCCGCCTGCTTGAGATCTTCCCCGGCTTCCCTCGTTGTCATCGGCGCATTCTACAATTCTTGTGAGGACGTGGATGCCTGTCCAGTATGGCAGCAAGCGCCTCGAGCCTCTATTGTGCCGCCTGCCGCCCGAGGGCGTGCCTCACGAAGTCGCGCGCCCTCACGTCAACCCGCCCGGCGCGGATGCGTTATGCTTCACACATGGCCTTGCCGAAGTAGGAGAAACCATCATGCTCACGCACCGCACTCTCGCGCGGATCGGCGCGCTCTGCTTGTCGGGCTTGCTTCTCGCGTCGAGCACCTGGGCCTATACTCCCGCCCCGGGAGCCGCCGCCGAAGGGACTTGGCAGTTCCACAAGTACTCGTTTCAATTTCTCGGCTTCACCTCGACGTATTCCTGCGACGGTCTCGCCGATAAATTGAAGGAATTGCTGCTCGCTGCGGGCGCGCGCGCAGACGTGAAGTCCGAGCCGGGCGCCTGCGCCAGCGGGTTCGGACGACCGGATAAATTTGCAAGGGCCGACCTCAAGTTCTTCACGCTCGTGCCTCTCGGGACCAATGTGGTTCCCGACCAGCAGCCCACGCCCGGTGTTTGGCGCCCGGTGACCTTTGGTAACCATTCACCGCAGGACCTGCTGCTCGGCGATTGTGAGCTGATCGAGCAATTCCGCAGCCAGGTGCTGCCGATGTTCGCCACCCGCAACGTCGTGAACAACACGAGCTGCATACCGCATCAGGAATCGGGCTCGACGATCGATCTGCGGTTCGAGTCGTTTGCCGCCGCGCCTGCGCCGCAGGCCCCTCCCGCGGCCCCGCACAGCGGCAGGTGAGAGCGGCCTCAAAGGCGGCGGCCCTCGAGCCGAGTTCCGATGCGCCTGAACAAGGCATTCAGCCAGCGCGTGAAGGCTAGCATGGCGCGGCTCGCCCGCCGTTGCCGGCTTCGCGGCAGATAGTAGCCGCCGCGCGACTTGATCCTGGTGGTGAACGGCCTGACTAGGAGTCCCGCTGCCGGCGCTCCGGCGCAGGTCACCTCATCGCCCATCATGATCCCCTGGCCGGCAATCGCCGCGCTCTGCACGAGCATCAAATCCGAGAAGCGGCGACGTCGGTTTCGACGGTTCCCGGACCGGCGCACGATCGAGCCTCCTTCGTGGGACGTCCCCGAACCGTCGGAGTCGACCTCAACTATTCGTTCAAGGAACGCTAAACTTTAATCAATGCCTCGCGCCCGGCTGGCGCGCACCGGAGAGAACCCCATGAGTACGGCAAAAACCACCACCACTCGCGCATCCGATGTATTCGTGCTGCAGCGTCGCAAGGCCGCGGGCGGCACGCAACCGCTCGAGCACTGGGGATTCAGGAACGAGACCGACACGCTGACCGACGTGCTGCTCGGGCCCGCGGGTCATTTGAAGCACATGGCCACGAGCTCCCTCTCGCGCAAGACCCTGCGCGAGCATCCCGCCGACATCGAAGCTGCCAAGGCACAGCACAAGGAGCTGCAGGCCGCCTACGAGCATTTCGACGTGCGCATTCACTGGCATCGAGCCGAGCCGGAGCTGCCGATGCAGGTTTATTCACGAGATTCGAGCGTCATGACCCCGTACGGCGCGATCATCACTTCGATGGCGAATTGGTGGCGTCGCGGCGAGAACTTCGCGGCGATTCGCACCTACGAGCGCCTCGGCATTCCGATCTACGACATGGTCACTGCGGGCACCTTCGAGGGCGGCGATTTCAACGTGATCGAGGAAGGCTGCGTATTGATCGGATGTGGCGGGGGTCGAACCCAGGAAGAAGGGGCACGACAGGTCGAAGGATGGTTCAGAAAGGAGGGGTGGGAAGCTCGCCTCGCCTTCTTCGACGAGTACTACGTGCACATCGATCTGATGGTCGTGCCGGTCGCCCCCAAGCTCACCGCCGTCTGCCTCGCCTGCACCGAGCCCGGCATCGTTGCCTGGCTGAAGGCGAAAGGGCATGAAATCATCGATGTGCCGTTCGAGGACACGATCAACCTCGGTTGCAATTTCATGTCGCTCGGCCGCAGCCGCGCCATCGTGCCGAAGTCCAGCCGATCGCTGATTCTGAAGCTCCGTGCGCACGGATTCGAGGTCGCAGAAGTCGACATGAGCGAGATCTCGAAGACCGGCGGCGGAATTCACTGCATGGCGCAGGCTCTGCGGCGAGTTGCCTAGCGCGGATCCCGAAGGCCAGGCCGAGCGACCCGATCCGCGAGCAGGCCCACCGACGGCTCCTCTCGCGCTCACCCGCCGAGGCTCTGCGCCGCCTTCTCGGCGATCGCGAGCGCCGCCGTGAGGCCCGGAGACTCGATGCCGAACAGGTTGACCAGCCCCTCCAAACCGTGAGCCGCGGGTCCGTCGATGCGAAAATCCGCCGCTGGCTCGCCGCGCGCGTAGATCTTCGGTCGAATTCCGGTGTAGTCGGGCTGAAGCCGTGAGGCGTCGAGCGAGGGATAGTACCGTCGGATCGCCGCTGCGAACTGCGCGCTCGAGCTTTCATCGAAACGGTAGTCCACGCATTCGATCCATTCGACGTCCGGGCCGAAACGAACGCGTCCCGCCAGATCGAGCGTCGCGTGAATGCCTAAACTGTGGGTATCCGCCACGGGATAGATGAGCCGCCGGAACGGCGGCGGGCCGCGCAGCGCGTAATAGCGGCCTCGAGCGAAGCGCGCCGTGGGCAGCGTGGACGGCGCGAGCCCCGCGATCCGGGCGGCGACAGCCGGCGCCTCGAGTCCTGCCGCATTGATGAGCTCACGGCACTTCAATCGCGTGCTGTAGCCGTCATTCACCCAGAGCTCGAAACCGGCTGCGATCGGCTCGGCTCGGGCGAGCTCGGAGTCGAGCACGACGTGGCCGCCGCTCGATGCGATATCGGCGGCGAGCGCACTCATCAGCTCATGGACGTCCACGATGCCCGTGGTGAGTGAGTGCAGCGCGGCCACACAACGCACCTCGGGCTCGAGCGCAACGACCTCCGCGGGCGAGAGCCAGTCGAGCGCGCCTGCGCCGTTTGCGCGTCCAAGCGCCTCGTACTCGCCCAACCTCGGCGTCTCGCCATCCGTCGAGGCCACGATGAGCTTCCCGCATCGCGCGTGCGAGACTCCTCGCCGGGCGCAGAACTCATACAGGAGCTCCTTGCCGCGTACGCAGAGCGCCGCCTTGAGCGATGAGGGCGAATAATAGAGGCCAGCGTGAATGACCCCGGAGTTGCGGCTGCTCGTGGCCGTGCCGATCGCCCGCTCGCGCTCGAGCACGACGACCTCATGGCCCGCCATCGCGCGCGCGCGCGCAACGGCAAGGCCCACGACTCCGGCCCCCACGACAACGGTGTGCACATCCATCGGCGGTCATTATCCCAGGAGCGGAAACTCGACGCGCAGCGCCTTGGGCTGCGCCGCATGAGCGCGTACGGGGATCAGGCGCTCGGCGGCGGCCGGCAGCTCTCGCTCGCAGAGCTCTGCCGAGCCACTGCCTCAGGCACTACTGCTCGGCATGCGCCGCGTGATCCGCCTCGACCTTCGTTACGGCCGGGCGCGCGAGCACCAGGGCGGAATGCGCACCGAGGGCCGGCAAACGAGAGCTGAGCTCGGCTCTATCCGGATACCACGAGGCGAGCATGTAGAGGTAGACATCCGCGATCGAGTAATCGGCACCCAGCACGTAGGGGTTGAGCGCGCGGCTGATGAGAGAAGCATGGGAAAGAAAATCCGCCGTTCCCTGCTCACGAATCACGCCGCTGTCCTGCTCTCCGCGCGAGGAATAGCGCGCCGAATAGTAGATGCGCAGCACCGCCTCATAGAGGTTCGCCGACATGAAGCTCATCCACTGCAGAAATATGGCATGGCGGGTCGTGCCCGGCGGCGGGGAGAGCTTCGCATCGGGGTTTTGCAGCGCGAGGTGCGTGAGGATCGCAGCCGACTCGAACATGACGGTGCCGTCGGGCAGTGCTAGTGCCGGCACCTTGCCCGTGGGATTGATCTCGCGGAAGCGCGCAACGTCGGCTGGTTCTCGACCGACCCAGACCCGCTCGTAGGGCATTCCGATTTCCTCGAGCGCCACTTGTACCGCGAGCGAGCCGGATCCTGCCCTGCCGTAGAGAGTGAAAGGCTTCTTCATGATCGATGCACCCGCGGGGAAACAGAGGTCAACTCATTCTCGCCGACTTCCTGGATCCCCGCAAATTCGAGCGCCGCCGCCTGCGATGATGCCCTTTGCGCGCGCAATGGGTTTAGGATACGGCATCGGCAACCGAAACGGATCTCATCATGGCGACCAATCCCTCGGCATCCTGCGTGCAGAGCTCGGACGAGCGGCGCCTGCGCCGCGAGCTCGCCGATTTCTATCACCTGGTCGACTACATGGGTTGGACCGAGCTCATCTTCAATCACATCTCGGTGCGCTTGCCGGG
>Ga0187784_10005432_pt1 | contig 10295 bp, 9 predicted proteins | sample 1015_SJ02_MP15_2_FD_132964 | JGI IMG/M metagenome (GOLD analysis project Ga0187784, IMG submission 132964) | Tropical peat soil microbial communities from peatlands in Department of Meta, Colombia - 1015_SJ02_MP15_20_MG | ecosystem: Environmental > Terrestrial > Soil > Wetlands > Peat | place... | reverse complement strand
GGCAACTGCTCCAGAACGACAGTTTCTCCGGCTTGCCGTAGTACGCACGGATCAGCGCCTTCGCGGCGACGGCGGTTTCGTGCACGGCGCGATGTCCCCAGTCGGCTACTTTTTCGGGATGGCCGATGGCCCACGCGTCGGGCGCTTCGCTGGTTGGATTGATGTCCGAATGCCCGGTGTCGGTGGAGGCCGCAGCAGAACCGCGCGCAACTTCTCTGGCCATGCCTCCGAAACGAATGTCTCCGATGAATCCGGGGTTCCCGATGCCGATGTATTTACCGTTCCAGTTTTCAGGAATCGGCAGCCAGACTTCGAAGCCAATGCGCGAATCGCTCGTCGGAGTCGCGTAGCCAGCCACGCGGCAGAACGGCACCGAAACTTTCAGGCCCGGCGGCGTGCCGAAGCGCCCCGGCGTGCTGGGCACGTCGAAGTTTGGCGGCGTGTGGATCGAGGTCGCCTGCGTGATCGTGACGTGCTCGATGTGCAGCGAAGCGAGGCTCTCGCACGATTGCTGCGCGCTTGCTCGTGCCGACGCAAGCAGCACTGCGGCAAACAAAACCAGCGACATAAACCCAGACGAAAGATTTCGCATGTGTCCCCCTCCCGCCCGTGCCCCAATTCGGTCGCGGATTATACACCCGCGATGCGCGGGATCGGAGTCGAAGCTACCGATAGTCTTCGCTTGTGGACAGCTTGACAGTGCGAGATTCAGTGCAATAATCCGCTGCGCATCGAACGCATTTCGTGGGGGTGGAAGTGAAATCGGTCTCGGCGTTGTATTTTGCGGCGACGATTCTATTTGTGCTCGCGCCGCCCGCCAATGCACAAATCCCTCGCGATCCCACGCCGGTTGTCGCAAAGACTTCCCCCGCCGATATCGCCGCTGGCAAAGTGCGGTTCGAAGCCATCTGTGCGCGCTGCCACGGACTCGACGGCGGCGGCAGCGACGGCCCGAGCCTGCAGGGCGCGCCGGAACGCCTTGGCGACGCCGAAGTCGGCAACATCATGCGCTACGGAATTCCGGGCACGGGCATGAACGGCTTCGGGATGAGCGCGGATGACGCCGGTCAGGTCGTTGGCTATATGCGCACGCTCGGACGCACAACCGACACCGAAATCGCCAAGGGCGATCCTGCAAAGGGCAAGACGGTCTACCAGTCGAGCGGCTGCGCGACCTGCCACATCATCGATGGGCAGGGCGGCGGCGTTGGACCGGAGCTGACGCGCGTCGGCGCGATGCGCGGTCCGAGTTATTTCCGCACCACGCTGCTTACTCCCGGAGCGATCCTTCCGAAAGAAGCCGGGGCGATGGAGCGCGGCCGTTTCACGCAATTTCTTTTCGTCCATGTCGTCACGAGAGACGGCCGTTCCTTCGACGGCACGCGCGCGTACGAAGACTCCTTCACGATCTCGATCAAGGACGCGACCGGGCGCTTCCACACCTTCCGCAAGCTCGACGTACAGAAGTACGAAAAGATTCCGGGGCGCAGCGTGATGCCGAGTTTCAGAGGCACGCTCTCGGATAGCCAGCTCGACGACCTCGTCGCCTATCTCTCCAGCTTGAAAGGCGCGCCGACCCCATGAGCGCTGCCCGCCGAATTCTGATTCTGCTTGCGCTGGCCGCTCCCGCCACGTCGCTCGCGCAGACGCCGGTGCCTTACGAGCGGCTTGTGAAATCCGATAGCGAGCCGTCCAATTGGCTCATGTACGGCAGCAACTACTACGACCAGCGCTTTTCGGGCCTCAAGCAACTGACGCCGCAAAATGTCGCATCGCTGAAGCTCGCGTGGGCCTATCAGCCGAGCCGTCCCGCGGGGAATGTGGAGACGTCGCCAGTCGTCGTCGATGGAATCATGTACGTCACCGAGCCGCCGAGCACGGTGACGGCTCTTGACGCGCGCACCGGCGCGAGGCTGTGGACGTGGTCGCCGATCTTGAAAAATGTGGTCGCGATCGGCTTGTTCCAGACTAATCGCGGCGTGGCCGTGATGGACGACACCGTGTATGTCGCGACGATTGATGCGCATCTCGTTGCGCTCGACGCAAAGAGCGGCGCCATGCGCTGGAACACCGTCGTCGCAGACAACAAGCTTGGCTACGCAATCACCGGCCCGCCGCTCGCGATCGACGGCAAAGTGATGATCGGCACGGGCGGCAGCGAAGCGGCCGTGCGCGGCCTGCTCGACTGCTTCGACGCGAAAACCGGCAAGCGCCTCTGGCGCATTTGGACCGTGCCCGCGCCGGGCGAACCCGGCTCTGAAACGTGGGGCAACACGCTGCCCGCCGGCGGCACCACGTGGAACGCCGCCGCGTATGATCCGAAACTCAATCTCGTCTATTGGGGCACCGGGAATCCCGCGCCCGATTGGAACGGCGACGAGCGGCAGGGCGCCAACCTCTATACATGCTCGCTGCTGGCGATCGATCCCGAGAGCGGCAAAGTGAAATGGTATTTCCAGTTTTCGCCGCACGAGACGCACGATTGGGATGCGTCCGAGCCTCCGATTCTTTTTGACGCGGCGATCGCCGGGAAGCCGCGCAAGCTCCTTGGCATCGCCAATCGCAACGCGTTCTATTACGTTCTTGATCGCGAGACAGGCGAGTTCGTCACCGGAACGCCCTACGCGAAACAGACCTGGGCGAAAGGGCTCGACGCCAAGGGCCAGCCGATCGTGATTCCGGACACAGGACCGACTCCAGAAGGAAACCTGGTCTTCCCGAGCATCACCGGCGCGATCAACTGGACCAGCAATTCCTATAGTCCGCTCACCAAGCTTTTCTACGTGGACACGCGCGAAATGGGGTCCTACTTCGTGAAAGGCTCCAACACGCACTGGGAGATGGGCAAGTTTCCTCTGAATTCGGGCGGTGAGCGCGCGCTGAGCGGCGATGATGCCTACGGCGCGATCCGTGCTCTCGAAGCGACCACCGGAAAAATGAAGTGGGAGTTCCGGCTACACTCGCCCTCATGGGTTGGCACGCTTGCAACGGCGGGCGGGCTGGTCTTCTCCGGCAGCGATGAAGGAAACCTCTTTGCGCTCGATGCCGTTACCGGCAAGCCGCTCTGGGACATCTATCTGGGCTCGTCGCTGCGTTCGAACCCGGTCACGTATGCCGTCGGCGGCAGGCAATACGTGTTCGTGACGGCGGGGACAACGTACTTCGTCTTCGCCTTGCCCTAGCCGTCGCCTCCTACTTGTTCCCGCGCGTCCAGTGGGCTACCGTTTGAAACAAACGAGCCACAGGATCCCGGCCAACATCACGATCGTAATGCCGACGACAATGAGAGCCCGCCTCGCGAGTTTTTGTTGCGCTGAGAGGCCACCCGAGACAGAGACTGCATCGTCGGCCGAGACGAAATTTGGAAGTGACCGCCTGTAGGATCTCCAAAGCAAGAAATCGGGGATCCATACCAAAAGACAATTAGTCCCCAAGAAAATTGCGAAAATTCTCACGATGTGCTCAGATGCTCTGCCGAACGCGTGAACGTCCACAAAAAATATCGACCAGGCGTATGCCAGCAGGTTCCCCAATAACAGAAGAGAGAAATGGGCAAAGTAAAACATCTTGAGGAAAGATTTGATCTTCAGCTCTTCAGCCTCAGATCTGACGACATAGCCCCGATTCCGTCGATCTCCTGTGAAAACGACGACGCGCCCGGCTTTTTCATCTCGAAAGGCTTGGCCTACGACTGCGTCGAGAAATCCCATACGGATGCGCTCCTCCGGCAGACCTCTGACGAGTGCTTGCCTCCACATTACTCGTAAGAAAACCGAGGACGCCAGCAGCGTGAGGTACAGGTGTGATGGCGGAGTCAATGCATGAGCGGGACGCGGCCGTAATTGACTTTCCCAAGCGCGCTGTCTATCTTGAGGGCACTCATACTGTAGTTGCTGAGCCGCGGGTGGGCGGAACTCAGGGGAGTACAAATCATGAAACGGAATTCGAATTGGCTGCTGAGCATTGCGCTGCTTGCCGGCGGTTTGTGTCTAGCCGCGACGGCATCGGCCCAGGTCACGCTGGAAGTGATGAATCCGCGGGGCGAAATCCCTCCGCCAAAGACGCTGGGCATCAGCCCGCGCGGAGGCAGCCTCGACGGCAAGAAAATCGTGCTGATCGACAACGGAAAGTACGGCGCGAGCAATTTTCTCGACGCATTAGCCGACAAGATCAAAGAGAACTATCCGAAAACCACCGTCGTGATGTATCCGAAACCCGCGGCGCAGACCATCACGGACCTCCCCAAGTGGTATCCCACGGTGAAGCAGCAGGGCGATCTTTTCGTTTTCGGTGTCGGTGATTGAGGGAGTTGCACGTGGTGGGGTTCCCACGACACGATCGAAATTGAAAAGACAGGAATGCCCGGAGTTTATTTCACAACAACTGAATTTCTCGACGACGCGAAGTCCGCAGCCACGGATCGGGGCATGCCCGGCATCCGGACGCTGGCCCTTCCCGCGGACAAGTATTATGTAGCGCGCTCGAACAAGCAGGAAGTGCAGGAAATCGTCAATCAGTTCTTCGACAAGATGATCGCCGACCTGACCACGCCGCTCACGGCCGAGGAAGCGAAGCCCGCCCAAGTGCAGAAGCTCCTAGAAAACGCAAACATCAAGGTGACCGGCAAGGACTTCATGGACGCGTCGGCGAAGGTGAACGAGATGTTCCTCGAAAGTCGCTGGGCTGACGGCTTGCCGATCGTTCCTCCTACTCCTGAATTGGTGAAGGCCATGGAGGCAGGGACCATGCTACCGCCGACGCAAGTTCTCGGCCAGGTGGCGCCGAAGAACGGCACGGCCACCGTCGAGAAAGTCGCCGTCAACTCCGTGATGGCGGGCGCGAAGCCGGAATATTTTCCGGTGATTCTGGCCGCCATGGAAGGCTTCCTAAACAGACACTACGACCTGACGCACGTCGTGGCGTCCACAGGATCGTTCACGCCCGTCGTGATTGTGGATGGTCCAATCGCGAAAGAGCTCAACTTCAATTCCGGGATCGGGATGCTGGGGATCGGCTGGCAGGCGAACAGCACTGTGGGCCGGGCGCTCCAGCTTTCGCTGTTGAATCTCGGGCAGACATGGCCGCAAGTCAACTTTATGGGTCTCACCGGGCGGCTCGAGGCCTACACGTTCTACACGTTCTCGGAGGACACGGCGAAAAGCCCTTGGGAGCCGTACAACGTGAGCCAGGGCTTTCAGGCCGGAGACAGCACAGTGACAGTGTCGTCGGCCGGAAACCCGGCGGTTTTCGGGGGCGGCGCGGTGGCACCGTGGACCGCTCAGGGCGTGATCGATCAGATGGTTGCGCAGATTCGGACCCGAGGAGTGGCTTGGCCGCACGCTCAAAAGCACATCGTCGTGCTGCATCCGGATTGCGCCGTCGAGCTTGCGAACCACGGCTACACGCGCAAGAGCCTGCAAGAGTATTTCTATGAGCAGACTCGCGTGCCGTACGACAGGGTGTCCGGAGGAACAGCGGCATTTGGGGAAGGCTCGGAAGAGGCACTTATCCGCGCGTCGGTAGCGGACGGCCGGATTCGGCCCGACCGCGCGCAGATTTTCCTGGATAATCTCAAACCCGGAGGTCGGGTGCCGGTCGTTCAAAGTCCCGATGATTTTCACATTGTCGTGGCCGGCGGCTCACCCGGATACGATCTGCTCTTTACCTATCCGGGAACGAACTGGGCTCACCAGACGGTGAAAATCACAAGCGCAACGCTCACGACGGCGGGCAAATAGAGGCTTTCGGCTTGTCGAATGCTTTTTGCGAAGCGTCTTCGCGACGGAATCCGGCGCGGAGAAATCACGTGTAGCGTCAGAATCTGGACGCGGCCGCACGTCAAAGTCGGCGGTCGGTACCGAATGGAAGAAGGTGAGATTGAAGTGGAATCGATCGAGCCGATCGCTTTTCCCGACATCACGCCGGAATTGGCGCGGTCATCGGGATTTCTCGGTGTTCTCGATTTGCTTAGAGTGGCCAAACACGGCCGCGGCGACAGGATCTTTTTGATTCGGTTCCATTACTTGCCGCCACGCCGACAGCGCAAGGTTGCGCGCCGCCGCGGTAAGCACTGATGATCGATCGCGAGAGCAGGAGAAACCGAATAGAAAGACGGCGCGTCTGAGGTGCTGAGTCCGTCCAGTATTGGGGGAATTTACATTTGAAAAAATTTGCCGTTGTCGCAGGGCTGGTTCTTGCCGCTGTGTTTCTGCTCAACGCTCAGGAGGGTGGACCTGCTCCGGGTGGTCGCCCCGGCGCTCCCAATCCAGCCGCCGAGGCGGCGCGCGCTGCCGCAGCCGATCGCGGCCACACGCTCTTCAAGACGAATTGCTCTGCGTGCCATGGTGAGGACGCCACGGGCGGGCGCGGCGCCGATCTCATCCGTTCCAGTCTCGTCCGTCACGACAAGAATGGCGAGTTGATCGGACCCGTGATTACAAATGGGCGCGTCGAAAAGGGCATGCCGTCGTTTCAACTGACGGACGCGCAGATAGCGGACGTCGTCGCGTTCTTGCAGTCGCAGCTGACGCTGTTCGACCTGCACACTCGCTTCGGCCCCTATCCCAACGATATTCCCGCCGAGCGCCTCGCCACTGGCACGGTCGAAGCGGGCAAAGCCTACTTCGACAGCCATTGCTCCAGCTGCCATTCGCCGACCGGCGATCTCGCGGGCATCGCGAAAAAATACAATCCGCCTGATCTCGAGGTGCGCTTCCTGTATCCCTCGGGCAGTCCCTCGACGGCGATCGTCACGCTGCCTTCCGGCCAGAAATTCGAGGGAACGGTTCTCCTGAACGACGATTTCTACATCGCGATTCAGGGCAAGGACGGCTGGTATCACTCCTGGCCGCGCAGTGCCGTGAAGGCTGAGATCACCGATCCGCTCGCCGCGCACGCCGAGCTGCTGCAGAAATACACCGACGCGGACATGCACAACATCTTCACCTACCTGGAGACCTTGAAGTGAAACGGTTTCCGACCCTCGTCTTGTTTGCGTGTTCGTTCGCGGCGCACTTGCATGCGCAGGAGCTTGATCCGACGAAGCTTCTGAAGCCTCCCACCGACACGTGGCCGACATTCAACGGCGACTACACCGGCCGCCGTTACAGTACCCTCACGCAAATCAATCGCGAGAACGTTGGCTCGATCACTCTTGCCTGGGCGTTTCAGACACACTCGCGAAGCCTCGAATCAATGCCTCTTGAAGTGAACGGCATCATGTACATCTCGGGCGGCAATGAGATTTGGGCCGTCGACGCGCGCAACGGCCGCCAGATTTGGCACTTTGCGCGCCCGGGCGCGCCGCTCGGCGGCGGCAACAAAGGCGTCGCGATGTGGAAGGACCGTCTCTACATGACGACTCCCGACGCGCAGCTCCTCTGCATTGATGCGCACGCCGGGAAATTGCTGTGGCAGATTCAGCTCGATGATCCCGCGCTCAAAGCCTTCGGCGGCGTCGCGCCTCTCGTGATCCGTGATCACGTCGTCGTCGGGACCTCCGGCGATACGGCTGACCTGCCGGGCTTTCTACTATCGGTCGATCCGATGGACGGCAAGGTTCAGTGGCGCTGGGACGCGATGCCGAAAAAAGAGGACACGGTCGCATGGAATTCTTGGCCGCACGACACGGACGTCGTGACCCGCGGCGGCGGCATGACCTGGATCACCGGCACCTACGATCCCAATCTGAATCTGCTCTACTGGGGCACGGGCAACCTGCATCCTGTCGAGAATAGCGAAGCGCGCGTCGGCGCCAATCTTTACACCTGCACGATCGTCGCGCTCAATCCCGACACGGGAAAACTCGTCTGGTATTTCCAGTCCTCGCCGCACGACACGCACGATTGGGATACGGTGATGACGCCGATCCTCTTCGACGGCACGTTCAAGGGCAAGCCGCGCAAGATGCTGGCGCAAGCCAATAAGAACGGCCTCTTCTTCGTTCTCGATCGCACCAACGGCAAAGCACTGATCTCCGAAGCATTCGTTCCGGCCAATTGGGTCAAGGGCTATGATGATCGCGGCCAGCCGATCCCCGATCCTGACAAGGAGCCGAAGCCCAATGGCGTGCTGGTCACCGGTGGCGTGGGCACCAACTGGCAGGCGCCGAGCTACGACCCCGACACAGGCCTCTTCTATGTGAACTCGCGCGAGACGATGGGCGTCTTCTATCTCACGATGCCCGGAAAATCGGCCGAGGGCTGGGCCGGCCGCGATTTCTTCCTCGGGTCGAAGTCGATGCTGAAAGCCATCGACGTGCAAACCGGCAAAGTCCGCTGGACCGCCGATACGCAGGGCCGCGGCGGCCAATCTGGAATTCTCACCACCGCGGGCCACCTCGTTTTCACCGCGGACATGTCGCAGAATCTCGTCGCGCTCGATGCTGTCACGGGCAAAGTCTTGTGGCACATGTATCCCGGCGGCGCCGTCGGCACCGGCCCGATGACCTACGAGCTGGACGGCCGCCAGTACGTCGTCTACCTCGCCGACAGCGTCGCCTACACCTTCGCCTTACCCTCGCGCTGACGTTTGTGTCGTCCTCTTGCTCGATGGCAGGCTTGAGTTCTTGAAACCCGCCCTGCCCCCACACGTCTAATCATGTGCGGGACGGATGAGCAGCGATGTCGCGGCTGGCTGTCGCTAAATTGTTGATAAGCCGCGAGTACATCGCCTTGACAGGTTTGGGCGGCGTAGTAACATCCGTGCTTAGAGCCGCGAAATACGGTTTGGGAAGTATTCCGGCCGGTCATAATTCAGGGAGGTTTGTCATGAAGAGCATGGTGAAGTGGCTCGCGCTTGGATTTCTGGCGGTCGCCGTACTTATGGCCCTGCCGGCGCGCACCGCTGCGCAAGAGGATGGTGGGCAGGGCTTCGAAGACCCCACCGCGCAGGCTCCTCCGCCTGAGTTCATCTCCCCGGCCGACGTCAAGAAGATGATGGACAATCACGACACGAGCTTCGTCCTTGTGGATACGCAGCCCGAGGAAGCCTTCGCCGAAGGCCACGTCCCCGGCGCGATCAACTATCCCTGGGTCCCGCAGGTGAAGCCGCCGGTTCCGCTGCCGCGGAATAAGATGCTCGTTATGTATTGCCCGTGCCAGCATGACGAAGATTCGATCGACATGTACAAGAAGCTCACCGAGTTCGGCTACCTCAACACCAAGATTCTCGAGGGCGGCTGGTACAAGTGGGTCGCCCTGAAGTATCCCGTCGAGGGGACTGACGCCGCGAATGCAGTGAAGATGGCGGAAGCGGCTGCGGCCAATGGCAGCTCAAGCGGCGGTTCCTCCGAATCCGCCAGTTCTAATGCGGCTGCTCCGGCGCAACCGGCCGCTCAGCCGGCTGCCGCCACGCAGACCCCTGCGGCTGGCCCGCTCACTTCGGGCCGCGCGGTTGGAGCGGTCACGCCGTCGCTCCGCGTGATCGACGTGACCGGCAAGTATAAGGGCACGGACACCTGCTACGTCTGCGAATACGGTCCCGCGCCGACTGTGATCGGCTTCTTCAATAAGCCGAGCGATCAGGCTGCGGACTTAATCGTCAAGCTCGACGCACTCGTGAAGTCGCAGAAGAATCTGAAGGGCTTCGTCGTGATGACCGAAGGCGCCGACTCCAAAGATTGGCTCGAAAAGCTTGCGGCGGATAAGGGCATCCAGATTCCGCTCGTTTACTTTGCGAAGGGCCTGCAGGATTCCGGCATGCGCATCTACAAGCTGAATCCGGCCGTGGACAACACAGTCCTCGTCAACATCAATCGCCAGGTGGTCGCGAACTTCGTCAACGTCACTGACAGCTCCTTCCAGCAGGTGGAAGACGCGTCGGCGAAGATGCTCGCGTCGGCTTCGGCCGCCCAGGGGAACGGCCAGTGAAAATCGACTGGCTTTCGTGGCACAGACACTCCTGTCTGTGCGCCTTTGCTGTGCTCCTTATGATCAATTCGACCGGGCCCGCCGTCCGCGCGCAATCTTCTGCGGCGCCGCTCAAGAGCGTCGAGCCGAAAGACATCAAAGCTCTCATTGCCGCGAACAAGGGCAAGGTGGTTTTCCTCAACTTCATGGCCACGTATTGCGTTCCGTGCCACACCGAATTTCCCGACATCATGAAGTTGCAGACGAAGTACAAGGACTCGCTGCAGGTCGTCGAAATCTCGATGAACGATCGCACCGATTCAGCGGAGACCTCCGAGCTCTCAAAATATCTCTCGGATTTGAAGCCGCCCTTCCCGGTCTATATCGCATCCTCGACCGAGGACCAGTATTACAAGGACGTCGACACGCGCTGGGCCGCAAGCGAAG
>Ga0187784_10005431_pt1 | contig 10296 bp, 7 predicted proteins | sample 1015_SJ02_MP15_2_FD_132964 | JGI IMG/M metagenome (GOLD analysis project Ga0187784, IMG submission 132964) | Tropical peat soil microbial communities from peatlands in Department of Meta, Colombia - 1015_SJ02_MP15_20_MG | ecosystem: Environmental > Terrestrial > Soil > Wetlands > Peat | place... | reverse complement strand
GAGGTGCGCGCGGCGGCGCAACAGCTGATCGATGCCGGCGCGCGCGCGGTCGCGGTCTTCTTCATCAACGCCTATGCCAACGTCGAGAACGAGCAGCGCGCGCGCGCGGTGGTGCGCGAGGTCTGGCCGAACGACTATGTCACCGCCTCGCACGAGGTGCTCGCCGAAATCCGCGAGTTCGAACGCGCCTCGACGGCCGCGATCAACGCCTACCTGCAGCCGGTCGTCGCCTCCTACATCGCCAAGCTCGAGGCCGCGCTTGCGCGCGAAAGCCAGGCGCGCATCCATATCGTGCAGTCGAACGGCGGCATCATGTCGACCGCGACCGCATGCAGGCTGCCGGTGCGCACCGCCCTGTCGGGGCCGGCCGCCGGCGTCGTCGCCGGCGCCGCACTCGCCAAGGCCGCCGGCTTCGACAATCTCATCACCTGCGATCTCGGCGGCACCTCGTTCGACGTCTCGGTGATCGCTTCGGCCAAAACCGCGGTCGCGGCGCAGACCACGATCGAGTTCGGCTTGGTGATCCGCACCCCGATGGTCGAGATCACCACGATCGGCGCAGGCGGCGGCTCGATCGCGTCGGTCGACCGCGGCGGGTTGCTGCAGGTCGGGCCGGAAAGCGCCGGCTCGGTGCCGGGTCCGGCCTGCTACGGGGCGGGCAACATGCGCCCGACCCTGACCGACGCGCAGGTCGTGCTCGGACGCATCAATGCGCAGCGCCCGCTCGGCGGCGAGTTGAAGGCGCTCGACGTCGACGCCGCGCGGCGCGCGATCGACGCCCATGTCGGCGAGCCGCTCGGCCTCTCGACCGACGATGCCGCCGCCGCGATCGTGCGCGTCGCGGACGCCCGCATGGCCGGCGCGATCCGCCTCGTCTCGATCGAGCGCGGCCACGATCCGGCGAAGTTCGTCGCGATGCCGTTCGGCGGCGGCGGCGCGCTGCATGTCGGTGCGCTGATCAGAGAAATAGGACTGAAATGCGCGCTGGTGCCGCGCTTTCCCGGAATCACCTCCGCGCTCGGCTGCGTGCTCGCGGACCTGCGTCACGACCTAGTGCAGACCGTCAATCTGATGCTCGACGGCCTGCAGGCGACCGTGCTCGAAGCACGCCTTGCCGCCGCGGGCCGCGAGGCCAGCGCCGTGATCGCGGCGGCCGGGATTCCGGTCGAGCGCATCGACGTCGTCTACGAGCTCGACATGCACTATCTCGGGCAGACGCACACGGTCACGGTCCCACTGCCGCTCGGCGCGAACGCGCGGGGCGTCGACCAAGCGACGGTGCGCGAGGCGTTCGAGCAGGCCTATTCGGCCTCGTTCAGCCGGCTGTTGCCGGGGCTTGCGGTGCGCATCGTGTCGCTGCGCGTCGCGGCGATCGGCCGCCGCCCGGCGTTCGACTTCTCGGTGTTCGCGCCGGAGCCGTCCGCCTCGCTGCAAGCCGCGCGGACCGGCGCGCGCAATGTCTGGTTCGAGGGCGGCTTCCGCGAGGCCGCGGTGTGGTCGCGCCTCGCGCTCCCGGCCGGCGCCACGATCGAAGGGCCGGCGATCCTCGAGCAGGATGATGCCACCACCGTGCTCGAGCCCGGGCACATCGCCCGGGTCGACGCGCTCGGCAACCTCATCGTGGAGCGCGCATGAACCAAGCGACGCCAGGAAAAGTGGAAGCCGGTTTTCCGCGACCTGAAGCAAAGACTTGCGTCGCGACAGCGAGAGCGACGACCGCGCTGATTCTCGGCGATCTGCAGAACGACTTCATCCACCCCGAGGGCGCCTATGGACGCGCCGGGCAGAGCGATCCGGCGATCGCCGCCCTGCCCGCGCGGCTCGCGCCGCTGGTCCGGCTCGCACGGGAAAGCGGGGTGCTCATCGTCGCGACCCTGTTCACGCTGGTGCCGGGCCGCGGCGGTGAGCCGATCATCGCGCCGCATCTGAAGGCGCTGCGGCCGTTCCTGCAGAGGGGCGACTTCGTGCCGGGCGGCTGGGGGCAGCAGCTCGTCGACGCGCTCGCGCCCGCGGACATCGCGGTCGAGAAGATCGCGTTCTCGGCCTTCCATGCCTCGCGGCTTGAATGGTGCCTGCGCAAATGCGGCATCGAGGATCTCTATTTCACCGGCATCGTCACCAATGGCGGCGTCGCCTCGACGGTGCGCGATGCGCATGTGCGCGAGTTCCACTGCACTGTGATCGCGGATGGTTGCGCGGCGTTCGGGCAGAAGCTGCACGAGGCGGCGATCGAGGGGCTGCGGCCGGTCGCGAAAATCATCACCATCGCGGACGCGCTGCGCGACTTCGCCGCGCTATAGTCGAACGATGATGTCTCTGCGCCTTGCCCTCGTTCTTGGTTTCCTCCTGTGCGCCTTGCCGGCGTCCGCCGAGCCGATCTTCCTGCCGGGCTCGCGCATCGGGCTCGTGCCGCCGCCCGGCATGACGCCGAGCCGAACGTTCCAGGGCTTCGAGGACCGCCCGCGCGGCGCCGTGATCGCGCTGAACGAGTTCTCGGCCCAGAGCTTTGCGCGGATCGCGCAGGATTTCACCGACGAGCGCATGCGCGCCGGCGGCATGGAGCTGATCGCGCGCGAGGTGATCGAGACGGCGACCGGGGAGGCCCACCTGGTCGAGGCCCGGCAGGTGGAAAACGGCGTTGCGACGCGCAAATGGGCATTGCTCGCGCTGGTGCCGGACGACGTGACCGTGGTGGTGGTCGCGAGCTACCCGGAGACCGCAAAGGATGCCTATCCCGACGCGGCGGTCCGCGCCGCGCTGAAGACGATGTTCGTGCGGGCGCGGCTCGCCACCTTCGAGCTGCTCGCAGTCCTGCCCTACCGCCTCGATGACCTCGGCGGCTTCAGGCTGCTGCACGCAAGCCCGGACGGCACCGCCGAGCTGACGCTCGGACCGCGCGACACGCCGCTCCCGGCCGAGCAACCCTACTTCGCGATCACGACGCGCGCGGCCGAGATGCCGCCTGCCGCCGAGCGCGACCGCTTTGCGCAGCGCGTGTTCATGACCTCTACCTCTGCGGGGCGGCCGGACGTGCACATCGTCTCCTCGGAGACCATTCGGATCGGGAACAGCCCCGGCCACGAGATCGTCGCGCAAAGCAAGGACGAGAGGACCGGCGACGAATTCGTCGCGGTGCAGTGGCTCCTGTTCGGTACGAACGGCTTCGCGCGGATGTTCGGGATCGCGCGCAAGGATCAGTGGAGCGCCGCGCTGCCTCGCATGCGCGCGCTGCGTGACAGCTTCGGGACCAAGTAGCGTTGTGTCCCGGACGCGGTGCAGCGCCATAGCCCGTCCTAAAGGGCGTCGACGCCCGTCTTCGACGGGCTATGGACGGGCGTAAACGCCCTTATGGCGGTGCACCGCTGATCCGGGACCGCCCGAAGCGCGGAGTGTTGGGCGGTCCCGGTTCAGCAGCGCAGCATTGCATAGCGCGTCGAAAGACGCGCGTGAACGCGCTTATGCTGCGCCGCGCCCGGGACACAAGAAACGACCGTCAGCGCCACAACGCTAGCGGGCCCTAGCCGCGGCCTCGCCGCCGATATTTCCGAATCTTTCCGGAAATATCGTTTTCCTGACGTCCTTTTCGGCCTTCCCCAGCCAGTCCGGGCCTAGGTGTTGGCCCCAAACCGCCCGGTTCACGGTTCGGTGAGATTTTTGCCCTGTAATATCCTGCACTTGGCGTTAGCAAGCGCGCGCGGGGCGAATCCGGCGCCCGGCGCCTGCGCCAAGGCCAAGATGTTGCCGCGAAACCACGGCGCAACAAGTCCGTGCAGCAGAGGCGGCGGAGTGTCTTGATCGTGTCGGCAGCGTCGCGCAAAAACGAAGGCCGGGAGATTCTCGAGGGCTGGGGAAGATGACTGTGCGGCCTCAACTGACCGGCGTCCGTTGCTCCATTCTGGCGGCGAGCATTGCGGCGCTGCTCGCCAGTGCGGCGCCCGCGGCCGCACAGGGCTACGAGTCGAACGTCCAGTTCTTCTTGCACCCGACCGCGCAGCCCGACGCGAAGGCGAAGGATGGGAAGGTCGCGAGCAAGAAGCCCGGCAGGTCAGCCCGGCGCAAGGCGGCGATCAAGGAAGCCAGCAAGGTCGACAAGAAGGAAGGCGACAAGCTGCCGGCCGGGCCGCTGCAGATCGTCATTTCGATCAAGAAGCAGCAGCTGACCCTCTATTCCGGCGGTCAGGTCGTGGCGCATTCGCAGGTTTCGACCGGCGTGCCCGGCCACCCGACGCCGCAGGGCGTTTTCAGCGTGATCGAGAAGCAGATCTATCACGAGTCGAATCTCTACTCCTCGGCCCCGATGCCGTTCATGCAGCGCATCACCTGGTCGGGCGTCGCGATGCATCAGGGCGTCGTGCCGGGCCACCCGGCCTCGCACGGCTGCATCCGGCTGCCGGGCGCCTTCGCGAAACGGCTGTGGGCGCTGACCAAGGTCGGCGTGCGCGTGATCATCGCGCAGGACGAGGTCGCGCTGAGCGATATCTCGAACAAGCGCCTGTTCACCGCATTGCCGCAGATCGTCGGCGAGGCGGCGCCCGAACCGATCCCGGCACGGCTGCGCTACGCCGACAATTCGGGCGTGACCGACACGCCGCTCAAGGGCTCGATCGATGCCGCCGAAGGCGCGCAGACCGAACGCGGCATCGATCAGGCGGCGCAAGGCGCGGCCGAGGCAATCCTGCGGGCGGCGCCGCTGAGCGGCAGTGCGGAGGCGGTCCTGCAGGCGACGCCGCTGAGCGGCACCGCGGAGGCGGTCCTGCAGGTGGCGCCGCTGAGCGGCACCGCGGAAGCCCGCAGCGAGCCGATCGTCGAGCAGGCGGCGCGCGCCGGCATCGACGAGCTGACCACCGGCTCGGTGGTGGCAAGCGAGCCGGAGCCGCTGCCGACGGTGTTCGAAAAGGCGACGCTTGCGGCGAGCGGCAAGGATCCGATGCTGAAGCCCGGCCCGATCTCGGTGTTCATCAGCCGCAAGCTCGGCAAGCTGTTCGTGCGCAAGGGATTCGCCGAGGTGTTCGAGGCTCCGGTTTCGTTCGCGCCGGGCGATGAGCCGCTCGGCACGCATGTCTTCACGGCGCTCCAGGAGCGCGACGACGGCACGATGCGCTGGAACGTGGCCTCGCTGCCGACCGACCATTCGCTGAAGAAGGGCAAGAGCGGCGAGAAGCGGCGCAAGGAATCGTCTGCGGCGGCGCGTGAGGTGACGCCGCCGGGCGATCCGAACGCCGCGCTCGAGCGCGTCACGATCCCGCCGGCGGCGCTGGCGCGCATCACCGAGCTGATGACGCCGGGCGCCTCGCTGATCATCTCCGATCTCGGCTACTCTTACGAAACCGGGCGCGGGACCGACTTTATCGTGCTCACGCGCTGAGCTTTCGCGACCCACCCTGCCGGATCGCACGGCTTTTTCTGGTCATTTGCTGGGCGATCGGCCGGGTGTCGAACCTTCCGGTCGGTCAGGACGTGCCCCCAAGGCCTTGTGGGCGGTCGCACCGCCGGAACAAGCCAACGGCGATTTCCCCCTTTTCGGTATTTTCCTACCTGCCGCTTTGGCGCGCATTGAGCAACCGTGAGTGCTGCCTCTTTTCTGGCGCCCAACCAATGACATGGATTTGCCCCGCGCCCCGTGTTACGGGCCGCGCCCCCGCGGGTTGAGAGCAACTTCGCCGGCAACGCGGCTGGCCTGAGGAGCCTAACGATGAAGATCCGAGTCGGCTGCGACTTGACCTATGAATTCGCAGCGCCCACGCCGGTGGTGCTGATGCTGAACGTGCACTCCTCGCGCGCCGCCGACGTGCTCGTCCCCGATCTCGTTCGCGTCGCCCCGCTGCGGCCGCTTTCGATCTACACCGACATGTTCGGCAATACCTGCTGCCGTCTCGTCGCGCCCGCCGGCGACCTGCGCATCGTGACCGACACGATCGTGACCGACTCCGGATCGCCCGATGACGTCGCGCCCGATGCGCGCCAGCACGCGGTGAGCGAGCTGCCGCACGAGGCGCTGACCTTCCTGATGGGCAGCCGCTATTGCGAGGTCGACAAGCTCAACGACATCGCCTGGTCGCTGTTCGGCCACACGGGCGAAGGCTGGGCGCGCGTGCAGGCGATCGTCGACTTCGTGCACCATCACATCACGTTCGACTACATGCAGGCGCGCGTGACCAAGAGCGCGTTCGACGTGTTCCACGAGCGCAGCGGCGTGTGCCGCGACTATGCGCATCTCGCCGTCGCGTTCTGCCGCTGCATGAACATCCCGGCGCGCTACGCGACCGGCTATCTCGGCGATATCGGCGTGCCGTTCGACCCCGCGCCGATGGACTACAGCGCATGGTTCGAGGTCTTCCTCGGCGGCCGCTGGTACACTTTCGACGCGCGCCACAACGAGCCGCGCATCGGCCGCATCGTGATCGCCTATGGTCGCGACGCCGCCGACGTCGCGATCACCACCACGTTCGGCTGGCACCGGCTGAAGAGCTTCACGGTGTGGACCGACGAGGTCACCGAGGCAACGGTCGTGCCGGCCGCGCTGCCCGTGCTCGAGCAGATGGTGGCGTAGTGGCGCGGACTGTAGGGCGGGCAAAGCGAAGCGTGCCCGCCATCATCAGTGCCGCCGCAAGAGCTGCGGGCACGCCTGGCCCCGCTTGCGCGGCGCCAGGCTTTGCCCGCCCTACAGCGTGTCACAGCCGCTTGAACGAGTTGTAGACGTTGCGCGTGTGCGCGGTCGCGAGCGCCGGATTGCCGGGCGCCCACTTCTCGTTCAGGTCGGCGAGCGGGTTGAGCGCAAGCACCTCCTGCTCGGTCTTGCCCGCCTTGAACAGCCGCTCGATGCGGTCGCGCGAGATGATCAGCATCTCGTGGAATTCCGCGATATCCTTCTTGGCGGCGAGCGGCCCGTGGCCGACGACGACCTTGGTGTCGTCATTGGCGAGCTCGAGATAGGTCTCCGTCGCGCGGATCATGCCGCGCACGTCGCCGCCATTGGCGAAGTCGATGTTCTGGTAGCGCTTGAGATTGTTCATCGTGTCGCCGGTGGCGAGCACATTGGCGTCGGCGAAGTAGACCCAGGTGTCGCCGTCGGTGTGCGCGTTCGCCACATAGGTGAGCTGCGCCTTGCGCCCGCCGACCTCGAGCGCGAACGAGCCGCCGGTGTAGGTCTCTCGCGGCAGCGCCGTCTCGGGACGCGGCGGCGCCTTCTGGCCGGTGATGCCCGCGACCGTGCCGGCCGCGAGCCGCACGCGGATATTGTCGTGCGCGACGACGATCGCGCCGTCCTTGGCGAAGTTGTCGTTGCCGCCGGTGTGATCGCCGTGGAAATGCGTGTTGACCAGATACTTGATCGGCAGCGGCGCGATCGCCTTGATCGCCGCCTTGATCTTGTCCGAGAGCGGCGCGAACTGGCTGTCCACCATGATGATGCCGTCGCTGCCGACCGCGACCGTGATGTTTCCGCCCGCTCCCTCCAGCATGTAGGTGTTGTGGCCGAGGTCGGTCGTCTTGATCTGGATCTTCTCCCAGTCGATGAACGGCGCCGCCGGCGTGGCCGCGGGCGGGGTCTGCTGCGCGTTGGCGGCGGTCGCAAGCAACGCTGCCGCGACGGCGATCATGACCTTCTTCATTCTGCGCGTACTCCCTTTAGCTCTGATACCAACACCCGGACCGGCTCGCTATTCAGTCCGACAGATTGAGCCGGCCGCGCGGCTTTTGAAAGCCGCGTCACGCGTTCGTTATCGCCGCAGCCGCTCGAGCTCCGGGAAGGGCTGATAGACCGCGTCCTTGCACTGGTCGCGCGTCTGCCCCATCTGGTCGAGCTTGCCGGCGGCGAAGATCACCAGATACTCGCGCCCGCCCGGCGACGCGCCGGCCGTGCGGGCACTGAAGCGGACGCAGGACACGTAGCGTTCGATGCGGCCGCCGACCGGGCGGATCACCGGCGCCGAGATCGCGGCATCGCGAATGCCGGAGAGATCGTTGAGGTAGTTGCGCAGATAGGCGAGCACCTCGTCCTTGTAGTTCTCCGGCGGGAGATTGATGTCCGCTCCGCCGATCGTTTCGTGACCGGAAAAAACCCGCTCGCCGCCTGAGCAGCCGGCAAGCGCAAGTCCCAACAGGCCCACCGTGATCCAATTCCGTCCCATGGCAGCCAAATTGCCATGAGCGGCATGCGCTTGGAAGCGGTTGGCGGGATGGTCCGGACTGGCTACCTCTAGCCCATGGTCGCGCTCTCGGTCCTCGATCTTTCGCCCGTCACCACCGCCACCCCGCCATCGGTTGCGCTCAACAACAGCCTCGACCTCGCGCGGCTGATCGACCGGCTCGGCTACACGCGGCTGTGGCTGGCCGAGCACCACAACCTCGCCAACATCGCGAGCTCGGCGCCCGACATCATGATCGGGCAGGTCGCCGCCATCACGCAGAACATTCGCGTCGGCTCGGGCGGCGTGATGCTGCCGAACCACGCGCCGCTGATGGTGATGGAGCGCTTCAAGGTGCTGGAGGCGCTGTTTCCGGATCGCATCGACCTCGGCATCGGCCGCGCGCCCGGCACCGACCAGATCACCTCGCTGGCGCTGCGCCGCCGCCAGGACACGAGTAGCGAGCAGGACGACTTCCTCGACCGCTTCCAGGAGATGATGCTGTTCGAGAGCCATGGCTTTCCGCCCAACCATCCCTTCAGCAAGGTCGGCGCGCAGCCGTTCGACGTGAAGCTGCCGCCGGTCTGGCTGCTCGGCTCGAGCGACTACTCGGCGCAGCTCGCCGCTCATGTCGGCATGGGCTTCTCCTTCGCGCACCACTTCTCGGATTTCCCGCCCGAGATGGCGATGCTGAACTACCGCAACCAGTTCAAGCCCTCGGCCTGGCGGCAGACGCCGTACGCGATCCTCGGGCTCGCGGCGATCTGCGCCGAGACCGACGCGGAGGCCGACCGGCTGGCGACCAGCGCGGACCTCAACTTCGTGCGCCGCGCCAAGGGCGAGTACATGCCGCTCGCCTCTCCGGAGGAGGCGGCCGCGTACGACTACACGCCGATCGACCGCCAGCGCATCGCGCACAATCGCCAGCGGCTGATCGCGGGGTCGCCGGCGCGGGTGCGCGCGCATATCGACGCCCTGGTCGAATCGACCAAAGCGGACGAGGTGATGATCACCACCATGGTGTTCGATCACGCGGCGCGCAAGCGCTCCTACGAGCTGCTGGCGCGGGAATTCGCCCTTACGGCGGCCTGACCGGTTTGCTATCGGTCGATCCGTGCGCAAGTCTTTCTTCGCCGCCGGGGGAAAAGCGCGACTGATGCCCGCCAAAGACAAAGACACCGGCGCCTCCGCGCACAAGGTCCGCCGTCTCGCGCATCTCGACGTGCCGGGCGCCGGCCAGGTTACGATCGCGGGCCATCACGCCTATGTGGGGCACATTCCGAACCCGGATCAGCTCGGCACCACCATCATCGACATCGCGGACCCCTATCGGCCGCGCGTCGTCGCGACCGTCAGGCTCGACGATCCGGCCTCGCACAGCCACAAGGTCCGCGTCGTCGGCGACGTGATGATCGTCAATCACGAGCGCAATCCGACGAAAATCGGCCGCCGCGCCGAGCAGCTGCCGGCCGCGCGCGCGGCGCTTGCCGCGGCGCTCGGACGCGAGCCGACCGCGGCCGAGATCGCCGCCAAGCTCAGTGTCAGCGAGGCGGACTTGCGCGCGCTCGAAGCCGCGCGGACGCAGGTTTATGCCAACGGCGGGTTCAAGGTCTACGATGTCGCCGACCCGTCACGCCCGAGGCCGATCGCCTATCAGAAGACCGGCGGCATCGGCGTGCACCGCTTCGCGATGGATGCGCGCTACGCCTACATCTCGACTGAGATGGACGGCTACATCGGCAACATCCTGGTCGTCTACGACATCGCCGATCCGCGTGCGCCGAAGGAAGTTTCGCGCTGGTGGATGTCGGGCCAGCACATCGCGGGCGGGGAGACGCCGACCTGGTCCGGCAAGCGCCACCGGCTGCACCACGCGCTGCGCTTCGGCAACGAGCTGTGGGCGAGCTGCTGGCACGGCGGCTTCTTCGTGATCGACTGCGCCGACATCGCGCGCCCGCGCACGCTCGGCTCATACAATTATCATCCGCCCTTCCCCGAGCCGACGCACAGCGTGATGCCGGTGCCGGCGCGGATCGCCGGCAAACGGATCGCGCTTTCGATCGACGAGGAGGACCAGGCGCAGAGCGCGCGCGAGGAGCATGCGCGGCGCGGGCGACCCCACGCAGGAATCTGCACCTTCGACGTCAGCGATCCGGCCGCGATCAGGCCG
>Ga0187784_10005430_pt1 | contig 10299 bp, 9 predicted proteins | sample 1015_SJ02_MP15_2_FD_132964 | JGI IMG/M metagenome (GOLD analysis project Ga0187784, IMG submission 132964) | Tropical peat soil microbial communities from peatlands in Department of Meta, Colombia - 1015_SJ02_MP15_20_MG | ecosystem: Environmental > Terrestrial > Soil > Wetlands > Peat | place... | reverse complement strand
GCGGTTGCCGCGGCGGAGATCCACGCGGCGCGCTCGGGCCGGCCGCGCCAGGCGATCGCCGTCGACCTTCGCCATGCGGTGGCGGCGCTGCGTAGCCTCCGCCTCTTGCGCATCGACGGCGCGCCGCCCAAGGACGTCTTCGATCCCATAAGCGGGTTCTATGACGCGCGCGACGGGCGCGCGGTGATGTTGCATTGCAATTTCCCCAACCACCGCGCCGCGGCGCTGGAGGCGCTGGGGCTCGCCTCGGGCGTCATGCGCCAAGCGGTTGCGGCGGCCGTCGCCGGCTGGGAGGGTTTGGCGCTCGAGGACGCCGTGCACGAGGCCGGCGGTTGCGCCGCGCTGGTGCGCTCGCGCGAGGAATGGCACGCCCATCCGCAAAGGGCGGCGGTGGCGAGGCTGAAGCTGCTCGAGATCGAGCGCATCGGCGATGCGCCGCCGGAGGCGCCGGCCGCCGCCGGCCGGCCGCTGGCGGGCATGCGCGTGCTCGATCTCACGCGCGTGCTCGCGGGCCCGACCGGCGCGCGCACGCTTGCCGAGCATGGCGCCGAGGTGCTGAAGATCTCGGCGCCGCATCTGCCGTCCAAGCGCGATATGGACATCGACACCGGCCTCGGCAAGCGCGCGGCCTTTCTCGACTTGCGGCGGGAGGAGGATGGCGCGCGGCTCGCCGCCCTCGCCCGCGACGGCGGCGCCGACGTGTTCGTGCAAGGCTACCGCCCGGGCGCGCTCGCCCGGCGCGGCTTCGGCGCCGAGGCGCTGGCGCGGCTTCGACCGGGGATCGTGGTGGTCGAGCTTTCCGCCTGGGGCCGGCTCGGCCCGTGGTCGACGCGGCGCGGCTTCGACACCATCGTGCAATGCGCGAGCGGCCTGGCGCTGATCGAGGGCGCCGGCGCGCCGCGCCTGATGCCGGTCCAGGCCATCGACTATGTCAGCGGCTATCTCATGGCGTTGGGCGCGATCACGGCGCTGCTGCGCCGGGCGCGCGAAGGCGGGAGCTGGCGCGTGCGCGTCTCGCTGGCGCGGACGGGGCAATGGATTTGCGATCAGGGCCTGCTCGATGCGGCCGAGGCCGCCGCCGCGCCGAAGGAGATGCCGGAGGCGGAGATCGCCGGCTTCAGCGAGGAGATGCCGTCATCCTTCGGGCGTCTGCGCCATCTGGCGCCGGCGGCGCGGATGGCCGAGACGCCGGCGCGTTGGACGAGGCCGCCGGTGCCGCTCGGCCATGACGCGCCGGAATGGCCGCCGCATTAACCCGCTTTGCGCAGCCGCAGCACGAGAAGCGCCGCGCCCGTGTTGGCAAGCCCCACGGCAAGGAAGATTTGCGGCACGGTGAGGCCGAGCTTCAGCATCACCGCGCTCAGCGCGCCGGAGACGACGATGAAGAGGGCGTTCAGCACGTTGTTGGCGGCGACGACGCGCGAGCGGTGGCTCTCCTCGCTGCGGGCCTGGAGCAGCGCATAGAGCGGCACGGTGAAAAGACCGCCGCAGGCCGAGATCAGGAAGAGGTCGGCGAGCAGCCGCCAATCGGCGGCATGGGAGAGAAAGTCCCCGATGCCGATCAGCGCGCCCCCGCCGCTGCCGATGCGCGCGCTGACGCCGTAGAGATCGAGGCTGAAGACCGCCATGCCGAAGGCGCCCAGCGGCGCCAGCCGGGCGCTCACCTCGCCGCGCAGCAGCCGGCCGCAGAGGATCGAGCCGGCGCCGATGCCGACCGAGAACATGGCGAGGAACAGCGTCTCGACATCGGCGTTGGCGCCGAGCGTGTCCTTGGCATAGGTGGGGAATTGCGACAGGAACACCGCGCCCACCAGCCAGAACCAGGAAATCGCGAGGATCGACAGCCACAGCTCGCGCCGCTCGCGGGCGAAGCGAATGATCGCCAGGGTCTCGGCCCAGATGTTGGGATTGATGCGCAGATCCGGCGCGGCGCCCCGGCTGCGCGGGATGAGGCGGCTCGCGGCCCAGCCGGCAAGCGCGAAGGCGAGAAGCGCCGTCGAGACGATGGCCTCGCCGCCGGGCAGGAGGATCAACAGCCCGCCGGCGATGGTGCCGAGCAGGATGGCGAGGAAGGTGCCGGCCTCGACGAGCGCGTTGCCGCCCATCAAATCCTCGCGCCCCAACAGCTCCGGCAGGATGCCGTATTTGACCGGCCCGAAGAAGGTCGCCTGCACGCCGAGGAGGAGGAGCACGGCCAGCTCGAAAGCGACGAAGGCCTCGCCGCCGAGGCCGAAGCCCGCCGCCGCCAGCACCATGACGCCGACTTCCCACAGCTTGACGGCGCGGATGAGCCCCGCCTTCTCGACTTTGTCGGCAAGCTGGCCGGCGGTGGCCGAGGCGATGAAATAGGGAGCGATGAAGATCGCCGTGGCGATGGCGACGACGATCTTGGTCGTCGTGGGATCGGTGAAGGTCCGATAGGTCACCAGCGTCACCAGCGCGGTCTTCAGCAGATTGTCGTTCACCGCGCCGAGGAATTGCGTGATGAAGAGCGGCAGGAAGCGCCGGCTCTTCAGCAGGTGAAGCTGGGTTTCGGCCATGAAGGATCTTGCGGCAGGAAGGAATTGCGGGAGCGGCAGTCAGAGATCACGCAATAATCCCGGCAGGTCTCGCGCGCCATGAAGAACGCGAAGGATCACGGGCGGCGTCTGTGCCGAATTGTAGACCGGAAGGTAGGGGAAGCCGGTCAGCATCAGGAAGCGATAGGGCTCGTCGGCGAGATCGGGGCGCAGCCTGCCGACCTGCGAATGCTCGCCGATGTGCCGGGCCGCTCTGGCAACGGCCTCGCGCAAGGCGCGTGCCGCGGCAGGATTGTCGGCGGCAATCCACCGCACCGCGGCGAGCAGATCGCGTCGGGCGCGCGGTGCAAGCGTGGCCGGGATCATCGCTCAAGATCGTCGATGATCCCATCGATCTCGGAGAGAACGCTGTCGACGCTGACGGTGCCATCGCGCTGAGCCTCTTGCTCCGCCTCCTGCAGCATGGCCTTGAATTGGCGCCGCCGCTCCTCCGCCTCCTGGAGGAGGCGCAGTGCCGAACGGACGACTTCGCTCACATTGTTGTAGCGACCACCCTTGACGCAATCGCGGGCGAAACGCTCCAGCTCGGGTGTCAGATGAACATTGGTCGCCATTGGTTTCCTTTGTATATCAATCTTTGATATATCAAAGATTGATATAGCATGTCCCTTGGGAATCGACAAGTGACCGATCGGCCACGCTAAGCCGTTGCCCGCTCGCTGAAATCCGGGGAGCCGTCATCCTCGTCGGGAAACCGGCGCACCGCCTCGACCTGCGCCAGGCTCGGGCCGCGTGCGCACTCCTGGGCGAGCGCCTCGACCGCCTCGGCGGCGCCGATGAGCAGCGCCTCGACACTGCCGTCGAAGCGGTTGCGCACCCAGCCGCGCAAGCGCCGGCGGCGCGCCTCGTGCCTCGTCCAGGCGCGGAAGCCCACGCCCTGGACGCGGCCGGTGATGACAAGGCGCAAGGCCGCCGCGACCGTCACCGCCGCCTCAGCCGAATTCGAGGATGACCTGGTCGACGGCAAGGCTGTCGCCGGGCTTGGCGCGCAGCTTTGTCACGGTGCCGTCGCGCTCGGCGCGCAGCACGTTCTCCATCTTCATCGCCTCGACCACCGCCAGCTCTTCGCCGGCCTTGACCTCCTCGCCCTCATCGACGGCGATGGAGACGAGCAGGCCCGGCATCGGCGACAGCAGGAAGCGCGAGAGGTCGGGCACGGGCTTCACCGGCATTTGCGACAAAAGCTCCGCCGCGCGCGGCGGCAGCACCTTCATGCCGAGGCTCGCGCCGTCGCGCGTCAGGCGGAAGCCGACGCCGTCGCGGTCGAGCTGGAAGATCACCGGCGCCGCGTCGATCCTGCCGCGGAACAGCGGCTGGCCCGGCTGCCAGCCGGTCGACACGACGCGGCGCCGGCCTTGCGCGTGGGTCACGGCGATGGCGCCGTTCTCGCGCCTGGCGGCGACGCGGTGCTGCGCCTCGCCGAGGCACACCACCCAATCCTTCGGCACGACACGGCCGTGGCCGGCGAGCTGGCCGCCGATGCGCGCCTCGTGCTCGGCGAGGATGTGCTGCGCCGCGGCGGCCACCGTGATCGCTTCGTCCATCGCTTCCGGCGTGATCTCGACGCCGGTGAAGCCGTGGGGAAATTCTTCGGCGATGAAATTGGTCGAAAGCCGGCCCGCGGCAAAGCGCTCCTTGCGCAGCACCGCGGCGAGGAAAGCGACGTTGTGCGAGAGCCCGCGGATGCAATAGGCGTTGAGCGCCTCGCCCAGCCGCTGCGTCGCCTCCCGCCGGCTTCCGCCATAGCCCACCAGCTTGGCGATCATCGGGTCGTAATAGATGCTGATCTCGGCGCCTTCGAAGACGCCGGTATCGACGCGGATGCCGTCGCCTTCGGGCGGCAGGTAGCGCGTCAGCCGGCCGACCGAGGGCAGGAAGCCGCGCAAGGGATCCTCGGCATAGAGCCGCGCCTCGATCGCCGAGCCCTCGAGCCGGATGTCGGATTGGTGCAGCGTCAGCCGCTCGCCGGCGGCGATGCGGATCATCCATTCGACGAGGTCGAGGCCGGTGACCAGCTCGGTCACGGGATGCTCCACCTGGAGCCGCGTGTTCATCTCGAGGAAATAGAAATTGCGCAGCCGGTCGACGATGAACTCGACGGTGCCGGCCGAGCGGTAGTCCACCGCCTTGGCCAGCGCCACCGCCTGCGCCCCCATCGCCGCGCGCGTCGCCTCGTCGAGGAACGGGCTCGGCGCTTCCTCGATCACCTTCTGGTGGCGGCGCTGGATCGAGCATTCGCGCTCGCCCAGATGGATCACGTGGCCATGCGCGTCGCCCAGCACCTGGATCTCGATGTGGCGCGGCTCCTCGATGTATTTCTCGAGGAAGACGCGGTCGTCGGCGAAGCTGGATCGCGCCTCGTTGCTGGCCGAGCGGAAGCCGTCGCGCGCCTCGGCGTCGTTGCGCGCGATGCGCATGCCCTTGCCGCCGCCGCCGGCCGAGGCCTTGATCATCACGGGATAGCCGATGGCGCGCGCGATGCCCACCGCGGCCTCGGCGTCGGGGATGACGGCGAGATGGCCCGGAATGGTGGAGACGCCGGCCGCCTTGGCGAGCTTCTTCGATTCGATCTTGTCGCCCATGGCGGCGATGGCGTGCGTGTTCGGCCCGATGAAGACGATGCCGGCCTTGCCGAGCGCCTCAGCGAAAGCCGCCTTCTCCGACAGGAAGCCGTAGCCCGGATGCACCGCCTCGGCGCCGGTCTTGCGGCAGGCGTCCAGGATGCGGTCGATCCGGAGATAGCTCTCCACCGCCGCCGGCGGGCCGATATGGACGGATTCGTCGGCCATGCGCCGGTGCAGCGCATCGGCATCGGCGTCGGAATAGACGGCGACGGTCCGGATGCCCATGCGGCGCGCGGTGCGGATCACCCGGCAGGCGATCTCGCCGCGATTGGCGATGAGGATTTTTCTGAACATGCCGGCGTCAGTCCCCCCCACCCTTACCCTCCCCCTCAAGGGGGGAGGGGATTTTGACGTGCGTTATTTTCCCCCTCCCCCCTTGAGGGGGAGGGTTGGGGTGGGGGGCGGCGCCGGCGATCGCGAGCATCGTCATAGCGGGATGTTGTCGTGCTTCTTCCAGGGGGTTGCCAATTGCTTCTCGCGCAGCATGGCGAGCGAGCGGCAGATGCGGCGCCGCGTGCCGTGCGGCATGATGACGTCGTCGATGAAGCCGCGGCTGCCGAGGACGAAGGGGTTGGCGAATTTCTGGCGATATTCCTCGGTGCGCGCCTCGATCTTGGCGGGATCGCCGAGATCGCTGCGGAAGATGATCTCGACCGCGCCCTTGGGTCCCATCACCGCGATCTCGGCCGAGGGCCAGGCGAAGTTGACGTCGCCGCGCAGGTGCTTGGAGCTCATGACGACATAGGCGCCGCCATAGGCCTTGCGGGTGATGATCGTGATCTTGGGCACGGTCGCCTCGGCGAAGGCGTAGAGCAGCTTGGCGCCGTGCTTGATGATGCCGCCATATTCCTGCGCCGTGCCCGGCAGGAACCCCGGCACGTCGACGAAGGTGACGATCGGGATGTTGAAGCAATCGCAAAAACGCACGAAGCGCGCCGCCTTGCGCGAGCTGTCGATGTCGAGGCACCCGGCCAGCACCATCGGCTGGTTGGCGACGATGCCGACGGTCGAGCCTTCCATGCGCGCGAAGCCGATGATGATGTTGCGGGCGTAGCTCGGCTGCAGCTCGAAGAAATCGCCTTCATCGGCCACTTTCTCGATCAGCTCGCGCATGTCGTAGGGCTTGTTGGGATTGGCCGGGACCAGCGTGTCGAGCGACATGTCCTCGCGCTCGGGCGAATCCCAGCTCGGCCGCACCGGCGGCTTGGCGCGGTTGGACGGCGGCAGGAAATCGATGAAGCGGCGGAGCTGCAGCAGCGCCTCGACGTCGTTCTCGAAGGCGAGATCGGCGACGCCCGAGCGCGAGGCGTGGGTGACGGCGCCGCCCAGCTCCTCGTGCGTCACCGCCTCATGCGTCACCGTCTTCACCACGTCCGGGCCGGTGACGAACATGTAGGAGCTGTCCTTGACCATGAAGAGGAAATCGGTCATCGCCGGCGAATAGACCGCGCCGCCGGCGCAGGGGCCCATGATCAGCGATATCTGCGGCACGACGCCCGAGGCAAGGACGTTCAGCTCGAACACCTCGGCATAGCCGGCGAGCGAGGCGACGCCTTCCTGGATGCGCGCGCCGCCGCTGTCGTTGAGGCCGATGATCGGCGCGCCGACCTTCATCGCGTGGTCCATCACCTTGCAGATCTTCTCCGCATGGGCCTCCGACAGCGCGCCGCCGAAGACGGTGAAGTCCTGGCTGAAGGCGAAGACCAGCCTGCCGTTCACCGTGCCGTAGCCGGTGACCACGCCGTCGCCGGGGATCTTCTGCTTGGCCATGCCGAAATCGGTCGAGCGGTGCTCGACGAACATGTCCCATTCCTCGAAGGAGCCGGCGTCGAACAGCAGCTCGAGGCGCTCGCGCGCGGTGAGCTTGCCTTTGGCGTGCTGCGCCTGGACGCGGCGCTCGCCGCCGCCGCCGCGCGCCGCCGCGCGCTTCTCCTCGAGCTGGCGAAGAATCTCCTGCATGCTCCCGTCGCTCCCCGGTTTTCCCACGGGATGGGATTGGAGATAGCACCAAACCGGCGGTTAGCGCCAGCCCAAGGCTTCGGCCCCGGCGGAAAGAGGGTGGTTGAAAACCGCCTTGACAGCACTATCGGGCGGCGGGGACGCTGGATCCCTACCTTCGGGGGGCTCGATTTTGGGCGAAACGGACGATCTGGACCGGCTCGCGGAAGGGTTCGCCAAGGAGGGCTTGGCCAAATTCCTGAGCGACACCGACCTTGCCCAGTATGTGGTCGAGTGGGTCGTCGGCGAATTGGGCGCGCCGGCGCAATGGATGGGGCGAGACGTTTGGCCGGCGGTCAGCCGCGCAATAGCCGTATGAAGCCGTGCGCCAGCGCCATGTCGGCCTTGAGCGCGGCGCGGCGCTGGGTCTGCTCGGCGTCCTCGCCCCATTGCTCGATCTCGAAGCTCTCGTCGAGCTGGGAGGCGGCGAAGGCGCCTTCGACGTCGAGCCGCCCTTCGATCAGCGCCAGCGCCACCACCAGCGAGCCGCAGGCCGTCGTCGCCAGATGGAGCGCCGCAAGCTCCAGCGGCGCGTAGCTCTCCGCCGCCGCGGCAAGCGCGCGCAAGGCGACGGCGGATTGCACGATCGGCACGACGCCGACCGTGGTCTCGAGCGGCGCGTCATAGCGCAAGGTCGCCCAGTCGATCAGCGGCTGCCAGGCTTCGTGCTGGCGCCGGGCAAGCTCGGGCGGGTGGCTCGCGCGATAGCAGACGAGATCGGTGCCGGCATATTTCGCAACCTCCGCCGCGACTTCGCGATGCCGCTGGCTCACGAGATCGATCGCGGTGCTGGCAAGGCGCGTCAGCCCCAGTTCGTCGAGCTTCACCTCCAGACCCTGCGCCCGCCATTCCTCGGCGATCGCCTCGGCGAGCGTGCGGCTCGGCAGGATGAGCGGCGCCTTGGCCGGCGTGCGCAGCGGCTTGTCGTCGAGGCTGACGGCGAAGCCGCCGGCTTCCGCCGCCACCGTCACCGTGCGGTAGAAACGCTTCATCGCTCGGGCGCGAGATCGGTGAAGGGATCGCGCTCCTCGGCCTCGTCGAAGCCGAAGAACGCCCAGGTCTCGCGCATATGGGGTGGCAGCGGCGCCACGACTTCGAGCCGGCCGCCGGCGGGATGCGGCAGCGACAGCGCGCGGGCGTGAAGATGCAGCGCGCGTGCATGCGGCACGCCCGCGGGATGCGCCGCGGCGCCGCCATATTTGCCGTCGCCGAGGATGGGCGTGCCGAGGGTCACGCAATGGGCGCGGAGCTGATGCGTGCGCCCGGTGAGCGGCTGCAGTACCAGCCAGGCGAGTTTGTCGCCGGCATGGGCGACGGTGCGGTAATAGGTGACGGCGCGCTTGCCTTCCTCCTCGTCGGGGGCGACGCGCTCGCCGGCGCGTCCGGGCAGCTTCGCCAGCTTCTGGTCGATGCGGCCGCGCCGCGGCTTGGGCAGGCCCACCACCGCCGCCCAATAGATCTTGCGCGCCGCCTTGCCGCGGAAGGCTTCGGCGAGCGCCGCCGCGGCGCGGGCGGTGCGCGCCAGCACCAGCACGCCGCTGGTATCGCGGTCGAGGCGATGGACGAGGCGCGGCCGCTCGGCGGCGCCGAAGCGCAGCGCGTCGAGCATGGCGTCGAGATGGCGTTCGGTGTTGGTGCCGCCCTGGACGGCAAGGCCCGGCGGCTTGTCGATGACGATAACGTCGTCGTCGATGTGCAGCACCGAGCGTTCGAGCATCGCCACGTCGCGCGGCCGAGGCGCGGGCGGCGCGGCGCGCGGCGGCGGCGCGGCCTCGCCCAGCGGCGGCACGCGGATGAGCTGGCCGGGCGCCACCCGGTCGCCGGATTTGGCGCGGTGACCGTCGACGCGCACTTGGCCGGTGCGCAGCAGCTTCTCCAGCCTGCCATGGCCGAGGCCGGGGAAATGCCGCCGGAACCAGCGGTCGAGCCGCAGCTCGCCGTCATCGGCGGCGACGGGGATGGTCTGGACGCCGCTCATGCCGGCGGGGGTGGCCTCGAAAGGGAGTGGCAGACAATAATTCTAGCCGCCACCCGCGGCGGTTGCTACCCCCGCCAGGGGTCGGGGCTCAGCGCCAGTGGCCGCCAACCCACACCCAGGCGCCGCCGCGCCAGGCCCAGGCGCCGGGCACCCAGACGGCATGGGGATGCGGATGGACGTAATGACCGGGCCGCCAGACCCAGCGATAGCCGTTCCAATGCCAGCCGCCGGGCTCCCATACCCAGGCGCCCGGCGGCGGGGCGGGGACGACCTCGACCTGCGGCGCCGGGATGGCGGGCGCCGAGGGCGCACCGGAAGGCGGCGGGGCGCCTGGGGGCGGCGGCGGCGCTCCCGGGGGCGGGGCGGGCGGCGGCGGGGCCTGGGCGGTGGCGGCGGCGATGCCGGCAAGGAGCGCCAGGAGCGAGGCGCCCAGGCGCAAAGACAGGCTGCGGCGGGTCATTGGAAAATTCTCCAAGGGCTTCGAAACGCTGAAGTTTATAGGCGGGCGGCACGGGCGTAATCCCCGCTTCGGCGCCTGCCCTTCCGCCGCAAAAAAAGCAGCGCAGTTTATGTAAAATCACGCTGACATCCGCCAACCAGAAGGGAGACGCCGATGAGCAGCGCCCAGAAGCAAGACCGGCGGGACAAGGTGGTGCTGGTCACCGGCGCTTCTTCCGGCATCGGCCAAGCGATCGCCGCGGCGCTCGCGGCGCAAGGCTGGCGCGTCTTCGGCACGAGCCGCAGCGGTGCGCCGATCGCCGCTCCCGGGATCGAGATGATCGCGCTCGACGTCGATGACGACGCCTCGGTCGAGCGTGGCGTCGCCGCGGTGCTGGCGCGGGCCGGCCGCATCGACGCCGCGGTCAACAACGCGGGCTGGGCGATCATGGGCGCGGTCGAGGACACCGCGATCGCCGAGGCCAAGGCGCAGATGGAGACGAATTTCTTCGGCGTGCTGCGAGTCTGCCGCGCGGTGCTGCCGGCGATGCGGCGCCAGGGCGGCGGCGCCATCGTCAACATCAGCTCGCTCTCCGGCCTCTTCGGCACGCCTTTCAGCGGCCTCTACAGCGCCAGCAAATTCGCCGTCGAGGGAATGAGCGAGGCGCTGCGCTTCGAGACG
>Ga0187784_10005428_pt1 | contig 10301 bp, 6 predicted proteins | sample 1015_SJ02_MP15_2_FD_132964 | JGI IMG/M metagenome (GOLD analysis project Ga0187784, IMG submission 132964) | Tropical peat soil microbial communities from peatlands in Department of Meta, Colombia - 1015_SJ02_MP15_20_MG | ecosystem: Environmental > Terrestrial > Soil > Wetlands > Peat | place... | reverse complement strand
TCAAATTGTGCCGATCTCGAACGGACCTACCTCCCGCGCGGCTTTGCCCGCCGGGTCGCCGCCGCCGCCAGCGGATCATCCGGCCAGGGGTGGCGCGGATAGCGGCCGCGCATCTCGGTGCGGACCGCCGCGTAGGAGCCGCGCCAGAAGCCGGGCAGGTCGCGCGTGACCTGCACCGGGCGGTGCGCCGGGGAGAGCAGCTCGATCACCAGCGGCACCCGTCCGCCCGCGATCACTGGATGCGTGGCGAGCCCGAACAGCTCCTGCAGGCGGATCGCGATCGTCGGCCCGGCCTCGGCCTCGTAGTCGATCGCCACACTGGTGCCGGTCGGCGCGGTGAAATGCGTCGGCGCTTCGTTGTCGAGGCGGCGGCGCAGCGGTCGCGGCAGCAGCTCGTGCAACGCGGTATCGAGCTCGTCCGGATGGATGACGCCGATCGATGTCTTGAACGCCAGAACCGATCCCAGCCAATCATCCACGGTCGCGGTGAGAGCCGCATCGGAAAGGTCGGGCCACTCCTCGCCCTCCGCCTTGCGCAGGAACATCACACGATCGCGCCACTGCGTCAGGGACTTCGTCCATGACAACTTGCCGATCCCGACCTGCGCAATGCCCGCGGCAAGCACGCGTGCAGTGCTCTCGTCAGGCTCGACCCGCAGGGTCTGCTCGGACAGCGCGATCGCGCCGAGGCGGCGCGAGCGCCGCGCACGCAGGCTGAGCGAGCTCTCGTCGAACGTGACGTCGTCGCGACTCTCGATGCGCTCCGCAAAGCGCTGCTCGATCTCGGCGAGCGCGATCGGCGCCGCGAGCGCGATGCGCCCGCTCGCGGCGCTGCCGGTCAGCTCGGCGACCGCGATGAACGGCGCGCGCGCGAGCGCTGACGCCGGGTCGATAGTGCCGCCGCGTCCGTTCGCGAGCGTGAACGTGCCGTTGCCGCGATTCTTCGCGATGCGGTCCGGATAGGCGAGCGCGAGGATCGCGCCGACGCTTGTTCCCCCTCGCCCGCTTGCGGGGGAGGGCGCCGAGCGCAGCTCGGCGGGAGGAGGCCCCCTCCCCAGCCCTCCCCCGCTCATCAGGGCGTTTACGCCCGTCTTCGACGGGCTACGGGGGGAGGGAGCAGACGGAGCGAGTTGCGCCCACCGTCGCGCCATATCACGCGCCTCGCTCGCGCGCCGCGAGTGGTCGCGGCGAAAACTCTCCACGCGGTGCGTCAAGTCGACGTCGTCGCCGCCAAGCCCGCGCTCGGTCAGCACCGTGGCGATGTCGGCGGCGAGCGCGCCGGCGCCTTCGCGCGAAGCGTCGACCACCATGCGGGCGAGCCGCGGCGGCAACGGCAGGCGGCGCAGCGCTTGGCCTTCCGCCGTGATGCGGCCATCGTCGAGCGCGCCCAATTCAGTGAGCAGCGTACGCGCCTCGGCGAGCGCACCTTTCGGCGGCGGATCGAGGAAGGCGAGCGCGTCGGGCGCCGCGCCCCAGGCGGCGAGGTCAAGCACGAAGCCGGAGAGGTCGGAGGAAAGAATCTCCGGCCCCGCATAGGCCTCGAGCGAGGCCGTTTGCGGCTCGTCCCAGAGCCGGTAGCACACGCCGGCTTCGGTGCGGCCGGCGCGGCCGCGCCGCTGGTCGGCGGCGGCGCGCGAGACGCGCACGGTCTCGAGCCGCGTCAGGCCGACATCCGGCTCATAGCGCGGCACGCGCGCCAGCCCGGAATCGACCACGATGCGCACCCCCTCGATGGTGAGCGAGGTTTCGGCGATCGAGGTCGCGAGCACGACCTTGCGCCGGCCGGGCGGCGCCGGCTCGATCGCGCGATCCTGCGTCTGCGCGTCGAGCGCGCCGAACAGCGCGACCACGTCGGTGTCCGCCTCGACGCGCTCCTTCAGCAGCGTCTCGGTGCGGCGGATCTCGGCGGCGCCGGGCAGGAAGGCGAGCACGGAGCCTCCCTCGGCGCGCAGCGCGCGCGTGACCGCATCGGCCGTCTGCTCCTCGACGCGCGCGCGCGGGTCGCGGCCGAGATAGCGCGTCTCGACCGGGAACGCGCGCCCCTGCGATTCGATCACCGGCGCGTCGCCGAGCAGCGCCGCGACGCGCGCGCCGTCGATCGTCGCCGACATCACCAGGATCTTCAAATCCTCGCGCAGGCCCTGCTGCGCGTCGCACGCGAGCGCCAAACCCAGATCCGCATCGAGCGAGCGCTCGTGAAACTCGTCGAACAGCACCGCCGCAACGCCCTTCAATTCCGGATCGTCGAGGATCAGCCGCGTGAACACGCCCTCGGTCACCACCTCGATGCGGGTCCTGGCCGAAACCTTGGAGCCGAAGCGCACGCGCAGGCCGACGGTGTCGCCGGTGCGTTCATGCAGCGTCTTCGCCATGCGGTCGGCGGCGGCGCGCGCCGCGATCCGGCGCGGTTCGAGGACCAGGATTTTGCCTTTGGCCCAAGCCTCATCGTGCAGCACCAGCGGCACGCGCGTGGTCTTGCCGGCGCCAGGCGGCGCGACCAGCACGGCGACATTGCGCGCGCGCAGCGCGGCGGTGAGCGCCGGCAGCGCCTCGTCGATCGGGAGCGGCGCGTCGAAGTCCATCAATCCGTGGCGAGCGAGAAAGCATTCATGGTTAACACATCCCTAACCGCGCGGGCGGCCCGCTCCTTGCTGCCGTAAAGGCGAAGGCAACGCGGCCGTCGCATAATGGCACGCATGGGAACGGATTTAGGACAGCGCGTCGACTGGGTCGACTACGCCAAGGGTTTCTGCATCGTCATGGTGGTGATGATGCATTCGACGCTCGGCGTCGAGGCCGCGGCCGGCCATGAGAGCTGGATGCATGCGCTGGTCGCGTTCGCGAAGCCGTTCCGCATGCCCGACTTCTTCATGATCTCCGGCCTGTTCCTCGCGCGCGTGATCGACCGCGACTGGCGCACCTATCTCGACCGCAAGGTCCTGCATTTCGCCTATTTCTACCTCCTCTGGGTCACGATCCAGTTCGCCTTCAAGGCGCCGGGCCTCGCGGCCGAGGACGGCGCGCTCGGCGTCGCGCAACTCTACGCGATGAGCTTCATCGAGCCGTTCGGCACGCTGTGGTTCATCTACCTGTTGCCGATCTTCTTCGTGGTCACGAAACTCACGCGCGGCGTGCCGGTCCCGATCGTCTGGGCGATCCTCGCCGCGCTCGAGATCGCGCATCTCGACACCGGCTGGACCGTGATCGACGAGTTCGCCAACCGCTTCGTCTATTTCTATACCGGCTATATCCTCGCCGACCGCATCTTCGCGATCGCGTCGGCCGCGCAGGCGCGCCCGCTGATCGCCGCCGCCTATCTGCTCGCCTGGGCGGCATTCGACGGCTTCTTCGTGTGGCACGGCCTCGATGCCAAACCGTTCATCTCGCTCGGCCTCGGCCTCGTCGGCGCCGTCGCGGTCGTGACCGTGTCGGCGCTGATGGCAAAGAGCGACGTGTTCGCTCCGCTGCGCTATCTCGGCCGCAACTCGATCGTGGTCTACCTTGCGTTCTTCCTCGGCATGGCGGGGGCGCGCGCGCTGCTGCTCAAGACCGCCCTGATCGGCGACCTCGGCACGGTGGCGCTGCTTGTGACGGCAAGCGGTATCGGCGTCGCGGTCGCCCTGTTCTGGGCGGTGCGCGGCACGCGGCTCAAGTTCCTGTTCGAGCGGCCGGCCTGGGCGCGGTTGCAGAATCAGCCGAAATTCGCGCTCCAGCCCGCGGAGTAATCCGCCAGCCGGGTGATCCGGCCCACGCGCGGACGTGGATAAGCGGCCTCCCGGCGTGAAATCTTCCGCCAAAGCCCTATATTCGGGCCATGGCCAAAGCATCCGCAAAGTCCGCCGCGCCTGCGGCCGCTCCCGCGTCACGCCTGGTGAAAAAGGGCGACCACGTCTTCCTGGTCGACGGCTCCTCCTACATCTTCCGCGCCTACCACGCGCTGCCGCCGCTCAACCGCAAGTCCGACGGCCTGCAGGTCAATGCCGTGCTCGGCTTTTGCAACATGCTGTGGAAGCTCCTGCGCGACATGAAGCCGGAGGACAAGCCGACGCACTTGGCCGTCGTGTTCGACAAGTCCGAGCACACGTTCCGCAACGAGCTCTACAAGGACTACAAGGCGCACCGGCCGGACGCGCCGGCCGACCTCATCCCGCAGTTTCCGCTGATCCGCGAGGCGGTGCGCGCCTTCGACATCCCGTGCCTGGAAATGCTCGGCTTCGAGGCCGACGATTTGATCGCGACCTATGCGCGCGAGGCGAGCGCCGCGAAGGCGACCGTCACCATCGTGTCGTCCGACAAGGACCTGATGCAGCTCGTGACCGAGAGCGTCATCATGTACGACACGATGAAGGACAAGAAGATCGGCATCGCCGAAGTGATCGAGAAGTTCGGCGTGCCACCCGACAAGGTAATCGAGGTGCAGTCGCTGATCGGCGACTCGACCGACAACGTGCCGGGCGTGCCGGGCATCGGCGTGAAGACGGCGGCGCAATTGATCGGCGAGTACGGCGATCTCGAAACGCTGCTCGGGCGCGCGGGCGAGATCAAGCAGGAGAAGCGCCGCCAGTCGCTGATCGACAATGCCGAGGAGGCGCGCATCTCGAAGAAGCTCGTCACCCTCGACGACAAGGTGAAGCTCGCGGTGCCGCTCGCTGATCTTGCGGTGCACGAGCCGGAGTACGCGCGGCTGATCGCATTCCTGAAGCAGATGGAGTTCGCGGCACTGACGCGGCGCGTCGCGGAGTTTGCCGGCCTCGACGCCGGCGCGATCGCGCCCGCGACGGCCGCCGCGCCGCAGACCGACCGCCCCGCCGCGGCGCAGCCCGCGGCACCGCGCCTGCCGCTCACCGGCGGCGGCATGACGGCGAAGCCGCGCGCCGGCGCGCCGGCGCCGACGGCGGCCTCGACGCCGCTCGAGCTCGCCGAGGCCCGCCTCGCGGCCGCGAAAGCCGCCAGGATCGACCGGCAGCGCTACGCGATCGTGCGCGACGTCGCGGCGCTCGAGCGCTGGATCGCGCGCGCCTACGACGCCGGCAGCGTCGCGATCAACGTCGAGACGCTCGGCATCGACCCGATGCAGGCGCCGCTCTGCGGCATCGCGCTCGCCGTCGCGCCGAACGAGGCGTGCTACATCCCGCTCGCCCACAACAAGGTCGGCGGCGGCGACGGGCTGTTCGGCGGCGGACGCGATCCGGACCAGATCGGCGAGCCGGCGGCGCTCGCGGCGCTGAAGCCGCTGCTGGAGGATCCCGGCATCCTCAAGATCGGGCAGGACGTCAAGCATGAGCTGCAGGTGTTCGCGGTGCGCGGCATCGCGTTGCAGGCGCACGAGGATACGATGCTGATGTCCTACGTGCTCGACGCCGGCCGCTTCGCCCATTCGCTCGACGCGCTCGCGCCGCGCTATTTCAATCACGCGGCGGTCGACTACAACGATGTGATCGGCAGCGGCAAGGCGAAGGTCACGTTCGACAATGCCGCGCTGGAGAAGGCGGCACCTTACGTCGCCGAGGACGCCGACCTCGCGCTGCGCCTCACCGGCGTGCTCGAGGCGCGCATGGTCGCCGAGCACGTGAAGACGGTCTACGAGACGCTGGAGCGGCCGCTGCTGCCGGTGCTCGCGCGCATGGAGCGGCGCGGCATCTCGGTCGACCGGCAAGTGCTGTCGCGCCTGTCGGGCGAGTTCGCGCAGCGCGGCGCGGCGCTGGAGGCGGAGGTGCGCGCGCTCGCCGGCGATCCCGACTTCAATCCGGGCTCGCCGAAGCAGCTCGGCGACATTTTGTTCGGCAAGATGCAGCTGCCGGGCGGAGCCAAGACCAAGACCGGGCAATGGGCAACCGGCGCGCGCGTGCTCGACGAGCTCGCCGAGCAGGGCCACCAGCTGCCGCAGAAGATCCTCGAATGGCGGCAGGTCACCAAGCTGAAGTCGACCTACACCGACGCGCTGCCCGGCTACATCAATCCGGTGACCAACCGCGTCCACACCAACTACGCGCTGGCCGCAACCCCGACCGGGCGGCTCTCCTCGTCGGAGCCGAACCTGCAGAACATTCCGATCCGCACCGAGGAAGGCCGCAAGATCCGCCGCGCCTTCGTGTCGACGGCAGGGCACAAGCTCGTCTCGGCCGACTATTCGCAGATCGAGCTGCGGCTGCTCGCCGAGATCGCGGACGTGCCGGCGCTGCGCCAGGCCTTCACCGACGGGCTCGACATCCACGCCATGACGGCGTCCGAGATGTTCGGCGTGCCGGTGAAGGGCATGCCGGCCGAGGTCCGCCGCCGCGCCAAGGCGATCAATTTCGGCATCATCTACGGCATCTCGGCGTTCGGGCTCGCGAACCAGCTCTCGATTCCGCGCGAGGAAGCCGGCGCCTACATCAAGAAATACTTCGAGCGCTTCCCCGGGATCCGCGACTACATGGAGGAGACCAAGGCTTACGCGAAGAAGAACGGCTACGTGCTGACTCTGTTCGGGCGCAAGTGCCACTATCCGGACATTGCCGCGGCGAACCCGTCGCTGCGCGCGTTCAACGAGCGCGCCGCGATCAATGCGCGGCTGCAAGGCTCGGCCGCCGACATCATTCGCCGCGCCATGATCCGCATGGAGGAGGCGCTCGCGAAAAAGAAGCTCAACGCGCAGATGCTGCTGCAAGTGCACGACGAGCTGGTCTTCGAGGTGCCGGATGACGAGGTCGAGAAGACGCTGCCGGTGGTGAAAAAGGTGATGGAAGAGGCGCCGCACCCGGCCGTCTCGCTGTCGGTGCCGCTCGCCGTCGAGGCGCATGCGGCCGACAACTGGGATGAGGCGCATTAGCGCAACATCCCAAGGAATTTTGAACTGCTTCGACTGTCGGCCCCGATGGTTATCGGGGCGTTTACTATTCGCTCGGTAGTGTCGGCTCGACCCCGCCGCGGCAGAGAGCGCGCGGAACCTTTTCTCGTTGTGGCGCATAGACATAGCGCCGCTTCGGGACGCGGGGCGAGGAGCAGTGAGCCGTGTTCTCGACACGCACCTGGACCCTTGTCGCCGCCACCGCAGCGGCGCTCACGCTGACCGGGACACAGGCCGGCGCGCAGGGCCTGTTCAATTCATGGTTCGGCGGCGGCCAGGATTCGCAGCGGCCTAACTCATGGTTCAGCCCGCGGCCGCCGGCGCCGATCCCGCCGCAGACCAACGCCTACAGCGATCCGTCGAACCAGACCGATCGGCCGGTCTATACGCCGCTCGGCCAGCCGCCGGCGCCCGCCGCCAGCAGCGGCGCCGGGACCGGACACGGCATCGCGTACTGCGTCCGCACCTGTGACGGGCGCTATTTCCCGATGCAGCGCCACGTCAACGCCAATCCGGTGCAGCTCTGTGCCGCGTTCTGTCCGGCGGCGAAGACCATCGTGTTCAACGGCAGCCAGATCGATGCCGCGGTCGCCGCGGACGGCACGCGTTACAGCGACCTCGACAATGCGTTCGTCTATCGCAAGAAGATCGTCGAGGGCTGCACCTGCAACGGCAAGGATGCGTTCGGCCTCGCGCGCATCGATGTGGCGAACGATCCGACGCTGCGGCCGGGCGACATCGTGGCGAGCGGCGACAACGTCAAGGCGGCGCTGATCGCGATGGCGGCCGCGAAGGAACGCCAACCGACGCAGGAGCCGGTCAACGACAAGCCGGCGTCGCATCCGGGCGCGGTGCGCCGCGTCGCCGGCCCACCGTTGGCGCCGCCGGCCGAGCCCGAGGTCGCGCCAGGCGACGAGCCCGAGCAGCGGCCGGAGGATTGAGCGCGGGTTTGCTTGAGACTGAAGCGGTTGCCGCGCACGCGCTTCCCCTCTCCCGCTTGCGGGGGAGGATGCCGAGCGGAGGCGATAGCCGAGCGAGGCAGGAGGGGGCTCTGTGGCAGCGCCGACGCGCACCGGCTTCCCCCTCCCCAACCCTGCCCGCAAGCGGGGGAGGGAGCGCGCCTGCGTTCGCGGCAAGCGCGCAGGTCACACAATCTGCCGCACGACCTCCTCGGCGATCGAGAGCGACGAGGTCAGTCCCGGCGACTCGATCCCGAACAGGTGCACGAGGCGCGGCAGGCCGTGGCCAGCGGGGCCGTCGATGAGAAAATCCGCCGCCGGCTCGCCCTTGCCGGTGAGCTTCGGGCGGATGCCGCAATAATCCGGCACCAGCGAGTTGTCCGGCAGCGCCGGAAAATACGTGCGCACGCTCGCGTAGAACGAATCCGCGCGCTGCGGATCGACCGTGTAGCTCTCCTGTTCGATCCATTCGACGTCGGGGCCGAAGCGCATCCGGCCGGCGAGGTCGAGCGTCACATGCGTGCCGAGCCCGCCCTCGACCGGCGCCGGATAGATCAGGTGCGAAAACGCAGGTCTGCCGGCAAAGCCGAAATAGTTGCCCTTCGCGAGCACCAGGCGCGGCACCCGCGCCGGCGCATAGCCTTGCGTGGCGCGCGCGAGCTTCTGCGCGCCGAGTCCCGCGGAGTTGATCACCGCGTCAACCGTCATCACGCCGGCGTCGGCGCCGCCGAAACGGACCTCCCAGCCTTCCCTCGAGGGCCGTAGACCCTCGACGGGCGTGTTGAACGCGATCATGCCGCCGCGATCCTCGAGCTCGCCCTCGAGCGCCAGCATAAAGGCGTGGCTGTCGATGATGCCGGTCTCGGGGGAATAGAGTGCGGCGACGCAATTGAGCGCCGGCTCGAGCGCGCGCGCCGCATTGCCGCCGAGAAACTCGAGCCCCTCGACGCCGTTGATCTCGCCTTGCTTGGCGATCCCCTCGATCTTGCCGGTCTGCTTCGCGTCGGTCGCGACGATCAGCTTGCCGACCTTTTTGTGCGGCACGCCGTGCGAGACCAGGAAGTCGTACAGCATGCGCCGGCCGCGCACGCAGTGCTTGGCGCGTTGCGATCCCGTCGGGTAGTACATGCCGCCATGGATCACCTCGCTGTTGCGCGAGGACACGCCATTGCCGATGCCGCCGGTCGCCTCGGCTACGATCACCTCATGGCCGGCAAGCGCCGCTGCGCGCGCGATCGCGAGGCCGACCACGCCCGCGCCGATGACAAGGACCTGCATGGGCGTGTGGTATTAGCTCGCGTGCTCGCTGTCGAGATGCGCCATCAGGGGAGCGCCGTAGCGCGTGCCTGCGACGGCATCGGCCGGCATCGCGGCCTCGATGCGTGCGAAATCGTCGAGTGAAAGCGCCACCTCGAGCGCCGCTATCGCGCTCGCAAGCTGCGCCGGGCGCTTCGCGCCAATCAGCGGAATGACAGCGGACCCGCGCGACGCCACCCAGGCGATCGCGAGCTCGGCGGTGGTGCAGCCCTTCTGTCTGGCGATCGCCTGCAGCGCCGCGACCAGCGCGCGGTTGCGCGTGAGATTCTCGCCCATGAAGCGCGGCATGCGGGCGCGGATCTCGCCGCCCGGGCTGCCGGCGAGCGCGTGGTCGGCGATCAGCCCGCGCGACAGCACCCCATAGGCGACGAGCGCGATGCCGAGCTCGCGCAGCACCGGCAGGATCGTCTGCTCGACGCCGCGGCTCATCAGCGAATATTCGATCTGCAGCGCCGCTATTCGGTGCACCTCATGGGCGCGGCGGATCGTGTCGGCGCCGGCTTCCGACAGGCCGATATGGCGCACATAGCCGGCCTGCACCATGTCGGCGATCGCGCCGATCGTGTCCTCGATCGGCACCGCGGGATCGACGCGCGCCGGCTGATAGAGATCGATGTAGTCGGTGCCAAGGCGCGTGAGCGAATAGGCGAGGAAGTTCTTCACCGCGGCGGGACGATTGTCGCTGCCGTGCCAGGTGCCGTCGGGCCCTCGCAACGCGCCGAACTTCACCGCGATGAAGGCCTGCGCGCGCTTGTCCCTCAGCGCTTCCCTGAGCAGCATCTCGTTCTGCCCGGCGCCATAGAAGTCGCCGGTGTCGAGATAGTTCACGCCCGCATCGAGCGCCGCATGCACGGTTGCGATGCTCTCACGGTCGTCGACCGGCCCGTAGCCGCCGGAAAATCCCATGCAGCCAAGCCCGAGCGCGGAGACGGACGGGCCGTTGCGGCCGAGAAGACGGGTTTGCATTCCACCACCTTCCGCTCATTCCCGCGAAAGCGGGAATCCAGGGGCCGAGAACTTCGGCCAAAGAACTGGGGCCCCGCTTCCCATAAGGGCGTTTACGCCCGTCTTCGACGGGCTATGGGGGACGAGCGGAACAAGAACTAAGCCGCACGCGCGCCAGGTTCAATGCGCCGCAATGCCCTCGAGCCGATAGAAGCGCTGCGCAGTCCGATAGAACAGGTCGGCCTTTTCGC
>Ga0187784_10005427_pt1 | contig 10303 bp, 12 predicted proteins | sample 1015_SJ02_MP15_2_FD_132964 | JGI IMG/M metagenome (GOLD analysis project Ga0187784, IMG submission 132964) | Tropical peat soil microbial communities from peatlands in Department of Meta, Colombia - 1015_SJ02_MP15_20_MG | ecosystem: Environmental > Terrestrial > Soil > Wetlands > Peat | place... | reverse complement strand
TCCGCGACCGAAGTGCGCCACCGCCTGGAGCACGGGCGCAGCATTCGCGGGCTTGTGCCGCCGCGAGTGGAGGAATACATTATCAAGCAGGCTCTGTACCGGTGACCGCCGAAACACTCCGCCCCGAACTCCGCTGGGCCATCGAGGCCGCACAGAACAAGAAAGCCGCTGGCGTCACCCTGCTCGATCTCACCGGCCTGGGAGCGTTCACGAATTACTTTCTGGTGTGCACGGGCCTGAGCACGCCCCAGGTCCGCGCCATCTGCGACGGCATCGAGGAAACCTTGCACGCACACGGCCTTCGCCCGGCGCACCGCGAGGGACGCAAGGGCGCGGAGTGGCTGCTGCTCGACTACGGCAGCTTCATCGTGCACATCTTCAGCGAGCGCCTCCGCGAGTACTACGATTTGGAACGGCTGTGGCGGCAGGCGCGGCGCCTCGACTTCACCGACCCGGCGGCCCGCGACGCGTCCGTAGCAGAGGCCGACTGACGTGGAGAAACTCCGCATCGACTGGGTGGCGGCCGATGCGGCCTCGCTGCACGCGCTGGAGCTGGCGCGCAAGGTGGCCGATGCGCCGACGACCGTGCTGGTCACCGGCGAAAGCGGCACCGGCAAGGATCACTACGCGCGCCTGATTCACGAGCTGAGCCAGCGGCGCGACGCCCCCTACCTGAAAATCGATTGCGCGAGCTTGCCGCAGGAGCTGGTCGAGTCCGAACTGTTCGGACACGAACGAGGCGCATTTACCGGGGCCGTCGAGCGCAAGCTCGGGCGGCTGGAAATGGCGGGCGCCGGCACCATCTTGCTCGATGAAGTTGCCGCGCTCTCGCCGGCGACGCAGGCGAAGCTGCTGCGCGTCCTTGAAGAGCGGAAATTCGAACGGCTGGGCGGCACGGAAACGCTCACGATTGGCGCGCGGCTGATCGCCATCACCAACGCCGACTTGGCGCGCGCCGTGGCGGCCGGCCGCTTCCGCGAAGAGCTTTTTTTCCGCCTCAGCGTGCTGACGATTCGAATGCCGCCTTTGCGCGAGCGGCCTGCGGACATCCTGCCGCTGGCCGAATACCTGCTCGCTCGCATGGCCACGGTGCACGGCCGGCCCGACGCCAGTCTGAACGAAGCCGCTCGCAAGACGCTGGTGGCCTACGACTGGCCTGGGAACGTGCGCCAGCTCAAGAACGCGATCGAGCGCGCACTCGTCTTCACGAACAAGCCCATGCTCGGGCCGGAGGATTTGCCTGAGGATGTTCGCGCCGCCCATTCCAGCGCGGCCGATCGGCTGCTCTCGCTCGAAAGGCTCGAGCAGGAAGCCATTGCCGCCACGCTGGAAGCCACCCGTTACAAGATCACGCGCGCGGCGCAGATTCTGGGAATCAGCCGCAAGACCCTGCTCGACAAGCGCAAGAAATACGGCCTGCGCTAGGGCCGCGCAGCGCCGCAGCGATGCGCATCCGACTCTTTCTGCTGGGCAAGACGCGGCGGCCGGAAATTCGGTCGCTGCTGGACGACTACGCCGCCCGCATCCGCCGTAGCGCGGAGCTGGAAATTGTCGAGGTGCGCGAGGACTCCGCCGCCTCTTTGCGGCGGCTGGAGGCGGCGCCGGGAGCGACTGTGATCTTGCTCGACGCCGATGGCACGCGGTTCGATTCCGCGCAGTTCGCCGCCTGGCTTGGCCGCTGCCGCGACGGAGGCGTGCGGGAATTGATATTTCTCTGCGGAGCGGCGGAAGGCTTTCCGGAAGCCATCGCGCGCCGCGCGACCAAACGCATCGCTTTATCGCCGATGACCTTTTCGCACGAGTTGGCTCGCGTGATGCTCGCGGAGCAGATCTACCGCGCCTTCGCGATTCTCGCCGGCCACCCCTACCCGAAATAGTCCTCACGGGTGTAGAAGCGAGCCATGTCGATTCGAATCGAAAACGACGTGAAGGCCGCAACCGCGGCGATCGAGCTGACCATCCGCCATCCGCTGCCCGACTACGACATCGAGGAGGTCGAGCACGCGGTGCCGCGCGACGTGGACCCGGTGCTCGCTTCACAGGGATTTCACGACCTGCTGGACGAGGCTCGCGGCATCCTCCGAACCGCCCTGCGCGAAAACGGCCTGGAGGTTTTGCAACTGACCGGAGCGATCTGCAGCGAGGGGCACGTGCACCGGCCTGGGCTGTGGCTGGTGCTGCGCGAAAAGGGAGCACCGGCCGGCGCGCCGATGTCACACGCGGCGCAGGCGAGCGTGGCCGCCGTCGCCGACGAGTTGCTCCGGCGGCTCCAGCTGAATTGAGCCTTTGCTATGCCTGGGGGCGCAAGGTTTGGAAAACCCACCTCGGCGGTGACAATTCTTGCGATTGTTGTGCTCTTGTTTATCGTGATCTGGGTCCTTCTATCGCAGCTTGGCTGGGTACGATAAATGGGCCATCTCAAAGAGTCACTAACGCGCCCTCCCGCCTTGACCTTTCTATTGTCAGCCGTCAGTATTTGAAATTGTCACGGCTGGCGGGCGCCGGCTGTCTGACACTCTTTTACGCGGGCTGCAAGTCGAGCCCGCACCCGTATGGCTGAACAGAAGGGCTTGCTGATCGTCTACACCGGGCCGGGCAAGGGAAAAACGACTTGCGCGCTGGGGACAGCCTTTCGCGCGGTCGGACAGGGTTTGCGGGTCCTGATCGTGCAGTTCATCAAAGGCTCGTGGCATTACGGTGAGCTGGACGCCGCGAAGATGCTCGGCGACGACCGCATGGAGATTCGTGCGATGGGCCGCGGCTTCGTAAAAATCGGGGGCGCGGAGACCGATCCAGAGGATATACGCCTCTGCGAGGAGGCCTGGGAATTTGGCCGCTCACAGATGGAGGGCGGGCGCTACGGTTTGATCGTCTTCGATGAGATCAACTACGTGATCAGCTACCACATGCTGGACGTCGAAAAAGTGGTGGCGGCGTTCGCGGTCCGCCCCGAGCGCGTACACGTGATCTGCACGGGCCGCAACGCGCACCCGAAACTGGTCGAAGCGGCCGACCTCGTGACCGAGATGCGCGAAGTGAAGCACCCGTACACGAAAGGTATTTTGGCGCAGCGCGGAATCGACTATTGACGCTTCTCAACGCGCACGCGGCGCTTTGGCAGCGCCTGGAGAAAGAGATTCATGGCTTGGTTTAAGCGGTCCAAGAAATCGATCGAGCAGCAGACGCCGCCAGACGAACGGCGCGTCAAGACGGAAGGGCTCTGGACGAAGTGCGAAAACTGCCGCGCGATCGTCTGGAAGAAGGACCTCGAGAGCAACCTGCACGTCTGCCCGAAGTGCCAGTATCACTTCCGCATGAACGCGAAGGAGAGGCTCGAGCTGCTTCTGGACGGCCGCTGGGTGGAGCACGACGCCGGGCTCAGCTCCATCGATCCGCTGCATTTTGAGGACACCCGTCCCTATGCCAACAGGCTGAAAGAAAACCAAAAGAAACTGGGCATGAAGGACGCCATCCTGACGGCCGAGGGCTTGCTGAACGGGCGGCCGGTGATCTGTTGCTCGATGGAGTTTCGCTTCATTGGTGGCTCGATGGGCGCGGTCGTGGGAGAGAAAGTGACGCGCGCGGCGGAGCGGGCGATGGAGAGCAAGGTGCCGCTGGTCATCGTCTCGTGCTCGGGCGGAGCGCGCATGATGGAGGGCACCATCAGCCTGATGCAGTTGGTAAAGGTTTCGGCAGCTCTGGCGCGCCTGGACGAAGTGCGCCTGCCGTACATTTCCGTGCTGACGGACCCGACCACCGGAGGCGTGACGGCCAGCTATGCCATGCTCGGCGACTTGAATATCGCGGAGCCGGGCGCGCTGATCGGATTCGCCGGGCCTCGCGTGATCGAGCAGACCATTCGGCAGAAACTGCCCGAGGGTTTCCAGCGCTCCGAGTTTCTCCTCGAACATGGATTCCTCGACGCCGTAGTGCATCGCAAGGACCTCAAGGCGTATATCGCGAACGCGCTCGATTGCATGGTGGGATAAGCCCCCTCGGTGGGGCGATCGAAGTCCGCAAGATGACCTACGAGCAAGCTGTCCGCTATCTCTTCACGCTGGGCCGCGAGTTGGCTTCTCCGCAGCAGGCGCGCGCCGCCAAGTTCGACCTGGAGAATATTCGCGCGGTTTGCGACCGGATGGGCAATCCGGAACGCAAGTTTCGTTCGGCGCACATCGCCGGAACCAACGGCAAGGGCTCGACAGCGGCGATGCTCGAAAGCATTGTGCGAGCGGCGGGGATGCGCACTGGACTGTATACCTCGCCCCACTTGCTCCGAATCAACGAGCGCATTCGCGTCGACGGCCGCGATATCGCCGACGCCGATTTTGCCAACACGTTCGACCGCGTTCATTCCGTCATCGAGGAATTGCTGGCCTCGGGCGTGCTGGTGGGTCATCCGACGTTTTTCGAATGCGTTACGGCGATGGCCTTCGATTTCTTCGCGCGAGAGAACGTGGATCTGGCCGTGATCGAGGTCGGCATGGGCGGCCGGCTGGATTCCACCAACATCGTCGTCCCGGAGGTTGCGGTCATCACGCCGATCGATTTCGACCACGAGAATTTCCTGGGCCATTCCATCGAGGAGATCACACGGGAAAAGGCAGGGATCATCAAGCCTGGGGCGTGGGTTGTGAGCGCGGCCGGTCACGAGGCGGCCAAGGAGGTCATTCGGCGGCGGGCGGTGGAGTTGGGCGCGCGCTTGTTTGAAGTCGACGCCGTCTGCCGCGCTTCGAATCTTCGGGCCGAGGACGGCTGCTATCGGTTCACCGCTGCGACGAACCCGCCGGACGGCGAGAGCCGCGAAATCGAGATTCGCTTGCCGCTTGCGGGCCGCTTCCAGGTGCGCAACGCGATTACTGCCATCGTCGCGGCTCGCCTGTTGGCTGAGCGCGGCTTCCCGACCGATGATGCAGCAATCGCGGGCGGCCTCGCAACCGTCCGCTGGCCCGGCCGCCTCGAACGGCTTCAGGACAAGCCGGATATTTATGTCGACGGGACGCACAATCCGGCGGGCGCGCGGGAGCTGGTCGCGTTTTGGGACGGGCAATTCGCCGGACGCAGGATTCATCTGATCTACGGCGCCATGCGGGACAAGGCGGTGGACGAGGTCGCGGGCTTGCTCTTTCCGCGCGCCGCGAGCGTGATCCTGACGCAGTCGCGCCAGCCGCGCGCTCTTTCCGCCGAAGCACTGGCCGCGATGACGAAGCATCTGGCGGATTCGGTCGAGGTCATCCCCGAGCCGGGTACTGCGCTCGAGCGCGCGCTCGAATCGGCGGAGCCGGATGACGTCGTTTTCGCGACGGGCTCGCTGTATCTCGTCGGCGATCTCTGCCGCTATTGGGAGCAACGGCCCGTCGGCGAGGCGCCTGGCGGCGTGCAACAAGTCAGGCGGCGGTGAACGTGCATACTCTAACGCGACGAGTTCCATGACTCCTGAAGCAGATTCGCGGCCTCGCGTTGGCGTGCCCTGGCGTACGGTCGCCGAAGAGTCGGCGAACAAGCGCGAGCGTATTGAAAACTATCTGCGCGCGGTTCGCGAGGCCGGCGGCGAGCCCGTCGTTGTGTCGCTGCGCTTGCCCCAAAATCAACTGCGGGAACTCGCGCGATCACTCGATGCCATCGTTTTGACGGGCAGCCCGGCCGACGTGGAGCCGGAACGATGGGGAAGTGCGCGGCATCCGGCTGCGAACGCGCCAGACCTTGATCGCGAGCGCACCGACGGCGCGCTCCTTGAAGACGCTCTCGCCGCAGGAAAGCCGGTACTCGCAATCTGCTATGGCGCACAGTTGCTGAATGTCCATTTCGGAGGAAGCTTGCTGCAAGACATTCCCAGCGAGGTCCGCACCACGATCGACCATGATCAGGACGAAGACGGACACGACGCCCTGCATGGAGTTCGAATCGAGGGCGGGCATCTAGCGGAACTGGCCGCGGAATTGGGAGCGGGAAGCGAGCCGAAGATCAATAGCTCCCATCACCAAGCCGTTCTCCAGCCCGGCCGCGGTCTGCGTATCACGGCTCGGTCTCCCGACGGCGTGGTGGAAGCGGTAGAATGGGACGGCAGCAAGGTCTGGGTGGTCGGCGTGCAGTGGCATCCCGAGCGAATGCGCGGCGATGCCCTGGCGGACGCGCTGTTCCGTCGGCTGGTGTCCGAGGCGCGCAAACCTGCGCGCTAAGATAGAAGCCGGCAGCCCCGCAGAACACGAACACCGGATGGTGGTGGGATCGCAGCCGGCAACCATCCTGGTACACCGAGGCATCTGCTTTGCGCAGGCCCGTTCTCATCGTTCGGAGGTCCCATGAATCGCACCCTCGATTTTTGGAAAATAAGCGCCCTGGTACTGGTGGCGGTCGCTGGATTGTTAGCCGTGCGCGTCCGCGCTCAGCAAAACCGGCAAGCACCTCAACCCCCTACCGCATCTGGAGGCCATGACTTCGTTTTGAGGAATGCATCCGGGGCGAAGATCGCCGAGTGGGTTGTGGACGACAGCGGGGTCCACGCGCTTGAAGCTCCTGGGTCTATTGGCCCGATTCCTCCGGCGCTGCAATTGCCAGTGCCGCCCAAGGGCCAAACGCCCGTTCCTCGAGCGGAATTCACCCTGCGATCGGACGGCTCGACACTGGGCGTCTGGTCTGTGCCAGTGGGTGCCGTGCTTGAATGTTACGATGCAGCCGGCAAGCTGATCTGGTTTCTTCCGATGAGGGCTGCCGAACAGGGCACAGGCCAGTAGCCTTACTGCAGCGAGTCTCAACCCCACCTTAAGGGTAGATCGATGGCAGCGGCAAAATGGAAGTTGAGGCCTCAGCGGGATACGCAAGCGGGGAGCGTTGAGATGGCGGCGAATGTAGAGATGACGTGGGCTGCAAGTGCAGCCCACACCCGTCGTTTTTCGCGTTTGTCGATGCGCGGCGCGTTTTGGCTGGCGATTCTTGTGGCGTCCTTCGCATCGTCTCCGGCTCATGCGCAAAATCCCGACGAACTCTTGCCCGCCGCAAGCGCAGCGAAGGCCAGAGCGATCCTGGACCAAGCCGTTCAGGGAATGGGCGGCGACGCCTATTTGAACGCGCAGAATTCTGACTGCAGCGGCCGCTTCGCGCAATTCGAACACACCGGGGCGCTGGGCGGATTCAGCGAAATACGCCAGCTGTGGCAGACGCCGGATAAAAATCGCGTCGAATACGGCCCCAAGCACAACATCGCCGAGCTTTACGCGGATGGTCACGGCTGGTCGCTGGACCGCGGCGGGGTTTCGGAATTGCCCGCCAGCGACTTCGCAACATATCAGGAATCGCTTAAGACTGGCGTCAACATGATTTTGCGCTTCCGCCTCAAGGAAGACGGCATCATCCTTCGTTACGGCGGCGCGGACGTGGTGGACCTAAAGGAAGTCGATTGGGTGGAAGTGGCCGACCGCGAGCAACATGATGTGCGCATCGCCATCGACCGCAAAATGCATGTGCCGGTGCGGACCGCGTTTGCGTCGCGGGACGAGACGGGCCGGCGCGTCGAAACCGAAACGCGCTTCTCGAATTACCAGCTGATCGACGGCGTCGAGACGCCGATGCAAGTGGTCCGTTTGCGCGACGGCGTGCAGGTCTACCAGCTCTTCCTTGAAAGTTGCCACTACAACGTGAATCTTCCGTCCGACTACTTCACGCGCGCTTCGCTGGACAACTATTTCGCACAGACGCACAAGAAAAAGTGAGGCGCTCGCGGCGCGCGGAACGGCTCGCCGCTGTATAATGGCCGGATGCCAATCAAGCATCCGGGCGAACAGATGCACGGCACCACGGTTCTGTGCGTCCGGAGGGACAACAAGGTCGTGATGGCGGGCGACGGCCAGGTCACCATGGGCCAGAACATCATGAAGCAAACCGCGCGGAAGACGCGGCGCATGTTCAACGACAAGGTGCTGGCGGGCTTCGCGGGATCGACGGCGGACGCGCTTTCGCTCTTCGAGCGCTTCGAGGGCAAGCTGCAGGAACACCATGGAAATCTGGCGAAGTCCGCGGTGGAATTGGCCAAGGAGTGGCGCAAGGACCGCGCGCTGCGGCACCTGGAGGCGCTGCTGGTGGTCGCGGACGCGAAGGGCACCTTCGTGCTCTCCGGCGACGGAGACGTGATCGAGCCGGACGACGGCCTGTGCGCCATCGGCTCCGGCGGACCGTATGCGCTGGCCGCCGCGCGCGCGCTAAGCAAGCACAGCAGGATGAGCGCGAAGGAGATTGCGCAGGAAGCAATGCGCATCGCCAGCGAGATCTGCATCTACACGAACGACAATTTCACCATCGAGGAGCTGTAGGCATCCAACTGGAAGTGACCCTATGGTGATCTATCTTCCCGGCGACCAGCGGCAGCCCGTAGCGGAGGCCATGCCTTCGTTCGACGAGCTCGTGCCGCGCGAAATCGTCGCCGAGCTGGACAAATACATCGTCGGCCAAGCCGCGGCGAAGCGCGCGGTAGCCATCGCTCTGCGCAACCGCGTCCGCAGGCAGAAGCTCTCGCCCGAGATGGCTGAGGAAGTTCTGCCGAAAAATATCCTGATGATCGGGCCGACGGGCGTGGGCAAAACGGAGATTGCCCGCCGCCTAGCGCGGCTGGCAGGCTGCCCCTTCGTGAAAGTCGAAGCCTCGAAATATACCGAAGTCGGCTACGTCGGGCGGGACGTCGAGTCGATGGTCCGCGATTTGATCGAGACGGCGATCGACATGGTCCGCGAGGAGAAGCTCGACGAGGTCGCCGAGCGCGCCGAACAGGCCGCCGAGGAGCGGCTGCTCGACCTGCTTCTGCCGGCTTCCCCGGCGCCAGTGGAAGCGGCATCCGGCCCATCGCCTCTCAACAACGACCGCCGCGAGCAGACCGACCGCACGCGGGAAAAGCTGCGCGCGCAGCTTCGCGAAGGGAAGCTGGATCAGCGCATGGTGGAAGTCGAGGTGCGCGAGCGGGCGATGCCGGCATTCGAGATCATCTCGAACCAGGGCATCGAAGAGATGGACGTCAACGTCAAGGACATGCTCAGCGGGTTCTTCGGCCAGCAGAAGAAGAAGCGCAAGATGAGCGTGGCGGATGCCTTCGACTACCTGATCCAGGAAGAAGAGAACAAGCTCATCGACATGGATCATGTGACGCGCATCGCCACCGAACGCGCCGAACAAATGGGCATCATCTTCATCGACGAAATCGACAAGATCGCCGGCCGTGAGACGGGCCACGGCCCGGACGTTTCGCGCGAGGGCGTGCAGCGCGACATCCTCCCGATTGTCGAAGGCACCACGGTCAACACGCGCTACGGCATGGTCCGCACGGACCACATTTTGTTCATCGCCGCCGGGGCTTTCCACATCAGCAAGCCTTCGGACCTGATTCCAGAGCTGCAGGGGCGCCTGCCGCTGCGCGTCGAACTGAATGCGCTCACCGAAGACGATTTTGTCCGCATCCTGACGGAGCCGAAGAACGCGCTCATCAAGCAATACGTCGCGTTGCTGGAAACCGAAGGCGTCAAGCTTTCGTTCACCGACGACGCTATCGCGGGCTTGGCGCGCTTCGCCGTGATGGTGAACGAGCAGACGGAAAACATCGGCGCCCGCCGCTTGCACACCATCCTCGAGCGCGTGCTGGAAGACATCTCCTTCGAAGCGCCGGAACTGAAGAAAAAGAACGTAAAGATCGACGCCGCCTACATCACCAAGCAGCTCGCCGACATCGCCAAGAACCAGGATTTGAGCCGCTACATCCTCTAGTCGCGCGCACGCCATGGTCTCCGACCGATCCTTCGCGCCGGCCTGTAGGCTCGGCACCCGGCGCCACTTGCCGGGCGCAATGCGTTCGGTGGCACGATCGGCGGCAATGGTCGCCGCGTTCGGTGCCATCTTCGCCGGCTGCGCCGCGCCCGGCGAGCCGACGGCGCGCCATCCGGTCGTCCCCCAGGCAATCAAGGACCTCGCAGCGCGGCAACAGGGCAACGGCGCGGTGCTGACGTTCACGCTACCGAGGGATTCGACCGACAAGAAGCCGCTCAGCGAAACGCCCACGGTCGATATTTACCGCAGCGTGGCGGCGCCGGGCGGCGCGCCGCCAAGCAAACCGCCAGGCCGCCCCGTCGACACGATCCCTGCCGACCTCGTCGATTCCTACAAGGCAGGCGCGCGCATCGAGTTTCGCGACGAACTCGACGCCGCCGAACTCGCGCGCCAGCCGGGCCAGCAGATTACTTACACGGTTCGAACGCGAATCTCCGGTGAACACGCCTCCGCCGATTCGAATCCGGGGAAGCTAACCGCGTATCCGGCGCCGCAACCG
>Ga0187784_10005426_pt1 | contig 10303 bp, 9 predicted proteins | sample 1015_SJ02_MP15_2_FD_132964 | JGI IMG/M metagenome (GOLD analysis project Ga0187784, IMG submission 132964) | Tropical peat soil microbial communities from peatlands in Department of Meta, Colombia - 1015_SJ02_MP15_20_MG | ecosystem: Environmental > Terrestrial > Soil > Wetlands > Peat | place... | reverse complement strand
TAAGACAGATGCGAGGACGAGTTATAGTTTTTGTGCTTTTTGCAACGGCGATGCTGTTCTCGACCACGCGGGAATGGAATGCGCCGGCCGCGTGTCCACGATTGAGAGTGGCGCAATCCCAAATCCGATAGAAGTTTTTGACGGACGCTCAGCCGATCAACCTGCTGCGCGCTTATCTTATCGGCCACCTTCGCGTTTACCCCACAAAAAGAAGCGAGAACGACGACGCTACTGAGTCGGCGCGGGGCGCGGCTGTTTCCTGATCCAGCGGCGAATGTCAGGCCAGAACTCCTTAACCACATAGGTGATGGTGTCGTAACCGACCTGCGATCCCCAGACGCTGGCGGTATCGGCCAAGGTGCGGTCGCTGGGGATGTAGGGTACGTTCTGGCCGGCCACGGGATGATAACCGGGATGGGGATGATAGCTGTAGGTGGAGATGGCGGAAGCAACGGCGGCGCCGACAATCTCGGAATAATTGAATTGGCTGTGGCCCGAATCGGTGCGAGTGACGAAGATGCGGGTAGCGGCGTAAGTGGAGCGCCGGAACCAGTTCCCCTGACCGGACTGAAAATAGCGCGGGTCCTGGCGAAGCATGGAGGGGAAGATAGCACCGACGAAGAAGTTTTCGATGATGCCATCGGCGGCGTAGGTGCCATAGCGTTTGCCATAGCCAACCGCGCCTTGTCCGTAACCGGGTTCGCTGTTTTGCAACTGGCTAAGGCCAGCGAGTCCGGCGTACCAGACGATCTGAATAGGGTCGAAGGAGCCCTGCGCGACGACCTTGAACTTCTGTCCGGTGGTAAGTGGCGGAACCTGGCCAGCATTTTCGAGCGTCAAGAAATTGGGCAGAGTAAAAAAGAGGCGGTCTTTTGAAGTGCCGCTCTGCGGGGGCTGATCCTTTCCCGTCTGCTGCACAGTGTTTTCCGATTTTATAGGCGGATCGGACGAAGAGTTTGCAGATGGGGTCGACGCCGGGGTTGGCGAATTGGCAGGCGCGGCAGGCGGGTTGGCACCGTTCTGACCGGCAGGCTGGTCATGGGATGGGCCTGGCGGTGCGCTTGGGGGCGTGGCCTGGGCATGGCAGAGGGTGAAGGCGAGCAGGAAGCAGGCCAAGGCAAGATGTATGGGTCTCAAGCTCTCAATGGCTCCGATCAGTTTCAGTCGGGATCTTTCCCCAAGAAACAGAAATTCAGCGGACCGACCGCCGGATTGTCCGCCCGGTGTCGCCCACGCGTTCAAGAGTAATTTCGATGTCGCAGTCGCGCTGCAAGCGTGCAAACTTCTCTCCCCACTCTACCAGCAAGATGGCATTGGGCGCGAGCAGGTCATCCAAGGCGAGGGTCTCCAGTTCACGCTCGGTGTCGATGCGGTAGAGGTCGACGTGGTAAAGGAGGGCGCGAGGCGAGCGGTATTCGTGGACGAGCGTGAAGGTGGGGCTGGTAACCTCCTCGGCGGGAGCGGCGTGGAAGCCCTCGGCAATGCCTTTGACCAGGGTGGTCTTGCCGGCGCCGAGAGTGCCGCGCAACAGAATGATGAGCGGAGGAGAGAGCTCGGAGGCCAGACCTCGGCCATAGGCAATGGTTTCGTCGGGAGAACGGGTAGTGACCTGGCTGGTAGAGGGGCTCATCGACTGAATACCTGGGGATTTTCTCTGGGTGCAATAAGCGAGTATACCGAGGCGCGGGGGTACGAATCTTGAAGTGGCTCACGAGGAGTGGGGAACGCAGTGTCACATTACCAAAGCAGGTGCCCGCGAGCGTATGCTGAAAGAGCAGCAGATTTCATGCTGCCGGGTTCTTTTTGCGATAATAGCGGCAGAGCTCTCCTCAGTTCGGCCCGAAAGTGTCTCTATGCGACGGCGCGACAAAACAAAAACCGGGGATGTGTGGGAGTCGGTATCTATGCGGCAAGTTAAGGGATCGCGGATTTGGTACGCAGTGGCGGCACTTTGCGTGGTTGCGTTGCTGGCGGGTTGCTCGCGAGACCCAAGCGTTCGCAAGCAGAAATATCTGGAAAGCGGCGAGCGTTACTACGACAAAGGGCAGTATCGGGAAGCGGCCATCCAGTTTCAGAATGCGATCCAAGTGGATTCGAAATTTGCGGAAGCGCACTACCGGTTGGCCAAAACGGCCGTGAAGTTGGAGCAGTGGCCTGGGGCTTCGCAGGAGTTTCGCAACACCATCCAGATCGATCCCAACCACGCGGCGGCGCGCCTGGATTTTGCCCGGATGCTGCTTTCATTCCACGCCTACGGCCCGGCGAAGGAGCAACTGGACTGGCTGACGAAGAACCAGCCAAACAACGCCGATGTTTACCTTGCGCTGGCGGAGTACCAAGAGGGTGCGAACAAGGACCTAGCAGGAGCGATGGCGGCGCTGGAGAAGGGGCTGAAACTGGACCCGAACAAGTCTGAGACGTACCTGTCGCTGGGCATTGTGCATGTGCAGGGGCAGCAGTGGGCGGAGGCGGAAACGGACCTGAAGAAAGCGGTGGAACTGGCTCCGAAGTCGGTGGAAGCGGTTGTGACGCTGGGGAATTTCTACCAGACACGCGGGCGATTCCCCGAGGCGGAGCAGGCCTATCGGCAGGCCATTCAAGCGGCGCCCAAGGACCCCGATCCAAGGCTCTCGCTGGCCGGACTGTTCATGGCGGAGAACAAGCCAACGGAGGCGGAAGAGTTCCTACGGCAGTCCAAGAAGGACTTTCCCGACAATTCGACCGGCTACTGCATGCTGGGGAATTTCTATATTGCGGGCAATCAAATCGACAAGGCGCTGACGGAATATGCGTCCCTGTATCGCGACCACGGGAACGACCCGGCAGTACGGAAGAACTACATTCAGCTGCTGATTTTGAAGGACCGGCTGGACGAAGCACAAAAGCTAAACGACGAAGTGCTAAAGAGCCAGCCCTCCGACCTGGAGGCGCAGATTTACAAGGCGCAGATTCAGATGCACGCCGGCAAGACGAACGATGCAGCTGACACGCTGGAAAACGTGCTGAAGAACGATCCGGACAACGCGATTGCGCATTATCAGCTGGGCATGGCTTTTGGACAGATGGGCAACAACAACCGGGCAGAAGCGGAATTGCGGGACGCGGTGCGGTTGCAGCCGGCGATGGTTGAGGCACACCGGGCGCTGGCGGAAATAGCGATCCAGCAAAAAGACGCAACGATGCTGGCGCAGGAAGCCGATCAGATTATGGCGCTGCAGCCGGCGGCGGCCGACGGATATCTGTGGCGGGGCATGGCGGAAATTGTGCGGAAGCAGTTTTCGACGGCCGAGCACTATATCAGCCAGTCGATCGAGAAGGACCCGAAGAACCCGGAAGCGTACATACAGCTGGGCAACCTGCGGGTAGCAGAGGGACAACTGGGCGAGGCGTTGAAATCGTACCTGCAGACACTCGAGCAGGATCCAAATTCGACGGACGGGCTCGCCGGGATGGCCACGGTATATCTGGCGCAGAAGCAGCCCGACAAGGCGCTGGCCGCGGTGCGCGAGCATGTGGCGAGTAATCCGAACAACTCAGGTTTTCATGACCTGTTGGGGGACCTGCTCCGGGACCAAAAGAAAGACCTGGCGGGGGCAGAAGCGGAATACAAGCGGGCCGTGGACTTGAACAAGAACAACGTCGATGCTCAGATCAATCTGGGCAAGGCGCGGAAGTTACGCGGCGATCTTGACGGCGCGTTGCAGACTTTCCTGGCTGCCTCCCATGCGAACCCGAAAGAGGTGAGCTTTTACCTGCTAGCGGGCAACGTATACGAGAACAAAGAGGATTGGGAGCATGCAAAGCAGATGTACCAGGAAGCGCTTCGGCTTGAACCGGAAAACCCGATCGCGTCGAATGACCTGGCTTATGTAATGCTGCAGCAGGGAGGCAACGTGGACGTTGCCTTCACGATGGCACAGAATGCGCGGCGACAGCTTCCCGATAATCCTGACTCGGCAGACACGCTGGGGTGGGCTTTTTATCACAAGCACGTGTATGCATCGGCGATCGGTTTATTCCAGGAAGCGGTGAAGAAGGAACCGGACAACGCAGTGTTCAACTACCACCTGGGATTGGCGTACGCTAAGAACGGGCAGGCGGCGCTGGCGCGGCAACAGTTGGAACGCGTCTCCAAGATGAAGCCGAACTCCTCGGAAGTGGAGGAGCTGAGGCGAGCGGTGGCCCAAATCAAGGCGCAGAGCTGAGACGTAACTCCCAGAGCAAAAATCAATCAGAAGCTGAGCATTCGCGCGCGGGGTGGCGCTGCCTGCGGGACCGTGAGGTCTCGGCCGGTTCGTCTATTCGCCTCCAGCCAGGCGTTTTGCCACGGCGCAATACAGTTCCACTGCGTCTACCAGTTGTTTCTTCTCCACGAATTCGCGCTCGGTGTGGGCAACGTGAATGGAACCGGGACCGAAGAGAAGCGGCTCGCCCCAATTGGGGAGCGAAGGGACATCCGTGGTAAAAGCCGCGACCATGGTGGGCAAGCCCGGGAGGGTGAGCATGCGCATGAAAGGCGATTCACGGGTGAACTCGACCTGGGCCAAATCGCCGACCGTGTCCAGGATTTGCCGACGAAGATGTTCGGCGGGAGCGACGAGGCGGTAGAAAAGCTCGGCGCGCGCAAAATCGGGGATGATATTGCGGGCACGTCCGCCCTGGATGGTGCCAACGTTTTTTGTACACGAGCCGGCGTCGGGGGTGGTGGGGAGTGGCATGGCGTGCAGCCGGTGCAGCGCCTCGACCAGTTTGTCGATGGCGGACTCTCCGAGTTCGGGGTAAGCGGAGTGCGCCATTTTGCCGGTTGCGGTGAGGACGACATGCAGCGCGCCTTTGCTGGCTAGCGCCAGGCGGTTGTCCGTGGGCTCGCCATTGATGAGGAAGCGCGAGCCGATGGGAGATTGATTGGCAGCGACGGCGCCGACGGAATCCTCTTCCTCGCCCACCATGAAGAGCAGACCCACGAAAATGCCCGTCTGGCGGAGCTTTTCGGCGGCCACGATCTGGGCAGCGATGATTCCCTTGGCATCACAAGAGCCGCGGCCGTAAATGCAGGTTTCGTCTTCCGAAGAAGCAAAGAAGGGCGGAACGGTATCCATATGCGTGGAAAGGACGATTTCCGGACGGGGATGGCCGGGCGAGGTGGCGAGCAGGTTGCTGCGTTCGCCCGCGACCGGCATTTTGCGCGGGTCGAAGCCCCGGCGCGAGAGTTCGCGCAAGAGATAATCGGCGATCGCGGCTTCGTTCTGAGTGATCGATTCGATATCGACCAGGCGTCGGGTCAGAGCGAAAAGATCCATGCGAAATGCGTAACAGAGGAGGGATCGGGGCGGGGACGGCGTGACGATCTGGCGTGGCATAACTGGTGAGGACATGCGCGATTCGAAAATCGCTGAGTGCGAATCGGCCGCCTGATTTCGATTACTCTGGATGGGTGAGAAGAGAAAATCCGAGTATCCGGTCATTGTTTTTGCCCGGGCCGGCGGGGCGGCTGGAAGGGCTGCTGAATGAAGGATCGGGCGAGGCGACCCATGCTGCGCTGGTTTGCCACCCCCATCCGCTGTTTGGCGGGACGCTGCACAATAAAGTCGTTTTCCACGCGATGAAAGTGCTGAACGGATTCGGATTTCCAGTATTGCGTTTCAACTTTCGCGGGACCGGGCTAAGCACAGGCGAACATGACAACGGCGTGGGCGAGACTGAGGATGTTCGAACGGCGCTGCAATGGCTGGAGCAGGAATTTCGCTTGCCCGTCGTCTTCGCCGGTTTTTCTTTTGGGGCGGCGGTGGGGCTGCGCCCGGCTTGCGCGGATGAACGGGTCGACGCGCTGATTGGGCTGGGGCTGCCGGCTCTGCCGGTCCCGTCTGATACGGGCAGGGCGCGGATCTATGACTTTGATTTTTTGCGCAAGTGCGCCAAGCCGAAATTGTTGGTCAGTGGAGCGCGCGACCAGTTTGCTCCGCCGGGAGCGCTAGAAGCGCTGGCGAGCACTTTCGCGGAGCCGAAATTGCTGGTCCGCATTGCAGGAGCAGACCATTTCTTCGAAGGAAAAATCAAAGACATGCGTGAGGCAATGGAGATGTGGTTAAAGGAGACGGTGGCGCGGCAACCTGGGCGGACAGGGCGCGCAGTATAATGCCGGCGGAACGACGAATCCATTTCACATCCCCCATGGCCGATCTGGCTGAACGTGAGTCTCAGTTTCGCCACATGCGCGAGGTGGCGCGGGGCATTTTCCTGACGGCAATTCAAAAGGCTTCGATTGCGAGCGCATTTTCGCGACGCGTGCATTGCGACCGAAGCATTCTTCGCATTTGCGACGACCTTTACGATCTGACCTCCTACCGGCGGCTGTTTGTGGTTTCCCTAGGAAAAGCGGCGCACACGATGGTGCGCGCGCTGTCCCGTGAGGTTGGGGACCGACTGGAAGGAATCGTAGCTTCGCCGGTCGAAGAGGCGAACCAAGTGCGCGGTTTCCGCTACTTCCGCGGAGGACATCCGACACCGAATGCCGAATCGATCAGCGCGGCCGAAGCGATTCTCAAGAGGCTGGGATCGCTGGATGCGAATTCGCTGGTGATTTTCATGCTCTCCGGCGGAGGCTCGGCGATCGTTGAGAAGCCGATCGATCGGGAGATCACGCTTGAGGATCTGATTGCGACCTACAAGAGCCTGGTGTTGTCGGGCGCGCCGATCGCAGCGATCAATGCCATTCGCAAGCATCTTTCGGCGGTGAAAGGCGGACGACTGGCGCAGGCAGCGCATCCGGCGCAGCAGGTTTCGATTTTGGTTTCCGATGTGCCAGAGGCAACGCCGGACGCGCTCGCCTCCGGTCCTACGATGGCGGACTCGACCTCGATCGGCGATTGCGAACGCATTGCCACGCAATACGGACTGGTGGAGCAGTTTCCAGAGGCGGTTGCCCGTCTGTTCCGCGAGCACGCGCTCCTCGAAACTCCCAAGAGAGGCGATCCCGCATTTGCGCGGGCGCGATGGTGGACGGTGCTCTCAAACCAAGTAGCGATGGATGAGGCCGCGGCGGCCGCTAAGGATGCAGACTTTGCGGTTGAGGTCGATAACTCGTGCGACGACTGGGACTACGAAAAGGCGGCGGACTACCTGCTGGATCGCCTGCGGCGGCTGCGTGGGCCAACGTCGCCAGTCTGCCTGCTCTCGGGCGGCGAAGTTACGGTGAGGGTGCGCAACGGGGGAGTGGGCGGACGTAACCAGCAATTCGCGCTGGCCTGCGCAGAAAGAATATCGGGTGAGGACATTACCGTCCTGAGCGCCGGGACGGACGGTATTGATGGCAATAGTCCGGCTGCCGGGGCGGTGGTGGATGGGAGCACGCTGCAGCGAGCGGGTGGGGCAAAAAGCGTGCGCGATGCGGCTGATGGTTTTGATGCCTATCCGTTGTTGGACAGAATGGGAGACGCAGTAGTAACCGGGCCTACGGGCAACAATGTGCGTGACCTTCGGATCCTATTGGCTTATTAAGTTCGGCTCTTCTTAACTGTCGGGATCGTAAAGTCTTGTAAAGGACACAATTCACGCAGCGCCAGCCAACCTAATTGCATCTAAAAAGTTTAAACAAATCAATCTATTGGGAGGCTTTTCGCTTGAAACACATCTTGCGCATTGTTGTTGTGTTGGCTCTGGCCTGCGCGGCAGTGGGGACGTTCGCGAATATTGCGCTGGCGCAGAAAATCGATATTGCTTTCGGCATGAGCACGATCGTTGCACCGAGCGCCAGCGCCTGCGGCAGTTGCGATGGCAACCCGTTCGTCGCCCAGTCGCTCACGGGCGGCGCGTATCCCGGCTTCAGCGGCGACGTTACGTTCTGGCACAATCTGGGCTTTGGAGCTGAAGTGTTCTGGAGAGGAACCACGAGCGATAATTATCTGCAAACACAGTTCGGTGCGGGCATCAATTTCCGGCCAGTGTTTTACAATTTCAACGCCGTATATGCGCCGAAGCTGACCAATCATGTCTCTCTGGAACTGGTCGGCGGAATCGGTGCGCTGGATACCCATTTCTCCCAAACCTCGGTCTTTGGCAACAGCGGCGTTCTGTCCACGAGCAGCCACCTGGACGGAGATTTCGGGGGCGGACTCAAGCTATATCTCATTCACGGCTTCTTCGTACGCCCCGAGGCGCGCGTTTACATCGTCAACAACAACACGAACTATAGCGCGAACCACGCCACGCGCGTAGGAGCATCCATCGGCTACACGTTCCGATAGGCCGGAGCGGCGCGATTTTGCCGGGCAGCGACGAGGCTTCGGCCTCGTCGCGCAGAAGCAAATTCTCATCTTTGGTAGTCATTTTCCGTTCCCGCGCTTTATGATAGCTGGGTGAATCTGAGGCGGCTGCAGAAGATCGGTATTTTGCCGCAGCCGCGCCTGAGCCCAACACAAGACTTCGGATGGTTCCGATTGAAACGAACACTAAGAGCGGTACTTCTCCTAATTCCTGCGTGCCTGTTGTTAACCGGACTTCCAAAAGCATTGCAAGCCCAGCAGATCGATGTGGCGATCGGAGGCGGATCGATCACTGCTCCGCCAGCGAGCGCAGCGAGCGGGACCCACGAAGCGCAATCCTTAACGGGCGGACTGTATCCGTCGGCCAGCGCTGACTTTCTGTTTTTCAAGCGGGTGGGGGTGCAGGGCGAAATCGCGTGGCGATGGAGGGATTCGACGTACGCCCCGGGGTATGTCAACCTGCCTTTTAAGCCAATTTTTTACGACTTCAACGCCATCTGGTCGTCAAAAACACTCAACTACCGTTTTGTGCATCTGGCAGTGGAGGCGCTTGGGGGCGCGGGCGTGGCGACGACGCGCTTTTATGTGCAAGGCTGCAGCGGTTCGAGCTGCTATGGCACAACCAACCATTTCATGGTGGTTGGGGGCGGGGGAATCAAGTTCTACGTGTGGCGCCACTTCTTTATCCGCCCTGAAGCCAGGTACTACCAGATCAAGAACAACGTGGAGTTCAGCTCGGCGCACGCTCTCCGTTACAGCGGCTCAATCGGCTATACGTTCCGATAGAAGCGCTGACCGGACCGGAGCATTGTTCACTCGGGAGATCTCCGCCGTAATGCGCAGGCTTAATTCGCAGGCCCTGGGAGGGCTTGTAGGCAGTTCTTGCCCGTGCGCATTATGATAGCGATATGAATGGGTTTGGCTTCTCGGGTGAGATGATCTTCCTGTTTTTTCTGGCGCTGATCTTATTCGGCCCGAAGAAGTTGCCCGAGATCGGACGACAGATTGGGCGGATTATGAATGAGTTCCGCCGGGCTTCGTACGAATTCCGCTCGCAGATCGAATCGGAAATCAACGCTGCGGGGTTGAAAACGCCGCAAATCCTGCCGCCCGGCAAGGTGCCACTGGGATCGCTCGCCAGCCGCATTTTCAATCCGCCTGCCCAAACAGTGGATGCGCCGAAAACGGCTGGAGCGGAAGCGGATTCGCCGGCAGCCCCGGTGGCGGAACTCCCCGGGCCGGCAGCAGAGAATGGCGCGGCGGCGAAAACAGATTCTGCATCTTCTTCTCCGACTTCCCTTGCGTCCTCCTCGGCTTCTTCCTCCAGCTCTTTTCCTGAAAATCGGGAGCCAGCGTCCGCGACCAAGGATATGACAAATGTCTGAAGCGGCGGCGAGTCCTTCGCTGAAAGAATCAGCCTCGGAGGCAATGCCCACGATGGGCTTTCTCGACCATCTGGAGGAACTGAGGCGGCGGATTGTTTATTCGATTATTGCGGTGGCGATTGCGTTTTTTGGCTGCTGGTTTGCCGCTTCGCGGCTAGTGGACATCATGCAGCGCCCGATCGTGCAGGTGCTGCACAAGTACAATCTGCCTGAGAAACTTGTCTATCTGAATCCGGTTGACCCGTTCAATCTCTATCTGAAGGTGGCGGGCGTAGCCGGCCTTTTTGTGGCCTCGCCGTTTGTGCTTTACCAGATCTGGCTGTTCATCGCTCCCGGCCTGTACCGCAACGAGAAACGCTACGTGATGCCTTTTATGCTTTCGAGCGTGGGCCTTTTTCTGGCCGGAGGATATTTTGGATATCGCATCGTTTATCCTCGCGCGCTCGAATTTCTGATCGACTTCGGCAAGCAATTCGCTCCGATGATCACGATCGAGGAATACACGCAACTGTTCGTGACGATCATCGTGGGCATGGGAGCGATCTTTGAGATGCCCATCCTGGTGTTCTTCCTGGCGCTGATGGGAATCGTGAGCGCGGGCTGGATGTGGCGCAACATCCGTTATTCGATCCTCGGGATTTTCATTGTTGCGGCGAT